>Ga0078972_1000099_pt1 | contig 337801 bp, 284 predicted proteins | sample YelNatPaOPGAMG01_FD_67568 | JGI IMG/M metagenome (GOLD analysis project Ga0078972, IMG submission 67568) | Hot spring thermophilic microbial communities from Obsidian Pool, Yellowstone National Park, USA - OP-RAMG-01 (SPADES assembly) (version 2) | ecosystem: Environmental > Aquatic > Thermal...
TCATGGTCAGCGCCTTGCGCACCACCGGATCAGCGAGAATCGGGTTCGTCAGGTTGAAGTACACCGCTTCCCAGCCAGCCGGATTCTTGTCGGTGTAGGTCGTGTAGCCCTGAATCGCCCGATAGGAGGCAAGCGAGTTGACGCTCAGGAACCAGGCCGTATCCACCTGGCCGGACTGCAATGCCGTCAGGATCGTCGCCTGATCGCTGATGATCTTGAAGGTCACGCCGTCCAGATACGGCAGGCCGGGCTGATAGTAATTCGGGTTCTTGACCAGCGTGATGCTGTTGCCCGAGACACGGCTCTTGACCGTGAAGGGGCCGCTATCTACCGTCGGCTGGAAGTTCTCTTTCGACTTGGCAATTTCCGCCGGCTGCATCGAGCCGAAAACTTCCTTCGGAATCACCGAAGCAACACCATCCGCCAGCAGCGCGTCGATCGTCACGTTCGGTGACTTCAAATTGAGGATGACGGTGCTGCTATCCGGCTCGGTGATGCTCGCAACACCATTCGGGTCCGAGGTCGTCGGGAAGCCGAGAGTATTGGCGAACGCCGGATTGGCAAAGAGGTTCAGAGTGAAGGCCAGGTCATCCGCCGTCAGCGGCGTGCCGTCCGACCACTTCAAGCCTGGCTTGAGATGAATGGTGTACGTCTTGCCGCCATTGGTAATGCCACCATTCGTGGTGGAGGGAACCTCGGTGGCGATGCCCGCGTGGAGCTGGCCATTCGGGTCGCCGTACCACAGTGGCGCCCAGAGCGCCTGATCCACCATGACACCGAACGTCTCACTGGTGAGCCCCGGCAGTAGCGTATCTGGCTCTTCAAAGAGCGCGTCGGTAACGGTGCCGCCTTTCTTGGGTTGCGCCGAGGTGCCGCTAGTGCCGCCGGTTCCGCTCGCCGTGGGGCCACAAGCCGCCAGCAGCATCGGCACGAGCAGCGCAATAGCCGCCAGGAAGATCCAGAGCCTACGTGTATGTGCCATGCTATGTAACTCCTAATCAGAGGAGAAATTGGTGCTACGGAAGTGGACCTGAGCGGAAATGCCGTCCATGTGGGCATCATGGAGCGCCGTATGCGTACGCGGTTATGCTCGGAGCGGGATAGACATAATTGAAGCGCGCCGCGACGTGCTGGCGTGGCTTTCCCACCAGGTCCCGGACACTAGGGAACTACCTGTCCGGAGCGTGTCAAGTCGCGTTGCTGGCGATGCGACATCTCCACGCCGTCAGACAGATCAGGTGCACAGCGCTGTCATACTGTTGTTCCTTTCACTGCATGCTGATTCACGGTGCGTGATGCGAATGGATCCTCGACGTCGTGTTGCTACGATACGGTGAGAGGAACAGAGCGATCTTGCATATTCGTGCGAATTTGTCACAATTCTGCTCAGATGGAGCGATCCTGCCGGTACATGCGCGGGGTCAAGCCGAGGTGGCGCTTGAATGCCTGAGTCAGGTGGCTTTGATTCGCGAAACCGCTCTCCAGCGCGACCTGCGCGAGAGGCGCATCTGTCTCTTTGAGCAGTTGCCGCGCGCGTTCGACGCGCTGCCGCAGGACGAACTTATGGGGACTTTCGCCCGTCGCCTGACGGAACAGGCGGGCAAAGTGATAGGGGCTGAATCCCGCTTCCTGCGCTAGTGTCTCAAGCGAGAGATCCTCGCCAAGCTGGTCCCGTATGCGATCGATCACGCGCTGTAGCTGTTTCTGTGTCAGTCCTTGAGTTGGCTCCCTGAGGGAGTCTCCAAGGGTTGAGTGGTACCGGAGAAGGTGAACCGCCAGCATATGCGCCGCTGTTTCGGCGTACAGGCTTCCGGTAGGCGTGTGCTGTTCCAGCTCGTGCCAGAGCGCCAGGCCAATCTGCGTGAGGAGGGGATCCTGAAAACCGGAGCGCGGCATGAGGGAAAGTGGCGCGCGGTCTCGATGTGAGAATTCTTCGGCAGTGCGGGCGAGCAAACTTCGGCTCAGCTTCAGGTGCAGAGTCCGGGTCGGCATGGTGGAGAGGCTCGTCCACCGCATTTCGCGAGACGCGCCTCCGGGATAAAGGACGAGATCCTGATGCCGTACGCACACGGGCTTCCAGCCACCATTCGCATGCCGCTGCTCCAAGCGCATGCCGCCGCCGGTAAAGAGGATGATCGATGCGTCGGTGGTCGCCGGCACTATCCAGTGTTCGAGTTCTCTTGGCTCACGAAACGCTTCGGCGACCAGACCCTTCCAGCCCGCGTCAACGCTGGAGAGATAGCGCTGCGGAACAAGAAGGTCATCCTGGCAGTCGTGTACCGCTAGTTGTCGGGAGTCAGCCACCGGTTCAGCCATTTCATTCACTGCCTTGGCGATGGGAATGTACTGGCGGAAATGGACCCGTCTGCACGTAACTACGCGATTCGCCCCCGCGATATCACACGCGGAATCACCGCTTCACTAGCGCTCGTCACGTCTCCGACGGAATCATGGAACTTGCCTACCGTCCCGTGTCGTCCCGGAATGTTTCGCCGGAGGGGTAGCAATCGTTGTAGCCACAGAGGCATGATGGTATGATGCCTGCGATTATCGCGAAGCGGAGACACTCGGAGTGGGAGCAAAACATGGATGGAGGACGCCGGGCCGCGGAACGGCAGCAGGCCACCCCGCGGGCAACGCGTGCCGATTGGGACGACGCGCGCGAAGGCGTCATGCCTCGGCTTGACGAACAGGATATCAACCCACCGTGGGACCATCCAAGCGGGCAGCTTCCTGTTATCAAAGACACACGTAACAGCCACGAGGCCGATGACTTCGGCACGCTGGAATCCGCGGCGGCACAATCCGTCCCCGGTCTGAGCATTTCTGAGATGACCGGCACCGGCAGGATTCCAGCGGTTGTCCCGCTCGATCCAAACAGCGGCGCATGGAGTAAGGGCATTCGCGCGCCACAGGGAGCCACGCGCCGTGCTCCGGCGATTGATGAAGTCGAGCAGCCATCAGCCCAGATGCGCGCGCTCAAAGTCGGCAACCTGGCGCGAGCGACGGCCATCGTGACGGCTGCGCTCATGCTCAGCCGCGTGCTTGGCCTGCTGCGCACCTCTCTCTTCGCCTATACGTTTGGTTCGGGCATTGATGCCGATGCTTTCACCAACGCGTTCGCGCTGCCGGATACGATCTTTACCATCGTCGCCGGTGGTGCGCTGGCTTCAGCGTTCATTCCCGTCTTCGCGGACTACTTGATTGATAAGCGCGACCGGAAGACTGCCTGGCACATCGCCAGCTCAGCTTTCAATATCATCATGGTGGCGCTGACGATCTTCGCGGTTCTGGGCTACCTCTTCGCGCCTCAGTTTCTGCATCTGACACTTTCCAGCTATTTTGTGCATGGTGATCCGGAAGGGCCGATTATCATTCACCTGACGCGTATCATGCTGCTGCAGCCGATCTTCCTCGGCGGCGCGACGGTAGCGGTCTCCGTTTTGCAGGCCCGCCAGCGGTTTGTCTTGCCGGCCATTGGCTCGGTGATCTATACCGCGAGCCTCATCGGCGGCATCCTGGCGACTCTCCTTTCACGGCGGTTTGGCCTGTTTGGCGGGGACATAGGCATTGATGGTCCGGCGTGGGGAGTCGTCGTTGGCGCTTTCCTGCAGCTCGTCATCCAGATTCCGGGTCTCTTCGCCGCCAAGATGGAATACCGGCCGAGCTTTGATCTCTTCCATCCGGGAGTGCGGCAGATGTTTCGCCTGATGGCCCCACGCATGATCAACTCCGGTCTGCTTTTCGTCTCCGTCTTTATCAATCGGGATCTGCTCGGCATGCTGGATACTGGCACGGCGTACGGCTACGTGACGGCGTTCACGCTGGTGATGTTGCCAGTGGGCGTCTTCGGGATGGCCGTCTCGCAGGCCGCTTTCCCGACGCTGGCCGCGCTGGTCTCGGCGGGCGAATGGAAGCGCCTTCGCGATACGATCATGCGCACGGTGCGCGGCATCACCTATCTGGCCGTTCCATCCGGGCTGGGCATGATGGTGCTAGCGCAGCCTCTCAGCTCGCTTATTCTGGCGCATGGCGCCTTCACGAAGGCCGACATCCCGCTGGTGGCGAATCCGCTGATCTTCTTTGCGGTGGGCCTGCTCGGGCTGGCACTGGTCGAAATTCTGACCCGCAGCTTCTACGCGCTGCACGATTCGCGCACGCCGGTTGAGGTGAGCGTGCTGCAGTTCATGTTCGTAATCGGGATGAGCATCATCCTGCTGCGACCAATGGGGGCGAGCGGACTGGCGCTAGCGACATCAATCGGATCGCTAGGTGAGGCATTCGTGCTGCTGCTCCTGCTGCGCCCGCGCCTGGGTGGTCTGAATCTGCGGCCATACTGGCTATTTCTGGTAAACGTGCTCGCGGCTAGCGTCGTGACGGCGCTGGCGGCGCTCTTCGTCTATACGTTCTTCCTCGTCGTGCTGCCTGTTCAGCCCAACCGGCTGATCGAAGCGATCTTTCTGGCCGCCCGTCTTGTAGGCGCGGTCGCGGCGGCAGCGGTCATCTATTTCGCGTTCTCCCGATATCTTGGCATAGATCAGGACGTGTCGCTGGATCGCATCGTGCGCCGCGTCTTTCGCCGTTAGGAGCGAGCCGTGTATCCTGATCGTGGCGTCCCGCCGGTGTATTACGATTACCAGAACTATCCCTATCCGCCGCGAGGGCCAAGAGCCGCCACCCTGATTCTGGGTTCGGTGAACTGGGCGGTAGTGGTGGGATTCATCGCCATCATGGCGCTTGCGGGATACGCGCTGGTGCTCAATCCCTATACGTGGCGCATCCCTGGCACGCTCATTCTGATCGTCGCGGGCTGGGTCTTCAGCCTGTGCCTGCATGAGTTCGCCCACGCAGCCACGGCTGTGCTTGGCGGGGACCGCAGCCAGAGCACGCTTTCGTATCTCACGTTCAATCCGCTGAAGTACCTGCACCCGATATTCAGCATTGTGATGCCCGTCATCTTCCTGTTTCTCGGCTTCATCCCGCTGCCGGGCGGCGCGGTCTATCTGCGGCGTGATCTCGTGCGCACGCGGGGATGGCAGAGCGCGATCTCGGCGGCTGGCCCGCTGATGAACCTGCTCTTCGGAATCGCCTGCGCCATTCCGTTCTTTCTCGGCGTGGTGGATGCCTATCCCGCACTGGCGGCGGCGCTGGCGGCACTGGTATTTTTCGAGTTCGCGGCGGTCATCCTGAACCTGATCCCCATCCCCGGACTCGATGGCTTCGGCATTCTCTCGCCCTGGCTCTCACAGGGACTTTCGCGCACGCTCATGCCGCTCTTCACGTACGGTCCGATCATTCTGTTCTTCCTGATCTGGCAAGTGCCTCAGGTCTACCAGACGTATTTCCGGGTGGTCTTTGGCATGCTCGTGGCGGCGCACGTCGACCCCAACATGGCAATAGCCGGCATCTCCGCGTTCAGCATCCTGAACCGCGGCGGACTGTAGGCGCGAAATACAGCCCGTGATCGGGAAATTCCTCTCGCCTGCACGCTATAGCATAACGGGCAGCGCTGCTGGAACAGCTAGCGCGATCACGCCATAGAGGATCAGCGCGCCACCGGCGACGGTGCTCACACGCTCGCCCGCTGGCAGTGCTTTCTCGGCAAATATGACCGCGGTGAGCAGCGCCATGATGGCAATATTCATGATGCCGAGCGGCAGGAGCAGCATGAAGAGCAGCCAGCAGCAGCCCAGGCAGAAGAACCCGTGGGTGAGGCCCATGCGGGCCGCTCCAATAACGCCGTCGTGCCAGGACGTGAGAACGAACTGGAGTGGACTGCGGCACTTCGTAAGGCACACCCGCTTGAGCGGCGTGAACTGGTAGACACCGGCCAGGATGAGCAGCGCGGCGCCGATCCTGCTCGCGCTGTCCATCACCCACGGCGAACGCATCGCTAGCGTATCTGCGATGCTCGCCAGCGCGTAGGAGACGATGCCAAAAGCCGCCCAGAGCAGCAGATAGCCGCCCACGAATACCCACGTCGGCGTAAACGCCTGCTGGCGATCGCGCTTTTGCGTGGTGATCGTCGCGTACATGAGAATCATCGGCGCGGCAGAGGGAAACATCATCGCCACCATCATTGTGATCCAGATGGCGAGGAAGAGCGGCGCATTCAGCCCCATCGTGAGACTCATCATCTGTGCCGACATCGCGCTCGTCTGCCAGATCAGCAGCGCCCACGCGCCGGCGGCCAGCACGAGCAGCACGCCAAGGATGGTGTAGCGTTGCGCGGCGAGCATGGCACACCCTCCTCGCCAGGTATCAGGTATATCACGATGCGTAGCTGAAAACGGGCAAGGTTCCGGATGACCGCTGGAAAGGCGGCGCTAGCTCGACCAGCGAATAGGCGAATAGTGACCGTTCTTGCCGCTGTTATCCCAGCGCATGCCGTAGTCTTCCCATGTGCTTCCCGCGTCACCCGTCGCCAGAGAGACCGCATCCGCGAACGGATGCGCGTTGGAGGCCCAGATCTCTGTGTCGGGAGCCAAACTGGGAACAGCATGCACACGTAGCTGCATGACAGCGGGAATTTCGACCGCGCGATGCCTGCCATCCTGCGTGTAGGTGATCGGGACGGATTTCACGCCGAGAACAGTCGAAATGAAAGGGCTCAACGTCGCGATGGGGCCGCCTACCTGCCCCGTGAAGATCTGCTGGAGCGCATCGCGCTGCTGATCGTCCGCGCGCTCGTCGAGATAGAGCGCGACGGACCAGTTGCCATCGGCCATAGGTCCGGGGGCGCGGGCAATCATGGCAACATTCAAGCCGTCGAGCGTGGCACCGCCATAGCTGCCCCGGTCAATGTGAAATCCGAATCCTACTTCGCATGCGCCCTGCGTTGGCCTGGAGGTGAAGGGCTGATTGGGTGAAAACAGACACGGGCATACAAAGTCACAGTTGCAGTTCTCGAAGTAGTCCCCTGTGATTTGCCAGCGGCTTTGTGCAGATGCCATATGACACCTCCATGCAGGAACAATTCGGCGGTGACGCGCCATCGGGGCTCTGCAGTATGCGCGCTCTGGCCGGATGGGCCGACAACAGTCACGAGTTCGCGCTGGCGAGGCGATGGATCTATCCAGTGGAGAGCATTGCATGACCTCGCCACATAGGAGCGTATGTAGAACGGAATGGCCGCAGAGTCAATAGGCACTTTGGCATAGATGCAGGGCGCGCAGAAGGCTGCCGCTGCCAGGGAGACAGCGATAGCCTTCTGGAAACGGTATCACTACGCGTGCATGACAACCAGCCGCACGGCATTGCCGGATGGATCATGCGTCAAAATCGCGCCGTCCGGCTGCTCCTCGAATGCCACGCGCGCATCGCGCAGGCGGGAGACGATAGCTGCCAGCGCATCATCGGCTGGCAGGTCCACATCGAACACGCGGATGCCTACAGCGTTTGCTGGTGGTTGCGGCGCGCCTACACCGGCCCACGTATTCAGAGCCAGATGGTGATGGTAGCCGCCCGCCGAGAGAAACGCTGCCGTCGGGATGTAGCCAACCATTACGTCGAAGCCGATCACGTCGCGATAGAACGCAACAGCCGGGGCGAGATGCGCTACATGCAGGTGAACGTGGCCGACCTTCGTTCCGCTTCCCATGCGCGGGCGTGCCTGCTCCTCAGCCACGCTCTCGCGCAACAGCGATTGCAGGTCAAGCGGCAGCGTATCCATCTCGATCTGCCCGTCCGGACGGTACTGCCACTCCTCACGGGGCCGGTCGCGGTAGATCTCCAGCCCGTTCCCATCCGGATCGGCAAGGTAGAGCGCCTCGCTCACGAGATGATCGGAAGCGCCCTGCAAGGGATACTCCGCCTGAACGAGACGGCGCAGCGCGTGCGCCAGCTCAGTGCGATCAGGCAGCAGGATCGCCACATGGTAGAGTCCGGTGGAGCGCAGTGGTTTGGGCCGCGCGCCTTGCACAGCCGTCAGCAACAGCACCGGCTCCGGGTTATCGGCGATCATGAGATGCGCCGTATCCCCCTCGCGGGCTCCGAGCGTAAATCCGAGAACCTTGGTATAGAACTCTACGGAACGATCAAGATCAGAAACAATCAGATGTGCTGGGCCAAGTGTGGTCTGGGCGGGCAGAGAAGCGGCAGCCATAGGAAGTAGTCCTTTTGCGTTGCGTTACCGCAATACTTCATTTTGTAAAGTATTGTATCTCCAAAATGTGTTGGCGTCAATGGGCTTGACGTTCGCGGCCGGAGGGCGTGAATGAGCGCGTTCAGCGGCAAGGGATGGCCGCGAGGGAACAGGTACATCCGTATACCAGACATCATGTCTGTGAAAGCGCCAATTTGAGCAGGAAAACGATAAACCAGAGCGCGAACGCGAGCATCCCGCCCAGCGCGTCGCCTTTGAATGCGTTGAAGTCGGTAAACGTGGGAACCTGGCCACGAAACAGCGCCTGGATAGTCTCCTGCACGAGCGCGGCGAATATCAGCCCGCCCGCATACCAGAGCGGATGGCGGCGGAGCGGCGGCATATACCAGAGAATGAGCGCGCCCACGATCAGAAACAGTATCATATGGCCGATGAAGTGGTCATGCGCGTCCCGGAATACCCACCGGAAGGGCTTGCCAAATGCGGGCCATACCGTGCTCAGCCAGTCGAACGGGAACCACAGGATCGCCAGCAGCAGCACGACGGGGCCAGCATACCGGAACGCCAGCCGGAGTTTGTGCCGTGTGCCGCGATTATCCTTTTCCGCGCACATGCGCGTCCGGCCTCTCTCGCAATCGTACGCTCTGCTGATCAGGACGACAGGAGATGCTGGCGCAGCCGGTGAAAAACGCCCATATTCTTCGTACCATACTTGACGCGCAGCGTTTCCGTGATGGCCTGCTTGCCCGCGCCATCCGCCAGCAGACGCGCGGCGGATTCCGCCTGATCGGCAAGCTCGTTTGATCCGGCAGAGCGCAAGCGCAGCGCGGCCGTATTCATGCGCTTGGCAGCTTCTTCCGCCTGGCCATTCGCCTTGAGCGTGTCGGCCTGCGTATGCAGACGGTAGGCAGTAATCAGTTCCAGAGCAAGCCGCACTTCTTTCTGAATTGGCGCATGCTGTCCCGACATATTGACTGGCAGGCTCAACACCTGCTCCAGACTTTGCCATTCGCCGCCGCCAAGGTGAGGCGCCCAGTACCGGGCGACGATGCGCCCCAGATCGAAGACGTTGCTGCGTGATGCGAGCGTCGCGGGATCGAGCACGACTTCCCAGAGGAGTACGGCAGCCTCAATATCTGGCCTGCCTACGAGTGAACCCATTTCGACCGAGACCGGCTCAAACGCCGAAGCCGCCGCCGTGAGCGCGCCAGTTGGGATGCTGAATGCCTCGGCGATCTCGGGCGAGACGCGCGTCGCCCGCGCCACCCGCACTCCTGGCGCGGGTTCCAGGGTGAGCCGCATGCTCGATGCGAGTGTCGCCCGGAGCCGTTGCACCACATCCAGAAACTGCGTGGAAAGGTCATCAGGTTGCTCGACGAAAGTCGATGACCCCCCACTTATCGCGGCGATATTGTCCAGCAACTCGCGGTTCCAGTCCAGGCCAAGGCCCATGGCGGCAATGGAAATTCCCATGTCTCGTGCCTGGCTCGCCAGCTGAAGGCACTCCTTCTCGTCATTGTACGTCCGGCCGTCAGAGAGCAATACCAGTGTTGCCACGCGCTCGCGGGCTGGGCGTGTGGCCAGCCGCTCCAGCGCGGCCTTCAACCCGCTCGCAATCGCCGTATTGCCACGCACGGAGAGCTGATTCAGCGCGCTCTCGATGCCTGCCCGTCCATCGACACCAAGGCCATCCACCAGGACTTCGGCGCGATCATCAAACGGGACGAGCGTCATCAAGTCTTGAGCGCGCAACTGATCGAGCACGGCGCGAATAGCCATGCGCACATTCGTGATCTTTTCGCCACGCATCGAGCTGGAGCGGTCGATCACCAGCGCGAGATCGAGTGGCAGCGGATCCATCACGGCGGCGTCGCGCAAGGGGCCAAGCTCAGCCATGATGTAGAAACGCGTTGGTTCCCGCGGCGGAACGATAGAAGTCTGCGCGGCAGTGATACGCATTCCGAGCGCTGGCTCGGATGCTGCCGGCGCATGAGACGCCGGTGAGGCGTTTCGGCTGACGCTCACCCGCGATGGCTCCTGGCGGCTAGGCGGCACTCCAGCGGCGGGAATACGTCCCTGGCTATTTTGCGCGAAGTCCGCCGCGGATGATGGAGACATACGCCGCAGCGCATCGTCGTACGCCGCCCGCAGCTCCGGCGTACCCAGAATGCGGTATGCCTCGTTTACTATCTTAAAGTATTCAGCCGCCTTCGGGTCGCCCGGATTCGCATCAGGATGCCACCGTCGCGCCAGCTGACGGTACGCCTGGCGTATCTCATCAGCCGATGCGACGGGGGATATTCCGAGCACCACATAGAAATCCTGCCGCATGAGCTAGGCGTCCTCCGGCGCGCTGACATCCCCGGACGGTGCGGCTTTGCCTGCAGCGCGATGCACTGCTTCGACGTCTGGCATAGTGGAGACGAACACCACTACCGCGGTGCTGTTATCGTTCCCTCCTGCGTCATTTGCCGCATTGACGAGCGCCACCGCCGCTTCACGGGGGGTTGCCGCCGTCGAGACCATGCGAGCGATAGTGTCATCATCGATCTCATCCCAGAGACCATCCGAGCAGATGAGCAGCCGGTCTTCGGGGAAGAGCGCAAGCGCGGCGATATCCGGACGGGCGTCATCCTCCTGACCGAGCGAACGGTAGAGCATGTTGCGCGGGACGAACACCTCCGGGTCGCTGAGAACGGGATGATCGATAGCCTGCAGGCGCGCGAGAATCGAGTGGTCCTCCGTCAAGAGGTGAAGCTTGCCACCGCGCAGCAGATATGCGCGACTGTCGCCGACGTGCGCCACCGCGGCATAGCCGCCGAGCGCCGCCATCGCGGTAAGGGTTGTGCCGGTGGTTTGGCCGATATGCATGGCAAGCGCGCGGACTCGCCGGTTGCTCTCCTCCACGGCGCGAATCAGCGCCACCTGAACCAGCGTGCTCACATCGTCGGCTTGCGTATCATTTGGCGTCATATCCAGTGCCGCCGCGGCAACATCTGTCTGCTGCTGATAGGCGAGCTGGGCCGCCAGCTCAGCGACCGTCGAACGCGCGGCAATGCGGCTGGCAAGCTCACCGCGCGCCTCACCCCCCATGCCATCAGCCACGAGAAAGACGCCGAGCGGCATGGCCTGCGCAACGTCATCATGCACGTCGAGCTGCATCACGGCACAAGCGTCTTGATTTTCGGATCGTACACGCCCGATTGTTGTCGCGCTGGCGGCGAGAAAGGCCAGGCGCTCCGGTCCCGGCTCCTTTTCCAGGTGCAGGGCTGGCCCAGATTGCAGCGAACCCGCGCAGACGGCTGCGACTTCCTCGACACTCGTGAACGTACCTGCCCGTCCCTGCGCCGCGATTTCGGTGATCGCGCGGGCTGCTTGGTCGTGTTCCGCCGCTGGCAGTGCCAGCGCTTCATTCTCCATACCAGCCAGCCTTCCCAGCGCGCGCGCCAGGAAGTTGGCATCGCGGCTGAAGAGCGCGGCACGGTCCATATCGCCGTCGGTGTCCAGGTACGACGCGTCTTCCATTCCCGCCAGATACGCCCTGCCTTCATGGACGTATATGGCATCCGGCGACACGTGCAGATGCGCCACTTCGTTCCGGTGCAGATACGCCAGGGCATCGGCCAGCCCCGTGCCCGCGCTCAGCGTCGCGCTGTAGGAGAGGCTCGCGCCATCAGCGACAGAGCGCGCGGGAACATCATTGAGCTCGACGAGCGTTTCCAGCACGAGGTAATCACGCCCCGCTCGCTGGATGAAATCGCGCGGGGCCAGCAGGCGCGGATGGTGAAGCTCGAAGCGCGCCAGGGATGCGGCGCTGCCGAAGCGGCCCGATGGCCGTTCGAGCATCAGCAGCAAGGGCGAATCTTGGCCCTCTTCGACCATGCGCGCGTAATAGGCGGCCTCATCAGCGCTGGCACGCAACAAACGCACGACGGCATACGGGCCAACGCGGTCTCCGCTGCGCAAGCCGCCAGGGAGCTGTCCGGCGTCTGGTTCAGAGACATCACCCGTGGCTGGTGCCTCCACCCGGTCTGGAGTGGCGGGTTCGTTCGTGCCGGAGTGTTCGTCTCTCTGGCTGCCAGCTGGTTCAGCATGCTGAGGAGCGCCTGCGTCCTCCTGATTGGCTTCGGTCACATCTTCACCGCGCTCGTCGCGATAATCCACTCGAGCCACCTCGTTGCATGCTATCCAAACGTCTGTTGTCTATCTATCGTAGCCATTTTACGTCAGATATTCGCTTCGAGCGCGTAAACATTACCATCGTTGGCGCCGAAGTAAATGATGCCGTCGTGTAAGTAGGGTGAGCCACAGATCATGTCGCCGACCTTATACCGCCAGAGTTCCTGACCATTCTGCGCATCAACGGCATAGAGGTAGTTATCGATGCAGCCGAAGAAGATGACCCCCTTGTAATAGGCTGGTGTTCCGTTGATCTGCTGGCCGGCCTTGAACCGCCACAAGCGCATGCCGGTCCGGCGGTCCAGGCAGTAGAGGTAGCGATCGGTTGACCCGACATAGAGCCGGTCACCCACGATGGTCGGGCTGGAGAGCACGAATTGCTCAGTCGGCTCGCGCCAGGCCTGCCAGCCAGATTTGGCCTCCAGGCCGTAGATGGCGAAATCCATCGAGCCGAAGTAGACGTGGTTATCCGCGAACGCGGCGGAGGAAATGATCGACCCCTGCGTCTTGAAGCGCCAGCGCCGCTCGCCTTCCATCATGTCCACGCCGTAAAAGTACTCATCGCCCGAGCCAAAAAACACCATGCCATTGCCGGAGGTCGCCGTCGCCCGCACTTCCCGGTACGTACGGAAGCGCCAGAGATAGCCGCCCGTGCGCGCATCCATCGCGTGCATGTGCCCGTCATCCGACCCGATGAACACACGGTCTCCGACGATATGCGGAGATGACCGGACATGATTCCACGTACGGAAGCGCCAGACCTCCTTGCCTGTGGTAGCGTCGACACCATAGACGTTGAAGTCTTCCGAGCCGAAGATCACGAGGTTCTGCCAGATAGCTGGCGAGGAGCAGATGCCCGCGTCAGTGGAAAATTTCCAGCGCGCGGTACCTGTGGCGACGTCGATGGCGTGCAGGTTGTAATCATACGAGCCGACGTAGAGCGTGCCGTTATGGACGACGGGTGTCGAACGGACCTGCTCCTCAGTCGGAAATCGCCAGTGGAGCCTTGGCGTACGAACACGCGCCGGCGCCGCCTCAGTGGGAACCGCGCCCACGACAGGCGCGCCGGTGATCATGTGGCCGAGCTGGATGTTGCCCACATCCTTGCCCAGGAGTTGGGCTATCTCGTCGCGCAGCACGAAAATGGACGGATACCTGTCCTTGGCCTCATATTGCAGGCACCGCGTCACCAGCGCGTCCAGCTTCTCAGATACATTGGGATTGTATTTCCGGATCGGTCGCTGCTGAAAGCTGAATGGCTGCCAGTGGCGCGGATCTTCTTTCGTGAGCAGGAAGTGCATCATGGCGCCGATTGAATAAATGTCGGAGAGCACCGTAGCATTGCCTCGATATTGCTCTGGCGCGGCGTATCCGGAAGTGCCGATATTCGTGCCCGGAGTATCCGGCGCGAACGTCTTGGCGATACCGAAATCAATGAGCACGATCCGCCCGTCAGGCGTCAGGATGACGTTGCTGGGCTTGAGATCGCGGAAGATGACAGGAGGCTTCTGTGAGTGCAGGTAGCAGACGATATCGACAAGCTGGTACGTCCAGTCGAGCACGGTCTCCGGCGGGAGCATGCCTTGATGCCGCGCCACCTGCTGATCCAGATCGCTACCTTCGATGTATTCAAGCACAAGATAGGCGCGGTTCGCCTGGTTGAATGAGTCGTATACGCGCGGAATCTGTGGGTGGCGCAGCGATTCGAGCACCATCGCCTCACGCGCGAAATTGACCATGCGCGTCTGCGCTTCGCTGAATCGCGGGATCATTTCCTTCATAGCGCGCAGAGGGGGGAGTTGTGAGCTGGCGAAATGCTCATCGCGGACGAGGTAGACATTGCCCATGCCGCCCTTGCCCAGGATGCCCTCGATGCGATAGCGTCCCTGCAAGATGGTTCCCAGCGCAAGCTGGTATTCGCTGCCAAGTGGCAACTGACTAGTAGAATTATCGTTAATGATCGCCATGCTGACACCCTTCCCCGCAGCAGTCCCCCTGGCTGCCGGCCCCCGGCACCCTGATACGTATACTCTACCGTCAGTCCCGTGCAGGCCTATAGTACGTCATCCACATCGAAACTGAAACCGGAAGTTCTATGTGTATAACGCACCTATACCCCATCCATATCGGATTTCCACTTGTGTTAGGATTTTCCTGTGTCATACATGACATACATGACACGGGCTATACCTGCGCTCCTGCGATCGGCGCGAGCAGCGCTCGCGCTTTGGCCGCGTACGGTCCATTTGGGCGTAACGCCAGCGCCGTGCGCAAATCAAGTGCCGCGGCTACATAGTTTCCGCCGTTTTCATTCGCTTCTCCCAGCATGACGTATGGGCCAGCATCCGTCGGGTCCAGTGCCCGCGCCTGCTCGAATGTATAGAACGCGTCGGTCTCGTTGGCCAGAAGATGGTAGAGCAGGCCAATCTGAAAGAGGACTGGCTCGACGCGTGGGGCGCGCTGCAAGGCGAAAATAATGGCGGCCTGCGCGGAACCGTCCGTCAGCCCATAGTGATAGTCCGTGAAGAGACGCAGATACGCCACGATATAGCGCGGGTCGGATGAAAATTGCGCGGCGTTACGCAACGCGAGCGACGCGGAAATGAAGCGCAGCGAGGCAAGTTCTTCCTGTCCGAATGCCTCCCAGAGGACGGGATTGCGCGCGTCGAGCGAGAGCGCCCGCTGGTAGAGCGAGCGTGCGCGCGCGTTGTTTCCCTCACTCGCCGCGAGTTGCCCGGCTGCGAAGAGGGCGAAGCTGAGCTTGGGCGAAAGACGCAGCCCATCCGCGATCTGCTGCTGCGCTTCTGCCTTCTGGCCCGTTTGCCAGAGCGCCCAGCCGAGATAGGCACGCGCGTCGCCAAATGATGGAGCAGCGGCAATCGCGGCGCGCAGCGGTTCAATGGCGAATGACGGCATGCCCGCGGCGAGAAATTTGTATCCCAGAAGCGTTTGCCACTGATAGCCGGGCAGCGGTCGCGCAGCCAGTTCGACGAATCCGTCATCCGTCACCTGGTTGGCCCACTGGTTTGGCACGGCGCGCAAGGCGAGAAAATCAGCGCTAGCCTGAGCATATTCGCCGTTCCAGAGAGCGATGAGTCCAAGGTGCATAAGCGCTTCACCATTGCTGCGTGGCAATTGCTCCCACAGGCTGCGGGCAAGCCCAAAGCGTTGTTCCTGTTCCGCGACATGCGCCAGCCGCCCGATGGCAACCTGCCCTCCGTTTCGCATCGAGCGGCGCCACGCGGATTGGGCGGCACTCACGTTACCCAGTGCCTGCCAGGCATCGCCTACGCCAAGCCAGGCCGTCGCGCTGGTTGGCTGGCGAGCCGCGCACTGCTCGTATGCGTCGCGCGCCGCGGCATACTCCTGCTGAAGCAGATAGATTGTGCCGGCCCGGCAGGCAGGACGGGGGTCCGTGGGATCTATCATGCCTGCTGTGGCATACCACGAGAGAGCGCGGTCGTACCGATACGTTGCGCGGGCGACATCGCCTGCCGCGAGTGCCTGGTCGATTGATGGGCCCGTAGGACCGAGCGCGATGGTCAGTCCGGCAAGCACCGCGAGGTAGAGCAGTGCGATGCGCAGCCAGCGTAGCACAGCACGCAGGCGAGAACGAGACATTCCGGGCGTGGCTACCCCATATCGCTTGGATGTGGGTGCGCTCATCATCCTGGGGTACTCCTCCGGCGAGGCCATAATACGCCCCGCCAACCAGAGGGTCAAACATCACCGTCCAACCGGGGCAGGAGCATGGCCCGATGATGTGGCTGGCGGCTGGACGAGGACATGGGCGTATGAGGGCCGGACATGGACATGCGCATCACACCCGCCATCATTCATGCCAAGACGCGTCAGATGCCGGATATGCTTGCGTCTGCTATAGTGGCAGGGTGATCGACGCACGCGGAGTGGAAGTATCCCTGCCGGTTTCAGGAGTTCGTTGCATGAGCAGCCAGGTGCCCGAGCCACTTTCATTTTCGGCCCCGCCCGCTATCCGCGAGGATGCGCAGGCATCACAGGCGCCAACTGGTCCTACCGCTGGCGAGCGTATGCTCGCGGCACTGGCGCACCTGCTCATGATGTTAAGTGTGCCGGGATTGCTTCTGGCCGCCGTCATCTGGCTCACGCAGCGCAAGCGATCACCGTACGTCGCGAGTCAGGCGCGCGCTGCCGTCATCTGGCAGATCGTGGGGAACGTCATCACTATTCTGCTTATTGTCGCACTCCTGATCGCTGCGATTGTCTCGCTTGGGGGGGCCATCGAGACACCGAAAGGCGGCGACTGGCTGGCTGGCCTGTTCAGTTCGCTATTTGGTCTCTATGTCGTCCTTTTTGCCACGGTCGCGTTGTTCTTCCTTACCGCGCTCGTAGGTGCCTGGCGCGCGTTGCGAGGTCGCCCGGCGCATATTTTCTTCACCCGGCGGCACGCATAGAGACCTCGCGAATGAAAAGATAAGGACGGAGCAGGGTGCCGAACCACCTTGTATCCTTTATACCGGCCTCCAAGGAACGTCCGGCCAATCTCTGCCGCAAGCCTGTCTATTCCTGCGCGCTCGTCTGGTCCAGAGGGACCGGCACTTCGTCGCCATCTTCCGCGCCCGTCTCGACCCATGTGCGCAACCGCTCACCGATAGCGTCGCGCACCTCGCGGAATACCACCAGCCGCTGTTCTTCGCTGCCCGTGGCTGCCGCTGGATCAGGAAAGCTCCAGTGGATACGGTGAGCCGGCCCGGGGAAGAACGGGCATGTCTCCGCGGCCTTATCGCAGACCGTGATGACAAAGTCGAACGGCTGGCCAAGAAACTCACTCACCGATTTCGACCGATGCCCGCTGATATCAATGCCGCGTTCGGCCATCGCCCGGACCGCCAGCGGGTTCACCACCGACGGCTGTGTACCCGCGCTGTAGACCTCATATCGGTCATCCGCGATCTGTCGCAGCCAGCCTTCCCCCATCTGTGAGCGCGCAGAATTACCTGTGCAGAGGATCAGCACGCGCTGTTTCAACTTGTTCCTCCATTGAATGCATCGTTTGCACACTGGCATCACGTAACCAGGCATATACCACAGCCGCTATTGCCGCGCCAAGAAATGGAGCCGTGAGATAGATCCACTGTGCGCTCCACTCCCCGCTCACGAGTGCCGGACCAAGTGAGCGCGCGGGATTCATCGACGCGCCGCTGATCGGTCCGGCGAAAAGCGCTTCCAGACCGACCGTTGCACCAATCGCGAGCGCAGCCGCGTGCCCGACGGAACGTGTATCAGTCGCAACTGCCATGATGACGAACATCAAGAAAAAGGTCAGTACGGTCTCCAGCGCGAACGATTGCCACGCGCCCGCCGCGCCACCTGACGGTAGTGTGGCGCCAAGTTCAGCTACATTACCCAGAATCAGGCGCAACGCAATCGCCGCGGCTATCGCTCCGGCCAGCTGCGCACACCAGTAGCCCACGAGACGCCGTTTGGGAAAGTGACGCGCCAGCACGAATCCCAGCGTGACGGCGGGGTTGAGGTGCGCGCCGCTGATATGGCCTGTGGCATAGATCATAGCCGCAATTACCAGCCCAAAGACCAGGCCCACTCCAACATGGGTGACCTGCCCGTGGGAAAGCGTGTCGATCATGATTGCCCCGCAGCCCGCGAAGACCAGCCCAAACGTACCGATACCTTCAGCGATAAGGGCCGGGCGCAACTGCGGAAGAGCCGTATCCGCCGCGGATTCATGCTCCACAGCAGCTTCCCCCGCAGCAACTCGCTCCACCACCGGTGCTGGTGACCGGAATGTGCGTCTGTTCACGTGCGGCTGGAGCTTCTGCAGATTGCACTGGTTTCGTCGCGCGCACGAAGGCGCTGGCGAGCTTGCCGTCGCCTGCCTCCCAACCCTCCGGAAGCGTGCTTGTATCGAGTCCGGCTTCGGCAACGGTGTAACGCCGCGTGATGGTGATATCGATGTCTTCGAATCCAGCGGACTTCAGCAGCCGGCGGTATTCATCCATCTCAAGCGCGCCCGCCAGACAGCCGACCCATGCCTCCATGTTGCGCTGCAATGCCTCGGGCACCACCCCTTCCGCGACGACATCCGAGACGGCGAAGCGGCCACCCGGCTTCAGCACACGAAATGCCTCGCGCAAGACCTGTCCTTTATCCGCCGCCAGATTGATCACACAATTGCTGATGACGACATCCACAGAGCGCGCGGGCAGCGGGATGTCTTCAATGCGTCCGCGCAGGAAGGCGACGTTGCGCGCGCCAGCCTTTTCTTTGTTGTCGAGCGCGAGGGCCAGCATCTCATCCGTCATGTCGAGACCGTAGGCGAATCCCTCCGGCCCGACCCGCTTCGCGCTGAGCAGGACGTCGATCCCACCGCCGGAACCAAGATCGAGCACGGTCTCCCCCGGCTTCAAGTCGATAAGCGCCGTTGGGTTGCCGCAGCCAAGTGAGGCCAGCACGGCCTCCTCGGGCAGATCAGCCACTTCGCTGCCGTCATAGAGATTGCTCGTCACAACGTCGCCACAGCAACTGCCGCCAGACCGCACGTTTAGCGCCGCCTGGGCATAGCGCTCGCGCACCTGCTCGGAGATCTGCTCGGCGGTAGTCCCGCCCGCAGACGCATCACTCATAGTGCCCTCCATTCATCGAAAACTGTCGATGAATCACATCAAAAAAAACTACAACACATCCCGTACGAGCGCGAGCACTCGCGCACCTTCATCTGTTGCGCGATAATACGACCAGACTCCGCGCTTTTCACTCGCGATCAGCCCTTCTTCCCGCAGCAGCCGCAAATGATGGCTTATCGTTGGCTGATGAAGCGGAAACACGTTGGTGATGTCGCACACGCAGAGTGGCACATCCTGCTGTGTGAGCAGATCAAGCATCTGCAGCCGTGTAACATCGCCGAGCACACGAAGCCGCCGGGCAAGCGCCTCGGTTTGCTCCGCTGGCACCTCCACCGGTATGCGCGGCACCATGCCGCAGCAGGTTTCCTCTTCCGATCGAGATCGTTTTGTTGTCTGTTGTGGTGTCCGTGTGCTCATGACATGAGATATAGCAAATACATCGAAGTTTGTCAATGCGTTGAAAAAGCCGGAACCGTCAGAGCCGGTATCTGCGCGTCCATGCTGGAGCCGCAAGCACTGGATACACAGCCGGACATGCGGCGGGATGCCACAGGCGTGCTGGCGGTATCTGGGTGGTGACGGAGGACGTGGCGCGAGTCAGTTTGGGGACGTGATCTCGTACATATGCTGTCAGCAGGACAGAACGGGCGCCGTGTAACCGGCACTGGGTAGGGAATCTCCATCATTCAGGCGGGTCGGTGGGAAGTAGGTGGCGATCTGACTCACGCAATCGCGGAAATAGAGTTGAACGTGTTCTAAACAGCCACTGGCCGTTCTCGCTCCTGCCAACTGGTCGCCCGATGCCCGCAAACCACCTTGAACTCCGGCTTCGCACTCGTACCCTCTAGATCGTGCCCAATACGCGAATCGCCACTGACAGCACAATTGACAGCGTGACGCCGAAATTGCGACACGAATTCTCACCATCCGAGAGCCGCCGCCAGCACCATCGCGGCATCCTGCCGCATATCAGGCAGCACATGTGCGTACGTGTCCAGCGTGATCAACAGCGACGCATGACCCGGCATCTCGCTCACCACCTTGGTATTGATCCCGCTTCCCAGCAACAGCGCCGCGCACGTGTGCCGCAGATCGTGGAAACGGATCACTGGCAGACCCGCGCCGCAAGACGCCTCACCAGACGTCGCGCACGGGCCGCGACAAGCCTGCGCCCGATCTCGTCAGTGAACACCACCTGCGCGAGATCCGTCTCGTGCCACCTGAGCGCTAGCGACTCACCTGCACCTATGCCCGTCGCCAGCGCCGTTCACATCGAACGCACAGACGCTTCATGCGCCGCTCGCAACTCCTCCTGCTGCTGGGCCGACAGCATGCGCGGCGCACGCCATGACGTCGTGCGCTGCCGCTTGACCACGCCGGCTGACCCCTGCGCGTTGAAGCGCCTGGCGATCTGTCCAATCCAGCCGCGGTTGTAGCCGGTGCTCTGGGCGATGGATGGTGGCGGTCTGGCCGCGGGCCAACAGCCAGAGGATCTGCCATCAGCTGCGCTCATGCGGCTCATGGGCCGCTCGATACCGCTGCTCAAGCTCGTCGATGCTCAGATGCGTCGCCAGATGAATATGTCGGCTCACACCTCGATTGCACGAGCGCCGGCAAGGAGACCGTATTACACCGCAGTGTCGGCTATGCGCTCGCCCAGGCGGGCATCGGGCGGATCGGCGGCGAGCACCGGCACAGGCGCGCTCACCAGCAGGCGCGTGGTGATGTCCTCAAGTCGGTCGCGGGCGGAGGCGCGCTGGCCCCGCGGCGTGATGGCGATGAACGCCTCTACGGGCGAGCCATCTTCGGCGGGCTCGGCGGCAAGCTCGATCAGCCGTCGCGGCGCATCAGCGGTGATCTCTACAGCATGCGTCACGCGCACTGCCGAACCAGCGAGGTCACTCTGGCGCAGCGCCTCGGCGATACGTTCCAGATAGGAGCGCATCTCTGCCGGGCTGAGGTCCTGCTGACGCGCGCCGCCGCTGAATTGTGGAATGAAGCCCGCCAGCATCAACTCACACGTGCGCTGGCTCGCGCATCGCGCCTCCAGCAGACGTATGGCGGGCCGGATGGCCGCTTCCAGATCCTCCGAGCCATCCAGCGGAACAATCGCCCGCACGACGGCTCTATGGGCGAGCGCTGATTGCGTGTACGCTTCGCTCTGTTCGCTCACCACAAGTACCGGAACCTTGCTGCGCCGCACAATCTCATTCGCCACGCTGCCCAGCACCCAGCGCGAAACGCCCGTTCTGCCATGGCTGCTCATCACGACCAGATCAGCCTGCTCTTTGCCGAACTGGCAGAGCAGCGACGTGACCGGCGCGCCCCGCGTGACGACAGTCCGCACCAACTGACCAGGGAGCGTGAGCGTGCTGGCGATACGGTCCAGGTAGCGCTGCGCCCGCTCGACATAGACGCGGATATCGGGCCGGACGAAACATGGGGCGTAAATTGGGGGAGTATCCATCACCACGCCGACGAGCACGAGCGTCCCGCCCGTCTCACGCGCGATATCCACCGCGAATGGCAGCGCCTTCTCCGCGCGCGCGGAGCCATCGAGCGGCACAACGATCGTGCGCACCCGCGCTGGTGTCACCCCTTGCGTCTCCATAACGTCAACCGCCTTATCTACGTGGCCGCCGGGAACTGCCCACGTTCGCGGCGCTGCTGCGCGTGTCGTCTCTGTTTCTACCTTGCGGTGTGGAGATCACGAACCACTCACACATAACACAGCCGTATCACAGCAGCATCACACACGGCAAGCCAGACGTAATACTGTGATGTCGTGCCGTCGAAGACAGCCGGTTGACCACGGCATGGAGAGGCGCGGCTATGTCACGTGCTGCCGTCCGGTCTCCATGACGCCGCGAAGCCAGCGTACTCGCCCGGCTGCTTACGAAAGCCTGAATGCCGCGAGCGCTGGCGCGTGATCAGACGCGGCCAGCACTGGGCATTCGGGCGTGTCTCGCAGGATTTCAGCGCAGGCGAGACGCGAGGCCAGCGTGGGGTCAGCGAAAATGTAGTCGATACGTCCGGCCGGTGCGCGCACGGGACACGAGCAGAGACGCTCGCTCGCGTCGGGGTGCTTCTCTGCGTAGCAGTCGGTGTATCCCGCCGCGTGCATCCGGCTTACGACGGCACGCGGCACATACGCCGAAGCGATCATGTCCAGCGCCCGTTCCATCACGGGGTTCCGTGTGAGCGTCCCCAGAACGTTGCCAAATGGACGGGCGAACGGCGGCAGAATCGAGCCAGTTTTCGGCAGACCAGGCACCGGCTTGCCACGCGCCGCCTCTAGATCAGCGCGTAGCGCCTCGCGCAGGACGCGTGTCGCGTGCAGCGGCTCGCCAGGGGCAAGGCTATTGAAGTCACCCACAAGCAAGTGCGACATACCGCGCTCGCGCGCGTCTCGCATGCGTTCAAGAATATAGGCAATCTCGCGCAATCGCTGATACTCGCCCGCGCGGAAGCTCTGATAGCGAGCGGAAAGATGTGTCACGAAAAAGCGTAGCGGCTGCGCCCCCGGCAACACGACCGTCGCTTCCAGCAGCGCGCGCGCCCGTCCATTGCCATTATCCGTGTTGACCTGCGTCAGCGGCCAGCGACAGAGAGCGGCAACGCTCCAGTCATCCGTCGCTGGTGTTATCGCGATGTGCATGCCCAGGCGCGTGGCCAGCTCCACGATTGGCTCGTGGCGATGGACTTCCTGCAACCCCACCAGATCAGCGCCCGACGCGCGGATCACCGCTTCAATCGCGTTCAGACGCGACCCGCCGCCAGCAAGGATGTTATAGGTCAATACGCGAAAAGCCGACCCCGTTCCCTCGCCACACGGCATGACGTAACGCGAGCCGGGAACGGGACTGCCCAGATGTATATCATGCATCCGTGCGCTACCACCTTCGCCGCTGTGCTCTCACCACGCTCAATCGCGTGCCAACTATCATATCAATGAACTAGCATATCACGGGTCGATTCTTTCGCGCACACGGATATCGCGGCCTGAAGAAGCACGGGTGAGTGGCCGGGAGTACGCGCACACGTCCTGAAAGTCCACCTCGGGCATTCACGCCGTCTGCCGTAAGCCGGCTATTCATGACATTCATGACTGCGACTGGCAAACGGCGAGCACACGCGAAGCGTGCAACGATGAGCAAGAGAGGGATGAGGCATAAAGAAGCCACAGGCAGGAACCCGGTCCAGTGGACCCGTTCCTGCCTATCTGCCGTAAAAGGAAGCAGCCGGGGATTGTTTAGAACCCGCGCGCAGCCAGTTTCGCCTGACGCTTGCGTGCCTTCCGTGCGCGAGCATCCGCCTGGCGCTTGCGCTTGACACTGGGTGGCTCGTAGTGCTGGCGCCGTTTGGCTTCGGAAAGTACCCCATCTTGTTGGACTTTGCGGGAAAACCGCTTGAGCGCGACTTCTAACGAGTCGCCTTCACGAAGAACGATCTGACTCACTCTGTACTGGCGCAGCCCCGCGAGACATCATGCTCGCGATCTGGCTGCCACTCCTTTCTGAACTCCTGTGCCAGGCTTAGCGGCAGTTCGATACCTGGCCGGACGACGAGACAACGTGGCCTCTAGCAGATACACTTCCTAGCTTATCACATCTGGCTGTGCTTGTCTGCGCAATACGGGCGATATTTGCTCCTGAATTCCGCAGGATGAGCCAGATGGGCTTCCCCGCGCGCGCGTAGGCGGCACGAAACTGGCGATAGAGGTGGCCACGGATCGGCGCGAACGAAAATGCGAGCCGGATAGCAGCATTCGACACACGCACTGATACGCTCGATACCGGTCGCGAACACATACGCTATCGAAATATCCAGTGGGGGAGCATAACACATGGCGGCGCTAGGGGTGATTCTCGACGTTGACGGCACACTCGTGCTCAGCAATGATGCGCACGCGCGAGCCTGGATTGATGCGTATCTGGCGTACGGCTATAGCGTAGCCTTCGACGACATCCGCCCATTGATCGGCAAGGGCGGAGACCGGCTCATACCCCAGGTGACGCCCGGTCTTGTATCAGAGTCAGGGATGGGCAAGCAGATTTCCGACCTGCGCAAACAGGTCTTCCTCGCGACCTACGCGCCAGACCTGCAGCCAGCCCCCGGCGCTCGCGAGCTGGTAGAAGAACTGCGCAAGCGCGGCGTGAAGGCCATCATCGCAAGCTCGGCCAAGCGCGACGAACTACAGGCACTGCTGCGCGCGGCTCACGTCGATGATCTGTTGACGGCAGCCACCACACAGGATGATGTATCCTCCTCCAAGCCCGCGCCGGATACAGTCGGCGTCGCGCTGGAGAAGCTGGCGCTGCCCGCGGAGGATTGCGTCCTCATCGGTGATACCCCGTATGACATCGAATCCGCCCGGCAGGCTGGCGTGGCGGCGGTCGCCCTGCGCTGCGGCGGCTGGGATGACGCACACCTGGCAGGCGCAATAGCGATCTTTGACGACCCCGCCGATCTGCTGGCACACCTGGATGACGTGCCGCTGGGTGGTAAGCATGCGCTTGAGCCGGGGAAAAATCCGCCGGACGTCGTCCAGATGCCCTGAGCGTCACCCGGTCTCTGAAGCGCGGCTGAAGCGGCACGGCCAGGCGCTTATCGCGAAGGGCGAGTCGTTTCACCGGTTCAAGGGGGCATGAGTCTTGCTGTCCCCAATCTCGACGTAGCTCCAGCGCCGGGGCATGAGGCCAGCGGCACCTCTGTCAACCCGGATTCGCGATGCCAAAGCAGCCCGGCGGGCGCGGAAGGAATACGCATATGGCACTCGCGCAGGATCGGCAACCTGCTGATAGCTTCAGCGAGCCGGCGCGAGCCGACAGCGTGGCCCGGCAGCTACCATCACTGGCGCTGGATGCGGGTGCGCTCTCGGTCACGTATTACACAGACCCGCTGTGCTCCTGGAGCTGGGCTTTCGAGCCGCAATGGCGTCGCCTCCGCGACACGTATGGGTTGCGTCTCACCTGGCGCTACCGGATGGGCGGCCTGCTGCGGGACTGGCAAAGCAACGAAAACCCGCTCTCTCCTCTCAGCCGCCCGAGCCAGATGGCGCCGCAATGGTATCAGGTGCGCGAGCTCTCCGGCATGCCACTGGATGAGCACATCTGGGAGGAAGACCCGCCAGATTCATCGTATCCTGCCTGCATCGCTTTCCACGCGGCGGCGCTTCAGGGTGCGGGCATCGGCGAGCGGATGTTGCGCAGGCTACGCGAAGGCGTCATGCTGGAGCGCAAGAACATCGCGCGCCGTGATGTGCTGCTGGCAATTGCCAGCGACCTCGAAGCGGAAGATATCGCGCAAGGACGCATCCTGCTCGATCAGATGGATGCGGAGCGCTTCAAGCGTGATCTGGACGCGCCAGACGTGCAGGACACGTTTCGCCACGATTTGCAGGATGCCGCGTTCCTGGGCATCGGCAAATTCCCTACCCTCATTATCCAGCGGACAGACGGCCACGGCATCGGGCTTGTCGGTTACCGGCCCTATGCGGCGCTGGAACAGGCCATCGCATCGCTCATCGCTCCAACAGGCGCGGCGCATGAGCGACTCATCGCCACGGAGACGCCCGACGACCGGCTGGCGGTCGAGCGAGCGATCTTCACTTTCCTGGCGCGCTGGGGCAGCGCGACCGTTCGCGAGATCGCGGAATGCGCGGGCCGCGACTCCGCCCAGATAGAAGCGGGAATACTGCCGCTCGTGAATTCGGGCGTGGTCAGGAGGGCTGGCGCGCTGTACCGGCTGGAGAAACCGGCCGCAGAGCGCGTTGTGCATTGACGGTCAAGGCGATATTCCACGAACCAGACTCCACGCGAACGCGAGAAGGCGGCTCCGGATGTTGCGTTCTGCCGGAGAGGGCAGACGCATGGTGTCGCATCGCGCCGCTCGACAATACGGCACTGGATTTGCTGAATACCCGCAAGGATTGTTCTGAGCGTCCGGTTGGTAACCGCGTGCGTCCAGCCATGGATGAGATACGCTACTGCCCAGACGTGGCATACACGGGCTTATCGCGAACGCACTCGCCGGATATCGCCTGACGTGAAGCGCTGACCGGTCATCTGCACGCAAAAATGGAAAGGACAGTGCGCACCGGTAGAAACGATGGCCGCTCACCATCAACAGGTAGCGTCCAATCGCGGAAGTTGCGAGCGGATACAGCGCGTCTGCTCGCAGGTGAGGGTGTCAAATCCCGTGAACGCAGAAACGGTAAAACAAACGGCCACCTCGAACAAGCAGAGGCGTGTATGTCTGGCCGAAGATGATGAAGGGATACGTGAGAGCCTGCAATTCCTCTTCGAGGAGACAGATTTCCTTGTGGAAGAAGCCGTGGATGGCAACGAGACGCTCGCGCTCCTCATGTCGCAGCCGGTCCCGCGAGTTGTGTTGCTAGACCGTATGATGCCACGGCGCGACGGCATTGATGTATTGCGTGAGCTGGCGAAGCTGGATGAGGTGCGCGCACGCACGGCGATTGTCTTTGTGACGGCACGTACCGATCAGCCTAGCGAGGAGCTAAGCGATCTGCTCGCGAAATACACCGTCGCCACCGTCAAAAAGCCCTACCGGCTCGACGACTTGATGGACGCGGTGGAGAGGGCCTGGGCGACATTGATGGACAAGCTTGACACCGGAGATTAACTACATGGAGTTTCCCGCGGATGCGAGTCCCGTGTCCATATCGCACAGGCTATTTGCTGGGGGAGGAGCAGCGGGTCAGGCCCTGGCGGCGATTGATTGGGCAAGTAGCGCTCTTGGCGCCGTAGATTCCTGGCCGCAGACGTTGCGGACGAGTATTCGCATCTGTCTTGCCAGCCGGCACGCCATGATTATCTGGTGGGGGCCGGACCTGACGTTCTTCTACAACGACGCCTATGCTCCCACCCTCGGCAAGCGCGCTCCCTGGGCGATGGCAAGACCGGGAAGGGAGGTCTGGCCAGAAATCTGGCCTATCATCGGCCCTATGCTGCATGGCGTGCTGGAGACCGGCACGCCAACATGGTCTGATGATGAGCTGCTTTTCCTGGAGCGACACGGGTATTCCGAGGAAACATATCACACCTTTTCGTACAGCCCTATTGAAGATGAAACGGGCAAAGTGGTCGGCGTGTTTACCGCCGTCACGGAAACGACAGCGCGTGTGCTTAACGCGCGCCGTGGACGAGCCGCCCGAGAGCTTGCCTCCGCTATCGTAGACGCGCGCTCCAGCGAGGATGTCTGTGCGCGGGCAGCCTCCGTGCTGGACTCGATACAGGCGGATATCCCCTTCGCGCTCATCTATGAGGTGCGTGCGCAGTCGCAGACCGCCCTCCTTCGTGAAGCCACCGGGATAGCGCGCGGGTCGATGCTCAGCCCGGAGCGGATCGACCTGACCTCGCCAGGCGCTCCCTGGCAGCTAGGGCACGTCGTGGCAACAGGCAGCGAGGCGCTGGTGGAACATACCGAGTGGGGCGACGTGTCATTCACCGTCGATCCCGCGTTCATTCCCCAGCAGGCGCTCGTTTTGCCCGTAACAGAGCCGGGGCAAAGCGCGCCAACAGCCATTCTCGTCGCTGGCATAAGCCCGCACCGCGCCCTCGATGCCGACTACCGCCATTTCTGCGCGCAGCTCGCCAGCCACCTGGCGACCGCGTTTGCCGCCGCGCACGCCTACGAGGCCGAGAGGCAGCGTGCCGAGGCGCTGGCTGAGATCGACCGCGCCAAGACGGCCTTCTTCAGCAACGTTTCCCATGAGTTCCGCACGCCCCTGACGCTGATGCTCGGCCCAGTCAATGACATCATCGAAGCAGGGGACGCCATCTCACCGGAGGTCCGGCACCAGCTCGAGCTCGTGAGGCGAAACGGACTGCGCCTCTCGAAGCTGGTCAATACGCTGCTCGACTTCTCGCGCATAGAAGCTGGACGTGCACAGGCCGTATATATGCCGACGGATCTGGCGACCTTCACTGCCGATCTCGCCAGCAGCTTCCGTTCCCTCGTCGAGCAGGCCGGAATGGAACTCATCGTAGAGTGCCCGCCCCTACCCGAGCCGGTCTACGTCGATCGCGACATGTGGGAAAAGATCGTTCTGAATCTGCTTTCCAATGCTTTCAAGTTCACTTTCGAGGGTCGCATCTCAATCACGCTCCGGCCACAGAATGGAGCCGCCGAGCTGGAAGTACAGGATAGCGGCGTGGGGATTCGTCCGGATGAGCTGCCTCGCCTGTTTGAGCGGTTCCACCGCATCGAGGGCATGCCCGCTCGCACGCATGAAGGCTCCGGCATCGGCCTGGCGCTCGTGCAGGAACTAGTTCATCTGCACGGCGGCACCATCACCGTATCAAGCACTCCCGGCAGCGGCACCACGTTTGTGGTGAGCGTACCGTTCGGCACGGCCCATCTGCCCGCGGATCGCATCAATACGCGCTCTTCGCTGACATCGACCGCCGTGGGCGCTTCGGTGTTCATCGAGGAAGCCGAGCGCTGGCTCCCCGCCGAGGCCATAGGCGATAAGGGCACCGACAGTTCCGCTTCGCTCGTCTCGCCTGCCGGCCTGACGGATATTCGCGCCATCCTCTCCGGCACGCAGGGCGCGCGGCTGCTGATTGCGGATGATAACGCGGATATGCGCGACTATCTCACGCGTCTGCTGAGCGAACACTATCAGGTGAAGACGGTGGCCAATGGCAGGCAGGCGCTTGCGGCGATTGAGCGGGAAGTGCCCGACCTGCTGCTGCTCGATGTGATGATGCCGGAGCTCGATGGCTTCGGGGTGCTCGCCCAACTGCGCATGGAGCCGCGCACGCGGCACCTTCCGGTGATCGTGCTCTCAGCGCGTGCAGGTCAGGAAGCGATGCTGGATGGTCTCACGCACGGCGCGGACGACTACGTCATCAAGCCATTCGCAGCGCGGGACGTGCTCAGCCGTATCGCGGCGCGCCTCGAAATCTCGCGTACACGCCAGCAGGCCGAAGCGCGCACGCAACGCGCCTTGCACGGGCTGCTCGCGCTGGCACGGCTTATCGCCGGTGATGACTCAATGGGCAAGGATGACCCGCAGATCTACAGCGCGCTGGTAGCGCTCGCGCGCGATGTCTTTGAATGCGAGATTACATCGCTAGTGAGCTTCGACAACACGACGCGGCGCATGATTCCTCTTAGCACGGTTGGCCGCCATCCAGAACAGGAAATGGAGTGGTACACCACCATCCATCGGCACACCTTCGATGAGATCTACAGCGCGAACGAAATAACGCGATTGCGCGACGGGAAGACGCTCGTAAAGCACATGGGAGATGTCACTGCCGATGGGGTGCCGAGCCTGGGGGTGCGATCAACGCTCTCGGCTCCGCTCTCCACGGGTGACATGCTATATGGGGTGCTCTCGTTCGCCTTCAAGACGGCGGGGCACGTCTACACCACGGTGGAGCGTGAACTGGCGAGTGGCTTTGCGCGCATGGCGATGCTTGTGCTTGAGCGCAGCCGTCTCCTCGTGGAGCGTGCCCAGACGCAGGCGGACATGCTGGCGCTTCGGGAAACGACGCGCAGAATGGATGAGTTTCTAGGTATCGCGAGCCATGAGCTCCGCACGCCGCTCACCAGCGTGATGGCCAACGTGCAGATGGGGCAGCGCGCGGCGCACGATCTGACCCAGGCGCAGTTGCCTGAAGGGCCAGCAGCACGGGCGGCGCGTCTACATGCGCTGCTCCAGCGTACCGACCGGCAAATCCGGCGGCTGGACCGTCTGGTGGGCGACCTGCTGGACGTTTCACGCATCACCGCCGGTAAGCTGGAGTTGCGCTCTGAGCATTGTGATTTGCTGGAAATCGTGCGCGAGACCGTCGAGGCACAGCGCGCCGCGGCAGCTCCCCGCCGCATCCTGCTTGAGCAGCCGCCGATTGCGCGGCTCGCTCTGTTTGCTGATGCCGACCGGATCGGCCAGGCGATCACCAACTATCTCTCGAACGCACTGAAATATTCCGCGCCAGATCAGCCTGTCCACGTGTCCATATCGGCATCGCCCGAACACGCACGCGTCGAGGTGCGCGATCACGGCCCGGGACTTTCGCATGAGCAGCAAGCCCAGCTTTTCGAGCGATTTTATCGCGTGCCGGGGATTGACCAGATGGGCGGCTCCGGCGTGGGGCTTGGCCTTGGCCTGTATATCTGCCGGACCATCATCGAGCGACACGGCGGCCAGTTTGGCGTACAGAGCACGCCGGGCGCAGGCTCCACATTCTGGTTCACGATTCCGCGTATCCGCGTGTAAGGCAGGCTTACAGCTCTACCAGTCTGCCGACCCCCTCGCGCACCGCGCGGCTGTAGACGAGGCTGGCGGCTGCCATATCTTCGGCAGCATGGCCCATCGACTTGAAAACGGTAATCTCATCGGCTGAGTGGCGGCCAGGCCGCAGCCCGCGCAGCAGATCGCCAAGCTCGGTCCCATGCGCAGCGTCGATGGCTGCCAGTTCTCCGCAACCGGCGGGCGGCGGCGCGAAGGCCAGGCGCGTCTCGACGAACAGACGGCCCCGCTCGATGGTCGCGCGATCCAGTTCGCCTGATGGTGGATGATAGCCGACCGAAGTCACATGAGCCCCAGGCGCGAGCCACTCGCCACGAAGAACCGGTTCGCTGGCGTTCGTGCAGAGGCAGATGACATCCGCGCCGCGTACGGCTCCCTCGATGGATGAGACGGCCCGCGCGCGCGCATCAGCGGAGGCCAGTCGCGCGGCATGCCCCGGATCTCGCGAGGCGATACGCACCTCAGCGAAATCGCGCACGCGCCCCACCAGCTTCAGATGCGACTCCCCCTGCACACCCGCGCCGACAATCGCCAGCACGCGCGCATCCTCACGAGCCAGCAGGCGGGTGGCAAGCGCGCTCACGCCAGCGGTGCGCATGGCCGTAATATACGTTCCATCCATGATGCAGAGAGGCTCGCCCGTCCCACTATCGAAGAGACAGATGAGCGCGTGGTGACCGGGAAGATTACGCGCCGCGTTGCCATGAAAGACAGAGACGAGCTTGATCGTAACCTCCCGCCCCGGTCGCCAGGCGGGCATGGCCAGCAGTGATCCGGCGTCCGGCACGGAAAGCTCGCTGCGGCTGGGTGCGGTGATCTGTCCGGCAGAGAGCGCGCTCAATTCCACCGCCAGCGCCTCCAGCAAGGCATCCGGCTCCAGTAGACGCTGAATCTCCTCCGCGCTCAGCAATCGCACGTCCATCCAGGCCCTCCTTCTCGTCGCGCGTGCCAGCGATGCCACGCCCCGCTCGCAGCAGATGAGGTCGTTCGGACATATCGGGCGCCGGCAGGCTGGGCGAAGAAATCACGAAGAACTTCGTTGCTGGCGCAAGCATGCTCACGTTGCACGAGGATGGCAATAGACAAACCGACTGGACAGGTATGAGGCAGAACCGAAAGCGAAGCCCCGGGAGCGGGCGCTCGCCCTGCGATCTTGCCAGGCGCACCACGTGAGCACCGCCTACAAGCGTGCTGAACGCTAGCCCGCGCCCTTACTCTTGCCTGACGATATCGACCGAGATCTCCACCGCCGGAATCGTTCCTCTGTTCTCAAGCCAGTGTACAGTGTTCTTATCCTCAGGCCAGCCCACTCCCGGCCCATAGTCCTTAGCGACTCCATTTCGATGATCCGTGATCGTGCCTTGCAGTATGTAGACGGTGCCTGGTCTGTCTTTATGGTCGTGAATCGGGCCAAAGACGCCTCCAGGCTCGATGGTCACCATGCGCATGCGAAGTTGGCGTCCAGCCATTCCCTCGATCTCCGGGCCAAGGTCAACTGTTGTGAGTAGCTCCACCGTAACGCCTTTCGTCTCGGGCGCCACCTGTTCGTCGCTCATCGCGCTCTCCTCCCGGTAATCCCAGGACCTAAGAGATGACATTGAATATCGGCCAACCAGGCTGGAACACGCGGAAGCCCAGGTCACGCGGCGGAACGTTTGACGATCTCGACCTCCCAGCCAATCGCGCATCTCCTTCACGATTACTCCGCGCTCTCGCACAAGCAGGTGTGGCGTACGACCGGCACCACGCCTCATGTCCAGCCCCTCCCGTCCCAGCGCATTAAAGTTCGGCGCATGATTCCGGATGCTCTGGCAACGACAGTTGAGGACTTCGGCGATCTGGTGAGCGCGTGGGCCATCCTATCTGCGCGCCGTCATCTTGGCGTGCGCGATCCCGCGAGCGGGCGCATGCACGCTATGGGCGCACCTGCGCGCCTGACGTTCCTGCAGTGCGTCGAGCGAAGGACGGCCAGAGAGATGCTCAGAGCTCCCTTTGCCGGCCTCCGCCCGCACATTGTACGCCGCGTTGAGGAGCGCGGCACTAGGGGGTAATGCGTACGAGCCGCTGCGTCGCCTGGGGAGAATTGCCGCCCCCGGCAACCAGGAGGAACCAGACGCCGCCATCCGGCCCTGCCGTGATCGCCGTGATCGCGCCACTATGCGGCAACGCGAACTTCGTGATCGTGCCATCCGGCGTGATACGCGCGATAGATCCCGGACCATCCGGGTAAGAGAAGTAGGCGAACCAGACATTGCCGTCAGGTCCGGCGCCAATTGCGGGTGGCCCACTCAGACCTTCCAGCTTCGCACCCCGGAAGTAGGTCGTGCTACCGGTCGGCGCCATCCGACCAATACGACCTGTCCCGTCGATGAACCACAGGTTCCCATCCGCCCCCGCTACCAGTCCACCGATGTTCGAGCCGGCAATGCACGGGTTGTTGTCTGTCGGCTCACAAGCGGGAAAGCCCGGTGCGGCCGTCCCAAGCGGGACATCGGTCGGGAACACGCTCACCGTGCCAGCCGGGGTGATGCGCCCGATGACTGACTTCGAGGCAGTGATCCCGACAAACCAGACACTGCCATCCGGCCCCGGCGTCAAGCCGCCCGCGGAAACGAGCCCAACGGGCTTGAGCGAGTAGGTGGTAAACTGGCCCGCGGGAGTCATCCTAGCGATCGTGTCGGCGGTCGTCTTTGCCGCGCTGCCCGTACTGCGAGACTCGCTCAGCCAGAGATTGCCGTCAGCCCCCGCAGTTAAAGAGGTCGCTAGGACACCAGCAGGCAGCGCCACCACGCCGGTCACGCCCTGAGGATTCATCCGGACGAGCTTGCCCTCGGCAATGTACCAAAGATTGCCGTCCGCGCCACGAGTGATACCGGCAATCGGAGCGCTTGCTGGAGGGACGGGTACCGCGACGCTGGTAAAGGTGCCTTGCGGCGTGACTCGCACCAGCTTGCCATTGTACGCGTCGGTAAACCAGAAGTTGCCATCCGGCCCCACCGTCATGGCATGTGGTGGCTGGGTGGCCGTGGGCACACAGTATTCCGTTACAGCGCCAGCACGTGTTGAATCCGCTGCTTTGCTGCACTCGGTCGTGGTCGTCGGCCCGCGCTGCATGTTGAGCCACATCACGGCAAACGGCCCCACAACGAGAACAATGGGAATGAGGAGCGCGACGAGGACGACCAGCCACCACCAGTGGCGCCACCAGGGACGTGATCTGGCACCACCTGCCTGAGTCGGTGGTGGTGGTGCGGTGGTATGCGTTGACATGGCAGACCATCCTTGCGAACAGCGGGCGCCACACAAAGCACGCGCCCGCCAACCACACCTACGCGGCCAACCACCGCAACCTTCCTCCTAAGCCCAGAGTATCCGCATGCGCATCCACACCATGCCGCGGCTGCAGACATGCCATAGGGAGGTCACAGCGCCTGCACAAAGGTCAGTGCATGCCTCACAATGCGCATACAATGCGGCCCCGCGGGTGAGCCAGATCCAAACGGCGTTACGCGCTGCGGTAGAGCTTCGTGATGACGTATTCGCGGTGGCCCAGTGTCTCCGCGCACGTCAGCCTGCCATTAGCTGTCGCGTCCATCAGATCCGCTAGGCGATTGCCCGCATCTGGCAACGTATATTCCCGCCACAGCAGGCCGGAAACGTCCAGGTCGATGTGTTCCGACATGGTGCGCGCGGTAAGCGGATTGGCGGTGATCTTGATGACCGGCACAATTGGGTTGCCGACGATGTTGCCCTGGCCCGTCGGGAAGAGGTGAACGGCCGCACCCGCCGCGCCCATTAGCGTGATGAACTCGGCGGCAGCGGAAGATGAATCCATAAAGTTCAGGCCCTGGCGTGTGGGCGTCACCGCCGGTTCAAGCGCATCAACCACGGGGACCGTGCCCGTCTTAGCAATGTTGCCCAGCGCCTTCTCCTCGATGGTACTCAAGCCGCCGCGAATATTGCCCTGTGTCGGCTGCGACCCGAGCAGGTTGGCGCCGCTCGCCTCGATCTCGGCCATGTAACCGTCGAACATAGCCTGGAACCGTGCCCGCACGTCCTCATCCGCGCAGCGATTCGCGATGATGTGCTCACCTCCTGTCAGCTCGGACGTTTCGCCGAAGAGCACCGTGACTACGGCTGCAACGTGGTTACGGTGCAGGCCTGTTACGTCGCCGAGGAGCTATTCGGCCAGAGCGCGGGCGGATTGACCCACGGCGGCAAAATCGAAGCATTGGCTGTGCTGGCAATTCATCCGCTGGTTCACCTGGAACGCGTTTCTGGCTCTTCTGATCGCGCGAAGGGGGCACATGTCGATCACCTCAGGCGCACGCGAACCTATCAGCCGGTACTGAGTGATATTCGCGTCATCGCGCCGACGGGATGGTATGGCGACCCCAGCGGCGCAACCGAAGAGGAAGCACGCGATTTTAGCGAAACCACCGCCAGTGAGATCGCCACACACGTGAGCGCCATGCTAAGCGAGCTGCGAAAGCTCAACGATGTTTTGACTGACGAGGAAGCTACACAGCATGATTCAGGTATTCCCCGCGAGTAGCCGGCTCAAGCTCGCCGTCCCGGGACGCGATTCATGGGATATCGTCTCAAGCCGGACCGACGCGCACCAGGCAACGCTGCGTTACGTCGAGATACCGCCAGCGTGGGCGGCAGCCGCCCGCCAGCCGCATCGTCATCTCGGTGTCGAGGAGGTCATGTGGGTACTGGCGGGCGAAGGCATCATCGAAGGGCCGGATATCCACCTGCCAGTCTCGGAAGGGTGCGCGGTCTACGTGCCCGCCGATGTGCCGCACATGACGCGCAACACCGGCCAGTCCACGCTGCGCCTGCTATGTTTCTTCCCGGAATCCAGTATCGGCAGTCACACCGAAGAGCCTGCCCGGTAACGTATCCCACGTGCGCATGAGGTAATTCAGTGGCGGATATTCTCTGTCTGCGACCCAAAGAAGATTTTCTGAACGTCGGCGTCGTGCCACCCGATACATGGGAGATTGCGTACCGCGATCCAGGTGATGCGGAAGTGGCGGCGCTGCTAGGCGAGGCACGTGCGCTGGTTTTGCCGTCAGCGGGCCGCCAGTTGGAGCCAGCGCTCTTTCAGGATGCGCGCCGGCTGGAGTTGATCCAGTATACAGGCGCGGGATGGGACCGTATACCCGAAGCGGTTGTGCGCGATCTCGGCTGCCCCGCCGCGAACGTCCCCGGCGTGAATGCGCAGGACGTCGCGGAGTACGTCATCATCACCGCCGGCACATTGCTGCGCAAGTTCAAGCGCGCGGACCAGTATATCTGGAGCGGCCAGTATGACCGGGCGCGCAGCGAGCTTGCCGCTGAACGCGTGCGCGGCTTCTCCGGTCTGGTCGTTGGCGTGGTCGGGCTGGGGCACATCGGCTTCACGGTCGGCAATCTGTTTCGCGCGCTCGGTGCGCGTGTGGTCTATTTCGATCCGCAGCCACGCGATCCGGAGGGAGCGGAGCAGCGGGGCATGCGGCGGCTCTCGCTGGATGAGCTACTGGCGCAAGCCGATGTCGTGACCATCCACGTGCCTCTCGTTCCTGCTACCGTCGGATTAATCGGACCAGCGCAGCTTGCGCGGCTCAAGCCGGATGCCATCGTTATCCAGGCATCGCGTGGCGGCGTGGTGGACGAGATGGCGCTCCTCCAGGCCGTACGCGAGGAGCGCGTGGCCGGAGTGGCGCTGGATGTTTACACGCACGAACCGCTGCCAGGCAACGATCCCGTCATCCGCATCGGAGTCGCGGCTTCCGACCGCATTCTGCTGACGCCGCACATCGCCGGCGTCACCCGGCAAGCCGCCGCCAAGCTGTACGAACACGCATGGTCCAACGTGAAGCGCGTACTCATCGAGCACGAGCCACCGCTGTATCGTGTTATATAGATTTCGCCGCTCGCAGTGGCGCGCATGGAGGTCACCATGCCGGACTGTCTCAATACCAGGTTGCTTGCCCAGCTCGCCGGAGCTGGCGCGGGCACGATGCAGATCATCGGTCATCGTGGCTATCTCTACATCGGTGAGCTGATCGCTGGCGGCACGCAGATCGTGGACGCGCGCGACCCTGCCCACCCCCGCCGCGTCGGTCGCCTGGATGGCTATCCAGGCAGCTACTCGCCAAAGGTGCAGGTCGGCGATGACCGGCTGCTGGTAAACTATGAAGCGCGCAGGGAAGCCGCGACGTTCGTCGGCCTAGGCCTGTGGGATATTACCCATCCAGAGCAGCCCACGTCCATCGCGAAGATCGAGTCAAGCGGCAAAGGCATTCACCGGATGTGGTATACCGGCGGCACGCGCGCCTATGTCTCCCCTGTGCCAGGGGGGTTCTCCAGCGGATCTTCGTGATATTGGATCTCAGCGATCCGGCGCGCACACGCGAGGTGACTCAGTGGGAACCTGCGCTGGATCCGCCTGCCGGCGTGCAATACCAGCTGCACCACCCCATCGTGGCCGGAGAGACCGCCTATATGGGCTGGTGGAATTACGGCGTACTGCTGGCTGATATCTCCACGCCCGAGCAGCCGCGCATTATCGGGCATCTGGGCGGCTGGGCTCCCGCGCAGGGCGGGCACACGCATACCGCGCTGCCGCTGCTCCAGCGCAAGCTCCTCGTCCTCACCGATGAGGCAGCCGGCGTTCCGGGCGAAGAAACGCGCAAGTTCATTCGCGTCGTGAACATGCAAGATCCCGGAGCGCTAACGCTGGAATCCATCTGTCCCGTCCCTGACGGAGACTTCGGCCGCAACGGCGTGCGCTTCGGCCCGCACAACGTCCACGAGAACCGCCCGGGATCGTTTACCAGCGAGCGCGTCATCTTCGCCACCTATTTTGGCGCGGGTCTCCGTGTCTATGACATCAGCAACGCCGCACACCCGCGTGAAATCGCGCATTTCGTGCCCGATCCAGATGAACGCGGATACGTGCCCATCAACGACATCTTCGTGGACGAGAAAGGGCTGATCTACCTGACTGACCGGCGAGACGGCAATCTCTACATCGTGGAAATGACCTGAGATGAGGCGCTTTACACACGGCGCGCAGGGACACGCATCGTGACCGTCCGGCCGCTCATCCATATCTGTCTATTCTGAAGGAGAAAACATCATGGAGCCAGTGCGTGTCGCTGCGGTTGGCCTCGGACGCTGGGCTAACGTGCTCGCGGATGCCTACACCCCAAGTGATACCGTGCGGCTGGTTACCTGCTTCACGCGCAATCCGGACCGCAGAGCGGCATTTAGCGCGCGCTACGGCTGTGAGCAGGAATCGAGCCTCGAAAACATGCTCGCCCGCGACGATGTGGAAGCCGTCATCGTCACCGTTCCAAACGACCAGCACGCCAGCGTCATCGAGCAGGCAGCGGCAGCCGTCTACATCGAGAAGCCTATGGCCATCGACCTGGCCGATTCGTTCCGCATCAAGCGCGCGGCTGATGCCGCGGGCGTTGTCTTTCTCTGCGGGCATCGCGGCCAGGCTCTAGCTCCCTCGTGATGCCCCTGTGAACAGAATAGCCAGACCTGGGAGCATGACGTGACGGCGCTCCCCTATCCTCTACCGCACGCGTGTCGCGAGGCCAGTGGAATAGCCATCTTGTGAACAGTACTATCCGCTCGTCACCGGTCCGCGACTCTGTTATCCTGTGCAACACGCCACGTCATTCGGAGCGAGATCAGCGTGCCTTGACCACCCCGCTACGCCGGTAGAAGTACAACCCACATGAGAGACCGCTCGGACTACCTTCGGTGCATCTCGCGGCAGCCGCAGCGCGTGCATGTCGATCTGGACGTGACGGCGCTTGCTGAACCCGCGAGACAAGCTCCGCGCGCGTGGATCGCGCTGGCGCTCTTGGTGTGCACCGTCCTTGTCGTCTCCGCGCTTAGCTACAGCGCGGTGCTGCCTGGCCAATACCACACTCCGACGTGGAAGACGGCGCGCCTGACCATTTCGCGAGACTTCGCCGATCCGGCTATTCTTCTGGTCAACGGGGTGTATTACGCCTACGCCACGAACGCGTATGGCATGCATATTCAGGTGACGCACTCCACCGACCTGATCCACTGGACTCCACTGCTCGACGCGTTGCCCACGCTGCCCTCATGGGCATCAGCCAGCGGCGGGATGGTGTGGGCGCCGGGGGTGATCGAGACCAGCGCGGGCTTCGTGATGTATTACACGGCGCGGGAAGCATCATCCGGTCGGCAGTGTATCGGCATCGCGACGAGTGGTTCCGCAGATGGACCGTTCCATGACGAAAGCACTCGCCCGTTTGTCTGCCAGCGTGGGCTGGGCGGCACCATCGACGCCAGCCCATTCCGCTCCGGCTCGTCGCTGTACCTCTACTTCAAGAGTGACGGCAATTGCTGCGGCATTACAACCTATATCTGGGGGCAGCGGCTCTCTGCGGATGGACTGCATCTCACTGGCCAGCCCGTAGCGCTGCTGATGAACAACGAGCCGTGGGAGGGCGCGGTGGTCGAGGGGCCGAGCATGTTCGAGCATAACGGCCACGACTATCTCTTCTTCTCCGGCAATGACTACGGCACCACCCGCTACGCCGTCGGATACGCGGAGTGCCAGTCGCCACTTGGCCCCTGCGAACAGTCACCCACCAATCCCATCCTCGCGAGTTCCGGCGCGGGCATGAGCGCGCTCGCGGGTCCCGGCGGAGAGGACGTCTTCACCTCCTCCAGCGGGCAAACGCTGATGGCCTTCCACTCCTGGAACATTACCTCCAGCGGCGGGCTTGGCGACAGCCGCTACATGCTGATCGCGCTGATTGAGTGGCACAATGGCCAGCCATCCGTCGTGGGCATTCGTGCCTCACGATAGCTGTTGACACGTCTGCTCAGCGGGCCGCGCTACACGCTGCGGCGAACCGTTGAGGAGAGCGCGGCTTCGCCGCTTGGCCTCTCTCTCGCAGCCGGCCTGATCTGGACGAGGTTGCTATGAAACGTGCTTTGGCCCGCCAGATCGCCCAACGCGTCGGACGTCGTCCAGTTGATGTTGCGCCGGTCCGGGGAGCGTGTGGCCCAGCGTCCTTTAGGCGCGATAGCGACGCCCGCCAGGACGGCATCCGTCACCACTGCCCGCAGCGTACACCAGCCGCGCTCACTCTCGACAATCACATCGTCTCCAGTGGCGATGCCACGTGCTGCCGCGTCCGCCGTGTTGATCTCGACAAGCGGTACGCCTTCCTTTGCCTCTAGCTCCGGCAGATTCGCCATGCTGCTGGAGACGAAGTGGTGCGACGCGCCGGAGATGAGCACGAGGCGACCGTCCGTGCCACCGGCAAATTCGGCAGGTGGCGTGTAATCGGGAAGCGCGTCCACTCCTGCGGCAGCGAGCGCGTCGCTGCGCAGTTCGACTTTGCCGGAAGGCGTCGGGAAGCGCAGGTCCGCGAAAGGCACGTCATTGGCGGAGGAGAAAGTCAGCGACACCGTTCCCTCGGCCTGGAGCCGCTCCATCGTGATTCCCGCGAGCACCGGGTTGCGCGCGCGGGTCGCGTCGAGCACGCCACGAATGGCATCTTCCGCGCTCTCACATAGCCACGGCTCTGTATAGCCCATCCCTTCCGCCAGCAAGCGCATGACATCCCAGTTGCTCTTTGCCTCGCCTAGCGGGGCGATGGCGGGCGAATTGTACTGCAAATTGCGATGCCCGTAGGCCTTGTGCAGATCGACATGCTCCAGCTGGCTTGTCGCGGGCAGCACGATGTCGGCGTACCGCGCGGTATCCGTCATGAACAGTTCATGGACGACGGTGAAGAGGTCGTCGCGCAGCAACCCCTTGATGGTCATGCCGGCATTGGGCGCTGAGGTAACCGGATTGGCGCAGTAAACGTAGAGCGAGCGCACTGGCGGATCATTCACCTCGCCGTTGAGCGCGGCACCGATGCGGTTCATGTTGATCACACGCGGCACCGGCGGGCATTCGCTTTCGTGCCCAACTGCCTCAGCGTCCCACTGGATCCAGTCACTCGTGCTGTAGAACAGCCCGCCGCCACGCAGGCCGATCTGACCCGTTACCGCCGGCAAGCAGGCGATGGCACGCGCGGTCTGGCCGCCATTTCCGTGTCGCTGAATGCCATCGGTGAACTTGACGAGCGCGGGTTTCGTCCTGCCGAGTCGAAGAGCCAGCGCTTCGATGACACGTGTGGATACGCCGGTAATCTCCGCGACGCGCTCAGGCGGATACGCTTCCGCGCGCTCACGCAGCTCGCGCCAGCCAACGGTATGCGCCTCGAGCCATGGCTCATCGTGCAGCCGCTCGCGGAAAAGCACGTGCATCAGGCCCAGGGCCAGCGCGGCGTCGGTGGCCGGTCGCGGCTGGATGTGCTCGTCGGCGGAGCGCGCCGTGAGTGTTCGGCGCGGGTCTATCACGACGATATGCGCGCCCGCGCGCTGTGCCTGTCGGAGGATGGGCATGAGATGTGGGCCGGTGCTCGCGGGGTTATTTCCCCAGAGGATGATGAGCTTGCTATGGAGCACGTCGGCTGGATCCGGCGCCCAGCGAGCGCCATAGGTCGCGCGCACGGCCATCTCGGCGGCCGCGCCGCAGATCGAGCGTTCCAGCCCGCTCGCGCCCATGCGATTCCACAGGCGCTTGTCTGTGAGGCGCAGTTGCGCCAGGCCCAGCGTGCCACTATAGGAATACGGGAGAATTGCCGCCGCGCCATCAGTCGCGATGATCTCCCGCCAGCGTCTGGTGATTTCGGCGATGGCATCTTCCCAGGAGATGCGCTGCCACTGGTCGCTCCCCTTGGGGCCAGTTCGCCGGAGCGGATAGCGCAGCCGGTCGGGATGGTAGACGCGGTCGAGATACGGGCGGACTTTGGCACAGAGCCAGCCCTGCGTCAGCGGATGGTCCGGATCAGCATAGAAGCGCACAGCCCACCCGTCGCGCACCTCGGTCAGCGTCGCGCAGGTATCCGGACAGTCATGCGGGCACGCGCCACGTACGACCTGCGTCTCGCCATTCCGGGTCAATTCCCGCGTGTCCGTCATATGCGGCTCGCTTTCTCACCTCGTCCGCGCCCAACCGGGCTGGAATACGTGGGCATCATATCAGAGCCAGATCGGTCGTGGTCCCCCGGCGTCATAACAGACCCGACGAATACGGAGCCTGCGCCCGCGCTTTTTCAGCGCTCCGCGTCAAACTGGCACTACGCGTGATCTTTCCCTGTGGCACGAAAAGCGAGACGGCCACGGCGAAGGCCACCACTTTTGACACAACATTCAGCGTGATTGGTATAGGCGCCAATGGATACGCGAATCCAAACAATGCCCAGACCGCGAATACCAGAAACATGGCCGCCAAAATGATCAGAGTATAGTTCGACACCCTCATCAATGGCGATAACATGACCATCCCGAAACTTGAAATCTCGACGAGAAAGAGCGGCAAGAAGAACAGCAGGATATACAATGCCGCGGGAGTGGGCGGGTACGTCCGCCACATCACGATCAGATCGAAGGGAAACTCGAAGATCATCGGCGCGGCTATTGCGCCTGCCACGGCACTACCGATGGCGACCCAGAAGCCGCTTCCCTGACCCAGATACAGGATGACGATGCAGGTGAGCACACCGGAGAGCAGCGTCACGGGGGTGATCGGGTCCGCTGGCGCATCGATATGGCTCACCTGCTGAAACAGCGCGCGCACATAGGCGGTGAGGGCTACCAGGAACATCACAACTGACAACACCCACAAGACGACGATCAACATGCCAATTGCCGCTCCAGGTCGCCTGATTTCCACGGGATGGGGCAATCGCGTCGCCAGATAGACCAGAGCGCCTGTGACGATCAGCAGGACGACGGCCAGCAGAATGGAGCTGCCGCCAGCGTAAGGGCTCCACGTTCCACTGTGCGGCATCGGTTGCCCCCATAGCCTTCTCGGGCGTACCCGCGGATACAGCGTCTCAAACGCGGAAGCATGATTTTCGCTTGCTCACCTGCCACGACACAAAGCGAACCCTCTCCGCTTCTCATGGTACAGGCGGCGAGTGGACCTGCGCAAGGTCCATTGCATGCATAGTTTAGCGGGCCAATCGCGCGCATGCCTGAGGAAGATCTCGCGCAATAGCGAACCAGGCGAGACAGCGGCCATCTCACCTCAGCTTCAGGGTCGCGTCATCTGGAGTGCGGGTTGCGCCTGCCAGACTACTCCTTGCGCAACGCCTGCTGGATCAGGTCGCGATCATGGACCAGCTGGGTCAGCAGTCGCACGCCAAAGCCGGTTGCGCCTTTGTCGTTTGCCGCGTCTCCCTCTGAGAGGGCATTGACGCCAGCGATATCCAGATGTGCCCAGCGGGCATCCCCCACGAAGTTGCTCAACACTTTCGCGCCGATGATCGCACCTGCCGCCCGACCACCCGTCTGCTTGACGTCCGCGATATGGCTCTGAATCAGTGTGTCATACGCATCATCAAGCGGCATCCGCCAGACACGCTCGCCGGTAGCGTTTCCGGCGGCTGTGATGGCTTCCGCGAGCGCGTCACTGTTGCTGAAGAGACCGGCGAACGAGTGGCCCAGCGCGACCACGATCGCGCCCGTCAGCGTGGCAAGATCAATCAGGTGTGTGTGCCCCTGCCTGACGGCCCAGGCCAGCGCGTCGGCCAGCACGAGTCGCCCCTCCGCATCGGTGTTGAGGATCTCGATGGTCTTGCCGTTCAGCGCGCGGATGATGTCGCCTGGGCGATAGGCCGTCCGGCTGGGCATATTTTCCGCGGCGGCGATAATGCCCGTCACGTTGCGCGGGACCTTGAGCCGGGCGATAGCCTGCATAGCGCCGATGACAGCGGCGCCGCCGGACATATCCATCTTCATGGCATCCATATCAGCCGCGGGCTTGATGGAGATGCCGCCAGAGTCGAAGGTGATGCCTTTTCCCACCAGCGCCAGTCCGGGCCGCCGGTGTTTCTCACCCCAGTGCTGCAGCACGATGAACCGAGGCTCATTGATGCTGCCATTCCCAACCGCCAGCAACGCACCCATGCCCTCCTGGCGCATCTGCTCGGGCAGAAGGATTTCGCAGTCAAGGCCGGTTGCCGCAGCCATGCTCTGCGCGCGGATAGCCAGCTCGGCGGGCGTCATCACGTTGGCCGGCTCGTTGCAGAGATCACGGGCGAAGTTTTCCGCTTCAGCGCTGATGCGCCCAAGCTCAACCGCGCGGCGCGAGGCGCCGATGGCGCCGGATGACAGAATCGTGAGTTTCTCTATTGACTGCTCCGGCAGCGCGCCCTGAACAGTCTTGTAGCGATCAAAGCGGTACAGCCCCAGCACAGCGCCCTCGGCCTGGCACCGCACGGCAGTGGCAAGATTCGCCGGCTGGTTGTTGAACGGATTGGACCGAGCCAAAGCCAGACAAGCTTGCCGCACTCCGAGCGCACGCAGCCTGCGCGCGGCTATAGCGGATGCCCTGCGCAACCGGTCAGGCGTGAACTGGCTCCGCTTGCCCAACCCGGCGATAAGCACGTGCTTCACGTTCAGGGCGCTTTCGGCATACACCACGGTGAGTTCATCAAGCGTGCCGCGGATTTCACCGCTCTGTCGCCGTTTTAGGATAAGGTCCCCGGCACGTTCCGCAAGAGTTCCGACTGGCCCATCCAGGGTATCTTCATCTTCGAAGATACCTACCACGATCGCATCACCACGGTAGTTCGAAGCTTTCGTGTTCTCCGCGCTGATCTCCATCGCCACCGTTCCTTTGTGCTCATCGCTTCCATTGTGCATGCGCTCTCCACTGAGCCATTTCAACGTCCGGATGGTTCATGCTATTGTAACACATCTGGAATGGCATGCTAGCGCCACTGTATATCACATTTGAGACACAATAGAGGGAGTGGGCGGCAGTCCGCCGTTACCTGACGAGCGGTATACGAGTCTTCTATTCCGATTCCTGTGGCTGGCCTTCGCCTGAGGCTGCAAGAGTGCGTTCAATCAAGGCTAGCAATATAGCGGGACGAAACGGTTTCCCCAGGTAGTCCGTGCATCCGGAAGCGAGGGCGCGACGCCGCTCTTCTTCCAGCGCAAGCCCAGTGATGGCGATGACGGGGATGTGAGCCAGATGCGGGCGTGAGCGGAGGATTTCGACTGTTGCGAATCCATCAAGGACCGGCATGGTCAGATCGAGCAGGATCAGCGCAAATGGCTCGTGTTCAAGCAAGGCAAGCGCGACTTGTCCATTCGCAGCGGAGCGATAGGCATATCCGGCCAGCGCGAGGATCTGCTCCATCAGCGCCCGGTTACTCTCTTCATTCTCGACGATGAGAATGCGTGTATCGCTTCGGGCGCTCGTGGTACGTGCGCCCGCACGCGGAGCGGAACGCGATTCACTGTCGCTCAGCCACCGGGTCCCCGGCTGCCGGACGGAGTCCTGCATAGTGGGGCCGACCTCCAAGTAGGCAACATCCGGACACCGGCACAGCAAGGGCGCGGCATCTAGCGAGTGGGAAAAGCTGCGGCTTCCAATACCGCATCCACCTCACCGCACGTGTGCCGCGCCCCATTCCCGCGCATTGTAGCAGATTCAATCGCGCGGTCAAGTCACAATTCGGGGTAGCCAGAACGAGACCAGAATCTCTGGGTCCATACACTATGGAAAGTCCAACTCTCCTGGCGTTATCACGCACGCCACGCAACACCACGCTCGCGACACTAGAGGCCGGGCCTGCGACCAAACGTGACGGTATATGGCGAAACGCACGGCATGAGTGACATCTCCTCGCGCGCCGTGGCCAGCGTCTGGTTGAAGGTTCCCTCGTCCACGATGCCCATGCTGAGAATCATGCCTTTCAGTCCCTCGAAGAGCGAGATATATTGTGTTTCCGCCATCTGCCCGAGGTGGCCGTGCTGTCGGCCCATCGGCAGGTTGAACTGCCGCACGCCAATATCGGTCAATCCAGCGGTATCGGCGAGCCGGGGAAGCTCGTTGCAGATGTATACATCGATGCCGCGCCGCATCGTCCCCGCCTCCATCCACGAGTTGAGCGTGGCTAGCGCGGGTCCGCCGCCACTCGCGGGCGCGGCTTCCACCAGCTCTACCCAGCCGCCGGGGCGCGTCACGCGAACAAGCTCAGCTACGGCGCCCGGCCAGCGTGGGCCGGGAATGGCGCCCATCAGAAGCCGCTGGTGGACGAAATCAAAATTGGCATCCGGAAACGGTAGACCTTCGAGCACATTTCCGATAATGAATGAGTAGTTTGCCGGCAGGGCAAGCCCGCCGGTTCCGGTGCTGCCTAGCTCTTCAAGGTCGAGGCCGATGACATTGGCCTGAGGGAACTCGCGCGCAAGTTCCACTGGCCAGCGACCGGTGCCACAGCCAACATCGAGCACGCTGGTTGGCGCGCCGATGGGAGCAAGGTAATTGCTGCGCAGCGTGAATCGCAACATGTAATGCTGGAAATCCAGCCGGTTGATCTCGCCTTCGTCCTTGGGCAGCACGTAGAACGCGTCCGCGAGGTATCGCCTGCCGCCGACAAGAGCCGTCCGTTGCTTCTTCCGTGGAGCGGCGTCCGCTTCTGTTTGCTTCCGTGCTTTCCGGCCCCATCCGAACCAGCGCATAGATCTCCCTCAAGCCGACTGCTGGATTCTCGTGTTGTCATTCAGCCTAGCACCCGATGTCAATCGTCGCCTCACTCGCGCACGACGCAGCATACCACGTACCCCTCAGGCCCACGTTCGACTGAAAATCGCTGCTCTGGCTGTATCGGCGGAGGACGAACAGTCAAAGCATCACGCGGCTGGGCAATTCACGCCAGTGTCGTAGCGGCTGAGCGCGCCTCCAGCATAGTGGTAGATCTGCCCGTTCGTGCCGATGACCCAGGCTTCGGTCGTGCCCGGCACGAATGCCAGGCTGATGAGGTCTGTCTGGCAACCGGCGGTCTCCCCAGTCGCGTGCCCGTCACTGGTGTAGTGAACCAGTGGGCCATGGGCAAGCCAGGCGTCAGTTCCGACAGCCACAAGAGAACGGATGGCGAATGGAGGGAGGCTGCTGTCAGGCGTGTAGCGCAGTTCAATCGCCGGCGCGGATGGCGGGGGAATCGTGCGCCACGTCCTGCCTGCGTAGCGCAGTGTCACGACCTGGCCCGGTGATCCGCCACATTCCGAGCAGTTTTCCGGTGCCTGGTATACGCCGGTCGCCCAGCCGGTATCCGGCGTTTGCATGGCCACGCTCGTGATGAACGTCACCTCCCGCGCCGAAAACGGTGTGACGCGTACCCATGAGCCATCAGTGTAATGCAGCAGCGTCGCGCCAAGGTTGCCACCGGCCGCCCAGCCATCGCTTCCGGAGTCCATGGAGAGCGAGGTCACAGTGCCCGGCACAACCAAATCCGTCGTCCACTGGCCGTTCTCGTAGCGCAGAATATGCGTCTCCGGTGAGACGGTCGTATTGACCGCGCCGAGTGCCCAGCCCGAGGTGTCTGATACCATCGAGAGCGCGGTAATGGTATTGACTCCGGATGGCGGCGGCGCTTCTCGCCATGCGCCGCCCGTGAAGTGCAGCAGGAATGGCGCGTCTGTGCCGCCCGTACTGCTGGCACCAGTGTAGCCGGTGATCCAGCCATCATTCGCCGAGCGCATCACGATTCCGGTCGGGTAGGCGTGCTGCGGGGAAGGAAGCGAAAGCGGAAATGGCATACGCACCCACACGCCATGCTGAAAGTGCAGCAAAAACGCGCTTCCGGTGTAATAGTCGTTGTAGCCGGTGATCCAGCCATCACTCGCCGAGACCATCGCGATACCCGTCAGGTACGGCACCATGTTTTTGCCCGCCAGAGGCGCCAGAGGTGGAGTGGCCGTCGCCGTGGGGCCAGAACCGGAGTGCGAGCCAGACGCCGCGATAGTGGAGCCGCATCCCGCGACGACCAGCGCGAGCAGCAAACACAGGGACATGATGACTTTCGCCCGCGCGACCTGATAGAGCGTGCTCATCTTCACCTCCTGGATAACTGGTGGCTTATGCGGTGCCTGCCTCGCGCATTCAGAAGGAATCGCCAACCGCACCATCACGCGATACGCGACTCCACTGTTTGGAGATACGACAGGCAGAGCCCGCTTCTTTCAATGTCCTTCCCGCCCGGTGTCAGCGGGCCAGATGGGAGGTGTAGCGCTTTGCCAGTGAACGCGCGAGAGTCGCCCGCGGCCATGCGTCTCACCCCATGCGCAACGTCCAGGGCTTTTGCGCGCGCCGGCACGGTGTGTTATGCTGCCAGCGCACCGGCAATGAAGCCGGCATGAGCAGTGTGTGGCATGTCGCCTGGGGGCGCGCCTGATGGCGCAAGCTACAATCCCAGGCTGACGGAGGAGCCTTGCATGGTGAGCAGCGAAGCTTCATTTCTAGGACAGCAGTCAACTTCGGTATCTCCGTCCCCCACTTCTCCTTCCCATCCTGCCTCCATAGACTCACAAGCCTACCATGAAATGATCGCCGCGATGCGCGATGTCGCGTGTGAGCGCGCGCGGCCAGAAGTCAAAGCCGGTGCGGCGCCCATTCGCGTAATGGCGCGCATGGTAGCGGATCTTTTCGCCGAGGGGCGCGCGCAGGGCATCCCGGAGGATCTGCTCGCACATGACATCGTCAACCGGACGATTGGTGACGTGGACTTGCGCAAGATCAGTGCGGAAGATGACGGGCCTGAGTTCGTCTCGCTGGCCGATGAGATGGGACTGGCGCTGCCAGGTGAAGTCATCGGGGGCCGGACCTCGACGGGTGAGCGCTATCTCTGGCTGCGCGAGCGCATGATGGATTTCGAGCGCCAGGTGCTCGCGCGCGGCGTGGATATGCGCATGTATGACATCTCTGGAACCGGCAATCCACTGCTGCGTGAGATGGTCTCCGAGCGAGCGCGCGAGCAGTGGGGCTTCACGCTGCCGCCTCAGCAGATTCACCTGAGCCTCGGCGCGCTGGACGGGCTGAACAAGTGTTTCCAGGCGTTTGCCGTGATGCAGCGGCGCGCTGGCAACACCGAGACGGCCATCCTGTTCCCCGCTCCCGGTTTCAATGTTCCCGAGTGGCAGGTCGCGTCGTTCGGCATGCGTGTTCACCGCGAAGTGACGCGGCCAGAGGATCGCTTCCAGCTCTCGCCTGAAGCGCTGCGCAACGCGCTCAGCCAGCATCGTGATATTCGCGCGCTGTACCTGACTGTCAGCAACAATCCCACCGCGTTCGCCTACAGGCCGGAGGAACTGCGCGCGCTCTTCGACGAGGTGATCGCGGCTGGCCGGGACGTGCTGATCATAGCTGACCTGGCATATATCGGTACGGGTACGCCGGAGGACGATCGCGCCCGGATGGCTGAATTCAACCGTCCCGGCGTACTGGAGCGAACGATCTTCGTCAACAGTTTCTCAAAGACGCATACGCTGACGGGTGATCGCTGCGGCTGGGTCGGCTTTGGCGATCCCGCGCTCGCCCCCGCGCTCGCCTCCGGCTGGACCAACGGCACGGCCGCGCTACCGGCTGAGTGGCAGCTCCGCTATATGGCCTATCTCCAGCTCTTCAGCGAACATCCCGAGATCGACTCACGCATTCGGGCGCTCTACAAGCACCGGCGCGAGCGCATGGTGCGCCAGCTCAACCATCTGAACGAGGAGCACGGCATTTTTCAGCGCGTCAATCTCGATGACGGCGGAACCGTCTACAACTGGAGCCAACTGCGCGAGGGCGAGGATGTCTTCTCGCTCTTCAGCAAGACGGGCATCGCCGGTGTGCCGGGGAGCGCCTTCGGCTATGCCGATGAGTTCGTGCGCCTGTCGATTGGCTGCATCCCCGTACCGGAAAGCTAGGCGCATCTCAAGCTCTCGTGCCAGCAAATAGGCGTATCCAGGGCAGCTGCACGGCGGAGGGGGATATCCTCTTCACGATCAGTACGCATAGCTTCATACAGCGCATGGTGCCGAATCATCTCCCTGGGCGGACGATCACCGTCATACGGGTATTCACGTGGTCCACGGCATCAGTCAGGGCCATTCTCGGCGGGCTGGCCATCGCGCGAACCGCTGCCGCCGCGTTGGTCCACGGGGCAGTGGGAGTCTGCGTATGGGTGAGCAGCGCGCTGTTCTGGCGGACGCCTCCAGGACGGACGCCCCACTACGCCGCAGTCTGAGTTATCCCCGGTGCTTGCTATCGTCAAATCCGATGCGACGTATCGGTCACCGGGATAACCTGACTGTTATACTTGATGATAGCGGTTCCCGCGCGGCTCGCGCCCCGGCGGCGGCTACGCTCTGTGCGCTATACTGCGGGAAGCCGGGTTATCATCGGGGATGACCGCACTCCGCACGCGGAGCGCCCCCGTACACTGCTTGGCAAAAGGGGTGCACTGAATGACCACACCACGCAACACCTTCGGCGCACGGGCAAACCTGACTTCAGCGTCCGGCGCCGTCGGCATCTATCGCCTCGATGCGCTCTCCGGACAGGGCGTCGCCCTCGATCACCTCCCATTCACCGTGCGCATTCTGCTCGAAAACGCGCTGCGCCAGCATGATCTGGAGCCAGGACTCGTCAGCGAGCGGGACGTCCTCGCGCTGGCGCGCTGGCAGCCCGGCGCAAAGCCAGGCGCAGGCGAGCCATCCGAACTGCCGTTCATGCCCGCGCGCGTCATCCTGCAGGACTTCACTGGCGTTCCCGCCGTGGTCGATCTCGCCGCCATGCGCGATGCTGTCAAAGAGCTGGGTGGCGACCCAAACGGCATCAATCCCCTCGTTCCTGCCGATCTGGTCATTGACCACTCCGTGCAGGTGGATATGTTTGGCACGACGCTCGCCTTCAGAGGCAACGTCGAGCGCGAATACGAGCGCAACGGCGAACGCTACGCGCTGCTGCGCTGGGCGCAGAACGCGTTCAAGGATTTCACGGTGGTGCCACCAGGGACGGGCATCGTCCATCAGGTGAATCTCGAATATCTGGGCAAGGTAGTCCAGCGGCGTGAGGTTGGCGGCGAAACACTCGCTTTCCCGGATACGCTCGTCGGCACGGACTCACACACCACCATGATCAACGGCCTGGGCATCCTCGGCTGGGGCGTCGGCGGCATCGAGGCCGAAGCTGTCCTGCTGGGCCAGCCGCTCTATCTGCTGACGCCGGAAGTCATCGGCATGCGGCTCAGCGGCCGGATGCCCGAAGGCGCGACCGCGACCGATCTCGTGCTTGCCGTCACGCAGATCCTCCGCAAGCATGGCGTTGTCGGCCGGTTCGTCGAGTTTTATGGCGATGGACTCAGCGCCCTGAGCCTGCCCGACCGGGCAACCATCTCCAACATGTCGCCGGAGTTTGGCGCGACCGCGACATACTTCCCGGTCGATGCGGAGACGCTGCGCTACCTGCGCCTGACGGGCAGGAGCGATGAACTGATCGATCTGGTGGAGCGCTACACCAAGGAGCAGCAGCTCTTCCGGACAGACGGCACACCCGATCCGCAATTCACCGAATCCCTCCAGCTGGACCTTGGCACCATCGAGCCGAGCCTGGCCGGGCCGCGCCGTCCCCAGGACCGCGTTGCGCTCGGCGGCGTTCGCCAGAACTTCCGCACAGCCTATAAGGACCGCTTCGAAGGCGGCGATGGCGGGACTGCCGTGGCCGTCAAGGCGCCGTCGGTCGCGGTCGACATAGACGGCGAGGAAGTCACGATGACCCATGGCTCGGTGGCGATTGCCGCCATCACCAGCTGCACGAATACCTCCAACCCGTCCGTCATGATCGGCGCGGGCCTGCTCGCGAAGCACGCTGTCGAGCGCGGGCTGGACGTGAAACCGTCGGTCAAGACCAGCCTCGCCCCAGGGTCGCGCGCCGTCACCGATTACCTGCGCGAAGCCGGTCTGACGCCGTATCTGGAGGCACTGGGCTTCCACACGGTCGGCTATGGCTGCACGACCTGCATCGGCAATAGCGGTCCGCTGCCGGAGCCGGTGGCGCGGGCCGTCACGGAAAACGATCTCGTCGTTGCTTCCGTCCTCAGCGGCAACCGCAACTTTGAGGGGCGCATCCACCCGCAGGTGCGTGCGAGCTATCTCGCCTCGCCGCCGCTGGTCGTGGCCTACGCGCTGGCCGGAACGGTGGATATCGACCTGACGAACGACCCGATTGGCGAAGACCCCAATGGCCAGCCGGTCTACCTCAAGGATCTCTGGCCGACGCCGGAGGAAATCCAGGAGGTCATGAGTCGCGTCGTCCAGCCGGAGATGTTCCGTGAGGAATACGGCCACGTCTATGACGGCGACGAACACTGGCGAAGCCTGCCGCTGCCCGAGGCTGGCAGCGGACTCTACGCATGGAATCCCGATTCGACATATGTGCGCCGTCCGCCGTTCTTCGAGGGGATGTCGCTTGATCCGGCGCACGTCTCGGATATCACGGGCGCGCGCGTGCTGGTGAGCGTGGGTGATTCGGTGACGACGGACCACATTTCGCCAGCCGGGTCAATTCCAACGCAAAGCCCGGCGGGCAAGTATCTCGTCGAGCATGGTGTGCAGCCGCGCGACTTCAATAGCTACGGCTCGCGACGCGGCAACCACGAAGTGATGATGCGCGGCACCTTCGCCAACATCCGCCTGCGCAACGCGCTCGTGCCGGGCAAGGAAGGTTACTGGACGGTCCACCTGCCCGATGGCGAAGAGATGACGATCTACGACGCTTCCATGCGGTACCAGAGCGAGGCCACGCCGCTGATCGTGCTCGCGGGCAAGGAGTATGGCTCCGGCAGCTCGCGTGACTGGGCAGCCAAAGGCCCCATGCTGCTGGGCATCCGCGCGACCATCGCGGAGACGTACGAACGCATCCACCGCAGCAATCTCGTTGGGATGGGCGTGCTGCCGCTGCAGTTCATGCCCGGCGAGAGCCGCGAAAGCCTCGGGTTGACGGGCCGCGAGACGTTCGACATCACCGGTCTGAGCGACGACATCAAGCCAGGCCAGCAGGTGACGGTCAACGTGAAGCGCGAGGATGGCTCGACCTTCTCGTTCCAGACGGTGGCGCGGCTGGATAGCACCGTCGAGTGCGGCTACTATCGCAATGGCGGCATCCTCCAGACCGTGCTGCGCCGCCTGGTCCATGACCAGCGGAACTGAGCACGGCAACAACGCGAGGGGCAGGGCATCTTCGCCCTGTCCCTTTCGTTTGCGCTCCATCCCACACGTTCAGCGCGGCCTACAGTGCCTGTGACACATCCCCGGCTGACGGTGAAATATCTTCGGGAAGCTGCGCCACAGGCGTCCCCTCATGGCGATAGCGCAGCAAGGCGCCGACGCCACCCAGCCGCTCCAGAACGTCGTGACGCTCAACGATTTCGATGTCGGCGCCCGTTGTGACGGCGAGCCGGATAAGCTCGTTGCGGGTATCAGCTTCGCTTGTTGTGTCACCTACCAGCACCAGAACGTCCACCTGCCCGTTCTTGAGCGCGGTCAAGGTGTGCTCCAGCCCAACGACGCCGAGCATGTCCGAGCGTACCGCATCCACTAGTTGCTCCGCGACCGAATGACCTCGCTCCGCTTCTGCCCGCGCGAGGAGTGGCGCGATCTCATCCTGTATGACATTGCGAGTGACGGTGGGATCCAGCCCCCGCGCGTCCCCACGCACCAGATCACGCATGTGCGGCGGCAGGGCATCGCGCAAGAGCGGCAACGCGACCTGATTACCCGCCAGAATGATCTGGCTGGCCCGCTCACGCTCAACTAGCAGGCTGATCTCAGCGGCGGCCTCACGCGCGAAATCGGCGCGATGCTTCTCGATATGCCGCTGATAGCGCGCCTGATTCAGCCCACCAAGGCGCGTCTTGTTGTAGTGCGCGCCGCTCTCGTCCAGTCCCTCGCGCTCCCGCAGAAAGCCACCACGTACGACGAAAAGACGCGCCGTGTTCGTATCAACGATGGCGACTACAGCCGTCTCCTGCTCATCCATGAACCGGGCCAGCTGGAACAGGTCGGGGACATTCGCCATCGAGACCTGATAATCGAACGGAGTGCCGGTTTCCACGACCTCAAACAGACCCGCGCTGGCGCAGGCGAAAATCGCCACGCCGTGCGCCTCCACCGGAAAGTGGTCGCGCAGATACGCGTTAATCCGGTCAACGTCGGCTCGAAACGAGTCCAGGTCAGCGCCGCGCGGGCCAAACGTCTTCTCCAGCTCGCGCAGCCGGTCGCCAAGCATCAGGACGTTGTCGCGCAGCGCCGGGCGCTCTCCCACCCCGTGGGGTCGCATGTCCAGGTAGATGCTGAGCACCGGCGCGTCCACAGGGGTAAACTCGGCCAGCCGTCGCAATAGCAAGTCATTCATCAGCGTGCTCCTCTCGCAGGTCTGACGCATGAGCGCCAGTCTCTTCCATGCATGTGGTGCTTCACTGTACCCCACAAGACTGAGCGGGGATTAAGGCGACTCTGAGACGGCGCTGAGGTTGTACGCAGCGTCCAGCCGGCGCAGCGATGGCAGCCATGCGCCCAGCAGCCCAACGCACGTGGCAATCGCGCCGCAGCCGATCACGACAGGAATCGCTCCCAGCAGCGCGGCAGCCGGCGCGGCGAGCACGATTCCCAGCGGATACGTCGCCTGCCCGATAGCCCGACGCGCCGCGAAGACACGTCCGCGCAACTCATCGGGGACATGGCGCTGCCAGATCACCAGCTGGTTGACGCCCGAAACCGGAATCGCGCCCGCATCCACGCCGACGCTGGCGATCACTCCCGGCACCGATCGCAGCCCTGCGCAGACACCCGTCATCAGCGCGCCGATACCGCCCACGCCAATGCCCGCCGCAACGCCCAGCACATGCCGCCGGAAGCGGATAACGCCGAGGCCGATGAGCGATCCCCCAATCAGCACACCCGCTTCCGCCGCCGCCGTGACGATGCCGAGCAGCTTGGCGCCGCCGCCGAGCTCCCGCACAACCAGAAGCGGCAGGAGCGTTTGCACCGGCCCGCCGACGAGATTCGACAGAGCGAAGAGCGAGAGGAGTAGCAGCAGGGCGGGGCGCTCGCGCAGAAAGCGGAATCCAGTGGCGGCATCGCCCCACGCGTGCCCGACGATGCCGCTCCCGGCGCGGCTGGCGGCAGGACGGACCTGGGGTATCCTGGCGAGCAGGAGGGTCGCGGCGGCGACAGCAAAGCTGGCGGCATCCAGCGCGATCAACGCGGGCAAGCCCACGAGCGCGACCAGCACACCGCCAGCGAGCGGCCCGATGACATTCCCCGCGCTGAACGACGTTTGGACCATCCCGTTCGCGCGCGCCAGCACTGCCTGAGGGACGAGATTGGCGACACTCGCCTCAAACGCTGGCTCATGCATCGCCGTACACAGCGCATCCATACCAGCGGCGAGATAGACCTGCCAGAGCGAGAGCTGACTGGAGGCGAGGAGTACGGCAATGCAAGCCACGATGAGCGCGCGAAACGCATCGAGCGCGAACATGAGCCACTTCCGGCTCAGACGATCAACCAGACCGCTGAGAAATGGCCCAGCCAGCAGCCGCGGCACGCTCATGAACACGCCTAGCCCGGCCAGCACTCCCGCCACATCGCCAGTACTGCCGGGCAACGTCGCGGCCCAGATGAGCAGCGCGATGCTATAGAGCGCGTTGCCCAGCACGGATATAGACTGGCCGCTCCAGACCAGCCAGAACATGCCCTGCCCGCGCAGCCTCGCGTTTCCGGAGCGCTCTATCAAGGTCATGCATATCCTTTCATGCCAGTATTTTCCGCTGCGCGAAGAGAGATGTCGCGCGGCGTACCGGCCAGTGTAGCTGGAGGCGGCTCGGAATACATCGGGTGCGCGCTTGATTTCCTCCCAGGGCATTTCTGCTATACTGGAGTGGAAGGAACGTAGCTTCCGACCCGCGTTTTGTTGGCGATGCTCTTCTTTCTCCCCCTTTTTCGCAGTTTCGCTGCGAGCGATGCCTTCAGCCGGAGTGCGAACTCGCTCCTTTCCGTGCGCTCCTCTCCCTGACAGCATCGGTATGCCGGCAACTACATCGCAATACGATATAAAGCAGAATGGCACAGAACTTGCCTCAGTACAGGGTGTACCGCGTGAAGGTGATACACAGTACGGTCGAGAATCTGGAAACACATGATGTGTGCGCGTGTTTAGCCGCTTCCCGCGGCAGCAGATGAGGCACCTCAAGAGAGTGTGCCAGACTTAGGGAGGGGACATCGACTATGTTGTGGACTGTTATCGTTTGGCTCGTTATTGGTGGTCTTGCAGGCTGGCTCGCAAGCCTGCTCGTTCGCGGCACGGGCCTGGGTCTCCTGTTGGATATTGTGGTCGGCATCGTAGGAGCGATCATCGGTGGCTGGATTGTTGAGGCGCTTGGTGGGTCCGGGTTCACCGGCTTCAACATCTGGAGTTTCATCGTCGCGTTCATTGGCGCGGTCGTTCTGTTGCTGATCGTTCGCCTGTTCACGGGCGCTGGCCGCACGGCCTCGCGCGTGTAACGGATCTCACGCCGTTTGAGCTAACTTGATCGTAGCCCACAGTGGGGCCACCGGCTAACCCAGGCCGGTGGCCTCTCTTTATGGTTATGCCGAAGGTGGCGTTGCAGCGCGCGTCAGTCGCATACTGGTCGGCAGTGAAGAATGACGAGCGAAGTGGAGGATCACGATGCTCACCGGCCCGCGCGTGCGTTTGCGACCACTGCGTGACGACGACTGGGCAATGCTCACCGCCTGGGCAGAAACACGCGATCAGTTGTGGGGTCCGTTCCAGCGCTACCAGCTTGATCACCTGCCACAGTTGCGGGCGGCGTATGCGCGCACCCACCTGCTGACGCGAGAATCAAGCTGGCTGATGATCGAGCGGGCCGCCGACCTCGCCGCTGTTGGCTTCGTGCGCTATGGCATGATGCCGCTGCCCGACGCGGAGATTCCCACGCCTGAGATCGGATTCGGCATCCCGGATATTGCCGCGCGAGGTCAGGGTTTCGCCACTGAAGCAGTAGCCTTGCTGGTCGCCTATCTTTTCGCTGGCTATCCAGCACAGCGTGTATCCGCATTTACCGACGCCGAAAATGTGCCATCGCAGCGCGTTCTCGAACGCGCGGGGTTCACCCGCGAAGGGGTGCTGCGCCAAGCCATGTTTCGTGATGGCGCGTGGCGCGATATGCTCTTGTACGCGATCCTGCGCGCATAGAATGGCACAAGACATGCCGCGCCCCCACCGCTGGCGCCTGCCGGCTCAGCAGATGGGGGCGTGCGCCGAAAAGCGCGTAGCCGGAGTGACTGGCTATTCGAGCTGCGCGGTCACGGTGATCGCCACGTTATTGCGCAGTGCGTTGGAGACCGGGCAACCGAGCTCGGCCTTCTGCGCCAGGTCGACGAACGTGGCCTGGTCAATCCCGGGAACTTTGCCGCGCACATCGAGCTGCATGGTGGTGATCTTCAGGCCAGACTCCACGCGGTCGAGCGAGCAGACCGCCGTCACGGAAAGCTGCTCGGGTGTATGCCCCGCCTGCGTCAGGGTATTGGAGAATGCCATGGAATAACACGCCGCGTGGGCGGAGGCAATGAGCTCTTCGGGACTGGTCTTGCCGTCAGAACGCTCAGTGCGCGATGCCCAGGTCACCGCGAGATCGGTCAGCGCGCCACTTCCACTCGTGATCGTCCCCGTCCCCTGGGTGAGATTGCCCTTCCACGTCACGCTTGCGCGTCGCTCCGCTAACGCCATTTCTGTCTGTCTCCTTTCTCCGGATGGGTCTGCCGAAATGCCGCTCCCGGCACCCCGTGAGATGCCCGCGCTCGCACGCGCCGCCCATCCGGCCTCTATCGCACCAAAAGTGTGAATCGGCCTCAAAACCACCCTACACTGCCGCAATTATCATTCCTGAGTAGCCGGTCACTGCCTCGCATCTGCGAACCCACACGCCCAGGCGCGGCCCGCGCCACCCGATTCCCGTCTGTGGGATACTCATGAAGTCAATGCCGTTGCTATGAGGTGAAATACATGCCCGAATCAGCCGTAGTACCTGAGCAGATTGCCGCCGCGCATGAGCGCATCAAGCCCTATATTCGGCAAACGCCGCTCATCACCGTTGATAGCGCCGATTTTGGTCTGGCTTCCCGCTCGCTCATCTTCAAGCTGGAACTGTTGCAACACGCGGGTTCATTCAAGGCTCGCGGCGCCTTTGCCAACCTGCTGCTGCGTGAGATTTCCGCCGCTGGCGTGGTGGCCGCCTCTGGTGGCAATCATGGGGTCGCGGTGGCATACGCAGCGCGCCGCCTTGGCATTCCGGCGACGATCTTCGTGCCCACCATCTCCTCGCCCGCGAAGATCAAGCGCATTCGCGAGCTGGGAGCCGAGCTGGTGGTGACGGGCGAACGCTACGCGGACGCGCTGGCCGCGAGCGAATCGTTTGTCGCGACGAGCGGCGCGCTACCCGTGCACGCGTATGACCAGCTCGAAACCATCATGGGGCAGGGAACACTCGCCCGCGAGCTGCAACAACAGGAACCCGCGCTGGATACGCTCTTCGTTGCCGTCGGCGGTGGGGGATTGATCGGAGGGATCGCCGCGTGGTACGGCAACTCCATCAGAATCGTTGGCGTTGAGCCAGAGCTGGCCCCAACTCTGGCTTACGCGCTGCGAGCCGGCCATCCGGTGGAAGCCCCGGCGGGCGGCATCGCCGCGGACGCGCTGGCCCCGCGTCAGATCGGCTCACAGACCTTCCCGCTCGCGCAACAATTCGTCTCGGAGGTCGTTCTGGTCAGCGACGACGAGATACGCGCAGCGCAGCAGGCGCTCTGGGATACCCTGCGCATTGTGGCGGAGCCTGGCGGCGCGACAGCTTTCGCCGCGCTGCTCTCTGGCCGATATCAACCGCGGGATGGTGAGCGCATCGGCGTGGTGCTCTGCGGCGGAAATACAGACGCCGTCGATTTCAGCCGCTAGGAGCCGCTAGGCAGGCGCGGGCGCCTCGGGGTGTTCATAATCCGCTCACGCATCGTACGGGCGGGAAGGGCATCCCACTCCCGCCCGTGCGATAGTTCACGTCACCTCTAGCGGAGCGGCGCCGCGTCCTGCTCCTCAGGATAACGACCCGGCGGCGGAGCGTCGTACTCCGGCGGAAGCTCGGATTCCGGTATGCCGCGCCGCGGGTAGGGTTCAGCAGGAGCGCCACGCGGGGGCATGTTCACCGGCCCGCTCGCGCTCGCGATGCGCTCGCCCGGCGTCTGCATAAGCTGCTCATTGACGCGGGCGCGCAGCTGCTCGCGCTCGGTGAGCAGGCCATCGCGCTCAGCCATCAGGCGCGCATTCTCCGCTTGCAGGCGATCCCGCTCTTCGCGGAACTGCGCGATGGTGATATCCTTGCGCTCGTGTTCGCGCAGGAGACCACGCGCGCGCCAGCCGGTGGCGACGCGTCCAGGCAACATCAGCAGCAACGCCATGACGAAGCCAATCAGCGCACTGCCGATTTCTATCCACCAGACGGGCAGCGGAAATCTCATTCTGGCGAATGTCACGCTGATTGTGCCGACGTTGCCGACGGCAAAGATCGCCAGTACGATAGCACCGACAAGAACCAGTATCGTGACAAACGTGGCGCGTACTGTGCGCATCTCTATTACCTCACCTCCTGTAACCGGCTTCATGCCAGGCATAAACAGGTTAATGAAATGAGAGTGCACAATCCGTGCCTCAGACTCCGCACCGCACGCGACTTACCCGGTGGTCTCGTCTTGAGACGGGGTTTGGGGTCGCACGAGCACCTTGTCGATCCGGCGGCCATCCATATCGATCACTTCGAGCTGAAAGTCGCCCTCGGTGATCGTGTCGCCCGTGTGGGGAATGCGCCCAAGGCGCATGACGATCAGGCCGGCGAGGGTTGTGAATGCGCCGCGTTCCCCCTCCGGCACTTCGGGCAAGCCTATCCGCTCGCGCACGCTCTCGTAATCCTCCATGCCATCCACCAGCCAGGTGCCATCCGGACGATGAATGATCGGACGATCCTCCGGCACATCGAATTCGTCCTCAATATCACCGACCAGCTCCTCCAGCACGTCTTCGAGCGTGATCAGGCCGGTAATCTGGCCATACTCATCCACTACCAGCGCCAGGTGCGAGCCCTGGCGGCGAAACGTATTCAGGAGGTCATCCACATGCTGATTTTCGACCACGAAGGATGCCGGGCGCACGAGCTGCATGAGCTTGCCGTTGCCCTTGCCAAACTGGAGACGGAGGAGATCCTTGGCAAAGACGATGCCCACGACATTATCGAGCGTGTCCTGATAGACGGGTAGCCGCGAGTAGCCCGTATGCTGAAAGATTTCGGCCACTTCCTGCAGCGACTGGTCGGCTTCGACCGCGACGATCTCCGTGCGCGGCGTCATCACTGAGCGCACCAGCCGGTCGGTAAAGCGAAAGACGCGCTCGATGAGTTGCTCTTCGCCTGATTCAACAGAGCCACGGATGGCGCCCTCGCGCGCGAGATAGATGACATCCTCTTCAGTCACTTCCTGTTTGATCGCGTGCTGCCTCAGAAGACGCAGAACGACATTAACCGATGCGGTCAGCAGCAGGATCACCGGGCGTGTGGCGATGGCGAGCCCCGCCATCAACGGTGAGACGAAGATGGCGATGCGCTCCGCCGACGCGAGCGCCAGCTGTTTTGGCGCCAGCTCCCCGAGCACGAGCGTGAAATACGTGATGAGCACGACAACAAGGCTGAACGCAATTGGGTCGGCATAAGCAGCCAGCCCAGGCACAGTGGCCAGCCAGCCGGCCACTGTGGCGCTCATGCGCGAGCCGCCAAAAGCCGCGGCCAGTGTGCTGATGAGCGTAATGCCAACCTGAACGGTAGCCAGAAAGCGATCTGGGTGCGTTGAGAGATCATACGCTTGCTGCGCGGCGCGCCGCCCCGCGTGTGCCTGCTGTTCGAGCCGTCCACGCCGCGCGGAGACAATCGCGATTTCCGACGCGGCGAAAAATCCGTTCGCCAAAATCAGCACGAAAATGATCGCCCCCTCGAGTATCAGTGAACCTGCCATTCAGATACCACCTTCGAACTGTGGGGAGACATGAACCACACGAGCGCTGATGCCTGAGGCGGCCACATCCCCTGGGCGGACGCCGAGATACCTGATCAGTAGAGTAAGCGATGGCACTGGCTACTTTGAGGCGAGCATGTCTTGTGCCGGGTGAAGGCGCTGGTGTGCCCGTCGAGTGCTAGCAGGCCGGGCATGGGCTGGAGAAGGCTCCCAACTGGAGAGCAAAAGATGTGATAGGATCGGGAGCGACACGCGAGCGCCACTCCCGATCAGGCTCGTCACGCGAGCGCAGCGCGCCATCTAGCGTGCTGTGGCACGACTACCGGTGCGGTCGAGCGCGACCATGCCATCCTTGACCACCATCGCCAGCCTTTCCGGCTGGGCGAGGATGCCGAGGTCTTGCAGCGGATCGCCATCAACCACGAGAATATCGGCCCGCAATCCTGCCGCCAGCGTGCCGGTCTGGTCCTGCAGGTGCAGCAGCTCAGCGGCGGTCTTCGTGCTGGCGACAAGGGCCTGCATGGGGGTCATCCCGCCGTAGCGCACCATCTGCTCCAGCTCGCGGGCATTGCCGCCGTGAGGACCAACGCCGGTATCCGTGCCCATCGCCACCTTCACGCCCGCCTCCACGGCCATGCGGAAGCTGCGGCGATGCGCCTCGACGACATGCTTCGCCTTCGCGATGGCATAATCCGGCAGCTTGCCGGGGTTCATCTCGGCGGCGTCGATAACATCCTGCGGCGCGATCAGCGTGGGCACGAGATAGACGCCGCGATCAAGCATCATCTGGATGGCTTCGTCGTCTAAAAAGATGCCATGCTCGATGCTCGCGATACCTGCCTCGAGGGCGTTCTTGATGCCGCGATTGCTCTGGGCGTGGGCCATGCAGCGCTTGCCCTGCGCGGCGGCTTCGTAGACCGCGATGGCGATCTCCTCTTTCGTGAATTGCGCCGAATCCGGGTCATCCGCTGCCGAAAGCACACCGCCACTCGTGCAGAGCTTGATCCAGTCCGCGCCAGCCCGCAGCACTTCGCGCACCTTGTGACGCATGGACTCAACGCCATCGACGACGCCTGGAGGCACATCGCGCGCCATTGCCTTGCCAGCGGCCATATGCGTGAAGTCCGCGCAGCACGGCATGAAGCCGTCGCCATGCCCGCCTGTCTGCGACAACACGGAAACCGCCGTCAGCATGCGCGGACCGGGAAAGAAGCCACGTTCAATGGCCTGGCGCACCGCGGCTGGCGAAAGGCCGGCATCGCGCACTGTCGTCACGCCGGCTTCAAGTGTCGCGCGTGCATTCGGAACAGCATAGAGCACGCCGAGCGAGGGTGACGTCTGCAAGCCCTGAAGCACGTCGTAGCCCCAACTGCCATTGAAATGCACATGGCAGTCAATGAGACCGGGCATCACGGTCATTCCGTCCGCATCGATGGTGATGGCACCCTGTGGAACGGTCACCTGGCCCTCCGGACCCGCGGCGACGATGCGCTGGCCCTCGATCACAACTGTAGCCCGCTCAATGGGGTCAGTTCCCGTGCCGTCGATCATGCGCACGCCGCGAATGGCCGTCGGCCCCTCCATGCGCCTACCGCTGCCGGTAAGCCCGCGATACGGCGCCCCCAATCGCAGCGCGTTCATCCAGTACTCGTGGTATGAAGGCGTGTCATCTGCCATCCAGAACCTCCTGGGCCACTCATGCGCTCTTCGTGAGCAAGAACGCGACTTCGCCTTTGCTCATCAGTATAGCAGCGCCAAGCGTATCGCGTTAGATCGTGATGAAACTGTAGATACTGATCTCATCGGCCCTGTAGGGAATGAACCCGGCCCGCTCGTAGAGACGCCGCGCGGCCAGCCAGTCCAGATTGGTCTCCACCTCTACCCGGCACAGCCCGCGCACGCGCGCTTCCGCCAGCAGGCGCATCACAATCGCAAGGCCAAGTCCATGTCCGCGCAGCGCAGGATCGACGCTCACGCGGACGATCTCGCCCGATCTTTCGGCCCACTGAACGATCAGGCCCCCGGTTGCCACGATAGCTGAGCGAATCGTGGCAACGAGAAAGACATGTGCCCGTGCGGGATAGTGTGCCCAGATATCCGCGAGGTCCGGGTTGCGCGTGGGATCGAACTGTGGAAAGTGCTCCGCGAGGCCCGCCAGAATCAGCGCGCTCGCGCCTGCCTGATCGGCCGGGACGAAGGCGCGAATGGTCCATGCACTCACCGTATCTTCTGCCATCACCACCTCCACGACGCACAGTGCGCGCCGCGGGCGAGCTACCAGAAGATGTCAGCGGTGCGCGCTTCCCATTCTAGAGTCAGCCGCGAGAACATGCCATACTGAGGAGGATGTGTGGAGTCAGACACGTGTCCGGCCGGGATTGTGTGGGAGAGGAGTTCCTTTATGCAGGATGCGTCATGGGATGAGGCAGCGCGGATACCTCCGGAATCGCTTGAACCGGCGCTCGTCGAAGATGGCATCTGGCGCGTGCCGGTTCCCGTGCCATACGGGACACACGCAACCAACGTCTATTTCGTCCGCGGGCAGGGTGAATCAGCGAACTGGTGCATGGTGGATAGCCCGCTGGGTGCAGAGCGCTCAGAGGAAGCGCTGCGGGCGGGTTTCGCGCGCGCGGGCATCACGGAGCGCGATTTCGCCGCGATTGTCCTGACCCACTCGCATCCTTCCCATCTCGGCGCCATCGGCTACTGGCAGCGCATCATGGGAGTGCCGGTCTATGCCCTGCCGCTGCAGGTGCGCGATATTCCTTCGCTGTGGGAAGATCCCGCCAATACGGCGCTTCGGGCAGCGGCTACGAGTCTCGTCGCGCATGGTGTCGCGGCGGATGAAGCGCAAGCTCTCGTGACGCGCGCCGTTGAGATACGCAACCTGCTGGAGTTTCCGGTCCATCCAGTGATGCTGGGCCATCAGCAACACGTGCGGCTGGCTGGCAGTCACTTTCAGGTGCTCTGGACGCCCGGACACGCCGACGGGCACATCTGCCTGATGCGTGATGATGGCGTGTTGCTGGCCGGTGATGCGGTTCTGCCCGCGCCAGCGCATCCGCCGGTCGGCTGGTATCCGTGGTCACGGCCCGATCCGCTGCGCGACCAGATGGAAACGCTCTCGCTGCTCTCGCAAATGCCGGCCCGCCTCGTCCTGCCAGGACATGGCCAGCCGTATACCAACCTGAACCAGCGAGCGGGTGAGCTGGCTGGCATCTATACGCGCGAGGTCGTCGCCGTCGCGCGGCTGCTCGCGGATACGCCAGCGGGATTACAGGCTATCGAGGTCGCGCGGCAACTCTACAGCGCGCACTGGCATACTTCGCTCTCCCGCATGATGGCGATATCCGAAGCGATAGCCCGGCTGGAGCACCTGCGCCTGCTGGGCCGCGCTGAGCGCACCGTAGACGAACAGGGAAGGATTGTCTACAGCCGCGCGCACGAAGATACATCCGGCGCTCCCATAACTGAAAACAACACGCGCTAGGGGGCACGTGTGCGGCTCGGCTGCGCGGCCTGCGTACTCAGCACGATGCGCAATTCGCCATCGGGCAGCGCGGTTGAGCCAGGAAAAGGAACCTGGTCCAGCACGACACCGAGCGGTCCCTGATGCACAGTGCGCTCCTCCGCTACGACGAGACGCAGCCCGGCGGATTGCGCGCTCGAGATCGCCTGCAGCAGCGTCTGCCCGCGCACATCCGGCACACTCACCAGCAACTCGCCAAAGGCTTGTGCGATCATTCGCAGCTGGTCGCGCCGCTGTCGCTGGCTCTCCGCCCGCTGCTCGCGCTCTTTCGCCGCGCTGATCATGGCGAAGATGCGATCCATCAGTTGCATGGGGTTGGGCACGCCAACCATATCCAGCGGATGCTGGCGACCAGCCGTTTCGACCACAATCGTGCCGAAACCGAGAATGCCGCCGATGAATCCCATATCCACATGGATGTTCTGCACGCGGTTATACGGCGCGTCGTTGCTGTATTCGGAAAGCAGGAATACGACGCGATCAATGTCGATCAGCCGGTGCGTCGTGAGGACGAAGACGTCATCGATATAGTTCAGGTAGACCAGCAGGCTCCAAATCAGGCCAATGGCCGCGCCAACGATGACGAGCGGCCCGCCAATCGCGCCAGTAAACGGAAAGCCGATGAAGCTCACCAGAAGGCCGATGGCAACCAGCCCGGCTCCTACCCCAACGGGCAGCAGGAGCCGCTTGATCAGCACGAACCAGTGCCGGTAGATAACGTCGATAACGGATTCGCCCGGCATGAAATTGATCTGGATCTTGCGAGCAAGGAATCCGCCGAATGGAGCGGGAGTGAACGATGGCGGGGGTGTAGCGCCCTCCTCTTCCGCGATCTCGTTCAGCCGGTCGGCAAGCCGGTTCAACCGGTTCGGATGCTCCTCGTCGTCAGGAGTGTTTTTCGGCGTGGCGCGCCGCGCCGCCTGTTGTGTCAGCAGAACGGAATCCGCTACCGCGCGCGGACGGTGCACTCCCGTCATATCGACTGATGAGCCCACGACCCGCACGTGCACATCACCGATGTTGAGCAGCATGAGCCAGGGCGAGGGACGATCAACATCCACCTGCACGACGGTTGTCAGCACGGCTTCGCGCCGCTGCGGCATGTAGAAGTTTTCCGTAGCGATGGCGCGCCGGTCCGTCAGGATGTATTTGCGCGCATACCAGTCCGGCAGATCGACCGCCAGCCAGCGACCGAGCATCACAAGCGCGAACGCCGCCGCGACGAGCGTGGGGATCGGAGAGAAGCTGGCCCACCAGTGCGCGGCCGCCAGCGCAATGATGCCGATGAGCACGGGCCAGCCGGGAGTCAGCAGGTAGATGGGATGCCTGTGGAGAATCCAGATGACATGCTCATCCGCGAGTTGACCTTTGAAGTGGCGCGGACGCCTGCCAGAGGGGATGACCGGCTGCGCGCGCGAAACCACACGAGCCCGCCTGCGTGGTTGTGCCGGTCCTGGTGGTGGCGTGCTCACCGCTCATTCTCCTTCGAGCGTCCGGCTACTTGCCGCCGCTCTTGCTGCTCTGAGACGCGACAAACAGCATGAGCACCAGCGCCAGCAAGCCGCCGCCGAGTATCACGGGGAGAATCGACGCCGTCATGGTATCTGTCGGGCTGTAGACGAGCAGGCTCCCGCTTGGGAATATTGCATGACTTACGTAATACGCGATTGCCGTGCCATTCACCGCGCCCGCGACCAGTCCCGCGAACCGGTGCACGTGGTTTTTCACGGCGCCGCCATACTTCGAGCCAGCGCTATAGCCAAGCCATGTCATGCCGACAAATGCCAGCTCGGAGATCGCGTTCGTGTTGATGGGTGAGCACGTTGTCTGTGCTGTTGTCGCCGTGGAGGAAGCGGTCCCTCCGCCAAAGAGCGGCCCAAGCACGTTGCCCAGTAGCGCCACACCCCCATTCATGAGAAAAACCACTGTCGCAAGCACAATGGCCGTGGTGATGACTTCCCGCGCCCATCCCCTGCGTGCGCCGATCAGTGCCGTGAGCACTACGATAATCAGAAACACCTGCGTTTCTCCAATGACCATCGTCAGCTCCTTCCATGCCGCCACCGTACGCCGCACCACTGGATTGGTCGCAGAAGGCCAGGTGTCATCTCTCCCTCACGGCGCGCGGACGTCCATAAGCCACTGCTCGTTGTTGCAATTGGCGTACCATTTTTGACAGCCCGGTATCGTTTCTGGCCGCCAGAGAAAGAATTGTGATGCAGGTAGCCCGTCCGGGCCGTTGCGAAGCGCAAATAACCAGGCGAGGGGAATTAACGTGTTATAATAAGTAGAGTTTTGTATTTCGAAGGATATGTGATCACTGCCCACACGCCTCATTCACTTTGTGGGCGCATTCGCGACATATACCGCAATTCAATCGAGAGGATTTCGCCCTCATGGAGCTAGGGATCGTCAAGCCAGTCGGCATCGTCGACCAGATGACGAACGCGTATCTGGACTACTCGATGAGTGTCATCGTAAGCCGGGCGTTGCCCGACGTGCGCGACGGCCTGAAACCGGTGCACCGTCGCGTGCTCTACGCGATGAACGAGATGGGATACACCTCGTCTCACGCCTTCAGGAAGTGCGCGGGCATCGTCGGTGAGGTGCTCAAGAACTATCACCCACACGGCGACGCGGCCGTCTATGACACCCTCGTGCGCATGGCACAGTGGTGGAACATGCGCTACCCGCTCGTTCAGGGGCAGGGGAACTTCGGCAGCGTCGACGACGACCCGGCAGCCGCCATGCGGTACACCGAAGCGCGCATGGCGCCCATCGCAGCGGAATTGCTGGCCGACATCGCGAAAGATACGGTCGACTTCCAGCCGAATTACGATGGCCATGAGGTCGAGCCAACCGTGCTGCCCGCGCGTCTGCCGAATCTCCTCGTCAACGGCGCTGCCGGCATCGCCGTCGGCATGGCGACGAACATCCCGCCACACAACCTGCGTGAAGTCTGCGACGGCATCGCCTATCTGATCGATCAGCCCGACGCGACGGTTGAAGATCTGAGCCACATCATCCGCGGGCCGGACTTCCCGACGGGCGGCATCTTGCAGGGGCATGAGGGCATTCACTCGGCCTATACGACTGGTCGCGGGCGCATTATCGTGCGCGCGCGCGTGCAGGTGGAAGAGACAGAGCGTGGCAAACACAGCCTGGTCGTGACGGAACTGCCGTATCAGGTGAATAAGGCTGATCTGGTCAAGAAGATTAGCGAGCTTGCACGCGACAAGAAGATCGATGGCATCACCGACGTCCGCGACGAATCGGACCGACAGGGCATGCGCGTGGTGATCGACCTGCGCCGCGACGCCCGCCACATCAGCGTGCTGAATCAGCTCTACAAGTTTACCGCGATGCAGACCACGTTTGGCGCCAACATGCTCGCCATCGTGGACCGCCAGCCGCGCGTGCTGACACTGAAGCAGATCCTGCAACATTACATCCACCATCGCGAAAATGTCATCACGCGGCGCACGCGCTTCGATCTGGCCAAGGCCGAAGCCCGCAAACACATCCTCGATGGCCTGAGCATCGCGCTCGATAATCTCGATGCGGTGATTGATACCATCCGGCGCTCGCAGAATCGTGAAACGGCATCGAATAACCTTCGCTCGAAGTTCAAGCTCTCTGAGGAGCAAGCCAAAGCGGTGCTGGATATGCAGCTGGGTCGCCTGGCCGCGCTGGAGCGCCGCAAAATCGCGGAAGAGTTGAACGAGGTCAAGGCCAGCATCGCGGAATACCAGCGCATCCTGGCCAACATCTCCGAGGTTCGCGCCCTGATCAAGCAGGATTTGAACGAGCTCAAAGAGAAGTACGGGGATCCGCGCCGCACAGAGATTCAGGCCGATGAAGCCGGAGACTTCACCGAAGAGGACCTGATCCCAAACGATGAAGTGGTCGTTACGCTCACGCTGAATGGCTATATCAAGCGCATTAACTCGACGGCCTACCGGCAGCAGCGCCGCGGCGGCAAAGGCTCGCGTGGCATCACCACCCACGAGGATGACAGCGTCGCGCATCTGCTCGTTGTGCACGCGCACGATTCGCTGCTCTTCTTCACCAATCGCGGCAAGGTATATCAGCTCAAGGCATATGGGCTGCCGGATATCGGGCGCGCCGCCCGTGGCGAGCACCTGCGCAACCTGATCGGCATTGACCAGGACGAAGCCGTGACGGCGGTCGTCTCCGTGCCGAAATTCGTAGCGCGCGACTACATGGTGATGGCGACCAAGCGCGGCGAGGTCAAGAAGACCAGCCTCGATGAATTCGCCGTGGTGCGCAGCCTGGGATTGATCGCGATGGACCTCGAGCCAGGAGATGAGTTGATCGGCGCGAAGCTGGTCGGCGCGAACGATCAGGTGCTGCTGGTCACCGAGCGCGCGCAGTCGATCCGGTTCGAAGTGCAGGAGTTGCGCGCGGCCTCGCGCACGAGCGGGGGTGTGCGCGGCATCCGGCTCGATACCAACGATCAGGTCGTCTCGCTTAATCAGGCGCTGCCAGAAGCGGAACTGCTGGTCGTCACCCATAACGGGTATGGCAAGCGCACCCCGATCAGCGAGTATCCTACGCAGGGACGCGGCGGCGGCGGCGTCATCACGGCGCGCCTGACGGATAAGACGGGCTCTATCGCCGGGACGGCCATCCTGACGGAACAAGACCGCGATCTGATGATTATCTCCGCGTTTGGAACGGTCCTGCGGACGGACTGGCACTCCATCGCGCAATCCGGCCGGCCCACGCAAGGTGTGCGCCTGATGTCGGTTGGCCCGGGCGACCGTGTCGTCTCTATCGCGACGATGTATGGCGACGAGGAAGAAGAGGATGGCGACATCATTCTCGTCGAGACGGATGAACTGATCGAAGACGAGTAACGCGCCGTCTTCCCGAAACTTGCCGTGGCTCCCGCTATAACAGGGCGGGAGCCATTTTCTTGGGATGTCTGGTTTTCGATCGACAGCCGCTCTTCGCGTTGCGCGCTCCAGCCAGAACATCAGTCCCGCAAACTGGCATATCTCTTGCTTGCTAACCGCCGCTGCACGGCGGGCGTACCCAGCGGAGGGTGCGCAGCCTCAGTCAGCAGGAGGAAGACGGCGAATGCGTACGTCGCGAACCCTGGTAGTCGCAGGACTACTCGTGACACTCCCGGCAATCACCTTCTTCGGTTCAGTCTCTCAGGCGGCTCCGGTTGGCGCGCATGGCGCGTCACCCGCGTTCACGAACTATACGCTCGGAACGCAGTACATCGGTGAAAGCTGCCCCAATTCGACGACTCCCTGCACGAACAGTGCGTCGGAGCCACAGATCCGGGCGGATAGCGCTGGAAACTTCTACGCGACCTCGGAGAACGGACTTGGGGCTGGCACAGAGGCATGGAAGTCTACCGATGGAGGAAACCATTACATCACGTTGGCCTCCCCGAATGCGCTCTCGCAGACATCACAGCCGAGCGTGGCCCCCGGTGGCGGAGACACGGACGTCGCCATTGCCCCAGCCAAGAACGCGAATGGCCTGTACAACGTGTATGTGGCGAGCTTGAGCCTGGCCAATGTGGACGTCTCGACGTCACAAGACGGCGGCAATAGCTGGTCCCTGAACCCGACCGGCGCGACAATCTCCGGTGATGACCGCGAGTGGATCGCCGCCGATGGCGCGAGCACCGTCTGCATCAGCTATCACGATGTGGCGACCTTCAACATTGATGTCAACTGCTCAGCGGACGCGGGCCAGACCTTCACCCAGCTTGGCGACGCCATCGACACGGCCCACGCGTATAACATCAACAATAACGAGATCGGCAACCTGACCATCGACCCCTCCAGCCACATCATGTACCAGACGTTTTCCGGCATTGACCAGAGCGATCTTACCGCGTGTGAAACGACTGGCTGCGCCTACCACGTCGTGTATATGGCGGTTTCGACGGATGGTGGCAAGACGTTCACCGACTATCCGGTCTATGATAATCCGGATCCGAGCGTCAGCTACGGACACCAGTTCGTCAACGTCAGCGTAGACCGCGCGGGCAACGTCTATTCGGTCTATAGCGACAACCACAATCTGTATTACAGCTTCTCTACAACGCATGGGCAGACGTGGCAGGGACCGTTTCAGATCAATGCCGCTCCCTCCGCGACGGCTATTGAGCCGTGGAGTGTCGCGGGCGACGCGGGCAAGCTGGATGTCGTCTGGTACGGCACGTCATACTATGATGGCGTGAATCCGCCGGATAGCTATCCTTCCAGCGCCGCCTGGTATGTGTATTTCGCGCAGAACCTCAATGCCACCACGCCAGGCAGTGCGTTCACGCAGACGGCCGCGTCGCCAATCAACCACTATGGGGGCGTCTGCGAAGGCGGCATATCCTGCACGGGAAACCGCGACCTCTATGACGACTTCGGCGTAGCGGCCAACCCGCTTACCGGCATGGCGTCAATCATCTACAGCGATGACCAGTACGATCCATCGCAACCGACGCTCTGCACGTCCACGCAAAGCAATAGCAGCAGTTGCGATCATACGGCCGTCGCGACACAGACGAGCGGGACGGGCATCTTCAGCAGCAAGAACAAGTAGCGTCCAGCCATTCGCGCCGTGGCGCAGTCGGCGCATCGAACGCCGCGCAGGACGTACACAGCGCGTAAGGACCATCACGAACGGCGGGGAACGATGGCTTCCCGCCGTTCTCCGCTGCGCTCCATCTCAGACACGCCACTCTAGCCGTGGCGCGCTGGTTCTGCCGCTCCGCATATGTAGCCACAGACGCGCGGAATTCGGTATACTGAAGGAGAAGACCGCGTACGGACGCGAACGCTGTGCACAGCGCTAGTGCGCTAGCTATGTGGGCGGATGTGCCGTCCACTGTGACGTGGAAGGTGGAAGCGCCTCATCATGATCAGGCATGAGGTGATCCTACGGATCAAGACGAACGTCAGCCGGGAAGTCATTGACCGGACATTGCACGATGTGGCCGTGCTATTTCAGGAGGCGTCGGGCGTTGAGCGCATTCGGTTTGGGGTGAACAACGCGCCCGCTTACCGGCACGCGATGCTTGTGATCGACTTCACGAGTGAGGAAGCGCAGCACAGGCTCCGACGCAATCCCAATTTCGCTCGTGCCGTTCGCATGATTCATCAGATCGCGGAATCGACCGTGATCGGCAGTTATCCCGTAGGGTCGGAGCGGCTGTAGCGCTCGCGGCCCGGTCGAATGGTGAAGCGACTTCAGCCGCTCACACGCACTTTATCCCGCGTGGCAGGCGCTCGCCTGCCACGATTGTGCGTGCTCCGCATCTCCCCGGCATGCGTGAACGCCCTGGCTATCGCACGAGCCGGGCACGCGCGTCCCGTAGCACCCGCGCTATCTCAGCCGGAGCTTCGCCCGTGAGGGCCATCTGCTTCATCTGGGAGAGAACGTTCGCCCAGTTCGCGGCCTCGGGCAGGTAGCGCGCGTCGCGCCCGATCAGTTCCTCGAAGATGTGCATCTCCAGCTCGTGCCAGGTCGAGCGGTCCAGCCCTTCCGCGCTGTCATCGCCAAAGGCGTCGTATTCGGCGCTGCGCGTATTGTCGTGGATTCGCACCGTGAGCGGATGAAACAGCTCGCGCACCATATCCTCCAGGCGCGTCCGCTCGATGGCATCCGCGTCAAAGCCAAGGACGCCCTGCATCGCGACATCCACTACCGGCTCCAGGGACGACGCATCCCGCTCGGCTTCGTTTTCGGCATACCACTGGCGACACTCACGCTCGAAGCGGTCGTACAGCTGGGCGGGGGCAGGCAACCCATCCACGCGGAACGTGAAACGAAAGAATGGGCGGCGGCGATTTATGACCAGCTCAGCGACGTGCCGCGGCTCGCCCTCAGGCACATCAGTATCGACCGTGACGCGATAGTAGCCGCGATCCCACAGGCTTTCCTCCGCGCCCCACGTCTCCGTCGAGCCGGGATTGAAGAGCCAGTTGTCGCGCTCATACTGCTTGTGGACGTGGCCCAGCCCGACGTAATCCACAAGGCCCCGCAGCGGCTGAAACTGCTCATATGACGGCAAGCCGTGCATCATCGGCACGATGCCGTCGATGCCGGTATGCATCAGCAAGACGCGATAACGCACACCCTCGCGCTCCTCCTGCTCGCGCTGGGCAGCCAGCCGCGCCGAGAAGCTCTCGATCACGCGGGCCGTGCTCACGCCATACCACGGCAGGCCGTAGACGCGCAGTGCGCCGCTCTTGAAATCGGCATACGCGCCGCGCCGCGTCCGCGTATCAAACGGCGTAATGTCGGGTCCGCCGTCGCTCACGGTCGGATTGAGCAGCGTGATGAGTCCCTGCCAGCAGAGAAATTGCAGCCAGGAGGTGCCATCGCGATAGTAGCTGCGGTCGTGGTTGCCCTCGATGCCAACGGTGGGGATGCCGGCGTCTTTCAACCGCTGGAGCGCATAGCTGGCCTGCATCAGAGTCTGCGCGTCTATTGCGCGCTTGTTGAAAAGATCGCCCGCGATAGCGAAGAAATCCACCTGCCGCGCGATGGCGTCATCCACCACATCCAGGAACGCTTTGGCGAAATCATCGAAACGTTCCCGCAAGCCGTACTGCTCGTAACCAAGATGATTATCCGCTGTGTGGATGAATGAGGCTCGCATGCTGTCTCCCCAAAAGCTGACCGTGTCATCGTGTCGTGGCGCGCCGCCGGATACAGTGTAGCGCAGATATGCGGCCATGCGCGGGCACGTGGTACGTTCCGGCGCGAAGAGGCGCTGACGCCGCGCGTCTTCTCTTTCTTTCCAGCGCGCAGGGCACAATGTGGAAACAGCGACGCGCATCCGCGCAGGCCCTCCTAGTGGCCCCGCATGATACCATACGGGCAGGCGATAGACGAAACTGCTGAGGAGGTAGAGCGTGCCCCTGATATTCGGATGCATCGCGCCACACGGGAGTGTCATCCCCGGCTCGGCGGAAGCCGAGAAAAGCCCCAAGACGACAGCGGCGATGCGGCAGCTTGGCGAACGCATGAGGGCGGCGGAGCCGGATACCGTTGTGGTGGTGACGCCGCACGGCGTGCGGGTGGATGGCGCGGTAGCGATCTCGTATTCCGAGCGGGTTGCCGGTGACCTGACGGAACCGGCCGCGGGCGGATCGCACGATAGCCAGATACATGTTGAGTTCGACGTGGACCGCGATTTCGCGCGGACGCTCGGCGAGAAGGCACCAGCCGCTGGTGTGCCAGTCGCCATGATCCACTACGGCGCGACCAGCGGCCCACATGATCTTTATCCACTGGATTGGGGCGGGCTTGTGCCGCTGTGGTTCATGGGAGAGCAGTTCGAGCGGAAGCCGCGCGTCGTGGTGCTCGTGCCCTCGCGTCATCTTTCGCTGGAGCAGCTCGCGGCGTTTGGCCGCGTGATCGCTGACGCCGCGGCTGAAACGGAGAGCCGCGTCGCCTTGATCGCCAGCTCCGATCTCTCGCACGCGCATCAGCAAGATGGCCCCTACGGGTATCATCCCGCCGCCGCTCAACTCGATGCCTGGATCGAAGAATCGGTCAAAACCGGCGATCTGGCGCGCATGCTGCATCCGGATATGGACCTCGTGGGTAAGGCATTCCCCGATGGGCTCTGGCAAATCGCGTTTCTCACGGGAGCCACGCAGCGTGTGCCGATGTCAGGCGAGTTCCTCAGCTACGAGGTGCCGACGTATTACGGGATGCTCTGCGCGGCGTTCACTCCTGCAGCCCAGGCCGCCAGCTAGCCATCAGCTAATAGTAGATGGTGCGCGTCCGGTGATAGGGAGCGACGCCCGGAAGTGTCTGCTGGCTCTCAGCCCAGAGCCGGTAGTCGATGGCGCTGGCCGGACGGTGAATGCCATATCCGGCCAGCATGCGGCGCAGCAGCTCAACCGCCCAGATCGTCGCGGCGCGGATCTCGATTTCCGGCTCCGAGCCAGCGGGAATGAGCGTGTAGCTATCGACTTGCGCCGCCAGTTCCGGAGCGTAGACCAGCGCGCCGTATCCACGCAGGAGCTGGGGCAACTTGTAATCCGCGAATGCGGTCAGCTGGTCCAGATCGGGAAACGCACCCCAGCTCTGAGCGCCAAACGCGGCATGCAGATCGGCTACGCAAATCTGCGCGCGCTTCAGCAGCGGCACGGGCTGGTCGCGCCACTGGCTGACATCCGCGAAGGAGGGAAAATCGCGCGCCAAGAGCAGCGCCAGTTCCACAGCGCTCTGCCCGGAGCGCTCGCAGGCACGAGCGAACTGGCCCTCATAGCGCGCAAGCAGGATTCGCCCCACTTCGCGCGCATTGGCCAGCCGCTCCGCGAAAAGCGGAATCTCGAGTGCTCCCGCCACTGGCCGCAGGATCGCGCGCAGGTCCTCCTCGCCAAGCTCCGCCAGGTATGTCGCGTCCCACAGCGCGTGTCCCTCTTCGATGGCGCGGGTGAGCGCCGCGGCCAGCGCGGCATAGCCATCGTAGATCACGCCGTGCCACTCCACGCGCCAGCGCGGCTGCTCTGGCAACGCCCAGAAGCAGAAGTTGAGCGCGTCCAGCAACAGCACCCAGTTCACCGTTCGCTCTGTGCCATCCTGAAAGTGCAGCGCATCCAGCCCCGCCTGTTCGGGCCAGGGTGTAGTGGACCACTGGCGCGCTAGCTGCTCCAGGCGCTCCGCGTCGATGCGGACCAGGCGCGCTTCGCGCATTACTCGCGCCGTTCCCGTGAGCACACCAAGCCGGTCGTGCGCGGGCGGCTCGAACACTGGACGGGCCGGAATCTCGCTCATAGCCTGGGCATCCTTTGCTGTGCCTGCCCGGGCTGACGCGCCATGGCATCCATGATGCGGAATACCTTCTACAAGCCGCATGTCGGCACGCTGGCAGGTTTCTCATGATAGAATACCGTATGTGACGCTCACGCGTCGCGCTGGTGAGCGACGGTGCCCGTCACGCTGAGCCTGTCGATGCTGACAGCTACCAGTCGGGCCGACGCAGGTCCGCTGCCGAGGGAGGAAACACGCATGCTCGCACGCGACATCATGACCCCAGACGTCATCGCCATCGGGCCGGATGCCACCGTACAGGAAGCCGCTCGCGTCCTGGCTGATTACCACATCTCCGGCATGCCGGTTGTGGATGGCGATAACGCTATGGTCGGCATTGTGACGGAAGCGGACATTATCGGCAAAGAAGGCGATCATGTCTCCGACATCATGACCAGCCGCGTCATCAGTGTTACCGAGCAGACGGGCGTGGACGAGATCGCGCTGATTCTGACCGGCAACCGCTTCAAGCGCGTGCCGGTGCTGCGCGGCGACAAGATTGTCGGGATCGTCAGCCGGGCCGATATCGTCCGGATGATCGCCAGCCGGTGGGTCTGCCCGACATGCGGTGCGATCCAGCACGGACGCATGCCAGATGAATGTTATTCCTGTGGTGCCAGTGGCAATTTCGAGCGCGACGTGACACCACGTATCGAAATCACTGACCGCGCCTAGCCTCCAGGACTCCCGCTCCGCGGGCGGCTCCAGCCGATTCCGCCCGCTCTGCCTGGCATGCAGGTGATGGCTAGCGAGTTTCCTGCGTATATCGCTGTGGTGGCGCGCTTCCCGCGCGCCATGCTGGCACAGAGCGGGAGGCCGGGGCGATGGATACGAAAGCGTCAAAAGCGCATCCGCAATCCACGCGTGGGAAGGGCCAATGGCGCCGGTTTATGCGCCGTCTGCTCGCCACGTTCCTGCTGATCGTCGCGCTCATTAGCGCGGGCCTTTCCCTCGTGCCAAATGGCCGGGCAGCGGTGCGCGCGGCGTTTCTCCTGCCCGCGCTGGTAACCGCTGAGGAACCAGCTCCACTCGCGCTGCTGGGCGAGCCAATCGTCCACACGCGCGAGACAATCGCTGGCAGCTATGAGCCGATCTACCTGGATATCTTCGCGCCTGCCGCGCCGCCGCCGCCAGTCCCCGGTGTACGCGAGGGCGTGCTCGTCATCGCGGGGGTAGGGGACAATCGCACAGACGCGCAATACCTCAACCTCATGCGTTCGCTTGCCCGCTCGGGTCTGGTCGCCGTCGCGATGACCACGCCGACGCTGATGGCGTACCGGTTGCTGCCGCAGGAGACGGATGCTATCGTCACCGCCTTTCAGCAGCTCATTCATATGCCACACGTTGGGACGGCCCGCAGCGGCATTCTCGGTTTCAGCGCCGGCGGCTCTCTGGCCAGTGTCGCAGTGACCGATCCGCGCATCAGGCACAGCGTGGCGTTCGTCACCTCGTTTGGTGGATACTTCGACGCGGAAACCCTGCTCGCGGATCTTGGCAGACGGGCCGTTGAGGTGAATGGCAAGTCCGTCGCATGGCAGCCGAGCCTCGTCACAGTGCAGGTGCTCGCCAATTCCATCGCTACCACCCTCCCGCCAGCAGACGGCCAGATACTCCAAAACGCCGTCGCCGCGGGCGCCAGGCAATTGACCGCACAGCAGATCGCATCGCTTTCGCCGGCAGGTCAGGCCGCCTATCATCTGCTCGCGGGAGACCAGCCCGCGCGGGTCGATGCGAACATCGCCGCTCTTCCCGGCGAAGCACACGTGCTTCTGGCGCGCCTTTCTCCTGCGCATGTAGTGCCGGGTATTCAGACCCCCATCTATATCCTGCACGACCGCAATGATATATTCGTCCCGTTCACACAGTCGCGCGCGTTCGCCGCCGCACTCGATGCCGCGCAAAAGCCGCACGAGTTCGTCGAGTTCAGCATCTTCCAGCACGTCGAGGTGCGGTCGGGATTGGGTCTGAGCCAGCTGCTCGGTGATGGCTTCAGCCTTTTCCGCGTGCTGACGTCGCTCCTACTGCCAGCGAGTTAGCGCGGGTCAGCCGCGAGGGAGTGATGTGCATGGTCTGGCTTTTCTGGGCAGGGATCGGCGTGGTGGTCGCGCTCATCGCCGCGCTCGCGGGCATCCTGCCGGGCCGCCGGAATGCCGCTCGATGGGCGGCCTGCGGTGGCGCGGGTCTCGTGGCCGGACTTGCTGGCGGACTCGTGGGCAGCGCGCTCTTCGGCCAGATCTACAGCCTGTGCTTCGCCATCTGGATACCATGCGCACTGGCGGTCATCCTGGCACTGGCCTTCCGGCGGCGCGTCGGGCCAACCAGAGTGTGACGCGCCCGCTGGCTATCACTCGTCTTTCGCACGCTATGGAACAGCTGGCGGCGCGGGAGGCAGGACGACCAGGCGATTCGCCTTCTCGTCCCATGAGACGACCACACCGCCCCCATGATCTCGCCCCATCTGCAAGGCGCTCTCGATAGCCCGGCTAATGCGCGCGCGCACTTCCGCCACATCGCCCAGTTCGCCATCCTGCTCGCGGATGGTCGTGCCCTTGAACGCCTCTCGCGCGGCGGAAAGCCGCCCGGTAATCTCGCCACGCCCATAGGAGAGCACTGCCAGACGCACACTCATGGAGACTTCCGGGCCGGCCGTCTGGGAGGTCGCCTGCCGGTCCGCCTCTGGGGTGGCGTTCACGCGGTACTTCCCGTTTAGCGTGCCCAGCAGATGTTTGGCCAGCTCGCGCGCCCGCTCGAGCGGCACCTCTGGCAGCAAGATATAGAACTGATCGGCGCGCACCTTATACACCTGGGCCTTTTGCGAGATGCTGAACCCGACCTTATCCGCTCCTTGCAGGCGCAGACTGTTCTGGATACGCTTGCCAGCGGCAAATACCAGGTTGCGCGCGGCGTAATCACCGTAGCGGCTGGCGATGGCTGAGTGGCCGTCGATATCGATTGCGATCAGCGAGAGCCGCTCGATATCATGTTCCGCCGACTCTTCCTCCCCCTGGGCCGCCGGGCCACGACCTTCACCCTGGCACTGCTCCTCCATCTGCGTAATAGTGGCCGCAATGTCCGTGATGAACTCGTTCTCCGTTGGGAAAGCGGTGAAAAACGTATCCACATATTCGGGATTCGTAATGAGCATGGTCATCTGCTCGGGAGGCAGGTCGCGCGCGCGCATACCCGCGATGATCTCTTCCGCCATGCGACCCACAGCTCGCAGCATGATTTCATCCGCCCGCGAGAACGCCTGCGGTTGCTGCGAGACGACATAGATCACGGCGAGCCGCTCTCCACGTGCCGACTGGATGGGAACTGCGATGGCCGACCGGATGTCTCCCTCCACCGGATAGAACGCGATACGCGGATCAGCGGAGGAAATGTCGGTGCGCTTGATGATCGTGCCACTTTGGAAGGCGTCGAGACTAATGCCGGGGTCACGCGCTGGCTGCAACATGGTGATGCCGATCTGATGGGGCGAGCGGGCACTCTGCGCGCGCACGACGAGAGGCGTCTCCTGAACCGTGCGATCACGCTCGTATGGCTCCAATATGACGCTGAAGTGCCACCGCCAGCGCGTGGGGTCGCGCGGGTCCCGGCCGCCCAGATGCACGATGGCCTCCGCCATCCGCTGGAGCAACGAATCGCCTAGCAGCGGAGCGGAGACAAACTGGTAGGAGTTGTATTCCACTCCCGCATTGCTGGGATGCAGCGCAGTCCAATATGGTTCCGCGCCCTCCTCCGGCGCGAACTTCAGCGTGCGCAGGAACTGCCAGGCAGCGATGCGAGCGTCACGCTGGCGGCGTTCTTCGTCTTCGGTTGCCGGCCCGCGCATGACGAGGCTGGCGCTTTTCTCCTGGACGAGGTACGCGCCGAGACGGTGCTCACCATCTGGCTGCGCTTGCCGGTCGATAGATATGACGTCATACAGATCAGGGCTTTCGATACGCACGGTTGGCGAAAGAAACGTACAGAAGGGATGATCGCGCCCAAGCCAGCCCCAGAGGATCTGCCCCGCACGTCCGAGATCATGAACCGATTCCGCGCGTGGGGGCGCTTCATCCGGATGTTCTGGCGCGGGCAGAAAGATACCCATGTTGCCCGCGATGGGATTCCCGCCGAGGAGCCGCAGCGCAAGATAGAGGGCACGACTGACGAAGAACCGGTTGAAGTGATGGCGTTCAGCGGCGACGATCTTCTCGGTGACGGTGGGCTCTTCTTCGCCAGCAGAGGGATACTGGAGGACGTCCCGATCCAGCTCTTCAATCTGCTCGCCAATCTCTGCCAGAGAGAACTGCTCTTCAAGTATGCCAATGAGCACCAGGCGTCTGAGCTCGCTCAACCCGTAGCGCCGCCGGCCAGGTGTCGCGGCCTCCGGTTGCTCTGGGCGCCGTGAGCGGCCAACACGCAGCAACCCTCGCGCTTCGATATAGCGTACCTGTGGTTCAGTAAGCCCGGCGAATTCTGCCGCCTCCTTGATGCTGGTGGAAAGGTCTCTCTGGACTCTCTGCAACCGCTCCGCGAGCGTGCGCTGGGTATCCGGCTGCGAGAGATAGGCGCGAAGTTCGTCAATGCCTGTACTGGGACCCACGCGGTGCCTCCACTTGCAACTGAGCAGATAGACCGGAATGAGCTGTTCCGCATCCTGCGTATACGTCCCGGAAAAACATGTACCCCCTCGTAGCGCGGCGGTTCGTTGCGCGTACGCCTACGCCGCTTACTGATTAGCTACGCCGGCGCTTGCGAGCAAATCTCACAAGAACTATAGCATGAGGGGCAATTTGCGCAATACAGCATGAATATCCGAATAATATGCAGCAAAGTATGGAGGATTGCTTAACCAGAATGGCCACCAACCGTGCCCCAATGCAATTCGTGACTCACTTTAGTACAGTTTATATATATTCAACTTTCCAGGCAGCGCGCTGATAAATCTTCTGATTTGCCCAATTCTAGATAATGTATGTCCCAACCACTTGCATTTTATCAAGAACCATGCTACTATCTGTGCAAAGGCAGATAGAAGATGCGGGAACGATCACCCGCCATTGTAGGATCGTTGTCTCGCGTACACACGCGAGCGCCGTGTAGCCCACGCATGGCATTCCCCGCCGCGCGTGGAATGACGCACCTCGTCGTACGAGAAATCATCGCTTCGTAGTCTGGCCGGGCTGAATACAGCGCTTTCCGGATATCGCGCTGCTCGCGGCCCTCTCGTTTCTGCGGCCTCACTTTCGACAGTAGCAGTCTCTCTCCCGTGCGCCGGATGTTCAGCGGTCAACGTTTTCCCATGCGTTTTCGCGGCCGGGATGGCTCGCGCTGCCAATCCGATGACCAGAACGCAGTACCGCTCTATGGGGAGGCCTTTATGCGCAAATCTGCCATCGCTCTTCTTATCGATGTCGCCACGCACGAGGAAAAATCAACCTGCTTTCCCAGCCGCGCCGCGCGGTTCGGCTTCAAGGTCCGTGGCTATGCGCCCATCTCCCTCGCGGACCGCCTGAATGCGCAAGCCAGGTTCGTCGAGCATATCAGCAACCTGGCCGGCGCACTGCCTGACGGCGAAATCGCTGTCGAGTTGCGCTATGTCGTTCAACCCGGCAGGCCGGAGCGAGAGATTCCGGATACGGTCTCGCTATACCTGCTCGCTCGCTACACGTTGTGGGGCGCTTCCGTGCAAAGCATGCGCAAGCGTGCGCAGGCGCTCGCCATCGACCTGGAGGATATCGCCGCGACCACGTTGGCGCACCTTCACCTGGAAGCGTTGGACCGCAAGGAACTCCTCAGTGCGCTCAAGCCCTTCAGCGTGCGCGACACAGTGGAGCTGCGACGGCCACACGACACGGATAGCCGTGAGCGAGCGCGCAATCTTCTTGGCCTCCTGACCGCTGACCGCATGATTCACCTGCTGCTGCGCAGCCGGACCCCCGCCCTGCTCTCCATTTGCATCTCACCTCGCGACCTGGGCGCGACGGCTCTCGACGGGAATGAATGCAGCACCAGCCCGCATCCATTCACAGGGCAGATGCCTCTGCCACCCGCCCTGACAAGTGGCGAAATGCGGGTGTCGGCATCCTTGACGCCGGAAGACCTACAGACGCTTCTGGCATGGGAGCCAGGGGGCAGCGGGCAACAGTACCTCATGCGCGTGCAGCTCGCGGCAGCGGGCCAACTGCCGGCGAGCGCGATTTCGACGCTCATGAGCGAGCTTACCCAGCCACATCGCGACGCGCTGACCATGCAGCCGCTCGCGGCGCGGACGTTCACGTCGCGCGTTGTGCCCGTGCGCCCGCGCTCCGCGCGCACACGCGGCGCGTCACGCACTGAATTCAAGATGGCCGTCGAAAACCTGCACAGGCTTGCATTCGCACCCTGGGGCATCACCTCGCAGGCGGAGTTGCCGCATCTGCGCATGGGGCAGCTGGGAGATGCCGCACGCCTGTTTGGCCTGCCGCAGTCCTTGCCGTGGCTGGCGCAGAATGGCTTTGCCATGCACCTGCCGTTCACGCGCGCCGTGCGCGAGGGGATCCGCCTCGGCATCTCGCCCGCGCCTTCGGGTGCGCGTGATGTCATCATGCCGTTCTCCACACGCGCCCATCACACGTGGATCATCGGCCAGACAGGCACCGGCAAGACCACGCTCATGACCAGCATGATCTATCAGGATATCATCGCGGGGCGCAGCGTCATTGTGATCGACCCGCACGGCGACATGATCGAGCACCTGTTGCAGATCATCCCGGAAAACCGCATGGATGACGTCATCCTGTTCGACCCGCGTGACCGCGAGCGCACGCTGGGCATCAACCCGCTGGATTGCCAGGACGATGACCAGCAGACGCAGATCATCAATGCATTCCTCGGCCTGCTGATCAAGCTCTATGACCCGCACACGCAGGGTATCATTGGGCCACGCTTTGAGCACAACGTGCGCAACGTCATGTATACCGTCATGTCGGTCCCTGGCATGACGCTCGTCGAAGTGCTGCGCGCGCTGCAGGATGACCGGTTCGTCCACCGTAGCCTGTTGCCGCACGTGACGGACCCACTGGTCAAGCGCTACTGGACGGACCAGATTGCCCATACCAACAGCTACCACCGCAGCGAGATTCTCGACTGGTTGGTATCGAAGTTCAGCCACTTCGTCAGTGATAAGCGCATGCGTCGCGTGCTCGGCCAGGGCAGCAACACATTCTCGTTCCGTGAGGCAATGGATAGTGGCAAGATCGTGCTGCTCAACCTCGCCAAGGGCGTCCTGGGAGACGAGAATTCGCAGTTTTTCGGCCTTATCGCGCTGCCGATGGTTTTGCAGGCAGCGGTCAGCCGGGCGAATGTGCCCGAAGCGGACCGGCGTGAAGTCTCCGTTTATGTTGACGAAGTGCAGAATTACGCGACGGACTCAATCGCGCAGATGCTCGCGGAGGCGCGCAAGTATCGCATGGCGCTCACGCTTGCCAACCAGCACGCGGGCCAGCTTTCCGGCGAGATCTTCGATGCGCTCGTCGGCAACGCTGGCACGCTGCTCTCCTTCCGGCTGGGAACCAAAGATGCTCCAGCGATGGCACAAATGCTTGCTCCATCTCAAGTGAGTGACGTGCATCTTACCGCGCTGCCCAATCATCACGCCTACGGGCATATGCTCATCGACGGGCAGCGGACGTCCGTCTTCCTGCTGCAGACCGAGCCTGTGCTGGCGGAGCGCGATCCGCAGCGGGCCGCGGAGATTCGCCGCCGGTCGCGCGAGCGCTATGCTCGCGCAAATGAGGAGACGGACAAGGAGATTCTGCGCCGCTCCGGCATGGAGCCAGAGCCGCCACAGGATGACGTGACTCCCTCTGGCTGGCAGGCCTCGTTCCCTGCGCTCTCGGATATGTCCTTGCGCGTTGTGGCGCGGCGGGCCCGAGCGAGCCAGACGAGCGCCAGCGACAACGCGGCCAGCGGCGCCAATATCACCAGCAGCGGCGATTCCGGCAACGACGCGCATGATGCGTGTGATAGCGCGAGCGACGATAGCGCGGATGTCGACACGGATGCCGACACGACGGAGGAGGGAGCCTAGCGGGCGCGCAGCGGGCACCCGCCAGCCAGCCGGTCAGGCGGATGCCTGCTCTATGATCGCATCATCGTCGCCGTCTGCCAGCCGTTTCACCCTGGATGGGTCATCCCGCCAGGCGGAACGGTATTTTGTCTTGTGCTGGATCGTGCGCCACGCGCGGGTGTTGCGGTAGACCGTGACGATTTCGCCGTCACTGGCGATGAGCAGCGTCGTGCCGACAAGCCGCGTAACGGCTGGATCGCTCAGGTCGGTTCTGGGCACATCACGTCTGCCCAGAAAGACAAACATCACGCCCGTGCGCTGGGCGACACGCCCGTGCGCCAGCACGTAGTCAACGGCATCTCGCGCCACATTCCGGCGCGCGCTGCGAGCGGAGCCATGCCGCGAGTAGCTGAGAACGCGAGGCACCCGAACGCCGTCGAACGCGGAGGTCTGCGTGAAGTCATGAGGTGATGTTCGCATCAAGATCCCGTCCTTTCTGGTCTCGTGGTGGCTCGTGCCGCGCTCGCGGGACGCTGCTCTCTCAGAGATCAGTGCATGCGCGGCCACTCGCGTGCTGGAAGCAGATCAGCGAGATGTGTGCCGGCTTGCTCCGCTGATCTTTCGTCCCGTATTATTCCTGTACGGCGCAAACGGCGCGAAGTGGAACGAACCCGGCGGATATACCCCGGATGGGCTATCTTTCGTCCCGGCGCTACCATGTGAGGAGTGAGCTCGCGCCTTGCGAATTCACACGCGCCGCATCCAGTTGGCCCGCTGCGCCATCTGATCGTTTGCGAACGGGTCTGAGGGGCAGACCATATTGAAGGCGCACATCAGGCAGCGGTCATTCTGGCGCTCCGGCATGAAACGCTGTGCGTCGATTCCCGCGGCCGCCTCGTCGAGATTGTCCAGCCGCGAGCGCCGCTTGCGCGGGAACGTGAGGTATATGGCGACGTCTTTCCGCACGGCATCCGTTACGTCGAAGACGAGCGGATCGATTCGCTCAACGTCGCGCGCCTCAGCCTGCGCGAGCGAACCGGGCAGGTAACCGATCTGGATGCGCACGTCGCGGTCAGGAAACCGCTGCGTATACGCGAGGTAATAGAGCAACAGCGCCAGATCCTTTTCATCCTCAGCATGCGGACGCCCATCATGCAGCCGCATCAGTACGACAGGCGCGCCGCTCTCCTCGCGACGCTCCATATGATCGACGGTCACCTCGACTGTACAGGTATGCAGTCGGGCTGTGATCTTCTCCGAATAGCTGACGAGCGGCATCGCGGCTTCCTCGTGGCGCTCGAGCGCTTTCCACTCGCCACGCATGACCTCCATCGCGTGCTGCCAGTAAAACGCGTGATAGGGGTGGTTCGCCGGCCCCTGCTCCTCCCAGAGCGACCGAAGCTTTTCTTCCGCGCCCGCCCACGAAGCGCCCGGCTGGCCTTGGCGGACTTCGCGCAGAACGCGCCGCCCGCCATACAGGAAGCGGTAGTAACGATGGACGGCGTTCTCGGCGGGATCGAGCAGCCCGTAGTGGCGCGCGTAGCGGTACTGAAGGCTGCACTCCAGATATTGCTGGAGTTCGTGGAGCGTGTAGGACGCCTGACGGATGGTCGCGGGCAGTTGCGGCACAGGTTCGCTTTCATCATCCTCGCGCGCGCCGTTCGCTTCAGCCAGTGCCAGACTTGCGAGCGCGTCATCATCAAGCAGGGGCGCGGCTTCAGTGAACTCCGGCGCGTCATCAAGCAGGGCCAGCAAGGGAGACGCCTGGGCCTCGCTCTTGCCCGCGCCATAGCGGGCGGCGCGCGTCAGCACGAGCGTATCGCGGGCGCGCGTCATCCCGACGTAAAAAAGGCAGCGCTCTTCCGCCTCCTGTTCGCCGGGCGCATCGCTCTCACGGAACCCCGGCGGGCAGGGATCACCACGCCGCCCACCGCGACCCGGAAATTCACCAGCTGCCAGCCGCGGCAGATACACGACGGGAAATTCCAGGCCCTTGCTGGCGTGCAGGGTCAGCAGGTGGACAGCATCTTCGTCACCCGCGGTGATCGGCGCCACATAGCCCGCCTCGCGCAGCGCGTGCAGGTAGCGCAAAAAGCAGCGCACCACGGATACCGCACTCTGCTCTGCCACGCCGCGTATGGGCGTTGTCACGCCCGTTCCATGTTCGCTGACGTCAGCCTCTGCATCGGCTTCGAGCGCGTCTGGCAGGACGGGCCTTACCGGGACGGATGGTTCGGCCTTACGGTGCGCTGGTGCGACGGCGCGCGTCAACTGCTCGCGAAAATCATCTTCGCGCAGCCAGCGCGTGTCAAAGCGGAGCGCGATAGACACGAATTCACCCAGAGCAGCCAGAGCCGTGCGCGCGGCTGCGGGCGCGAGCGCCATCTCGTCCCCCTGCGACGACGCCACTCCATCCGCGATGCGCGCGAGCTGCCAGGCGTAGCCGCCAGGTTGCAGGAAGAACCGCGCCAGTCCGTCAGCTACCGTGCCACCGTTGTGCAGATCGGTCGCCACTTTGCCGAGCGAGAGGAACGCGGCGAGCGCCCGCTCATCCGTTATCCCCGCTTCGCGCAGCCCCGCCTCATTGAGCAACGCGTAGGGCATGACGGCATGTTGCGCCATGAATCTGCGGAGCGTTGCGGCGAGCGACACGTCTTCGGTGGACGCGAGTCCAACCGTGCGCAGGAGCCGGTCCACGCGCAAGACGCCCCGCATATCTGGACCGGCGGCAAGCCAGAGCAGCGTCTGCGCGTCCTTCACCTCGTCGCGTTCAAAGAAGCCGCCGAGCTGGGAGACGGGAATGCCCGCGACATCGAGAGCGGTGCCAAGCTCTGCCGTCTGCTTGTGCGTGCGGCAGAGAATCGCGTGATCGCGGTAGAGGCTTCCGGCATTCCGGCGCGCCCGGATGTCCCGCGCGATGGCTTCGGCTTCGTGCGCGCCCGTGGCGAAGTGCTCGCCACGCATAACCGCCGGACCTGCCTGCCCCTCGCGAACCCAGTTGAGCGCCACCGGACTCAGCGCCTCGCGCATTCGCTCCGGCACCTCATCCACGCCGGGAGCCGCTGCCGCCAGATCGGCCATGTGCCTGGCCACGACATTACCCATCCGGACAATCTCCGGCACGGAGCGGTAGCAGCAATCCAGCGTGCTGACGCGCACATCCGGATACGTCGTGAAGAGGCGCAGCAGATTCGTCGATGAAGCGCCGCGCCAGCGATAGATGGATTGATTCCGGTCACCCACCACCCACAGGCCGTTGCCCCGCTCGCCCGCGAGCAGCAGCAACAGGCGCGCGGCGGCTGCGTTCGTGTCCTGAAACTCATCCACCAGCACATCCAGATAGCGCATCCGCACTTCGGATAGCACCTCCGCGTCCGCTTCCAGCAGCTCCACCGCCCGCTGGATCAAACCACCGAAATCCAGCAGCCCGCGCTGGCGCAGTACGCGGTCCCAGACGGCGTAGGCGGCTGCCCGCTCACGAGCGCGCTCGATCTGCTCGCGCGTAAACGTTCCGGCGGGTGGCTTCTCGCGGCCGGACTTGCCGCGAGCAAGCGGGCGCTCATCATCGACAGGCTCCGGCGCCAGGGGCATCTTGTCGACAAGCGCCATATACTGCGTGGGCGAAAGCAGAGCGTCACGCGCCTGCGAAAAATCCGCCAACAGGTCACGCAGATGGGCTGTAGGCCGGCCGAGCGTGCGATAATAGCGCAGCGGCAGCTCGGCTAGCAGTTCCTCCATGAGCAAGAAGCTATCGGTCGCGTCAAGTATACGAAAATCGTCGCGCAGAGGTGCGTCGTCAGGCCCATGCGGCACACGAGCGCAATATTCGCGGAGAAGCGCCGTCGCGAACGCGTGGATCGTCATGACGGGCATGCGTTCGCCTGGCAGGCCGGAGAGCGAGAGCCGCGCGCGCATTTCGCCAGCCGCGCGATTAGAGAAGGTCAGCGCGAGCACGTGTTCCGGCTGGTGGCCGCGCTCGAGGACCAGATGCGCGACGCGGCCAATCAGGGTCGCCGTCTTGCCTGTGCCTGGGCCGGCTACCACGAGCACTGGCCCATCCGCTCGCGCCGCCGCGCGCTGTGAGGGATCGAGCCGTTCTAGCAGGGCGAGCGGCGCATCATGCGCGGGAGGCTCTTCCGCGGCGTCTGGCGTGGGGTTGCCGCTGGCGGTGAGCACGGCATCTGCCAGACGGCGCTGGGCAAGGGCTTGCGAGATGCCAAAATGCAGCGCGATCTGGGAAGCGCCGATGTGAGGGCCGCGGGTAAACATCTGGCGCACGGCGAGCCTTGGCGCGAGCAACTCGGCCGCGAAGGCATTGGCCTCCTGCTCACGGCGCGCTCGCGGCGTATATTCTTCGACGCGATGGTCTTCACTACGCAGGCTGGCGATATCCATGCGCTCATCGACGTCGGTCTGCGCGCAAGCCATGTGAAGCGCAATGCCCTCGCCACGATGGAGCATGAGGTGGCCCAGCTCGTGCGCGATGGCGAAGCTCGTTTCCTCAGGTGAGAGGCCCAGACGCACCCAGATCTGCCCGCCCCACTCGATGTCATCCTGACACCAGAGCTGCAAACGCGCATACGCTCCGCCAAGCATCGTGTCGTCCACGGGGACGGGCTGTATTTCGAACCGGTAGCGCTCACAGATGGCGTGGAGCACGCGCGCCGCCGGCTGGTCTGCCTGGCCCGCGATGGCATGCTCTCTCAGGTCTGCCGCTGATCGAAAGACGATATCGCTGCGTTGCATTGGCTGGCTCCCTGGTGCGTATCATGCCCGCGCTCACGCCGCTGGCTCCCTTCTTATCTGCGGCAGTGATCGCCGCGAGAGGAAAATCGTTCCCGCGGCAAACGTGTCGATACTCAGGAGTCGGCCTGCTCGCGCGCGACAATCTCCCGCCATTCGCGCTTCCGCTCCTCGGGCAAAGCGCTGCCGGCAATGGCATCCAGGAAATCTTCCTGCTGGCGAGCCGGCGGCTTATCGGCATAGAAGAACGCGCCAGCCTCGGCAGGAGCGGAAGCACTCAGGTAGGTCGCGATAGCCTCCGGCGCGACTCGCAGCGTGGCGGCGAATCGCTCGATGAGCGTGCGCGGGATAGACTGCGCGGCGATGGCGCGCGCTTCAAGCTTGCCCAGAATATTGGTAGAAATGCCGACCGCCGCGACCAGCTCCGGCGGGCGGATGCCCAGTTCACGCGCACGCGCGGCCAGACTCGTGATCGGCGCGGGCGCGGTCTCCGGCGCTGAGGGCGTGTCTGCTTGCCGGATGCGGGCCAGCACTGTCATCGCGTCGGACGAGAGACTTTCGGTAGCGATAGCTGCCGGTTCCGGCAGATGCTCACCAACAGTGTGAAAGTAAAACACGAAGTCGATCAGCTCGCGCTCGTATTCCGGGTGCCGCTGGATGTACTCTTCCACTCGCGGAGCGCGGCCAGCGCGATACTCGTCAACGTACCGTGCGGTGAGGCGGTCAATCTCGTATTGCCGCTGTGCTGGTTCATTTGCCATGATGACCCTCCTCACCACCATAGTATCTTCGCAGCTTTGCCCACAGGCGGTTGAGCCGGTTACGGATGGTGCGGTCGGTGGTGTGGAAATGCTCGGCCATCTCTTTCTGCGTCCACTGCTGAACGTGAGCGCGATAAAGCAGATCCCGCTCTTCCGGGGTGAGATGCCTGAGCACGTCCTGTAACTGGTCACTGAAGTCTGCTTCCGCGAATGCCGCGTCCGCCGCCGGGTCGGCGAAATCCAGGGGGAGCGTACTGCCATCCGGACCTGGTCGGCCTGCCTCGATGCTCTCCATCTGGCTGCGTGGAATGCGCGTGCCGTGTTCCACGCCGGGGCGCTGGCGCGCACCTTCCTGCTGTAACTGGGCCTGAGCGGTCTTTTGCTCGATACGATGCAGGACGATGCCAAAGTTCTCGGTGATGTACGAGGCATCCGGCCGTATCAGCTCGCGCCAGAGCTGCAGGTAGCATGCCTGTTTCAGGTCAGAAAACAGATGCGCGAGCGGGCCTCTGGCTACGGCATGCGCCCAGGCGCTGACGTGGCTCTCGATGCGCTTCAGCATCGTCTCAAATATCCGTGCCGCGTCTGCGCTCTGGCTGGCGACGAATCGCTCGCGCAGGCAATGCGCCAACACTTCCAGCGGCAGTTCCGCGCCGGGCGCTGGATGCTCGATCAACTGCCAGTATGAGCTGCTGGCCGCTGGCGGCATGGCATGAAACCGTGCTTCGTAGTCCTCATGTTGCGAAGCCGGGCGCTGTTGCTGGTCATCCATGCCTGCCTCCCCTACCTGAATGATCACTTGCCAGGCTCCGTGTCCTCCGCGTGTCCGCGCCGCGCAGGGCGGCACGACTGCGAAAGGAACGTGACGCGCAGTGACATTCAGTATAGAAGTGGACATAGAGAGCGTCAACATGTTGCCCCTCCGGCGGGCGGCGAGGCGTTGTTTGCGGCTGCTCCACTGATTGGGTGACGTCGCGATGTCGTCATGGCGGATATGGCCTCCGGCACGGATGATATGGCTTCCCGATCACGGGATATCCGGCTATCTGGCTCTTACGTCATCGCTGGAGGTATGCGGAAAACCCCGTCCGGTTGAATGAATGTTCCGGCTCAGATGACTGGTGAGGCGCGTATCGCCAGGCGGGCGAGCGCGCGAGAGAGCGCGAGTCGGTTGTGAATGCGCTGTGAGGTGCGGAGTCTGGGCCGTGAGGGTCGTGTGAGTGGCGGCTCCTTCTACTACTCTGGACCGGAGCATACTGGTTAGCGAGGGAGAGGAGCCATGAGATGAGCATACAGCAGCCAGGTGGGCCAGCTGTCACGCCGGAGCCGCCGAGCGGCACAAATCCGGTTCAACCGGAAGCGCAGGGCGAGACGGGCGAACTCGCGCCACCGGAACATCTCCCTGTCGTGCCGGATGACGGCACGGCTCAGCGCGAAGGCGCGCGGGGAGCGTACGCGCCATATCAGCAGACACCAGATGGAAAGCCCCCGACGCAGGGCGGCTACGCGCCACCGCCACACTACCCGCAGTATCCCGGCGGCCCGTATCCGCCATACTACGGAGCGCCACATCCCGCGCGCCGCAGCAACGTGGGCTGGATCATCGCCGCCATTGTCGGTATTGTGCTTCTGCTTGGTATAGTCGTGATCGTCGCCATCGCGGTCGCCGCGGGGCTGTTCATCAGCACAGCCAGCAGCAGGGAAGTGTCGCGCTCATATGAGCAGACGTTCGCGGTCACGAGTACGCCGTCACTCGTCGTGGATGCGTCGGCCGGTGCGATAACCGTGCGTCAGGGTGCGGGCAATGAGGTGCAAGTGCAGGTGACGCGCATCGTGCGAGCGGTTAGCACGTCTGTTGGCGAGAATGCGGTTGGCCAGATTCCCGCGACTGTGACACAATCCGGCAACACGGTGACAGTCACCAGTCATTTCAACGCGAGCATGTTTGATGGAACCTCCATGACACGGCGAGTTGAGATCGTGGCGACGGTACCCTCAACGACACATCTCGATCTGCGGCTCGCCGCGGGAAATATCACTGTTACCGACATCACAGGCAACGTGCGCGTGAACGCGAATGCCGGAAACATCACGCTGACCAATGCCACGCTCTCAGGCACATCGAGCCTGACGGCGAATGCAGGGAGCATCCGGCTGGATGGCACGCTCGCGAACGGCTCTACGCTCAACGCCAATGTCAACACGGGTAACATCGCGCTGACACTGCCTCAAACGCTGGCTGCTCACCTGCAGGCTGACGCGAACGTGGGCAACGTCACCATCAATGGATGGCCTATCTCGACGACACGAGAAGGCGTGAGGGCGAGCGCGAGCGGCGACTTGAATGCGCCAGCGACCAGCACCATCACGGCGCATGCGGCCGTGGGCAATGTCACCGTCAGCGCGAAGTAGCACGACAACGCCACCTATTGACCCGGATAGTGACCTAGATAAGGACATCCCACATGTCATCCGCCTATCCACCGAATACGGGGCAGGAGTACGGCCAGCAGTATGGGCCATCCTATCCCCCGCCGAACTATGGACCGCCGGTGGCGCGACCTGAGTTCCGTTTTGACCGGCTCGTGCAAAGCTGGATCAACGTCATCAGTCATCCTCGCGTCATCACGTTTGATATGGAGCAAGCCAGAGCAAGCTGGACCGCTGTCTGGTTTGGCGTGCTGCTGATGGCACTCGTGGAAGCGCTGGGTGCCGCATTCCGCTGGGCAGCGATCAATGCTCTTGGCGTCTCGAATGTGACCCGTGATGTAGTGCGCTCGCTCTATCCTGGCACTAGCATCGAGGCGCAATCCGCGGCAGACCCGATTGGAGCGTTTTTCGGCGCGATAGTGGCATTCTTCGCCGGAGCGGCGCTCGTTTATGTCGCCGCGCGTGCGCTTGGCGGCCAGGGCACCTTTCTGACGCAGACCTATCTGACGTCACTTGCCGTCGTGCCACTCTCGATCATCGCGGCGGCAGTCGGATGGGTTCCCGTGCTGGGATGGCTGGCGAGCGTAGCGACGGGCATCTACACGGTGGTACTGCTCGTCGTGGCCGTGGCATCGAGTCACCGGCTGAGCATCGGGCGCTCGATTGTCGCGATCATCCTGCCGGGAATCGTGCTGCTCTCGGTGATCATTATGCTGGCGATCCTGTTCGGATTGCTGGTGGCCATTGTGGTCGGCATAGCCAGGTAAGCGACGCTCGCGCATCATCCTGTGTGGCGGCAAGCAGGGCGCAACAGCCCGCCGCGAGACTTTCGTCACAGATGTCTGCCTCGTGGCGGGCTACGCTATGTAGTGAAATGGCCGGGATTCCGGCCATATCGGCCATTTCATTTCTGTTGCCGCCGGAGGAAGGGACGGTGATGCGCTATGGCAATGACGTGCGAAGAGTGTGAGACGCAGCTGTGGAGAGCCGGAGAGATCGCTCCTCCGGGCATCTACATGCGCGCCGATAACATGCTGGCACAGCCGCTCGTGCTCAAGCAGGCGGACTGGCTGCCCGCGTCGCTCGATGGGCACGTCGCGTTGTATCGCTCGGCTCAGCCTGGGTGCCTGTGCCATACTGAGTCGTGTCTAGTGGCGCCGGAGCATGCCGCACCACACGATGACAGGTGAACAGCCGGGATCTGGCAGCGAAACGTGGTGAGCCGCCAGCCCGAAGGAGCCACTTCCTGTATGACCTATGTGATTACACAGCCCTGCATCGGGGTCAAAGACGGATCCTGCGTTGACGTCTGCCCCGTCGACTGCATTCACCCGGCCGAAGGTGAGGAAGGGTATGACGAAGCGCCCATGCTCTACATCAACCCGGATGAGTGTATCGACTGTGGGGCATGCGAGCCAGCCTGTCCAGTAACGGCAATCTTCGAGGAGAGCGCCGTGCCGGAGCAGTGGAAAGAGTATATCCAGATCAACGCAGACTACTTCAAGAACAAGTAGAGGAGGCGAGCGTCATTTAGCTAGCGTAAGCACGGATAGAGGGACTGGGAGCCACCGATAGCGTCACACCGTTCGGCCTGAAACGCTGACAGGATGTGCCGCCGGTGACCCAGGTCGTGAAACGCTCATGCGACGATGTGCTCACGCGCGGTGATCCGGCCATACTGCCGGTGTATACCGCTGCGCGCTAGCCGGCTTGCCGTCAGCGCGCGCAGGAACGCAGGTTCGCCGCGCGCGCAGCTTCCTACGTCGCCAGCAGTTCGCAGATGCTGATAGCTCCACGCCATAGAGAAAGTGCTTGAAGTCTAGCATAGTGAGGTCTTTGCCTACTGGCCGCACTACGACTTTAATACTACATGCTCGCGTCTCGCTCTTCGCCACGAGATAGGCAATCGCGATGCTCGACAATACAGACTATTACCTCAAGCGTACTCAATTGACAGCCTACCATGCGTACGGCATACTTAACCAGAACACGAACGCAATACACTAGAACTGCAACTTCAGGACGAGACATCCTCGGGTGGCGTACCACTTCTAACTGGTTGACCTTCCTATGTTCAACCAGCACATCTCGTTTAGAGGCATTGACGTGTCGTTGAGAGAAAAACTGGCTGTCTGGCAAAAAGACCTGCTGGACATGAGCAGGATGAACAACCTCCTCTACTATCGGTCAAGCGGACGTGGAGCAGGAATCCAGCTACCGGTGTCCAACATTTCAGCTCTATTTGCGCACCTCGTGAATAGCCCTAAACGCAGCGATTTCTCCTGGTTGGACTCGTTGCCAGAGAAGAATGACGTCGAGAAGCAGTTGCTGCGCCTCCGGGCGCGCGCTCGAGAAGACATTAACGATCGCGGCATTCAGACACTTTATGTTGCCTTCGGATTCCTCGAATGGAAAGAGTCCGAGCAGAGCGACGACATCGTGCGTTCACCTCTTGTTCTGGTCCCGGTGACTTTGGTCCGCGAGGGCGTTTACGGCCGGTTTGCGGTCGAACGAGTCACGGATGAAGATATCGAAATCAACCCGGCACTTCGTGAGAAATTGCTCCATGACTTCCGTCTCCAACTACCTACCTACGCCGATATCATCGGAGAGACTAGCGAAGTCACTGAAACAGTGCGCGCCGCACAAGTAGCGTCTCATTCTGACAACGCGAAACGCAGCAAGCGAGTGGTCCGACTCGAAGACGTATTTGGCGGCATTGAGGCGAGCTTGCAGAGCATGAACTGGCGTATCGCGCCTGAAGCCCATCTCGGCAGGTTTTCATTCCAGAAGCTGGTGATGTATCACGATCTGCGAGAACATGCGGAAGACGTGTTAGCTCATGACCTAGTCCGGGTCATCGGGGGAGAGCGACGGCCGCTACCGCCCCCACGTGATGCGATTACTGCAGGAGAACTCGACCGAAAGCTGAGACCACATGACATACTGGAAGTGCTTGACGCCGATTCGAGCCAGCAAGAAGCGATACGTGCTGCGAAAGCCGGCGCAAGCTTTGTGCTTCAGGGCCCGCCCGGCACAGGAAAAAGCCAAACCATTGCGAACATCATTGCCGAGTGTCTGAGCGATGACAGGCGTATACTCTTTGTCAGCGAGAAGATGGCGGCACTAGACGTTGTTCGGCAGCGTCTCCAGTCCGCAGGACTTGGTGAATATTGTCTGGACCTGCACAGTGTCAAGACTGACAAGAAGGTTTTCATTGACGAGCTTGCCAGTTCGCTTACCATCACGGACCTGGGGGCGGTCGAAGCGGCCAGGAGGCAATGGCAGCAGAGGTCTGATGCGCTCTTAAAGTATCGCGAGGAACTTAATCACTACGTGCGTGAACTGCATGAGCCAAGGTTTGCGTTGCAGCAATCTGCCTATCATGCCTATGGCAAACTAGCGAAGTTATCGAATGTGCCATTCCTGGAGTTCACGCTGGACAAAGTGACAGATATTGACCAATCACAGTTTGATGAGATGCGCCACGCCCTCGAAGAGCTCTTGCGCTACATTCCCATTCTCGAACAAGGTGACGACTACCCATGGCATGACACCATCGTCGATGCATATAGCCTGGAGCTTGAGTCGAGGATCCGCGGGCACTTCGGCATCCTTATTCAATGCCTGGATGATTGGGCGCCAGTGGTAGCGGAGCTGGCGGCGATCGAGGGAATCGAGACCGGTCAAGTCACATTCCGCGAGGCACGTGAGATTATCGACCTGGCCGACTGCGCGTTGAGTTCACCACTGCCTCCACTTCAGCATTGGCTTACGGTGGACAAGGCGCAGCAGCTTCTAGCCGTCGTCGCCGACATGCGGACTCGAAGCCGCGCATACCATGACCGCAGCAATGACCTCTCGTTGCGCTTCCGAACGTCGCTTATCACGCTTGACCACGCCGAGCTGCTGCGCTCTCTTACAGATGACATTGCACCCGTATTGAACCTGGCTCCAACGCAATCACCCAATCTCGCCCATGACTTCTACATTAGCCATCATCGTGAGGTGGATGAGCACCTCCGCGCGTCCACTGAGATACTGGCAGAGGTTATGACGACATCACAGGCTTTAGCGGATGCCTGTTTTCAACCTGCGCCAACCACCGTCGAGGGGGTTAATCGCCTGCTTCGCACGGCCACATGTATCGCTGCCAGTCCAAATCCACCTTCAGCTTGGCTCGATCCAGGGAAGTTTAGCAGTGTTCGCATTGCTGTGATAGATGCGGCAGAGCGATATACGGCCAGTACACGTCTTCGGGCAGAGTTGGAATCCATCTATGCGCCAGAGTTTTTTGATCTCGATATCAACGGTTGTGCACAGCGGTTCCGAGAGAACTATCAGTCGCCGCTGCGCTTTCTTAAGCCGCGATACTACCAGGACGTAAAGCAGATACGGACAACCCTCCAAGCTCCGCTGCAGCGCAATGCACGGGAGATAGCCACAGACCTTGCACGTGCAGAAAAACTCATACGCGAAGAAGCATATCTAAAAGACCATCGACTGGAGCATGCCGAAGCACTTGGCAGGTACTTTGATCTAGCGAGCACCGATTGGGCTAAGGTCCGAGAGCTACTGGTCTGGACGCAGGATTTTCACGCGTGTTTCGCGCCAGACGGGGCCAGTGCCGATGTGATCCGGCTGGTCACGAGCCCAGGTGAACCACTTCGAGCAGTAAAAGTACGTCTGGAAGCTCTTCTACACCTGTGGGAGCGTTGGGACCAAGAGGTCCGGTGGCTATGGCAAACGCTAGTCTGGCATCCTCATGTCGACGACTCGCGGGGAAGCCCGCAACTCGCCGACATGCACACTTCACTGATGTTCATGCATATGCGGTTGCGGACATACTGGAACGCGGTGGACCGCATTCGAGAACATAGTATATCAGCGAGCGATACGTCCACTGTCGAGCCGTCATGGGAGACACTTTGTCACGGTCTCCACCTGGCAAGCCAACTTGCGGATGCGGATACTTGGGCGAAAGACCGTGCTGATGAGTTCTCAGAGGAATTTGGTGCTCGATTTGACGGGTACAATACAGACTGGGAGTCGCTGGACGCGGGTTTGACCTGGTGCCAAGCGTTGGGGATGCGATTCTCAGGAGGTATCGTTCCCTCATCGCTTGTCGAGCGTATTGCTCTCGATCAGGACGCAGCTAAACAGCATGCGTTTGCCGAACTATTCGCAGAAGCGCGCCACCTCGAAGAGATTGTATGTGCGGAATTGAAATTCACGGATAGTGTTCTACCACGCACGTCTCTCGCGCGGCGATTCTCTACATTCGACACGGCAACACTGCCCAGCGTACGGGATAGAGCCAGCTACTTACTCGACCAACTCGATTGCCTAGAGCGGTGGCTCGTCTGCAAGGAGCATCTAACAAAGTGCCGCGACCTTGGGCTAGATAGCCTGATCGAGGCAGCTCTTTCTTCTCGACCATTTCCCCGAGACATTGCGGCAATATTCGAGCAGCGCTTCTTTACACTTTGGCTCGATACGGTTCGTAAAGCGTCACCGGTATTGGGGAAGTTCCAAGGAGAAACTCACGAGCGCGTCATCGAACGGTTCCGCGAGTTGGATGTCGAACATGCTAAGTTGGCGAGTAATCGACTACAGTTTCACCTCAATGCACGACGAGCGCGTTTACTAGCAACTGCAACAGCGAATGATGACAGCCTAATCGCTCAAGCTCTCGCCGCGCTCCTAAAGGAGGTGCGACATAGACGTCATCGCTCCATCCGGCATATTGTTCGCCAGGTTGCTCCCGCACTCCTCGAACTCAAGCCATGCTGGATGATGAGCCCGCAGAGTGTCAGCCAGTTCGTCGGAACTGCAGAGCAACTATTTGACGTGGTGATCTTTGATGAAGCGTCGCAGGTCTGTCCAGAAGATGCGATTGGCGCAATACTACGGGGTCGGCAGCTCATTGTGGTAGGAGACTCAAAACAACTTCCGCCCACGCGCTTCTTTGCGAAGTCGCTTGCAGATAGTGACGACGATGATGCAGACGATGGCGAGACGCATCCGGAAAGTGAACGAACAGAGAGCATTCTGGACCAATGTCTTGCAGTTGGTTTCGCAGAACGGTCACTGCGGTGGCATTATCGTAGTCGTCACGAGTCTCTTATTGCGTTCTCCAACCATCACTTCTATGAGGAACGCCTCATCACCTTTCCAAGTCCGGCTGCACACCACGCCGCTGGTGTACAGTTTATCTTCGTGCCGGATGGTGTTTACGACCGCAGTCATACACGAACCAACCAACGCGAAGCGGAGCGCGTTGCCGATCTCGTTTTCCAACATATGCGTGAACGTGCTGGAGAGACATTAGGTGTAGTGACACTGAGTGAAGCTCAGCAGAGCGCGATACGCGACGAAATCGCGACGAGGCTGAAGAAAGATCCTTCTTTATCGGTCTGGCAGCGGGAACTGTTGGAGGATAATCCCAGTGGGTTCTTCGTGAAGAACCTCGAGAGTGTCCAAGGTGATGAACGCGATGTCATGATTCTGAGCATCGGGTACGGGCCAGATGCAAGTCATCGCGTCTACACCAACTTCGGGCCAGTCAACAGGCAGGGAGGCGAACGTCGCCTGAATGTCGCCGTGACACGGGCAAAGATCAAGCTACTACTGGTCACATCGATGCGAGCTAGCCACCTGCCCGAGACCGTCACGAATCCGGGCGTTCGATCGCTGCGGGCATATTTAGACTATGCTGAAAATGGCCCGAGTGTGCTTGGAACACAATCTATCACTACGTCAAGTGTCATGGGTGAACCGCGGTTCGACTCTCCATTCGAGGAAGCAGTGTATACCGCGTTAACCGCACGTGGGCTAAGACTTGACACGCAGATTGGGTGCTCAGGATACAGGATCGATATGGCCGTGCGTGACTTGGCGGCTCGGGGCACCTATCTGATTGGAATAGAGTGTGATGGGCGCACGTACCACTCATCGGCAACAGCCAGAGATCGCGATCGACTACGCCAGCGCCAGCTGGAGAGTATGGGTTGGACCATTCACCGGATCTGGTCGAGTGATTGGCGTCAGAATTCCTCACGGCAGGTCGAACTGGTGCTTCAGAAGGTCGAGGCAATACGGACAAGCCGCCTGGAAGCATCACATACAAGGGTGAAGACTGTTTCAGCACCAATCCAACAAGAGTTCGCACCTGCCCGTGATCAACACAGACCCACTCTCGCCCAGGACGATGGCCGCCCACATACTGTACGTAGCACGCGGCTAACACAAAGCGAGCCACGCCGATCAGCCGCTCCAGCACAGCAGAGCAGGCGTTCGTGTGAGACATGCCAGCACTTCTCGCAGCTTTCATCTAATCGGTTCCTATGCCGTATAGATGGCACTGTCAAGAAGCAGCATGCAAATGGGCATACCATTGCTTGTGGGGTCTGGCAGCCCAACATGCACGGTGTGTCGTGACTATCTTCGGCTAGATGCCCGTTGACGAATGAGCCCGAGTCCTTATACAGGCTGTGGCCATCGTGCTTGCGTCATCTAGCTAGGGTAAGCGCGGATAGAGGGACTGGGAGCCACCGATAGCGTCACACCGTTCGGCCTGAAACGCTGACAGGATGTGCCGCCGGTGACCCAGGTCGTGAAACGCTCATGCGACGATGTGCTCACGCGCGGTGATCCGGCCATACTGCCGGTGTATACCGCTGCGCGCTAGCCGGCTTGCCGTCAGCGCGCGCAGGAACGCAGGTTCGCCGCGCGCGCAGCTTCCCACGTCGCCAGCCGCCGCAGATCGGTGGCTTTGCACGCGGGTGCGCGCCGCACTGTGCGGTCAACATGTGCTCTCCGTGTTGTGCACAGCGATGCCCATAGGGCTGACGAACCGCAGTTCGCGGCTACCACTAACAGACCCAGGGTTGGGCAGATTTTACCGTCATCTGCCCATCGAGACCGAGCTGGTCGCCTGGCTTTCCGGCGGCTAGATGTCAATAGTCGCTATGTTGAGATGGTGGGCCTTGTCTGTGCCCGTCCAGGCGATGTACATCTGCTTTCCAATCCCATGGTAGTTCCAGCGGACGACCGTGCCGCCGACGGCTGATTCAGCGAGCGTCGCTTTCACGTTGTTCGTGGTGAACTCATTCAGGCTGAGCGCGTAGAGCACGTTCACGTGGTGTCCGGCGTCTGTTCCCGTCCATGCCAGCCAATTCAGCGGCATCTCAGGCTGCTCCGGCAGCACCATCAGGCTGGGCGCAAAACCGCTCGTCTCGTGAAACGCTGGCTGCTGGGTCCATGTCTTGCCGTCCGGGGATGTGGCCCACGCAATGCGCTGGGTTGACATGTCGGCCCAGCCAAGCAGGAACGCTGTCGGACTCGTCAGCCCCGTCGAAGGGCCTCCCACGATATCCGGCTGGCCGAGGCTGTGAAAGTCCCACAGCGTGACTTTCGCCCCAGGCACAAGCCCGTGGTCTGTGAAACTCACTGGCAACACGTTCAGCGAGTGGCCCGCGTCGGTACCTGCCCAGGCCAGCATGATGGTGTTATCGTCGAGCACTGTGAGTGCGGGCGACGTGAAGCTGCTATCCTGCCAGAGAGTAAGCTTGGTTGGTGTGGTTCCTCCCGCGTCGTAGAGCACGTTCAGGTGATGCCCGGCGTCCATCCCCGTCCAGGCGATCACAACTGCTCCTTTGTCGGCCCTCGCGATCGCTGGCCGGACAAACGAAGTCTCGTTCAGGGTCTTCTTGGGCAGGAGACTGATTCCCGTCGCGTCGTTGATGCCCATGAAGTTGAGACGTGTGTCAGTGCCTGTCCACGCGATGTACACACGTGTGTACAGGCCGCTTTCAGGGGAGCTTGGGCCGCCCTGGGTCCAGAACGCGGGACCGTCATAGCTCGTCTCCGGCAGAACGATCTTGCCCGTCTCCTTCGGCACTCCGTATGACGCAGAAACGGCTGAGATCGGAACCGCCGGCATGGCATACGCCGTTGTTCCGCCACCTACGAGGGTACTACCTGCCACCATCACGACGAACGCCGCTGCGACCGTCAATCGCCCTGTGAAACGTCGCCAGTTCATGCGATCCTCCTGCATGCTTTCACGTGGCGTGCACGCGCATTGCCGATTCGAGGGCAACACGCGTTCCGGCGGGGCAAGGCGCGCAGGTGCGCAGTCGTCTCTGGCCAGGCTAGTCATTCCTGCGGCATGTCATCCAGCGTGGCTCCTTGCACCAATCCGCCACGGTTGGCATGTCCCGGTCGAGTCTCGGAGCACTCTCAATTGGAGGCAGGACATCACAGGTACGACACAATCGAGGCTCCCTTGGCAAGCCTTCTCGCAAGTCATGTGCAGGAGCGCTGTGTATACGCGCATTGGCCGTTCGTGGGCAGCGCGAACTCGATAGGGCGATCCTTCGCCTGGGAGAACGGCGTCCTGATCTTCTCCATTCAGAAAGCTGAATGCAGTCGCGATGACGGAGCGGACCGGAATCAGGCGCCCGCCATATCCGGTCCGCTGCCGCTAAGCGCCATGTAGCGCAGGTTCAGCCGTCGGAGAGTCGCCGTGATGATCTGCTCTGGGAGCGGGCTTGCGCCGGGAATGGATGCGCGCGCGATCAACAGGCGATGGCGCTCCGCATGCTCGATGCGCACCGCGCCAGCGCCGGATGTTCCCTGAAGCAGCGTGGTCGGATGCAAGCCATCTCCGGCACCCGCTTCCGAGAGCACCTCCCAGAGCGCGATCGCCGCCACCCGCTCCACCAGCGGATCAGGCACAGCCGCGGGCATGATCAGCGCCAGTTCAACAGATACGCCAGCCATTCCATCATGCGTGGTGGCATCCGCAGCGACAACGCACGTCCCCTCCGCGGCGCCCTCGCGGGCGAGCATGAGCGCATGGGAGGCAGCGCTCGCGTCGGTGGGGCAAACCACGAGTGGATTGCCCAGCCACCATCCGTGCAGCCCTTTGCGCAGATTGCCCCGATTCAGGGGAAACGCCGTGCTCCGTTGTGTATCGCGGCGCCGCGTGCTGCCTGATCCCATGTGAGCCGTCCGCTTCTAGTTCGCGCCCGTGTTCGCGCCCTTGCCCACGCTCACGCGCCATACGTCCGGTCCCTGCTCAATGTAGTCCCAGACCAGCGCGCCCCGGTACTCGAAGTTGAGCTGATAGTATAGAGGCTTGGGATCATGATCGTTGACGAGCATGAAGGCGTCGCCAGGCTGCAGCGCCTCAAACTTGCTGAAAATCAGCGCGTGGCGCTGGGCCGGTGGAAGTGGTCGGACGTCGAGCTCGTCCAGCTTGGGGGATGCCGTGGAGACTGCCTCGCTCGCCTCACCATGCATGTCATCCAGCACACGCTGCTGCTCGGCCAGAGGCAGGTGCGCGTCAAAGAGCGGCAGATAGACCCGCTCCTCTTTCTCGGTGTGCATTTCAAGGATCGCCTCAAGCTGCTGGGCGGAGCGAAGGAGGTGCTCGCGCGCGTTCGCCTGTTCCGCTGGCGTGCCAAGCTGGAGCGTGCGGGCGTATTCAGCGATCTGGCTAATATAACGCTCGATCCATTCGTGATCCACTTTCATCGTCGCTGTCGGTGAGCCGTGCGCGGCGATCAGGGTATCCATAACGGGATAGAGGTGAGCGTCCTCGCCCCGCGCATGAGGTAGCAGGTCACTGCGCAGGAATCTCGCCAGTTCGCCCGCCTGTTCGCCTGTCGTTTCTTCTTCGAGCGCGCGCACATAGCCGGAAAGCATTGTCGCCAGCTCGCGATGATGCGCGCGGATCGCGTCACTAATGGTGCTCATGTCTGTTTCGCTCCTCAAAATGCCATGCCTTCAAAGCGGCATGCGTGGCTGCGTGAAGTAGCGCGAAGCGCCGCGCCTCACTTTGCCGGTCCGTGCTGAGCCTCGCCATTGAGACTCATCACAGCCGGTGTCCTGCCGTTGTGGCCACATCCACATCCGACGCTCACAGTATGAGCAGGGACAGATACGTCGCGCTGCGACTTTTGTCATACGCGGATGATCAGCTCGCGCGGCCAGCGAAAAAAGCCTTCTGCGACCAAAGTCACAGCATCATCAGGCATCTGAGCGCTACTGTACGGACAGACGATCACCACGATGAACGGCGATCTGCCCCTATCGCAGGAGGATACCAGCATGAGCGACGATTCCCGGCAAACCGTGCCGTCAAGCGCGACCACCCTGCTCGACGTCCGCCCGGATCTCGAGCGGGGCGACGAGCCATTCGTACGCATTATGGAAGCGGCGGCAACCATCTCCCCCGGCAATACGCTTGAACTGATCGCGCCATTCGAGCCAGTGCCACTCTATAGCGCCATGGGCGCGCGCGGATTTTCGCACGAAACGACCCGCGTCGCGCCGGATGAGTGGCACGTTCGCTTCACGCTAAACTAGCGGCGGCACCGCTCCTGGGGAAGGATCGCCACAGATGGATACGGCAGAGATTTCTGGCGGAAAGAGCACGCGGACGGCGGCGCCGGTGCATGTCGCGGGTCTGGGCGGGCCGCTCTCAGGCACACGTGGTGTGCCCTTGAGTGTGCCGCTGCCGTTTCTGCTCACGGGAGTCGGCGCGGCGGCGCTCTTCGGCCTGCTCCTCCCGTGGGTCGGGCCATTCGCGCTGATCGCGCCCGGGTTTCCACACGTGCTGGCGCTGGTGCATGTGGCGACGCTCGGCTGGCTCACGATGACCATCATGGGGGCGACGATGCAACTCTCCCCCGTTATCCTTGTGACGCCGCTACATGCCGCGCGCCTGGTTCGCTGGCAGTATCCCGTCTATCTCACGGGCGTTCTGCTGCTTGTCAGCGGATTCTGGTGGGCGCAAAACGCTCTGCTGATCGTGGGCGGATCCATCGTTGTGCTCGCCGTCACGCACTATGTCATTATCATGAGCGCGACCCTCGCGCATGCTACCACCCGCCCACTGACTGCCCGCTACCTCATGGCGTCACTGATCTACCTCTGTGTCGTCGTCAGCCTCGGCCTGACGGCAGCGCTCAACTTCCAGTTCGACTTCCTCGGACCGAATGCAGACCATTTGCTGCTGGCGCATATCACGCTTGGCCTGGTTGGCTGGCTCACAACGACACTCATCGGCGTCTCCTATACGCTCGTCCGGATGTTCGCGCTTGCCCATGAGCATGATGACCGCTACGGGCGCGCTATCTTCGTCCTGATCAATGCCGGTGTGCTGCTGCTGGCGGCGGGGTTCGCTTTCTCGCTGGGGCTAGTCGTGGCGCTGGGCGCGGCGACGCTGATCGTCGGCGCGTGGCTCTACGGCTATGACTATCTCCGCATGCTGCGCGCGCGGCGGCGCAAGCTGCTGGATGTCACACAGCGTCACAGCATCGCGGCGACGGCCTACCTGATGCTCCTAATAGCACTGGGGGCCGTGGCGGCGCTGACCGGCTGGCATGGTGAGCCGGTGCTCGTCGCGCTGGTCCTGTTGGCGCTGGTCGGCTGGCTTGGCCAAAGCACGATTGGCTACCTTTACAAGATCGTGCCGTTCCTCATCTGGAATACCCGTTTCGGGCCGTTCGTCGGGCAGAAGAAAGTGCCACTGATGCGTGACCTGCTGCACGAGCGATGGTCACTGGCAAGCTGGTGGCTCATCAATCTGGGACTGCCGCTGGCGGCACTCTCAGCGCTGCTAAACATCCCACTGGCCCTGAGCATCGCCGCGTGCGCGCTTGGCGGGGGACTGGCGCTCGCGGCGGCGAACGTAGCGGGCGCCGCGCTCCGGCGATAGGGGGATGTTGCCCGGGCCGGTGCCAACCCGGTCAGCACGTGACGACGACCAGCAGGCGGTTGATGCCACGCGTGGAGGCCCGTATGCCGCCGCAAGGCGCCGCCATAGGGCACGGGTCGGATGCAAGCTCGTCGAGCGGAAACCACACCACAACCACGGCTACGATCTCGTTGCGAAGACGAGGGAGCTGTCACTCGTGAAATAGCTCGCTGCCGCTTCTCCTACGCTGATTGCCCGCCTGCCCCCGGACTGCTACAATGCGGGCACGCAGGAAGACCTCAATTCCGCGTGTCTCGCGCGTGGGCAGGAGGTGGTGAGAGATGCAGCCGGGGCAGGACAATCAACAAGGAAGTCAGCGGCAGCAATCAGGCAGGAGCCGGCCAGAATCGGGCGCGACGCCAGCCTCTCACTATGCGCATGCCTCCGGGCCAGGGCAAGCGCGAAGCAGTTCATCGCAGATCGTCTTTCCGGAATTGCCCGCCACGCCCGCTGATCGAGCCGAGGCCGTCGCGGCCAGCGCGCACCCTGGGCAGGGCGTCTCACTGCCTGCGCGCATGCCAACGCTCACCCAGCAGATGCGCGCGATAGAGCCGCCCGATGTTGCCCGGCAGGTGATGCGCGAACTTGCCCTGCTGGCGGAAGAGCTGGAGCAGATCCCCGCTCAGCTCGAACAGAGCCGGCTCGCTCATACCCACGCGCAAAGCTACTTCGCGGCTGTCCGCGCATACGTTGCGCTTTCGGGCCTGGCCTGGGAAGCCGTCGCGGAAGAGCGACTGGAGCAGAGTGGGGCGGAACCGGACTACCGTCAGCGCTCGATAGCCACTGCGCGGCGCATCTCGCAACTGCGTGAAGAGTGCAAAGTGGCGGCGCATACCAACGCGTTTCAGCTTCCGCGAGCGATCCCTCCCTTGTGGCGTCCGCGCCTTCGTCTGGTTCAGGTGGGCCTTTCCCAGTGGCGCGAGCAGCTCGTTGCCACGCCGCGCCCGCGCGATCTTGGCCGCGCCTATCTCTTCCTGCAAGGCTATACGGGACTCGCAGGAGCGGGCCGCTTCGAGCTGGCAACGTTCCGCTTTCTCTCGATGCTGGCGCTGGTGCTGCCCGTCATCGCCGGCAGCGGATTCCTGCTGCAAGGCATTACCGCAGGGCTAGCTGGCGCAGTGGGACGGCTGACTTTCTTCGGGATTGCCACGCTGGCCGCCGCGCTCGTCGAGATTATTCTGATGCTGCTCATCATCCAGGGAAGTGTTCCGCTGGGTGTGCTGCTCGGCTGGAACAGCTTCGCGCCCATCGCCGCCGCGCGTGACGGCAGGTGGAACGCGCCCTGGCATGCCTGGGCGCAGCGCGCATGGTTCTGGATCGTGCTCTTCGCGGGGCTTGTGGCGCTAGGATTCGCGATTTCTGGTGTTGCGCTGATGTATATGGCGCACCCACCCGCGCATCTCCCCGGCACGCCCGCTGGCTGGGTCGATTTTGTGGGCGCGGCGCTTGCGCTCGCGGGTGGCCTGACCGCGCTGGCCACAACGGCAGCCACCCTGCTGCTGGCGATACCGGTACAGATCATGTCGATCCTGCGCTTCGCCGCGAGCAGCGTGGGGGAGCCGGGCTGGGTACCGGATGCGCGTCGCCACGCGCTGGAACCGCATCTCGCGCTGCTCGCGACCTGCACGAGCCTGCTAGCCGTCGTCACGTGGTTTCTCACCAGCGGAGCCGGTCTGGAGCACATGTCTCTGCTCACCATACACATCGGCCCAGTCGCCAGCGTCTGGTCCTGGCGGACGCTGCTCGTTTTGCTCGCGCTGATCCTGCCGTATCTCGTGTTCCTCGATCTGCCGTTTCGCCTGGGAATACGCCGCTGGCGACGCGCATGGCTCAACGATCTGGTCCGCCAGCGCATGGATGTGGAAGCGCACGTGCGGCGGCTTTCGGTAACCGATCCCGTCAGCGGATTGCAGGATAGCAGCGAAGAGAACCTGCGCTCCATGCAATATGATCTCGTTCTGTTGCAGTTCTACCGCGACCGGATGGCTGAGGCGCGCACAGTGCCGGCATCGCCCTTTTCGCTTGGCACGCTGCTCCTGGCGGCGCTCGTGCTGCTGCTCACGGCCTGGCTGATCGACGTGACGAGCGCGCATCTGGCCCTGCTCACGTTGGCGAGGTAGCCTTTGTTCCGTTCGGGCTACCGGCTGGAGCGTTCACAGCAAGAATGTTCAGGCACAGGCGGAGCTACGGCGCTCCGTTCCACATGCCGAGGGCGTTCACACGCTGAGCACAAGGAGAATTCCACATGGCAACAGGCGAGGAGCAGACAACGAAGAAGCCCGCGAAAGCGGCCCGGGGGTTCACGGACGAGGAACGAGCCGCGATGCGGGAGCGCGCCAGGGAGCAGAAAGCGCGCTCAGGCAAGGCGGACGGAGAGCAGGACGTGCTCGCGAAGATCGACGAGATGTCAGCGTCGGATCGCGCCATGGCTGAGCGGCTGCACGCGATCATCACGACCAGCGCGCCAGCCCTCGCGCCGAGGACGTGGTACGGGATGCCCGCCTATGCCAAGGACGGTCAGATCGTCTGCTTCTTCCAAAGCTCGGAGAAGTTCAAGACGAGGTACGCGACGCTGGGCTTCAGCGACAAGGCGAACCTCGACGACGGCACGATGTGGCCGACCAGCTTCGCGGTGAAGGAGTTGACCGCTGCCGATGAGGCACGGATCGCCGCGCTCGTGAAGAAAGCCGTGAGTTGACGACGCCCGGCGTAACCCCGAGCGCGGCGGCGTCCTGCCTGTTTCCTGCCGTGCTGACCACGCGCTGGTCCGTATGGTTCGTACGATCAGGAACGCGCTTCGTAGGCGCCGAGCACGCTCACGGCTGTCTCGACCAGTTCCACAAGCGGTGGGATGGCGACCCATTCGTCGAGGGTATGCTCCCGCATCGCGCCGGTGGAGACGGTAAAGACCCGCACGCGCGGACGGAACGCGCTGGCGTCGCTGCCGATGAATGACGTCTCGGTGCGCAGTGGCTCGCCACGGGCATCCAGTTCGCGCTTCCAGGCGCGCAGCAGCGGCTCATCCAGATCCACCTCGTAGCCATCGCAGTGTGAGTCGAAGCTGATCTCCACGCTGCCGCCGAGTGATTCCGCCGCGCTGGTGAAGGCATCCGCGATCTCGCGCATCAGTCGCTCACGCGCATCCGCGCCGAGCAGCGTGCGCATCTCGCCCAGGATGCGCGCCTCCGCGGGCACCGCGTTACGCATCGTGCCGCCTTCGATGCGTCCGATAGAGACGCGCGTCTGCCCCTCGTGCAGCGTCCCTGTGGGATAGCGCGCCTGGCGGAACATCTCAATGGCGCTGGCTGTGCCATCGAACCCTTTGCCTGGATGCCCTCCCGTGCCGTGCAGGGTGACATCGAACGCGATATACGTCGCCGCTCGCGTGACGACCGCCCCCGGCTCGCCCGCGTTATCGAAGACAATGCCCTCGCGCACGCCCCACGGCTCAGGATCGAAGCCCTTCGAACCGTGCAGCCCGACCTCTTCGCCAGCGGTGAAGACCAGCAGCAGCGGAGGATGCGAGAGGCCGCGCCGGTAGAGTTCCTCAGCGGTGTGCAGCACGATGGCGATGCCCGCGCCATTATCCGCGCCGAGGTTGGTCGTGCCGTCGCTGCGCATGATGCCATCTTCGATTACCGGCAAGTGTGCCTCGCCGGGCGGCACCCGATCCATATGCGCGTTCAGGAGGATCGGCGCCTCGTGGTCGCGGCTTTCGGGGACGGCGGGCACACGGGCGATCAGGTTACCGGCCGAATCCACCTGCGATGAGAGCCTGAGCGCGCTCAACTGGCTCTGGAGCCACTCGCGTACGTCATCCTCAGCGCCAGAGCGGCTGGGAATACCCGCGAGCCAGATCAGCGTGTTGGTGATGCGCGCCTCCAGCGCATTTTCCGCGACCACATCGTCCGAAAGTCCTGCCATACCATCTCCTCTGTACCGTCCCGTCAGGTTGCCGTCCCGGCCTTAGCGGCCGCTGCGCGAGGCTGAGCGCGAACGGGTACGCTGCCGGTGCGTCCGCGCAGGCATCGCGTGATGCGCGGGAGCGCGCCACGACGTGGAGCGGGTCTCCACCTCATAGGTTGGTTCCTCACCAGATCGCTGCAGCCGGAGCATGCAGATCAGGAAGGTCGCCAGCGTCAGCAGATGAATGACGGTGCACCATTCGCAGATGTTGCGCAACTGCACGATCTCCGCATACACGAGATACAGCACGAACAGCAGCCCCGCCGCGGACCACAGGAATTGCGCGAGGCGCAGGCGCGCCGGCTCGTCGGTCCCGTTCCAGGCGCTGCGCAGCGCGATCACGGCCAGCGCGCCGCTCACCAGGAACCACAGCATCCCGGGAATGGTGATTGGGAGCTGTGTTCCCGGCACGACGGAATAGCTGCTGGAGGTCACGCGCGCGCAGTTGATGATGCTGGATGTCGTGCAGACCAGCGGCACCTTGGCGTAATGCACCGTCGTCAGATAGGCCGCTATGGCAATGCCCGCGACCGCCATGACGACCAGGGCCACTGATCCCAGCTCCCGTCGCACAAAGCGTCCTATCGTGCGGTCATCATCCGCTCGGTCGAGACTCATGTGTCAGCTAGCCCCCTTTAACTGTCGCTTCAATCTGCTTGATCGTCGGGCTGGTGCAGACCGATGACGGCTGATTGTTCGTCAGCGTGCAGATCGTCGCGGTCAGGTAGTTCGCGTTGCCAACGATGGCCAGCGTCACCGGATCATTGGGATTGCTCAGTTTGGCGGCAATCTGCTCATGCGTGAGGCCGGAGAGCAGCTGTGGATCGTAGCCAGGACCAAGCGAGAGATATTTGTTGCCAAAATCCACGAATGGGATGCCGCCAGAAGTCGAGCCACCGACATATTGCGGCGTGTCATACGTATCGATCAGGTGCTGCTGGGCGCTGGTCGGCGTCTGCAAGATTTGCGACGAGTCACGGGTCGTCTCTTCCACCGGCTGGAAGTCGATGTACTTGCTCGTGTACGTGCTGCCGTAGAAGGTGAACGTTGGCGTCTGCGGATAGACATCCGTATCGCTCGACCAGCTGTACTGCAAGTTCGAGAAGGTGCCGAAGCGGCTGAGCGCCATAATCATGCTCCAGCGCTTGGCCGCGCAGTACGGGCAATATTCAGCGCCGATGTAGACCACGGCGGGCTTGCCCCCGGCACCCGTGAGCGCGGGCTGTCCGGTGAGCGGCGTGACGGGATTCTGTACGCCGCCAGTGCCGACGGAGGCGATCACCTTATCGCTGACGCCCGTCACCTGCTTGACGACAGAGGCCGCCGCCGGCTTGGAGTTCGGCAGGCCGGACGTGCCACCATTGCGCGAAATGGCGACGAAGATGCCCACCAGAACGACGACCGCGACCACCGTGGCGATAACGGTCCATTTGCCCTGCCACCACGATTGCTTGCGCCCCCGCTTGCGCGCCTGGCGCGCCGGTGGCTGCCCGCCCGCGCGGGCGCGTATCTGCGCCAGACGCGTGTCGTGTCCGTTTGTGCGGGAAATCGTGCCGGACGAGCCAGTCTTCGTCGCGTCCGATCCTTGCCGGCGCGCGTTCTGGCCCGTCCCGGAAGGTGTTCCGGCGGCACCCTGCCGTTGCTGTGTACGTTTCGGTTTTGCCATCTATTCGCTCGCTATCTCAGTGGCCCCCCAAAGATCGGTCATCGTACGGCTGGACACCGCACGCACATTGTACTGCGTGGCGCAATGTGCCGTTGAAACTAGCTGGCGGCCGACGTGTCATGCGCTCTCCTTCGGAGAGCCCGGCGCCGCCGCGATGGATGTGCCCGTCACGTCGTCTTCCGCCAGTTCATCGAATTCACCGGCGGCCGCGCGCTCAACGCTATCTACTTCCTGCATCCAGCGGATGAAGATGATGCTCAGCCCCAGCACATAGGGGATATTCGAGGGCAGCCACATGATGAGGCCGCCGATCTGCTGGTCGGTCAGCGGAGAGATACCCCAGAGGCGCGGCGCCTCGACGTACGGCTGATAGAGCGGTTGGGCCGAAAACGTCAGAATCGCTCCGAGCGCCGTCATCGGCAGGCACGCCAGAAACAGGTAGAAGACCGAGAACATGGGCGATATGCGTGGAATCGAGGGCGCTGTTCCAAGCACCGGCCACCAGAGCAGAACGCCCGTCGCCGCGAACATGAGGTGCTCCGTGATGTGAATCAGCTCATTGTCGAGCGTGGCATCATACAGCAGCGGAATATGCCAGATCCACATGATCGCGTTGAAGAGGCCAAACGCCAGGATCGGGTTCGCCAGAAGCCGTGCTACACGATTGACCGCCGGCCGCCGCAGAAACGGATCGAGCATCCAGCCGGGCACGCCCATCACCCACAGCGGCGGGACGACCATCGCGATGAGCATGTGCTGCACCATGTGGGCGCTGAAGAGATACTCGTCGCCGAGCGTATCCAGCGGCGAGACGAGCGCCAGCCAGAAGACAACCGTGCCCGCGATGAACGAGGCCACCCGCCAGCGGGGTATCGTCTGCGACCAGCCATAGCGCCTGCGCAGAGGACCAAGCGCGTAGAAATACGCGCCGGTGAAGATGGCGATGCCGAGCCAGAGCACGGGATCGAGATTCCACTGGAGAATCAGGGGCAGCGCCGCATCCACGGCGTGCGCCAGAACAAGACCGTGCATGGAGATGAGTGCCTTCCTGTCGTGCCCGAAAGCTGTCCATCCGGGAAGACGTGCCGGATGCGCCTGCTAAGCGCGTGAGATCGGGCGGAAGTATCAGGACCGGATAATTCGCGCGTACAATCGCGTCACCCTGCATTGTAACGAGTCCTTCAGCGAACTGCCACAGGCGATCAGTGAAGCCTGGGCGGTGCGACGCGCCCGAAACCGGCGCTCGTCAAAGCCGTTCCTGCAAGAGGGACATGCGGCACAGCGCGGCGACGCCTCCCGCGGCGTCTCGCCTGGCCGAAGATGCAGTATCATGCGGAAGGGCGCGACTCGCGTACACGCATGTGGCTCATTGCCTCACGCTGGAAAGGGAGCTCTCTGATGGCAGCGCACGGCTTCCCCACGGATACGGTGATTTCGGATCACTTCAGCCTCCACATGCTGGCGGATGGCATTTACGCCGCGATCTCCGCCAGCGATGCCGCCGTCTGCAATACGGGCATCATTGATCTGGGCGGCGAAACACTGATCTTCGATACCTTCCAGACGCCGGAGGCCGCTCGCGATCTGCGCGCCGCCGCCGAATCGCTGACCGGTCGTCCGTCGACGTATGTCGTCAACAGCCACTGGCACGAAGACCATATCGGCGGCAACCGGGTCTTCGCTGGAACGCCGCTCATCGCCACGCGAGCCACCCGCGACGCGATGGCCGAGCAGGCGACTCTGGCTAATGCGAGCGACTCATTTTCATACCTGCCGGATACCCTCTTTGTGGAACGCTACTCCTTCGGTGGCACGCGCCGCGCGGAGCTGCTAACCTATGGTGGCGGACATACCGTGAGCGATGCCTTCCTCTACCTGCCGGATGAACGTATCGCGTTCATGGGCGATCTGCTCTTCAATCAGACGCACCTCTGGATGCCGGATGGCGATCCGGACGAGTGGGAACGCAACCTGCGCGAGGTGGAGAAGCTGGATATCGCGACCGCTGTGCCGGGGCATGGACCAGTGGGCACGCTCGCGGATGCTCCACGCGTGCGCCAGTACATCGCTGATCTGCGCGGGCTTGCGGAGCAGGCGCGGGCGAATGGCACGAGCGAAGAGGCAGCCGCGCGCATCCCCGTTCCGGCGGCATACCGTGCGTGGGCCTATCCGGAGTATTTCGAGCTGAACATGCGCTTTCTCTATGCGCGAGCAAGCCGGCGGAGCTAAATCTGCCGGGCGACACGCGAGAGGGGATGACCCTTGGCGCGCATCTCCAGCCGGTTGAACCAGCCGAACGCGCTCTGCGTGGCAGTGTATCCATCCGCTTCGAGCCGCCGTTGCGTCAGGTCAAGGATCTGGCGCGCGATGGCCGGGGCGGATAACTCAACGAAGAGATGCGAGAACGAATGCAGCACGATCTCGCGCGTGCCAAGCTGCTTCGCGATGTTCTCGATGGCTTCGGCAGTGCGCGCCGCGACGCCTTCCGGGTCCGGCTCGTCGATTTTTTCCGAGGCGGCAAAGACAACCAGCCCGTTTTCCACGTGCGCGGTTTGCGGCTCCGCATCAGCGACTTTCGAGCGGCCGCGCTCCGTCGGCTCCGCGGTAAACGAATCGACATGCCAGATCAAGATGCGCATGCGTACCTGGTTCCTTTCATGTGGCGACTCAGCCGAGATCGCGTGTGTACTCCCGCAGCGTATTGTACTGTACGGCTTTCGGTATACCCCCGGAACGCCCTGGCAGAGGAGAAAGGCCATGCGCGATCCCATTGACCTGACGACGCTCTACGAGCGCCAGCCCGATCGTCCCGAATCGCTCACGCCGGAGCTGGCCGCGCTCTATCGCGGCGAGCTCGCTTTTCCGCGTGACCTGCCGGGAGGGCGCCCGTGGGTAGTGGCCAATTTCGTGGAGTCACTGGATGGCGTGATCTCCTACGATGAGCCGGGCAAGCTGGGCGGCGGCCCTATCAGCGGGGAAAACGAGACAGATCACTTCGTCATGGGACTGCTGCGCTCGCTGGCCGACGCGGTGATATTCGGCAGCGGCGCGCTGCGGGGAGATTCGGGCCACGTGCGCGTTCCAGCGTTTGTGTATCCCGCGCTCGCGCGTGAATACGCGGACCTGCGCGTGCGGCTGGGCTTGCGCGAACCGCTGCCACTCAATGTCATCGTCAGCGCAAGCGGCGATGTGGACCTGAGGGAGCCAACATTCTCGTATCCGGGATTGCGTTCAATCATCACCACAACCGCGACTGGTGCGCGCCGCCTCAGCACGGAGCGGGTGCCGGAGGCCACCGACCTGCGGATAGTAGAGGACGCTCCCCTGCCGAACGGCGACATTGGGGTATCGCCAGACGCCGTGCTGGCGCTCATCCACGCGGAGTATGGCGTGCGCGTGGCGCTCTATGAAGGTGGCCCGCGCCTCTTTGGCAGCTTTCTCGGCGCGAGACTCATAGACGAGCTGTTTCTGACGCTTGCGCCGCAGATCGCTGGCCGTGCCCAGGGGAACCGCCCGGCGCTGGTGGCGGGCCTCGCCTTCGCGCCTTCGGCCGCGCCCTGGGCCACACTGCGCTCCGTGCGCCAAGCGGGGAGCCACCTCCTGCTGCGCTACCGCCTGGCGCCTGAACGCGCTTCCATCTCCGGCACGTAGCCGAAGACTGGCGCGACTCCTCTATCGATGCAGGAAGATGTCGAATTCATCCGGCTCGTCGGGATTGCGCTTCGCGTTGCTGCCCGGATCGAGCGCGCCGATGACATCCTCCGCCTGCTCCGCCCGCTCTAGCGCAGGCGAGGTCTCTTCGACGTATGGCGCGGGCTCGCTGGTAGCCTCGGCTTCAGGTACGAGATGCTCTCCCGCGTGGGCAAAGGCGGCGCGCGTCACAGGATGATCCATCACCCGCGCGAAGGCTTCCGGCGCGTGCTGCTGCGCAAACTGATGCATCTCGAGTACCTGCCCGGCGGGCACGTCCTCACCGACCTCACCGACGAATCGCTGTGCCTGTGGATCACGGCTGAGCCTGAATTCACGGATGAACTGCTCAGCGATGGCCATACGCTGATCCGGTCGCATGCGGCTATACATGCCTGCCAGGTTATCGCTCTGGCTGGACGCTGGCGTGGACTGTTCATTACTCATCTCGGTCTCCTCCTGTCCTTGGCCCCTGCGCGATCGCTGGCGCTCACTGCCTCCGGATGACGCAAAAGGCATACCGAAAGCGCGAGCGCACCACTGGCGCGCAGGGGAGGAGATACGCGGGGCTATCGCGGCCTAGCTGGAAACCGCCGCGAAGCTGGTCGCGCGCGAGATGTCCCAGCCGCCATTGCCGTCGCTCTGGATGATGACCACCATGCTGAGCGGGCCAGAGGTGCGTGCTCGACGCAGCGTATAAGCATACTGCAAATTGTTGGTGGACCCGCTGACCGAGGCATACCGCAGGCGCATGTAGCTGCACGACGTGACTTTGCCGCCCTGGGCATCGAACGATTGCAGCTGGGTGCGAATCGCAGCGGGATTGAACGGTCCTGTTGCCTCGGGCGGAACAGGCGCGGGATTGATCTTCTGGATCAGGAGATCATAATTCTGGGTCTTGAGCGTGGTACAGACGAGCTGCGCGACGTCATCAGCCGTTGGCGGCCGCATGGCGTAGATCAGGAATTTGACCGCTCCTCCCCCAGCATATCCCACCAGAACAAGCAGGACGATGAGCGCCAGCGTCACCCTGCCACTGTGAGAGCGCCTTCTGGGGGGAGTGGAGTCCTTTTCTGGTGCAGTGGTCTGCTGAGCCATGCGCTCCCCCCACCCGAAACGACATCTCCATGCGCCTCACCCGTGGAGGCCATTGGGTGAAAGTGTAGCAAGCTTGGATAGGGCCGTCAATGTCTGCTTTCTATTTGTCCGCGGACAATCCGGACCACAGCGCCGCTGGTACCGTTCTGTGGCGATATGAGACGCGCCTGCGTCTGTTTTTGTACAAGACGAGCGCGCGAAGCAGCGACGTGCCCAACGTTCCCATCCCCGGCCTCTCGCGCTCGACCCGAAACCGGCTATGCGATTGACAAGAACAAGCGTTCTAGGCTACACTCCAGATACGAGATGTGCAAGCGGGCATTTGCCCACAATTGCGGACACATAGAGACAGACGCAATCACCAGGCATCGGGGCGTGATGTGATAGCACCATCCGGCGAAGGCAGCCGCGACAGCGGCGAGGAGAGTGAGCGATGCGCGGGGCAACTTCCGGCCAATCCTACTATTCGGATACACGCGAGCGTACCATAGTAACCGGCACCTTGGCGAGTGGCAGCAGACGCCGGCGAGCGCACCGAGCGTATGCCACGCCCGCGAGAGCGATCTATCCCGAGAAGTACCCCGCGCCCACACCTGCTCTGCCACGTGGCATTGGCATTGGGTCAGCCGCCACACTGCCGGCTATGCCCAGCATCCCCTACCAGTCCGCCACAAGCCCATTCGCCACCCCCTCACAAGATCCCGATGTCTGGCTCATCGCACTGCCCGCGGCCGCCGGAGACATGCGCTCGCTGGAAGGCGCGGGCCGCATCGGCGCGATTCGCGTAAGCCGCCCGTATGGGCATCTGCGCGCCGTTCGCCCCGTCCTGCCGCCGGCGGATAACGCCGCGCTGCCGCAATCCGCGCCGACGACACGCGGCCGCCACGGACGGTCGCCTTCAGGCAGCCTCGGCAGTGCGATTGCTGGCGGCACGCGCCTGCCCGCGCAGCGACCCGCTCCCGCCATCGTCTCGGCGGTCGAGGTGGAAACCGATGCGGGAACGTTCCGCGTCGAGCGCCAGGCGAGCGTGTTGAGCCACAGCGATCTCGCCTGGGCACTGGCGCACCTCGATTCCGGTGAGCCGGAGAGTCTCGTCCCGCTGCCCCGCCGCCAGCTCGCCCTTTTGCTCACCCTGTTGCCGACGCCCGAAGATCCGGAGCATCCCGAAGCTGACCCGATCTGGGGCTGGGCGCACCGGCTGCGCGGCCCGTGGGAGCGCGGCCCACTGCACGTGCGCGGACGGCTTGGCCGGCTCATCGCCTTCGACGCGGATGATACGTCCGCTGGAATGCACCGGGCGTGCTTCGAGCTTCTGGGAAGCGATGAGGTCGTCTGGGCGGTCGGGGTGCCCTGCTTCCGCTCGGGCAGCGTCTACGAACTTGTTCCACTCGGCAAAGGCATCTCACCGAGTCGCTGGCTCACCTGGCCGCTCGGCAAGGGACGCCGCCGCGCCGGTTCACCCGAACGCCCCAAGTGGGAGATCGCGCGCGTGGTCTATCGCGTGGGCTCCCCGCGCTGGCCCCTGGCGGGCGTAATTGAGCCGCTCGGTCCTTTAGGAGTTGCGGGCTAGATCCCCTGACGGGTGTTCGCGTTTTCTGCGGGCCGGTGGAAGGTGACAGGCTCGCGGTATGTCTACATCGCCGCCAAGCCCGCCACACGACGCGTGGCGGATTCCATATCGCATGGGACGCCTACTGTAAGGAGGTTGAGATGGCTGGCGAGCTGCGCGTGACACTCGAAATCGGACCGGCAGGCAAGAGGGTGGTGGCGATTGCGCCGGATTGGCCCGGCCTGGAGCGCGGCGCGAAGACCGCTGAGGCCGCCGTTGACTGGCTGCAATCCTACCTGCCCGCTACGCGCCAGTGGCGAAACTCGCGGGGATGGAGGCAGCGTTTGCCGCCATCACCACTGTTGATGTGGTCGAGCGGTTTCCGGGCACAGCTTCAACCGATTTCTGGGGCATCTCCTTCGCGTTCTCAGGCATCGATCGGCAAGACCTGTCGAGTGAAGAATTGGAACGTGAGCTCAACCTGATGCAGGCGTGCCGGGCGTTTTTCGATGACGTACGTTCGCGCGTGTCGACGGAGTTGCGAAAAGGGCCACGCGGGGGCGGGCGCGATCGAGACCGGGTCATTCTGCATACGCTTCGCGCGGAACGGGGCTGGGCCGCGAAGGTCGGGGTGCGCACCCCTGAAGTCGAGCTGCTGACAAACGACGGCCTGCGAGCGGCACCGAGACGCCTTTCGCGCTGCCATTCGCTTGTTTCATGCCCAGCGCAAACCAGCCCGCACCTGGCCGCTCCGCTATCTGATCCGCCACACGGCATATCACACACTGGATCACGCATGGGAAATGGAAGACAGAGACTTGACCGTCGCCGTCGGGTAGGGCGTGATGTACGATGGGGGCTGCGCCCTCCCACTCCGGCGCGATGGGCACCACGCCTTGTCTGTCATCACTGCGGGCGTACCAGGCGGAGCATAGGGCGAGCGCACGGAACAATACCACGCGATTCCAGAAACGGTAAGAGGTGGCTTGTACTCAGTACGTGTTCGAGTAAGCTACTGCAAATCGTTCCCAGGCAATGATGGGGCAGCCGAAGGACGCGTGGATGGACTTCTGCGTGTTACCAGCGGAAATACTCCCCACCATAAGCACAGCGCGCACCCCAGGCCGACGACTGCCTGCCGGAGATCGCCCAAAGGGTTGATAACTGGCAATGCCAAGGCTGCCAGGGCAAGGAGCGTCATCGCCAGTCCGGACCACAGCAGTCGCTGCGCTCGCAAGACCGGCTGCAAAGCGATCAGATGAAGTCCGACGACCACCGCAATCGCTGCGACAATGGTGTCTTTATGCCCTGTGACAACGAGCAGCCGGACTATGACCAGGAGTGCGACGACCTCCGTAACTACAATTGCGACGTATTGCCACGAACGGAAGACATTGGCCCCCGTCGGGTTTGGCGCGCCGGACGATAGAAACGCCGCGCGCCTGGCTATCGCTCGTATGCGGTATGCGCCAGCCAGATAGAGGATGGTGACGATCACCACAATCCCCCGCGCGATACCCGCGATTGGCCCATCGAGCGCCGCACTGCCCACAGAACCCCAGATAAACGCGAATATCGTGATAATGAGCGCACCAATGAATGCTGAAGTGGAAGATGGCGGCAGTTTCTCGTCACGCATTGGGGAGGACGTATCAGGTGGCATGATGGCTACCTCCAGGAGAAAGCGAACCTCCATGGGTTTCCGGTGGATACTATAGCACCACAACCAAGAGAGCGTGCCACCGGAGTCGCCCGGCCAACTCAACAGTGTGGCGATGGGGGAGCGTATTGCGTCATTCCGCCTGATATCATGCCGCGAGCACGCATGTTGAGGGGACCGGCCGCCAGGCAAGGCTGGCATGGCAACCCTGCTTGCTGCTTGTCCGCCGTTCCCGACCTTGACCCCTTCTCGCACACCCCGTGTACCTCTAACGAGAGATGAGCACACAAGGCGATTATTTGTGTTGTTAGCGACCGCACGGATACCATTGACAATCAACTCCCCTGACGATATACTGCGGCCTTGATCGATTGTGACTGGCGTGCGATGATAGTCCAGCAAGCTCGCCGGCAAACACAGATGGGAAGAGCCGGCGAATATTTCTCGCCTTCTCACCAGTCAACCAGATTGACCTCCAGTCGAATCACTGTGACGCCTATCTGTTTCGCCTCCACGATACGAGCAGGCGGACTAAACGTCATAGTGCGAGCAACGCGCTTCGCGGGGCCATCGCGGCGCCGCTTTCTAGTGTTTCTTCGTGCTCCCGATCATCAGTAAACGCAGAGTCTGGATGCGCCGGACGGCGCTTCAGAGTGGAGGGGAAGGACGGGATGGTATGGGGTATGAAGCGCGAACCGTCGCCTGGAACCTAGGCAACATTCGGAGTTTCTGGTTCAGGCTCACCGCCATCGAGGAGCCGCCGGAGGGCGTCCCATTTCACGCGCGCGAGAATGCGCGGCGCACGCGCATGGCGAGCGTCATCCTGCTGGTCATCGGTCTGTGCTGGCTCGTCCTGGCTCCGCTCGGCGTCACGCAGGGCTTCGGGGTCTATCCGCTCATCTTTCTGCTCGGCCTGTTCGTGATTGGCGCGCTACTCTATCTGAATCACCGCGGCTGGGTGACGGCGGTCGGCCTGTTCCTCATCGTCCTGATCGATCTTGGCTTCCTCGTGATGGCAATCGGCACCAAAACGGCCCTGCCCCAGCGTTCCAGCATATTTGATATCCTCCTGATCGGTGACCTGGTGGCCGTCTCAACGCTAGAACCCGGCAGCGTCTTTTTCGTCGCTCTGGGAAATCTCATGCTCGTGCCCATGGCAGTGCTCGGTGCGGGTGACTTCTCCATGCTGGCAAAGCAGGGCTCAGCCTCCATCATCGGCCTGATCGTGCAGCCACTGGTCACGCAGGCGCTGGCCGCGATTGTGGCCTATCTCTGGGCGAGCAGCAGCCTGCGGTATCTTCGTCGCGTAGATCAGGCGGAATCAGTCGCGCAAATTCGCGCGCAGGACGACATAAGCCGTCGTGATCTTGAGGAGGGGCTGCGCCAGCTGCTCGCGATGCATGCCGCGCTGGCAAACGGCAACTATACCATCCGCACCCCCGCGCTCCGGCACCCTGCGCTCTGGCAGATGGGCGCCAGCCTGAATAATCTGGCCGCGCGCTCGGCACGGCTGGCACAGGAGGAGTTCGTCCTCCAGCGCACGCGCGAGGAATCCCACCGGCTCGCGGCGGCGCTCAATGCCCTCAGAACCGGCCGCACGCCCATCTGGCCCGTTCCAAGCGGGACGCCTCTGGACGAGGTCATCGAGGCGGCGCAGGGGAGCATGCCGCTGCTGATGACATCCGGCCCGCTGCCGCCGGATGTGCCGCTGTCCGGTCCACACGGTCCGACGCGATCGCAAGCCAATCCGCCAGCATCCTACGAGTTGCCCCCCTGGCTGCGGCCAGCGCAGCAAGACGACGGCTCGCAACCGCCCGGCGCGCAGCAGTTCGATTCCTCAGGATGGTGGAATAATCTCGGCTGGCCCGACCTTGGCGGCCCTTCTGATCCACGGCGATCCGGTCCGGGCAGCAGATAGCGTGGTCGCGTTCGGCTCTATCTCCGCTCGCGCGGATATGGCTCGCCGTGCTCGTTCACGCGCAGAAATGGCGAACGCACCTCCAGCGATGTGAGCGCGGCGTACCGGTGCGGACGGCGGAAGGCGTTGCCCCAGACTTCGCGCCGCCGATAGTCACGGATGGCGTCAAGATCAAAACATGCGAGCGAAATGCCTTCTTCCGTAGCTGCTTCGACGATGCGCATGTCGCGCGAGCCATGCCGGTCGTAGGCGATGGGATGGAATGCCAGCGAGTGCCCGTTCCCGTACGCGCTTGATGCCGGATAGTTCGCGAGCGCGATGGCTACCATATTCTCGTACGCGCGCGTCTCCAGCTGCGCGATCCGGTGCCGCTCCATCTCGCAGGCGTTGGGAACCAGAATCAGCTCAGCGCCCTGAAGCATCAGGATGCGCGCGGATTCGGGATATTCGCGGTCGAAGCAGATCATCGCGCCGGTCTCGACTGGTCCCGCTGCCGTATCCAGCGTGGCGACGAAGAACCCGTCTCCCGGCGTGAGCGCCGCCTCTTTCGGATCAAAATCGCATGTATGCACCTTGGCATAGGTCAGGATGATCTCGCCCCGCCGGTCGATGAGGGAGACGGCATTGCGCGGCGCGCCCGGCCACGCCTCCAGATAGGTGACCGCGATGGCCATCTCCAGCTCGCGGGCCAGCGCGCGGAAGCGCCCTAGCCACGGCCCGTCACGAGTGATTGCCTGCGACTGCCACCGCTCGCGCGCCGCTCGCAGCGCGGCGTCCTCCAGAGACATCGTGGATGTCCAGCGCTCTGGCGCGCGCCACAGATCAGCCGTCTCATCCAATGACGGGCAGAATCCCGCATAGCCGATGTTCCACATCTCGGGGAAGAGCGCGATATCCGCGCCCCGCTCGCGTGCCTCGCGGCAGAACACTTCGCCCTTCGCGAGATTGGCCTCCTGGTCCGCGCCATCGGGACCACATGGCGCGATCTGCAACAATGCCACCGTGAGCGCGCTCATGCCATCTCCTCATTCTCAGGCCCGCGTTCGGCTTCGCCCGCGGGCACCCGTCTCCCGCTGTTGGGAGCCGCCGTGTGAACGGGCAGGTCCGCCCAGATGACCGATTCGCGGTACTGGTTTTCTCGCGGCTTACCCGGCAGCAGCGCGGCGGATACCCGTGCCAGGCGTCTGCGCCGCTCAGCGAGCGAGAGGGAGGGATCACTGGCGGCTGGATCTTCTTCCACCCAGGGCGACATCGCGAGCACGCGGCCCAGCAGCGCCTCTCCTGTGCGCGTATCCACCGGCTCATCAACGCCGACGAACATGCGCGAGCGATCCGTGCAGTCCGGCGGCGTATCCGCCCGTGTCGTGATGCTTGACTGTCCGTCGAACACGAGATCGAAGAAGTTGCCCGTCTGCATCGCGCAGATGTTATAGCGCGTGTTGGCGTATGCCGGCTGGATGGACCCCAGGACGGAGTTCAGCCACTCGGCGGGCTGCCACTCCCACGTCTTGGAGCGCGCGGCCCAGCGCTGATCGTTGGCATCCGGCTGGACCACGATCTCCGCGCCTCGCTCATCGAGCCAGCGCAGATACTCTGGCGTGAAGGCATCCAGACTGATAGCGACACCCAGCCGGCCCGCCGCTGTTTCGATCACGCGCACGTCCTCCAGCCGTCCGGGGGAGAGGTCGAGCATGGCGCGCTCGTCCTCCGTCAGAAACACTTTGTTCACTCGCCCCAGCTCGCTGCCATCCGGTCCGAATACAAATGCCGCATTGTAGACATCCGGCCCTTCTGGCAGGTAGACGACATCCGCTCCATGCGCTCCCCAGCGCGCGATTTCGCGCGGATCGGTGGAGCGGCGAAGGCGCGGAGCGAGTGTGGTAGCGACGATGTGGGCATTGTAGCGGACGGCAAGCTGCGCGAGCGTCTCGTGGAATGGCCGGTAAAGCGCGTCCGTTGAGGCGAGCAGCAGCGCGCGAACAAGCGAGATGCCTCGCCAGCGACGGCGATAGCGCAGGATGCGCGGCATCTGCGCGGCGGCGAGCAGCGCCAGGGCATTGCGTGCCGTGTGGGCGCGACGACCGAGCGCTCCTCGCGCTCCGGTGAGTGCCGCTGGCAAGCCGAGCAATTCCGTCAGCACGAGCAGATTGGGTCGATCCGCTGCCAGATGCGGTGCGGCCAGCCCCACGATGCGCTCCAGCCCCGCCCGGAAGCTCGCCTCGGTTGCCGCCGCCGCCACGGAGATTCTGTTGCCCACCGCCACGGCGCGCACCAGCCGGTCGCGCTGATATCCCTCCATTGCATGTGTCCCCCAGCGTCTCGTAACGTGTGATTTGCCTCACGAGTGTATCATGCGTGAGCGCCGGGCTGAGTAGCCAGCGGCTGAAAGCGGCCCTGTACCTGTAACGCGGCACGAGCGACAGCACGAGCGGGCGAAGATCGCGCCGGCCTCTTTGCGCTATCCCCGTATGCAAACAGCCGTTGGCACGCTTATTGTGTTGGTGCCGCAGTGGGCGGTATACTGCCCGCTTCTGCGGTGGCCGAAGACGAGATCTGCCGCCGGATGAGGATCGCGCTGACTTTCAGACGGGTGAGGGATGTGAGGAAGAGGCATGCTGAGGGTGCGCGGCCAACGGAAGCTCGCTGGCGAATCACCAGCGGCATCGCCTGCTGGCAGGCGACCCATGACGCGCGCGGAGCGCGTCATCGCGCGTTGCCTGCCATCGGCGGGCGATATCGTCTTCGTGAGCGTGCTGATTGGCATGCTGCTCGGCAAGCAGGGGCTGCTCCTTGACGGCGATTCGGCGTGGAATCTGCGCATCGGCAGCGCCATCCTCGATCATGGCCTGCCGCGCACGGAGTTCCTGCTCAGCACGTCCTACGGTAAGCCGGAAGTCTACTGGGAGTGGCTGGCGCAGGTGGCGTATGCTGAGGCGCTGCGCCTCGCCGGTCTCAACGGCGTTGCCGCGCTGGCCAGCCTGCTCATCGCGCTGACAGCTTTCTCGCTCTACGCGATCCTGCGACAGCGCGGCATGTCGTTGCTGCCTTCCCTCGCCCTGACGTATACAGCGGTGTACCTCACGGCCATCGGCTGGACGGCGCGGGCGCAGCTCTTCACCCTCCCGCTTCTGGTATGGTGGACGGAGTGGCTCTGGCGCTACTGGCGCGATGGCGACCGCAGGCGGCTATGGGCTTTTCCCGCGGGCGCGATGCTCTGGGTGAACCTGCACGCGGGTGTCGTCGAGGGATTGCTGGAGCTTGGCGTCGCTGTTGCCGTAGCATGGCTCTTTCCGCGGAGCCGGGGCAAGGCCGACCCGCGCGCGCTAACGCTCGCGCTTGCAGCATCGGCCGCCGCGACTGCCGTCACACCGTGGGGTCCCGGACTTGACGCGCATCTGCTGGCATCGGCAGCCAATCCTGTTATCAGTTCCGCGATCAACGAATACCAGTCCCCGAACTTTCATGACCTCTACGCGCTCGTGTTTCTCGTGATCGCCTTCGCGCTGGTTGCGGCGTGGCTCTGGAATGCTCGCATATCCACGCGGCAAGGGCACTCGCCCATTTCTCAGCCGGAGCCGCTGGCGCTCGCGCTCGCCGCGATGTGGACCGTGCTGGCGCTCTACTCACTGCGATTCATTCCCACCTGGGCCGTCGTGGTGACGCCGATCCTGGCTGAAGCGCTGATCGCGTGCCACGTGGCCTTGCCAGGCTCATCGCCTCTGGGCGACAGTCGGCTCGCGACCGTGTGGCGACGGCTCGCGCAGCGGGTACGCGAGGACGCGCAACGGCTGGATGCCACGGACCAGATGGTCGGGCGGGGCATCTGGGCCGCGATGCTCACGGCGTGTCTTGTGGGCGTACTGCTCGCGGGCGGGGCCATCCCCGGCACGCGAACGCAGATGGTGCACGCGGCCTATAACGATCAGATGTTCCCTGTGCGCGCGGCCGCCGCGCTCAAACAGCAGGGCCTACCGCCGGGGCGCGGCTTTACGACCGACCTGTGGGGCAGCTACCTCGAATACGCTCTCCCTGCCTACCGGCCATTCGTCGATACGCGGCAGGATGTCGAAAGCCCCACGCTCTTGCGCGACTATATAGCGATCATTGACCTCAAGCCGGGCTGGTCGCGCATGTTGCGTGTCTATCAGGTGCAATGGGCACTGCTGCCGCGGCAGAGCGCGCTCGCGCAGGTGCTGGCGCTCGCGCCAGGCTGGCAATGCTCGCCAGCCGACGCGATGGGCGTGGCGCGGCTCTGCCTGCGAACGGGCTGAATGTCATGAACATGCGCCGCCTGAGAGACGGCAGCCCAGCGGATAGCGCAAAGCGCGGGCAGGAGCGAAACGGCGTGCAGACGCGAATTGATCTTTGGCGGGAAACCCGCGCATGGCTTGAAGATCGCGGGCTGACGCGAGAGGTCGTGCGGGACAGCGTCCTCGTCTGGACATGGCAGCGCGTTTTCCTCTTCGCGCTGATCGCCTTCTGGCAGATCATCACGCGCGCGGCTTACGGCTTCGGGTCGGCTCTCTCGCCACACAGCCTGTTCCAGCCACTCCTCGCCTACGACGGGCTGCGCTATGCGGTAATCGCGCGCAATGGCTACGATCAGCTACCGCAGGCAGCGTTCTTCCCGCTGTATCCCCTGCTCGAACGCATCGCCGCGCCACTCGTCGGCGGCAATGTGGAGATCGCGGGCGTGCTGCTATCGAATGGCGCCGCGCTGTGTGCGTTTCTGCTCTTGCGCCTGCTCGTGACTCGCGATGTGGATGACCAGGTGGCTCGCCGGACGCTCATCCTGCTGGCGTTCTTCCCCACCAGCATGTTCTTCGTGGCCGCATACACCGAGTCGCTCTTTCTGCTGTTCAGCGTCGCGGCGTTCCTCGCGATACGCCGGCATCGCTGGGCGCTCGCGGGCGGATTGATCGCGCTGGCGACGCTGACGCGCTCCGCGGGCGTGCTTCTTCTGCTGCCGCTCGCGCTCGAAGCCATCGCGTGCTATGGGCCGGATGCGCGCAGGCGCAAGCTGCCTATGAGGCGCGTGGCCTCTCTCGTGGTCGCGCTCGCCCTTCCGGTGGTGCTCCTGCTGCTCTGGCGCCTCTATCTCGACCGGCATTTCGGCATACCGAACGCGCTCGGACGTGCCATTGCCTCTTCAGACTGGGAGCGTGAGCTTAGCTGGCCGTGGTACGGCATCCTGCAAGCCGCTCGTGCGGATATCACCGGAGCCGCGCTCTGGATGCGCACCAAAGCCACCCGCGACCTGCTCTTCACCTGCCTCTGGCTCGTCTGCACCGTGGCTATGGTGCTGCGGCGGGCATCCCTGCCGCGCGGATACACCATCTACGCGGTGGGCAGTCTGGCGCTGGCGCTCGTCTTCCCTATCCACGCGCGGCCCTACGACGCGCTCAACTCGACGGACCGGTATATGCTCGTCGTCTTTCCGTGCTTCGTCCTCGCCGCTCAGTGGAGCCTCGCGTCGCCCGGCTTCTGGCGCGTGTTGCGGCTTGGATTGCTGCTCGGTCTCATCGTCATGTCGGCCTTTTTCGCGTTGGGCGGCTTCATCGGATAGATGAGAGTGCCGTCGCGCTACTTCGCGGGCACGCCCCCGATCTTCTTCCCGGTACAGGTTGGCACCGGAGTACCGCTCGTCGATGCTTTGGTCTGACTGAAAAGCCACTTCTGAAAGGTCGCCTGCGCGTATACGTCGATGGTGTTCCAGAGGTCGTGGTTATAGCCGGGAAACTCCGTGTAGCAGGAGATGCCACCCGCCATCTGGATTGCCGCGTACATCTGGCGCGATCCGTCGACGGGGACGCTGGTATCCGCCGAACCGTGGAAATCCCATATCGGGAGTTGGGTGAGCGCGTTCGCATGGTCCGGATCACCCGCACCTGAGATCGGCGCAGCGGCAGCGAATAGGGAGGGCCAGCGCTCGATGGCGTCCCAAACGCCATACGCGCCCATTGAGATGCCGCCGATGTAAAGCCGGTTCTGATCAACTCCCGCGTAGGCGCGCTGGACCGTCGCGACGATATCAATCGCCGTTTGCAGCGAGGTGGCTGGCTTCGCTTGCAGATGGTATGAGCCGGTTGGTCCGGGAACATTTACCCAGCGCGCCGTTGGACTGGCGATCTGCGGGACCACGACGAAGCTCGGCCACTGATTCTGCACTGACGATGCCACGAATGCCTGCACATATTTCTGATTGAGCAGATGCGCCTGGCTCTGTGCCAGTGTTTTGTCCGGCAGCACGCGCTCACCCGTGCCATGCAGTATGAGCATCAGGGGATAGCGCCGGGATGGATCATAGTTCCGCGGAACGTACAGGAAGTACGTCATCGTCGTGCCGTTGGCGTCAGTGAAGTGCTGTGTCGTGAACTGGCCGGGAACCGCCGCTACGGGTTTGCTGCCCATCGTCGGCTCTGGCCCGTTGCTCGCGGGAGGGGCCTTGAGCCGGTCGCTTTGCTGTCGTGCCCATGTCTTCACGAGCACCTTTTCCGTTGTGAAGATTGCCCGCCTTGCGGCGATCAACGGGACGAAAATGAGCAGGCATCCCACGCAGACCAGAATCCATGTTCGTTTCCGGTGGCTCCACGCGTTCTTCCGACGCGGCATCAAATACGCACTCCTTTTGTTCCTTTTGTCGCGCAGGCACCCATAGTGCCAACCGGCGGGGGTGGCCATCGCGGGCCGGCAAAGACGAAGCCACACTGGCGGCAAGGGGGCGCGTCCAGCCTGCCGTTGTTCCTTGCGGCGCACGCGCCTTCGTACGTTCATCTCTCTTACAGAGAATATCCCGAGCACCTGTTGTGCACAGGCGAGTAGCACCATACGCCTGATCCCGCCTTGTCTGACGTGAACCTGTATGTCGAGCTGTGCCAGACCACATGACAGGCCAGGCGCGATTCCACAGGCAGCGATGAAGGCGCGCACGCTCCGTGGCGTACTCCTCACGCACGCGGATCTCGACGCCTGGAGAGGCGGGACGGAACTAGCCGAAGGCGTCATGGGAGGCGGAGGAGATCCGCCTGGGCCGCCCCGCGCGGCACGGCGCACTGCCGTTTCGTGAGCAAGCTTCCTGCCTGATGTGGAACACAAGGAAACGAGCGATAAGGAAAGGCAGCGCCCCGCTCCTTTCCCTTCCCACTTTCACTTTATAGCGCGCAGGAGGACTTGCGACAAGCCCCGGCGCGTGGGGTATAGTCGCTAGCCGAGGCCGGAAGCCTCCCGAAATGGGAGGGGCAAGTGGGGGCTGTGGGTCGGGTGAAACGGTGTGACGTTGCGCACAAGGGAGAGAGCGAATGGACTGCTACGTGTTGAGCTTTCAGGAGATCGAGCAGGCACACGTCGCGGTCGTCGGGGGCAAGGGCGCGCACCTGGGGGAACTATCGCGGCTCGAAGGCATCCGCGTGCCGGCTGGCTTTTGCGTGACCACAGATGCCTTCCAGCGGATCATGGCGGAAGCGCCGGCCACCGACGATCTGCTCGACCGGCTCTCGCGCCTGAAGCCGGACGACCGGGAGGCAATTCGCGAACTCAGCGCGAAGATCCGCAGGATCATCGAAGAGATCGCCATTCCCGATGATCTGGCGGCCGTGATTGCGCGCCCGCTCGCCCTGCAAGCCGCCTGCGCATCCGATCCAGCGCGACGGCGGAGGACTTGCCTACGGCCTCCTTCGCGGGTCAGCAGGACACGTTCCTGAACGTCGTGGGATCAGCGGCGATCATCCAGCACGTCAGCCGGTGCTGGGCCTCGCTCTTCAACGAGCGAGCCGTGACCTACCGCATCGCGCATGCAGCACGCCCGCCGTGGTGAGGAGCCGGGGCGGCCCGCGTGATGCTCCACGGCATATCGTCGCGGTATGTGCCACGCGGGCCGCTCACGCCACATACGAGCGCCACTACCGGATGACGGCAGCCGTCACCGAGTAAATCGACGGGAGATAGCTCGCGATCTCGCGCCAGCTATCTCCACCATCCACGCTGGCGAAGACCTGGCCGGTATTCGTGCCGACGTAGACGCCGCACTCATCATGGGTATCGGTTGCCATCCCATGACGCAGCACACCCAGCCGCACGCCGGGACCAGCGGGCAGGCCGTTCGTGAGGGTTTCCCAGTGCGTGCCGCCGTCGCGGGTGCGATAGACGGTGAAGTGATCGGTCATGTTCTGGCGTGCCCGTCCATCCTCGACGATGGTAAAGACGGTATCGGGATGGTGCGGATCGAGCGCGATGGGAAAGCCGAAATCCGATGGGAGCTCGCCGCCGATGTCGCGCCACGTCTCGCCCGCGTCGTCGCTGCGATAGACGCCGCAGTGATTCTGCTGGTAGAGCACGTTGGGCTGGCTGGAATGCTGCACCATGCGGTGCAGGCACTGGCCGAACTCGGGATACTTCTCCGGCATGAAATCCGCACGCACGTTACGATTCGCGAAGGTCCACGTCTGGCCGTTATCGTCCGAGCGCATGCAGCCCACAGCGGAGATGCCGAGCCACATCCGCGAAGGATTGGAGTAGTCGGGGATGATCGTGTGCAGGCAGAGACCGCCCGCGCCGGGCTGCCATTGCCCGCGGGTCGGATGTTGCGCGAGTCCCTCGTTCAGGCTCCATGTGACGCCTCGGTCGTGACTTTCCCACAGGCTCGCGGGGTCGATGCCGGCGTAGAGCGTATCCGGATCGGAGGCGCGGCCTGGCTCGATTGTCCAGATGTTCTTGAGCGACTCGCCGCGCTCAGGCGCGAACTGAATGCCCCGCTCCGGCTCTTGCCAGGTCTCGCCAAAATCATCGCTATACCGGATGAAACATCCGAAGAAGTCGCCGTTTTCCGCCGCGAAGATGCGCCGCCCCTGGCGCTGATCCAGCACGCCAGAGAATACTCGCGAGCCAGTAAGTGACGTAGGCCGGCATTCCCACCGCTCGCGATCAGGCGAGGTCATAAGAAAGAGGCCGCGTTTGGTGCCGAGAAGCAGAAGCGTGGTGCCGCTGGCGAATGATGAGGGTCCTGTCACGCTGGTATCCTTTCTGGTCAGGCTCGAACTCGTCGCCGGTCGAGCGTGGGATGCGGGTAACGGAACCGGAGCGGAGAGCGCCTTCCACGCTCGCGCTCAGCCCCCTGCCACCGATTGCAGGATTGCCAGGACGGCGCCCGGCGGGACGGGCGTCTCAAGCCCACGGAGGAAGCGCACATTGTGAACGCCAAGAAAGATGTTGACGTAGGGGCGGAGCTCACCTGTTTCCAGGCAGAGGTGAAAGCGAAGGCCGGGATACGCCTCCTCAAGCTGCTCGATGACGGCGCGCACGGTCCCGGGCAATGCCTCCACCCTGGCACGATTGCCCGCGCGCTGGCGGAGCGGCGGCGGCAGCAGGATCGTCACTCGCTGCCGCGTATCTGGCTGGCTCATAGGTGTCACCTCGCTCGCACATAACGCAGGATGATCGACCAGCCTGCCTGCCGATGTGGAAGGGATTCGCGTGGAGCATGCTCGTGCGCCTCTATTCTTCGCGCTCAAGCGACAAGCGGTAGCGCCTGAGGGCGAGTAGCCCGAATGGGCTAGCCTCAAATGAAATCTGGCGTATGGTCGAGTTTGCGTGCTCGCTGCAGTTCCTGCCGCGCACCCGTGAAATCAGGGATTTTGCATGTCTGGCAGGTCGATCTCAGCTTCGGCACAGCATTGGTTCAGAGGGTTCTTAGATAGCCCTGATACGCTGTCTCCGGCATCACCGTCTGATGCGCACTTAGGGAGTATGGCTGTGTCGCTCGATATCGGCGCCTGGCTCGATGCACTGGAAGCATTGTATGGGCAATATGGCTACGCGCTCGTCTTTCTCGGCGCACTTGGGGAGAATACGGCCTTCGCGGGGCTGGTTCTGCCTGGCGGTACGCTTGCGCTCCTGGGCGCGATGTATGCCCGCTCCGGTGATCTGGCGCTGGGATGGGTCATCCTGCTGGCGTGGATAGGCACCGTCATTGGCTATCATGTGGATTTTCTGATTGGCCGCTACGCGCTTTCCTGGGTAGTTAATGGCGTCTCAACGAGCCGCATGGGCAAAAGGTGGCGCGTCGCCGGTCGGGTGCGCCTGGCGCGCTCACTGCTCAATCGCCACGGCGGCAAAGCCATCCTGATTTCGCATATGGCGGGACATATCCGCTCGTTCGTCGCGATGAGCGCCGGCGCCACGCGCATGCGCTATCGTCGCTTTCTCATGTTCGAGCTGGTAGCGGCGCTGCTCTGGAATACGCTTTTTGTGATGGCGGGCTATCTCATTGGCGGAGAGCGCGAACGTTTGCAACTATTCATCGAGCGCTCCGGATGGGTCGTTCTGGTCGCTGTTGTGGTGGGCTATGTGATCTGGCGATTTGCTCGCAGGCGATGGAAACGTGGGAAACCAGCGCGCCACACACGCAAGCCTGGCGGGCGGCCGGATGTGGCAGCCGCGCCACTGCTCTAAACCATGCGTACGACACTGCTGGCTGGCGGAATAATGGGGGAGACGAGAATGAGCGCCCAGACCCGACACCTAGACCCCGAGATGAATCAACAACCCGGTGACGTCTCCGATCAATCGACTGGCGGCTCGAGCGTTCTGATATTTCCAGCCACACGCGCCGTCAGTTGGGTGCGCGAGAACACGTTTATTCCCGCCAGGTCTCGCGAGAACCGCTGGATCAGGTTGACCGGCTACATTCTTGCCGTTATCGTCCCCGCGTTGATCGCCGCGCTCGATCTGGTGCTCGTGCGCATGGTGCCGGAGGTGTCACTCCTGGGTCTGCTGGAGATCATGAGCGTCGCGCTGATCGCGCTGGCATGGGGCGCGGGCCCGGCGTTGCTCGCGACGATCACCGGCGGTATTCTGCTCAACGTGGCGATCATTCCCGCCGTAGACCTCTACGTCTCTCGTACACACGCTCTCGTGGCGGATCTCGTGCTCTATGCGTTGACAGGCATCACCATCAGCATTGCGGTGAGCCGCAAAGAGCGCATGCGCCGCGAAGCGCAGGCCGCCCGCGCCAGCACACAGCGATTCGTATCGGTGGTGAGCCATGAGTTGCGCCAGCCACTGACGAGCCTGATGATGGCGCTCCAGCTCAGCCAGAAGCGCATGGCCCGGCTTGAAGCGGCGGAGGAGTATCTGCCCGCGGAGAGTGCTCGCGCCCTGCGCCAGATCGAATCATTGCTGGAAACGTCTGAGCGCCAGACAACGCTCATCAACCGCCTCATCGGTGATCTGCTCGATGTCTCGCGCATCCAAAGCAACCGCTTTACCATGCATCCCGAGCCAGTGGATATGCGCACAATCGCCCGCGATGCGGTGGAGCAGTGCCGGCTCGCGCATCCGGGCCGCGAGGTCACGCTCAGCCTCGCCGATCAGCCAGAGCCGGTCATGGTAGATGCGCAGCGCATCGGCCAGGTGCTCACCAACTATCTGACGAACGCGGTCAAGTATTCGCCCGCTGATCGACCGGTACGTGTGGAAATGACCTCTGATCGCGGGCAGGTGCGCGTAACCGTGCGAGATAAGGGTCCAGGGCTGCCGCCAGAGGAGTTGCGGCGCATCTGGGAGGGCTTCCATCGCGTCGAGGGAATCGAAGCACAGGAGGGCGATACCAGCCCCAGCCTTGGCCTCGGACTGCACATCAGCAAGCTCATCGTCGAGCAGCATCATGGCCGCGTGGGCGTCAGCAGCTCGCCCGGGAACGGTTCATCCTTCTGGTTCTCGTTGCCCCTGCTGAGCGAGCAGCGATCAGGGATTCCCGTTCTGGCGCGCATGCGTGGCCTGAAATCGTGAAGCACACGGGCGGGCGTTTCCTCTGGAGAGAGCTCGCTGGCAGGACCGCCGCCCGGCTGATCGACAACCGCCAACAGAAAGACGCGACATGCTCTCAGGCCGTCAGCAATCGTTGTATCTCGCGCATAGTGCTCCGCAGCGCGTCGATTGACCCGAGCACATCGCCCGGTTCTTCGAGGGAATGGTCGGCGCCATTGATCACCAGCACCTCGCCCGCGCCGGAGCGACGCAACGCATCCACGCTGCCAGCGTCGTAGATTGGATCGGCAGTGCCTATAACGGTCAGCGCGTTCTTCCCCGCCCGCGTGATCTGGTCGCGAATGCCGGCATCCCAGAGCAGCGGGGTCAGCCAGATGCTGGTGACGGGAGCCGCGAGCGCGACGGCTGTGAGAAGATCGGCCATCGCAAGCGTGCCAAGCGACTTGCCGAGCAAGATGACACGCTCGTCGTGCTGATCGCGCTGGCCGGCTAGCGCCTGATATGCCGCTAAAACGTCGGCACGCAGCCACGCGCGCCGCACTTCGGGGCTGGCGGCGTTATACTCAGGCTGCTGCGCGTACGCATACTCGACGCGAAAGACATCGATCCCCTGCTGGAGAAAGTAGCGCGTGGGATAGTAGAGCAGTGGCAAATCGCCATGATAGCCAATGCCAGGCAACACGATGGCAAGCTGCGCGCTGCCTTCTTCATGACGGAACAGCGTCGCGGGCACAGGTTCCCCACGATAGCCGCCCGCGCAGCGTAGCCTTTCGGTGACGACCACTAGCGCGCTCCCATCCGTCACGCCCGACGCTCTGCCCCGGAGCGACCGGCACTATTAGAACGCGAAGATGGTGCGCGCCTTCTCAAGCGCGGAGACCAGCACGTCGATATCCTCAGACGTATTGTAGACGTAGAAGCTGGCGCGCGCCGTGGCCGCGACATCGAATCGCTCCATCAGCGGCTGGGCGCAGTGGTGTCCGGCGCGAACGGCCACGCCTTCGCGGTCGAGCAGCGTCGCGAGATCATGCGCGTGAATATCACCCAGCGTGAAAGAGACCACACCACCCCGCCGCTCCGCCGCCGGCCCGAAGACGCGCAGATCCGGAACCTGCGCCAGCTGCTCGAGCGCGTAAGCGGTCAGCGCGCGCTCGTGCGCGTGGACGTTCTCCATGCCAAGCGCGGCTAGGTAGTCTACAGCCGCGCCAAGGCCCACCGCTTCGATGATGGCAGGTGTGCCGGCCTCAAACTTCCACGGCAAATCGTTCCACGTGGAACTATCGAGGGAGACTTCGCGAATCATATCGCCGCCACCCAGGAACGGTGACATCGCTTCGAGCAGGTCCCGCCTGCCCCAGAGCACGCCAATGCCCGACGGGCCGAGCATCTTGTGGCCGCTAAACGCCAGGAAATCGCAATCCAGCGCGCGCACATCCACCGGCTGATGCGGCACGCTCTGCGCGCCGTCCACAAGCACGAGCGCGCCCGTGGCATGCGCCTGGGCGATCATCTCCGCCACCGGCGGCAGCGTGCCCAGCACGTTCGACATCTGCGTGACGGCCACCAGCCTGGGCCGCTCCTGCTCTAGCAGGCGGGCATATTCCGCCAGATCCAGCTCGCCGTCATCCAGCACCGGCACATAGACCAGACGCGCACCACGCCTCTGCGCGGCTAATTGCCAGGGGACGATGTTGCTGTGGTGCTCCATCTGCGTCAGCAGGATGACGTCTCCAGCGGCGAGCTGCTCATCTGCCCACGTGCGGGCGACGAGGTTGATGGCTTCAGTCGCATTGCGGGTGAAAATGATTTCGCGCGCGCTGCGGGCGTTGATGAAGCGGGCGACCTTTTTGCGCGCCATCTCGTAGGCATTGGTGGCCTCTTCGCTCAGCCGGTACGCGCCTCGATGGATATTCGCGTAGGACGTGCGGGCGAAGTGGTCCATCGCTTCGAGCACCTGCGCGGGCTTCTGGGCGGAGGCGGCGCTATCCAGAAAGACGAGCGGCTTGTCATTCACCAGCCGGTCGAGAATGGGAAAATCGGCGCGCGGCGCGAGCGCCTGAATGGGCACGCTCACCGCTTCATCGCGGGTTGTCGTATTCATGATTGGCCGTGCCTTTCCCGCGTGCTTACGCGCGTGGTTGAAGTCGCCGCGTCGTGCTGGCGAGGCACGCCGCGAGAAACGGGAACAAAAAAAGGGTGGGAGATTCCCACCCCTCGCGAGAGCGCTTACGGCATCGCTGGCTCTTCTTCTTCCTCTTCGCCGGTCAGCCAGGAATAGCCCTTTTGCTCCAGCTCCAGAGCGAAATCGGGTCCGCCGGTCCGGATGATCTTGCCTTTATACATCACGTGAACCACATCTGGCTGGATGTAGTTTAGAATACGCTGGTAGTGCGTGATGATGAGGACGCCAAGATTCGGCCCGCGCAGCGCGTTCACGCCTTCAGAGACAATGCGCAGCGCGTCGATATCCAGGCCGGAGTCCGTCTCGTCGAGGATGGCCATCTGTGGCTCCAGCATCGCCATCTGCAGAATCTCGGCGCGCTTCTTTTCGCCGCCGGAGAAGCCTTCATTGATGTAGCGATTGACGAAGCTGTTATCGACCTTGAGCAGTTGCATCTTCTCGTTGAGCAGCTTGCGGAACTCAGCGGGCGGCATGCCCTTGCGCTTGGGCGCCTGGCCGGAGGGCTGGGCGGGTGCGTTGGGATCGAAGCCCTCGCGCTTGGCTTCGAGCGCGCGCCGAAGGAAGTTGCCGACGGAAACGCCCGGCACACTCAGCGGATACTGGAACGCGAGGAACAGACCGAGGCGAGCACGCTTATCGGCTGAAAGACCGACGATATTGATGCCCTTGAAGATGATCTCGCCCTGCGTCACCTCGTATTTGGGATGGCCCATAATTACGTTCGCGAGCGTGCTCTTGCCAGAGCCATTCGGCCCCATGAGCGCGTGCGTCTCGCCTTGAGTAATCGTCAGGTCAACGCCTTTGAGGATCTCTTTGCCCTCAACGTTTGCGTGCACATCTCGAATGACGAGCTGTACTGGCTCGGAAGCGCTGTTTGGTGTATTCATGCCAGGCTGTATGCCCTCCTGCGTCTGGCGCTCAACTGGCCACACCAGTGAGCGCGGCGTCACGCGCCTCTCCAGCCGTGGAGAGGCGTCTTCATATATCCCCCGCGCAGCCCGTTATGGTATGGAGGGCTGGCTGGCAACATCGCTCGTCTTGCGGCGAGAGCCGAACCTCAGGCGAGGGGTGAATGATGCGAATTGGGCCATGCCGCCGCCCGTGCTGTTAAGCACCAGATCGGCCAGCGTGATGGCGTCAAGCGTCGCGGAAACAGCGTCGCGTACACGCATCCAGAGAAACTTCGTCGAGCAGCCGTCGAGGCGATCACAGATGATGTCCATGTCGCCTTCAGTCGCGCAGATCATGGGCGAGACCGGCCCCTCAAGCGCGCGCAACACTTCACTCATGTGAATCTGGTCTGGCGCGCGGCTCAGCCGGTAGCCGCCATGCGCGCCGCGCGTCGATTCCACGAGGTTCGCCTCGCGCAAGCTCTTGACGAGCTGTTCCAGATACTGCAGCTTGAGCTCAAGTCCCTCGGACTGGCTGATCTCGGTCAGCGAGCGTGCTCTACCGCCGTAGTATCGCGCCAGATCCACCATGAGACGCACGCCGTATTCGCCCCGGGTGGAGACTCGCAACATGCCGGCCTCCTCGCCTATTCCGACTAATCAACTCGGATATAAGTATAGCATCGCGCTTTCCGGCCGGTCAAGGAACGCGCCGCGCATTTCTCTCCGTGCACTCCTCTCTCTTCGAGAAAGGTGGCCCGCAAAAAGGAGAGGTCCATCCCTCAGGTCGCTAGCCGGTGCCGGTCCGTAGTCACCAGTCTCCCGCTCTCAACGAGAGCGTTTCGTGGAACGTGACCACCAAGCGGCAGTGCAGCGCGAGGAAGTGATATGATACTATGTGCGCATCGGCCGCACGCCCGTTGAGCACGAGGGAAGCGGGGCAGAGAATGGTCACGTTTGAAGACATTACCGAGATGTTTCTGAGCGCGGCTGAGGCCACAGGTCTCTCGGTGCACCCCGAATTCTGGATGAACACGCAGACGCTGGAACGCGAGTTCGCCTGCACAATCCACCCCGGACCCTGTGAGGAAGCCGAGCAGCGCGCGGCATGCTCCGTGTCGATTGCGTGGGGGCCACTGGATACCGTGCTATCGCTGGATGGCGCCGAGGGTATCTGCGACTTCTTCCATGAGCCAGACGAGCACTGCCCACACAGGCATACAGACGACGTGCCGCCGCTCGTGCTGGAACTGGTGTATAGTGTGCCGCTGAACCACATGCATTTCACGCAGGCCATGCTCCAGGCGCTGGCGCGTACCCTGCGCCTGCGCGCCTCCGAGCAAAGCAGCCGTGCCGTGGAAACGCGCCCGTCCATCGCGCTGACGTTTGATGACAACGGCGTTCAGGCCGATTCCATCACCTTGCAGCAGCATGTGGAGCTGCCCATCTGGGGTGTGGAGCAGGCGCACGGCTTCGGGCTGGATGACGAGCGCGAGCGCGGAAGACTTACACGGCATCCGCGCCGGCGCGACCAGGACGAGCCGGGTGGCGTACACCCCGAAGACTGGCTGCCACACGTCTTCGCCGAGACGCTCGCTGACATCTCGAACGTGATCGCCGCGCTGGAATCCTCGCGCGCGCCGGGCCGTCCGACGGGAACGCACGACGCCTCGCAGGAGAACTAGCGGAAGCGGCGATTACCTTCCAGAAAGATTACGCGTGCGCGTCGGGGACTGCCGCCCCGCGCCCGCATATGTCCCAGGATATTCCTTGTGTACTGCGCATTTGCGCATGCCCGCCAACCAAACACCTTACGCACAAATATCAGGTGTTGTTCTGAGTGAATATCAGGTAAACACCTGATATGGAAACGTAATACCGCGATCTATAGTAGAACGCAGTGAGATTACACCACCAAATCTCCTCCTCCCCTCCCAACGAAGGTCAGGCTCTTGAAGAACCTGACCTTCGCATTTTCTTCCAGCAGATCTCCCATCCTCCTCTGGCGTCATCCGCGCTACGTCAGTTCAACCGCGCTCGTCCCGGCTGCCGGGGCTTCTTGCTTCGCGCTGGAGGTGCCGGGCGCTGCCGCCGAAGGAATGTAGCGCTCCGCGTGGCCGAGCGCCGTGAAGGAGAAGAGGAATGGCACGAGAATCGTCAGCACGCCAATCACGAGGTAGACCAGCCGGACGTTCTGCGTCTGCTGGATGGCGAAGCCGCCCAGCACTGATCCAAGTGGTATCGCTGACCAGGCCAGCACACTAGCGATGCTCATGACACGCGCCAGCATATGATTTGGCACGATAGACTGGCGCAGGCTGCTCGTGTTGATATTGAAGAGAATGCCCAGTCCTCCCGCCAGACCCCAGACGACGAGCGCGGGCCAGAACCAGCGCATCTGCGAAAAGACGACCGTCAGGAGTCCGCTCAACATAAGCGCACCCAGCGCCACAACACTGAATGACCAGCGCTTGCGGAATGTGCCCGCCAGCAATCCCATCACGACGACACCCGCGCTGCTGGCTGTATACAGCCACGCGACCTGCGTATAGCTCGCGCCGAGCTGCGTCTGGCCAAAGAGAACGAGCTGCGCATATGTGGTCGTGCCGATGAAATTGACCAGCGCCATCATGATCGAGATGTTGCGGAGCACTGGATGCCTCAGGACGTACCCCAGCCCCTCCTTGACGTCCTGCAGGATGTGCCGTCGTTCAGTCGTTTCGGATGGCTCCTCGTTGAAGCTGCCGCGAATCGCCACCAGCGAGACGACCGAGATCAGGAATGATGCCGCGTCCACCAGCATCAGCGTGGAAATCGGTACCACCGCGACAAGCACGCCCGCGAGGAAGGGACCGATGACGCTCGCGCCAGAATAGCTCGCCTGGATGCGCCCATTGGCCGTCACGAAATCGCTGCGGTCCACCAGGCTGGGAATCGCGGCGAACTCACCGGTATCGAACATGATCTTGAGCGTCGAGTGGATGAAGCCGACGGCATAGATCCACCAGACGGTCAGGATACCGAGCGCGAAGGCCACAGGAATCGAGGCGACAACGAGCGCGCGCCCGATGTCGGTCAGGATCATCCAGCGCTTGCGATCAACGCGGTCCATCCACGCGCCGAGCACCAGTCCGAAGAGCAGGTATGGCAGCATATCGGCCGCGGTCGAAATGCCCAGATTGAGCGCGGAACCGCTGAGCTTGTAGACGAGCAGCGGCAGCGCGAACAGCGTGACCGAGCTGCCCAGATTCGAGATGCTCTGGCCGCCCCAGAACACCCAGAAATCCCTGCCAAGACGCTTCTTCTCCGTAGACATGGCCATTCCTCCCCTGTAGCGCGCCTTAGCGCTCGCCCTCATCCGGCTCCCAGGACGGCAATTTGCCGGACATGCGGGAGGCCGGAACATCCTGCAGGTATGGCGGCGACTTGAACATGGCCAGGGCGATGCCGTACACCGTACCACCCAGGTGCTGCGGTTCCGATACGATTTCTTCCACCAGTTTGTCGAGCCGGTCGCGGTAGTACCGCGCACGCTCATCAGACAACCGGACGTGCGGAAAACTCTCGCCGAAGGTGTATTCCGCGAGCGGTTCTGGATACGCGGCGAGCGATTCAAGCAGCTCATCGTGGGCATCACCCAGAATATCCACTTTAGGCTCGACGCCTCCCTGCATTTCCGCCGGTTCCTTGAACATGAAGATGCGCGCCGTGCGCGTGTAGTACTTGGCGACGATGCCATGCACGAGGCGCGTCGCGACCACCTGCGCGAGCCCCGCCGCTTCGAGCACCTGCAGATGATGCCCCGCCGTTCCAGGCGCGATGCCCAGGCGCACGGCGATCTGCTTGGCGGTAGCGGGCCGCTGCTGGATGATGCCGAGGATGCGCTGGCGTATACGGTCGGCAATCGCCTTGTATTGCTGCTCCGTCTCGATATTCAGCCTCGCGGGCAGATCGGGCATTGGAATGGCATCTTCTTCGTCGGCTCCTGCTTCAAGCGGAGTAGTGCCGGGCGCGTTCGTGTCCATTGGTCTTTCCTGGCTCTCAGAAATGCGTGCTGTTTGTTCTGCTGAAACAGCACGTACTATAAATACCGCACGTGCAAAAAGAATAGCATGATGTTTCGGGATACGCAAGGGGCAAATGCGGCACACAGGTGATGGGAAAGCGCGGGCCGGCGGGAGGATATGGAGTCTTGTGGAATACGCCGGCCTGTAGGCGCAGGCTAGCGGGCGGCAAACCTGCTGGAGAGACAGCGGAGCGGGAGGATGTGTTCTCGCGCTCCGTCGAGCTACTATCGCGATGCTATCGTAGGCGCGGCATGCCGGACAGGCACGTAGACCGGCGCGCTCCCGGCTCGGTGTCCTGCCTGGACGTCACTTGCTCAGACCATATTCATGCCAGGAGCCGCTGGCGTAGAGCAGCAGCACCGGAGCCTGCGCATACACGACTGTCGATCCACCGGAGCCATTGGGCACGCGCTTGCCGGGCAGAAGCGATGTCCCAATTGTCCAGCATGCGTCAGACGTCGCGCAGACGGGCTGGCCGAATGAAACAATGTCCTTGAATGGCCAGGGCACATTTTGCCACTGTCCGGCCTGCTCGCGCTGAGTGGATACGATATGCTGCGGCACGCTGGTCGAGATGCTGTATGACCACGCGTCGCCCTGGCTGAGAACGTAGTAGCTATATGCGCTGGGGCTGGCTCCGATGTTCACTTGACTCCAGCTGGAGCCGTCGTAGTGCAGCGCGATGGGATGATTGACGGTAGGATTGGTAGCTGTTTCGTTCCCGCTCACGTATGCGTAACCCGTCGCCCAGCCGTCATCAGGCGCAAGCATGTGCAGCGATGTGAGATATGTGCTCTGGGGCAGCGACACGTCTTTCACTAACGCGCCGCTCTGATAGTGAGCAAGCTCACTCACATGGGTGGAATAATTGGCATAGTTCTCGCCAATCAACCAGACACTATCAGGCCCGGCCGGGGCAATATCACTTACCTCATTGAAAGGCGTGTCTATACGTGACCACTGGCCGCTGGAGAAGTGTAGAAGCGATATGCCGGGGTTCGCTTTCTTGCCGGGTGGCGTTCTCCCGACGATCCACACCTCTCCAGTCGAGAGTGCTCGCACCATTGTGAACGTGTAGATAGTACCGGCGTTAGAAAAAGTGACCCTGCTCCACGTGCCATTCTTGTAGTGCATCAGCAGCGGAGCTTTGGTGCTCCCCTGAGTCTGCTCGCCGACCGCCCAGCCCTCGTTCGCCGAGATCATCGCGACGCTGGCCAGCTTGGCGTTGGCGATGTTCATGCTGACGGGTTTCCATTCGCAGTTGCTATACCGCATGATGAGCGCATGGTCGGTCGTAGGCGCGGTAGCAGAGTCCGCGACGGCGCCGACGGCCCAGCCCGCCGCCGGGCCGGTCATCGCCAAATCTGATAGCATGCTGTTCGCGGGCAGGCTCGCCTGGATGTCGCTGGGTGCGCAGGCACGCTCCAGCTGCGCGGTAGCTGTTGGATGCGCGGCTGGTCCGGTGCGTCTGCCGTGCTGCTGGCTGACGAAGAGGCCGACCAGCAACGCGACGACGACGAGCGCCGCCACCGCGCTCGTCCAGCGGGCGATGCGATGAGAGATCGCGCCGTGCCGTGGTGGAATACGTGACGGCGACGGCGCGACGGAAGTATTCTGGATATCGGTCTCGCGCATGATCGTCTCCAATTCGGATGTGCGAGCATATCCGGAAGCCTGGGCAGTCCGCTCCGCAGCGATACGCGCGTAGAGTCCAGCGCGCAGCGAGGGTGGCGGCGTAAGCGCTGGAGCTTGACGCACGAGCGCGTCCATCTCGTTGTAAGCAGCCAGGCGCCCGGCGCACCGGTCACAGCCAGCCACATGCGTCGCAATGGCTCGCGCCTCTTCAGGCGGCAGCGCATCCTCCAGAAAAGCGGCAAGCGATGGCGCGAGTCGGAGACATTCGTCACCCGGCCCGTCGCCGCTCTTCCCGTTCTGGCTTCCAGACATCTTGAACTAACTCCTCATGCGAGACCGTTGCGCAACGACTCATGCTCTAACACGCGCCGGATGGCCCCCGCGTGACATGCGCTCAGAGCGCCTATTTCCGTTCCCCTGTCGCATCATAGAACTGCCGGAAATGCTCCCTGCCCCGCGCCACAATTTGTCGCGCATACGCTGCCGAGACGCCGAGCGCAGCGGCGATTTCCTCATGTGAAAACCCCTGAACGGCTCGCAGCAGCAGGGCGGCCCGTTCGCGCTCACTCAGGCGCTGCAACACACGCGAGATGGCATCACGCTCGGCCGTCTGCTCCTCAATACTCAGCGGAGCGGTCAGCAGGTCGCTCATACTCTCATCCGGTTCACCGTATTCGTCTTGCGCGCTGCGGCTCCCTAGCAGTTGACTGAGCCGTACAGGCTTGCAGCGGCGCAGCGAGCTAATCGCTAGGTTGGTCGCCACGCGGTAGAGCCAGGCTTCCGGCCGGTCGTAGCGCTGAATCTCCGCGAAATGCGTCCATGCCCGGAAGAACGCTTCCTGCGCGATTTCGACGGCGACTTCTCCGGATGGCAGCAGGCGGCGCAGGTGAGTGTAGAGCGCGCGTTCGTACCGCGTGAAGAAGGCGTCAAAGTCCGCTGACGCCTTGCCATCTTCTTCCGTTGGCTCCACTGCCATCCCCTGCTCCACCGGCTCTCTCCAGCGCGACCATCCGCTCGCGCACACATCCCTCCCTTACACGCGCAACGCACGAGCAGTGTGACACGCAACATGCTCCATGCCGGTAGTCAAGCTCGAACGCCTGCTTTCGCGTGTTTGGGTGTCATAGTTGGCATGCCTCTGCGCTGGGCCTTCATGCCCAAGAGAAACCGCGTCACCCGCGTGCGCTTGATGAGCAGTCCATAGAGGGCACGTGATCCGGCGAAAGTTCCCGCGAAGAGAACGGCCAGCTTCACCGGAATTCCAGCATCCCAGTGAATGACAACGGAATTGAGCATGATGAGTATCGGCAGGTGAGTCCAGCAAGTGCGGGTCGCTGATGGGCACCAGCCTGAGATTGAGCAGGTTCGGTTGCGTGAGCAGTCCGAAATACACCTGGAACGGGATGATGACGAGCGTCGCGAAAGCGAACGGAATCAGGAGCCGGGTCACGCGCTCGCGAAGGTAAGCGCTGCCCGTCCGGCTGCCAAGCGCGAACCAGGCGCTAGCGCCCGCCACGAGGAAGAGCAGCGAGGTGCCCCAGATGTTGATGAGCTCGACGAGCGCATGGACCGTGGGGCTGGCAGCGGACGTTTCCAGGTACGATGCCGTAACAGCGGTGAAGATGCCAACCGCATGGAATGGGATCAAGCGCAGGATGATGAGCGCGCGCAGCCAGTCCAACTCGTACCAGCGTGTGGACGTGCTGATGGCGGATGGCCGAACAGTATCCGTACCCGTGCCCATCGCGATGCCCCCTATCAAGAGGCACACGGCCCGGTGCGCAAGCGATGCGCTCATAGCGGCTTCACGGCCCGCCCCCTACATCTTCCAGATCGCTCACACCTGCGGGTGTGCCGGCAATGTGACGTGGCAGGACATCATGCGTGATCGCGCTGTGAGTGAGCCAGCGTACCCTCTAGACGTGCGGAACGCGATGTGAGCCAGCGCGCGTTGGCTTCCGCGCATCTCCGACTGGAAGGGGAGGGACGGAGATGACCGCGAATTATCAAACCGATATGCCCCCGCAGGTGACTCCATCTCAGCAGCAGCGGCCTCAGCAGCGTGGCAGAGACACCGCGATTGCAGGTGCCGCGCTGATCGCCCTGGGCGCGCTTATGCTGGTTGCCACGCTGAGCAATCTCGCCGTGGCAGGCACGCTCGTGCTGGCCGCGGGCGGCGTGATCTTCATCGCGTGGGCAATATCGATACGCAACGCGGGCCTGTTCATTCCTGGTGGCATTCTGACGGGTCTGGGCGTCAGCACGTTCATCACCGAGCAGTTCCAGAACGATCTGAGTAGTGAGGCAACGGGCGGCATCATCACGCTCGGACTGGGCCTTGGGTTCCTGCTGATTATTCCGCTCAGCATGTACTTCACCAGCGCCAGGAACATCTGGGCGATCTTCCCCGGCGGGATACTCACGATCATCGGCATCCTGCTCATTGCCGGCGCGACGGGCATGCTGGAGCTTCTGGGGCGGCTCTGGCCCGTTGCGGTCATTGCTGTTGGCGCGTACCTGCTCTACCGCTGGTATGTGAGCGAGCGCAAGCCGCGCCAGCCGGAGCATCCCACCTAGCGGATAGCCTGGCTCAGCGCTCGCGGTGAGCGCCCGGTATCGAAAGACCTCTATGATGTGTGGCATGACGCGATCATAGAGGTCTCGCCATATGCTAGAGGACAGGTCGCGGATTCATGCTGCCGGGAATGCCAGCGGCAGCGCAAATGAAAAGGTAGATCCCTGACCGGGTGCGCTTTCGATCCGGATCTCGCCGCCGTGCCGCTCGACGATTGCCTTGCTGATGTATAGCCCCAGGCCCAATCCACCAGAGCCATCCTTCGGCTCAACACCCCGCGCGCGGTGAAACTGGTTGAATATCTGCTTTTGTTCCTCCAGCGGGATGCCCGGTCCTTGATCGCGCACCGCGACGACGATTTCGTTCGCCTCGGCTTGGACCGTGACGTCCACCGGCTTATCCGCCTGTGAGTATTTGAGCGCGTTTGATATCAGATTTGCGACGACCTGTCCGATGCGCTCCCGGTCGATATTCACCCATACTGGCTCCGCTGGCGCGGCAGGGCGTATCGGCAGCTGTTTACAGTCTCTGCATACTGTTTGTAGTGTTTGCAGACTTACGATACACATGAGATGCGCGGCTCGACAAGAACCGCGCAGAGATGTGTCCCCCGCGCAGGGCATTCACCCCGCGAGCCAGAGGCTTGCGGTGGCAGCTCGGATTATCCTGCTGCTGGCCGCGAGTCAGCCAAGCAGTTGTCCCACCGCGTGCAAATAGGATTCGCTAAACGTCGGAAACTGCTCCAGTATGTCGTAGAGCACGCCGATGGGCACAGCCGCCCGAATCGCCAGCACGGCGAGCTGGATCCAGTCCCCGGCATCAGGAGCGACGGCCCACGCACCCACGAGAAGCCCGCGCGAGCGATCCGCGTGCAGCGTCAGCTTTCCCGCGATGGGCACGACGAGCGCCGCCTCCGGTGCTGCCGGCGCATCAATATCGAGCGTCAGCGAAGAGATATCGAGTCCGCGCTCGCGAGCCTGCGCGAGCGTCAGGCCGGTGGCTGCCGCCTGCGGCTCGGTAAACACAATCCTGGGCACGGATTCATAATGCGCGGGGTGCGCGTGCCCCAGCATGTCGTCCGCCGCGATGCGCGCCTGATACTGTGCCACATGCACGTAGGATCCACTGCCCGTTACATCACCAATCGCCCAGATTCCGGGCGCGGCGCGACAATAGGGGTCGACGTCGATGCCCGCGGCGGTCATATGGATGGGCGTCCGCTCCAGACCAAGACCCGCCAGATTCGGCGCGCGCCCGGCGGCAACCAGAAGCCGCTGGCCGCGTACCCGCGTGCCATCATCCATCTCCAGCAAGATGTCGCCCTGCTCGTCGCGCGTAACACGGCGCGGTTGCTGCCGCGTGAGCAGCCGCACACCGCTCTGGTGAATATGTTGCGCGAGCATCTCTCCCACGTCTGGATCTTCACGTGGCGCAAGCCGGCTGGCAGGAGTTACCAGCGTCACCTCGCTGCCATACAGCCGGAACATTTGCGCCAGCTCGACGGCATGGGTTTCCTCACCGCCGATGATCACGATGCTCGCTGGCAGCGAAGTGAAGGTTGCCGCATCGCGGCTGGTCCAGTAATCCACTTCGGCAAGACCGTCGATCTTGGGGATGCGCGGTACGCTTCCGGTCGCGATGACGATGCGCCCCGAGGAGAGGATATCCCCATCGAGCGAAACGCGCCCATCTGCTCCAAGCGTCGCTTGCCCTTTCAGCACATCAATGCCCTCATGGCGCAACCGCTCCACCTGCGCCGTGTCACTGAGCCTCACGACCAGATCATCGCGATACGCCACGCCACGCGGGCCGGCAATCGCAGCCGAGGAGACCCCCGCGGCAGCTTGCATGCGCCAAAGCAGATTGGCCGGACCGAGCAGGGTAGTGGACGGGATGGAGGCCCAGTACGATGTCTCCCCACCGACGCGCGCACGCTCGATCAGCGCCACGCGCATCCCGCCGTCGTGCAGGCGGCGCGCGCAGGTGCCTCCAGCTAAACCAGCGCCAATCACGATGGCATCGTACTGACTATTCATGGCAGCGCCCCTTTCCATAGAGCCTGGCACGCGCCCGGATTCCTTCACGAATGGCCTTTTGGACCGCATCGAATGCGCCAACTCGCGTTGACCCGCGGCTCCAGCCGCGAGCCTGCGCGACCGGATCCTGGATGCCCGCGCATGCCGTTTTCCACTCGCGGGCTACTGCGCAGTGTAGCCGCCATCGACGGTATGATAGCTGCCGGTGATGAACGATGCTTCACCGGATGCCAGGAAGCAGACCAGCGCGGCAACTTCTTCAGCCGTTCCCATCCGCTTCATCGGGTGCAGATCGCCAATCGCGCGCTGTGTATCCTGATCCAGATTCGCGCTCAGGAGTGGCGTCGTGATGAAGCCCGGCCCGACCGCCGTGACGCGGATGCCCTGTGTGGCATATTCAATCGCGGCATTCTGCGTCAGCCCGACCACGCCGTGCTTGGCGGCCACATAGGCCGGTGAGCCAGCGAAACCGACTGAGCCGAGAATAGAGGACATGTTCACGATGGCGCCGCCGCCACGGGTGAGCATGGCTGGTATCTCATGCCGCATGCAGAAGAACACGCCATTCAGATTTACATCGATCACGCGGCTCCAGCTCTCCACCGAATAGGCGCCTGTGGGATTCTGCTCGCCGCCGATGCCCGCGTTGTTCACGGCAACGTCCAGTCCGCCATACGTCTCGACCGCGAACCGCACCATCCCCGCGACTGACTCCGGGTCCGCCACATCGACGCGCACAGCCGCGGCGACCCCGCTGGATTGCTCGATCTGCCCGACAACCCGCCCGGCCGCTTCGAGGTTGATATCAGCCACCACAACGCTTGCTCCGCGAGCCGCCAATTCCTTGGCACACGCTTCTCCAATGCCGGAACCAGCGCCGGTAACGATAGCCACTTTGCCCGCAAAATCCGCTCGATCCGTCATGTCACTCTCCTCATTGCCAAAGCCGGATGGATTGCTATCATCCGGTTGCTTCATGCTACGCGCTGGTCAGGCAGCGCTGCCGGATGCCATGGCGCCGCACGAACCATACCGTATCGCCTGCGCCAGGCCGTAGTCTTGCGCCTGAAAGAGGCCAGTTGCCGCCATCTGTGTGCTCAGGGCGCCGTGCCCGCCTTCTCAGGCGCTTGAGCTGTCGCGGTCTCGCCGCGAGGCGCCAGATCTTCCATCCCATAGGCACTCTCGATGAGCGTCTTGAGCCGGATGGCAAAGCGCGCGAGGGGCGCGCCATCGACGATATCGTGGTCCACGCTGATCGTCAGGCAGAGCCATTCGCGGCCCCGTTCGCTCTCTGCGCTCTCCGGTTTCGAGGTGATGCCGCCAACCGTCACATCCAGCGTATTGCTGATGACGGGGATGCCCCATCCCCTGGCTCTGCCAAACATGCCTACCGACGTGACCGCGACCGTTCCACCAAAACGTTTCCACAGGCGCGGGTGCGCGTGTGCGAAACGAATCGCCGCCCTGCGCGCAAAGCCGGGCACCAGTTCATAGGCGCGCAACCCCCACCGCCCTCCGGGAGTGACCGCGGGCTGCGCCTGCGCGGCGCGAATCTCCTGGTGGAGCTCGCGCAGACTCTTGCGGTTGGCCGCGCGAATGATGTGGAAGAGGGGCCGTCGCTGCCCGTCAACGGTCCGCTCCATGAGCATCGTAACGTCCACATCATCGAAAAGAACCAGACGTCCGCGGCCCTGCCGGTAGCCCTGCACGCTCTTTTGTTCATCCACTGCGCGCGCAACGCAGCCGATCACAAAGCCAGTAAAGGAAAGCGCCTCGCCTGTACGAGCCTCGTGCTCGCGCAACAACTGCCGCGGGCGCGTAACCTCCACCTCCAGCAGAGCATGGATGACGTGTTTTCGTTCGCTCACCGCGAGATCCAGCGCGGCGCGCCGCAGCCGTGTAAAAGGCTCCGTCGTGTATCCGGCGTTCTGCCTTCCACTCCGAGCGCACATAGCTAACCGTCCTCGCTTGCACAGACATGCGATGAAGCTGCTGTCTCCTGTACAATGTCACCCTGCTCTCACGGGGCCATCACAGCGGGAACCGGGGGAAGACACATCGCGCGTTCGAGTGAGGATTGTGAGCGAGATGGCGCTCACTGCGACGAAACCGAGAGATTTGGACGGCATGCTGCGTTCAGACATCATCCGGCAGCGCGAGGTTTCGCATGCCTGATCGAGCGTCCGGCCACCAGAAAGACGCGAGACGGGCGCGACAACGCGGCGGGTGTGTCGCATCCGCTCATGGTAGCGGGCTGGCCCACAGGCGTGAATGGCTCGCGCCTGACTTCACATACGCACGAGGTGACTCATGCTCGACCAGCCAAATCATTCGAATCATCCTGAGCAACGGTCAGGCGAGCCGCCAGCCAAAGCCCAGCGCCCCTGGTGGCGCAGCTGGCTGCTGTGGCTGTTCCTCGTGCTGGCGGTCCTGTTCTGGGTCTTGCCCATGTTCAATATCTCGCTCTTCAGCACGACGCCCCCTGAAGTGCCGATTACCTATACCGCCTTCGTCGATCAGGTGACGGCCAACAACGTCACGTCCGTCACGATCACGGACTACTCGGTTTCCGGCGTCACGAAGTCGCCCGTAAAAGCCAGCGACGGGAGCACTACGTCAACGCACTTCACCACCACGGTGCCGGCATTCGGCAACGATGGCCTGATCGCGCTTCTCCAGGAGCACAAGGTAGCCATGACGGTGGAGTCGTCCGGCACGGCGGGCATCGCGCTCTGGCTCAATTTCTTTGGGCTGCTCCTGCCTTTGGCTCTGATCGTCGGACTATTCTGGTGGATGAGCCGGCGCACGGCTTCCTCGCAGGGGGGATTATTCTCCTTCGCTCAGAGCAAGCCGCGTGTATATAGCGGCGAAGGGCGAACCGAAACCCGCTTCGTGGATGTTGCCGGGGTGGATGAGGCCAAGGCGGAGCTGGTGGAAGTCGTAGACTATCTCAAGTCGCCAGCGCGCTATCAGCGGCTGGGCGGGCGCGTGCCGAAAGGCGTGCTGCTGGTCGGGCCACCAGGGACGGGCAAGACCTTGCTCGCCAAAGCGGTTGCCGGCGAGGCGGGCGTCCCGTTCTTCTCGATGTCTGCCTCGGAGTTTGTGGAAATGCTCGTCGGCGTCGGCGCGAGCCGTGTGCGCGACCTCTTCGATAAAGCCAAGAGAAGCTCGCCCTGCATCATCTTTATCGACGAACTCGATGCCGTCGGGCGCGAACGGGGAACGGGATACGGTGGCGGCAGCGACGAGCGCGAACAGACGCTCAATCAAATCCTGGCGGAGATGGATGGCTTCGATCCACGGCAGGCGATCATCGTGCTGGCGGCGACGAACCGCCCGGATGTGCTCGATCCGGCCTTGCTGCGCCCCGGCCGCTTTGATCGCCAGGTGACGGTGGACCGGCCCGACAAGGACGGGCGAAAAGCGATCCTGCTGGTGCATGTGCGCAAGGTGCCGCTCAGCACGGATGTGAACCTCGACATCCTCGCGCGTTCCACGCCGGGGATGGTCGGCGCGGACCTCGCCAATCTGGTGAATGAGGCGGCGCTCGCCGCGGCCAGACACAATCTGGATGAGGTCAATCAGGCATGTTTTGAGGAGGCGCTGGATCGCCTGCTGATGGGTCTGCACCGTCCGCTCATCATGAGCTTTGAGGAGCGGCGGATGGTCGCCTTCCACGAAGGCGGGCACGCGCTGGTGGCGATGCTTACGCCTGGCGCGGACCCTGTGCATAAAGTGACCATTGTCCCGCGCGGGCAGGCGCTTGGCATGACGCAAATCCTGCCGGTGGATGAACGGCACAGCTATCCGCGCAGCTATCTGCTGGCGCGCCTGGCGGTGGGCCTGGGCGGCCGGGCGGCGGAGGAGCTGATTATCGGCGAGGTGACCACGGGTGCGGAGGATGACCTGCAAACCGTCACCCGACTCGCGCGCGAGATGGTGACACGCTGGGGAATGAGCAACCGTGTGGGGTCGGTGTTTCTTGGCGGCGAACGGCACGCGTTCCTGGGCCGGGAGATTGGCCTGGGCCAGCAGCAGGAGTATTCCGAGCAGATGGCGGCGATAATCGACGAAGAGGTACAGGCGATCATCGCTGAGCGCTCGGCGTATGTTCAGCAATTGTTGAAGGATCACCGCCCGCTGCTGGAGCATCTGGGCCAGGCGCTGTTAGAGCGTGAATCGCTGGAGGCGGCGGACTTGAAGGCTATCGTATTCGGCGCGGAAGCAGCGCATGAGGCCGTGCCATCGACGACCCAGCCGGAGAGCGCGCTTTCCCGTTAAGCGTCACATCGTCGCCGTCTTGTCGTGCCTTCGGTGTGAGAGCAGCGGCATCTGTTGTGAGCAAACCTGGAGATGCGCGTGCGTGCATAGGGCTGGACACTGCGATGCGCAGCCCATTATCGCCGTCTCTGAGCGAAGAGAAGAAACCATGCGTGGCGCAAGCGGCATGGCGGTTGCTGCGCTGGCATGGCTTGTCTCGTGTGGCGCCACGTGCCGCCTGGAAGGGGGTTTTACGTCATGAGTACCATGCATCATGCGGAAGATGAAAAGCGCGCTCTCGTGCATGTATCCGCCGGACCAGTTACACTTGAAGGCATGCTGGATGTGCCTCACAACGCGAAGGGCATCGTCCTTTTCGCGCATGGCAGTGGCAGCAGCCGCCATAGCCCGCGCAATCGCTACGTTGCGCAGGTGTTGCGGGAGGGCGGGCTGGCAACCCTGCTCATCGATCTGCTGACAGCGGAGGAAGAGCGGGTGGATAGCGTGACGGCTCACCTCCGCTTCGACATTGGCCTGCTCGCCGGGCGTCTCGTCGGCGCGACGGACTGGCTGCGGCAGCATCCTGAGACGCGGCATCTGCCAATCGGCTACTTCGGCGCGAGCACGGGAGCCGCGGCGGCGCTGCTAGCCGCGACCGAACGGCCCGACGCGGTCTCAGCCATTGTCTCGCGTGGTGGGCGTCCCGATCTGGCGGGGCTGGCGCTGGCGAACGTCCATGTCCCGACGCTGCTGATCGTCGGCGGCCTGGACTACGCGGTCATCGAGATGAACCGCGACGCGCTCAAGCATCTCGCCGGAGAGAAACGCCTGGAGATCGTGCCGGGGGCGACGCACCTGTTCGAGGAGGCAGGCACGCTCGAACAGGTGGCGCGACTGGCTCGCGACTGGTTCGAGCGCTATCTCACCGCGCCAGCGACGGAACACCTCTACCTCGGCGAGCATCCCGAGCGGCACGGCGCGCAGCCGTAGCCAATGCGGTGCATGGATGTGCCTCGTGTGGGTGTGCGGCTCAGCCGTGCACCCACTTCATCTGAGCCAGCAGCAATGCCCTCACAGAAAACATTACTTCTCGCGTGACGCCTCGATGTCCGCCGAAAATGGAAGAGCGGGCGCTCCCATACCTCCACAGGTGAGGCCTTGCGCGCTGCCCTCTATATGGAGGCTCATCCTGGTATCAGCAATGCTTCCGCTCATCGTGGTGCCCGGAACCAGATAAGCTCCGCAGGGGGTACAGGTTGGCTGCGCTGGTGGTGGTGGAGAAAGCGGACCGCCACATTCCAGAGCGACAAGCGTGTTGCCCGTGTTCACTGATACGCCCGCCACGTCTACCAGTCCGGAGCCCTTCATCGTTCCCGAGAATCGCTGCGCGGTCCCGGTAATCGTCCACATCTTGACGACGTAGAGGCACGAACCGATGCCTTGTTTGCAGATCTCAAGCTTATCCTGCGATGACGAGTATTCCGCGGTGGAGAGCATGAGCGCACCCGGCGCGAGCAACTGCTCTGGAGTTACTATGAGGTTAAATGGGTTGTCTTCATCCAGACCCGCCTCGGCCCGCAAACTGGGCTGCATCTGTACCTGTACGTTGTGTTGTGACGTGTGCTGATATTGCCGCCCGTCGACGTCGAGAATGATGGTTGTGGTTAATGTGCCACGGTACACAACCGGTTCGGGTGTCGGGAACTCAGTCGGAACTTCTCCTTGCGAGGGCTGGGTTTCCTGCGTCGGAGTGTCCGTCGGCTGCGGCGATGCCTGTATCGGCTGAGGTGTATTCGTAGGGGAAGGCAATAACGGAGAGGCGGTTGGAAGTGATGGTGTGGTGGTTTGAGTCGTTGAAACAGGCTGGCTGCAACTGGCAAGCACGAGTATAGCGAGCGCTCCTGCCAGTGGTGCCGCGAGCCACGTGCGCCGTTTCATGGTTACCCCCTGCCTTTGATTGCGCTGCACCTGCCAGGTAGTGCATCACGAATATCGTCGCGCTGCACAAGGGCCAGAGTAAGACATGCGGTTAACGGCTCAATCACGACGTGTTGTCATTCCTTCACACTCCGCACACACCCATTGAACGTCTGCTGACTGCCTCGATAGAACGTGAAAAATCACGCGGCATGCTGTTTTGCCTGTTCAGTTGAAGATGGTGCGACGACTTCCCGGAGAACAGCCTTCAGATATGCGCGTCTGGCCACGCGTGGTGCAAGCGGTCTTCCTGCCTGGTAAACCAGGCTGCTGCGCCACTCGTCGCTGCGTTCGGGGCAAATCGTCACCAGCAGAAAAACGCATTCGGAGAGTGCCGTGTGAGCGAAAGCGCACGGACTGCGTATTGATTTTGGTCCCCGTCTTAGGTAGATTGGTGACGATCCTGGAGAAGCCGATTTCTCCATGAGAGGAGCATGATGCTCCCGCGGTGCCCGGCGGCGAGTTGAGCGTTTTGCTCTCAATCCGTTACTATGGCGTTCGCGATCCTTAGTAATAGAACGCGAGGAGTGGTAGCACCATGAATTTTCGTCTGTTCCGGCGTGGGCTGTACGCTGGTCTCCTGCTAGCCAGCGTTGCGGCCGTCATCGCCGGATGCGGTTCGTCGAATGGGGGGAGTGGAAGCACATCCTCCAGCACGGCGCCCCAAACGATTACGCTTTACGCAAGTGGCGACGTCAACGTCCAGAACTTGTGGCAGAATACGCTTATTCCGCAATTCGAGAAAGCCTATCCGAATCTCAAGGTTCATCTCGTCTTTGCCGAGCACGGCACGACGGATGCCGCCACCCTGGCGCGCCTGACCGCCGCCGTGCAGGCCAAGCAATCGCCCGGAATGGACCTGATCGACGCGAGCATGGTGACGCAGGCTGCAGCGGCCAACCTGCTGCAGCCGCTCACGGCCAGCGAGATTCCGCAGATCGGGCATGTGGACCCGAACCTGCTCAAGAGCGTGAACAACGAGGCGATTCCGTATCGCGCGTCCTCGGTCGTGCTCGGCTACAACTCGGATAAAGTAGCGAATCCGCCTACAACGCTCGATAGTCTTATCGCGTGGATCAAGGCGAATCCCGGCAAGTTCACGTACAACCAGCCGGCGACGGGCGGCTCGGGCCAGGCATTCGTTGAGGCCATCCTCAACACCTACGTCAACACAAGCGACCTCAATACCTTTGAGACGGGCTACAACGCCAGCATGGAGAGCCAGTGGTCGAAGGGCTTCCAGGAGCTCAAGTCGCTTGGACCATCCATGTATAATCACGGCTTCTATCCGAACGGCAATGCGGCTGTGCTGCAACTGCTCGGCAATGGCTCCATCGAGATGGCGCCCGTCTGGTCTGACATGTCGCTGAGCTATATGGCGCAGAACCTGCTGCCATCGAGCACAAAGCTCGTCCAGCTTTCGCCGCCATTCAATGGTGGGCCGGCCTACATGGGCATCCCCAAGAACGCCCCGCATGCCAAGGCCGCGGAGACGCTGCTGAACTGGCTGCTCAACTCGAACGTGCAGGCGAGCATCGTTGCCAAGATGAACGGCTTCCCCGGCGTGCAATGGTCCTATCTGCCGGCCAGCGTGCAGCAGCAGTTCGCGCCAATCGCGAAGTCTTACGGCACGTTCTACTCGTCCAAGTTCACAGCCGATATGAACAAGCAGTGGCAGTCGCAGGTAGCCGGCGGCTGATCGTTTCCGGTTGCGGCGGCTGTCGCTACCCGATGGATGTTTTGCTGGAGGGGCGCCCGCGCATGTTACGATGAGTAGGGCGCTTCTCACCGCACCGGTTGTGTGCCCGTGCAGACGCGCTGAACGCTGCGATGGCGTTCGCATCATGCGGAGAGCATGACAGAGGAGCGGCATCCCATGAGAGGATGCCGCGCGACTGTATACTATGCCAGACCGGAGAGCAAACGATGCAACGACGCCGCTGGATAGGGTTAGCGCTCGCGCTTGTTCCCGTCCTCGTCATCGCCATCTTCGTCGGGATTCCCGCGCTGATGGCGATAGCCTATTCGCTCGGCCTGACCGGCGGCCCTAACTCGGCAGTCGCCCTGCTGGCGCAGGATCAGATCACCGCAGCGCACGGCATCACCCTGCAAGTCTATACAAATCTCTTCAAGGACCCTTCATTCCGCCGCGATTTCTGGTCAACTATCCTGGTGACTGTCGTATCCGTAGCCATCGTGCTCGCGGTAGGATGGGGACTGGCGCTCTACCTGCGATTCAGCGACGGCTGGTTTCCCAAGCTGGTGTCGTCGCTGTATCTGCTGCCGCTTTTCATTCCGGTGGTCATCGCCTCATATGCGATTGTCACCTTCTGGAGCGGCACAGGCTATATCGCCGCGATCCTCAACCATCTGGGCATGGCGCACTTTTCCGGCTACAGCTATTCACTGACGGGCATCGTCATTGGTGAAGTGTGGGTCAATCTGCCGTTCGCCGTGCTGATGCTGGCTTCCGGCTTGCAGGCGCTGCCGAATGAAATCATCGAATCCGCGCGCGACGTCGGCGCGACGATGCCACGCATCCTCGTTCGCATCATGATCCCGCTGAACATGGTGCCTACCGTGATCGTTGGCACCTTTACCGGGATTGGCGTGCTCGGTAGCTTCACGATCCCCTATCTGGTCGGGCCAACCGCGCCCAACTTACTTGGCGTGACGATGACGAACTACTATCAGACCTACCTGGAGCCGCAGCAATCAGCCGCGATGGCGGTCATCGTCTTCCTGATCGCGGCGGGCTTAGGCGTCCTCTACGTGCGGGCGAACGTTCGCGAGGACCGGAAATCGGGAGCGCGCTCATGAGCACCATAGACGTCACCGAGCAAACACGCGTGCCAGCGGAGCTGCGCCCTGGCGCGGCGCGCGAAAAGTGGACCGCGAGCCGGGTCGCGCGGCTGGCGGGCATGACGGTCATGCTGCTCGCGCTGGGCATTTTTATCGTCGGGCCGCTGGTCACGCTCTTCCTCTACGCGTTCTCGGGCAAGTGGTTCTTTCCGGCGCTGCTGCCGGAAGTGTGGTCCCTTTCGTGGTGGCACGAAATCCTGCTCAACGGCGAGATCGGCCACTCAATCGTGCTGAGCTTTATCTTCGCGCCGGTGGTTACAGTGATCTCCGCGATCATCTGCCTGCCAGCGGCCTACGCCTTCGCGCGCTACGAGTTTCCAGGCCGGCGCGCGTTTCTCATCTCGCTTTTCGCCACCAATGCCTTCCCCAAGATGGGCCTCTACATTACAATGGCGGGGCTGCTCTATGCGTTTGGCCTGATGGATACCTTCTGGGGCGTCGTGCTCGTTCAGCTGCTCAATACAATTGTCATCATGACGTGGATTCCAACGGCAGCTTTCGCGTCGGTGCCGCGCCAGCTGGAGGATGCGGCACGCGATGTCGGCGCGGGACCGTGGATGACGTTCTGGCGCGTGACGTTTCCGCTCGCCTTGCCGGGCATACTGGTGGCGCTCATCCTGGCGTTTCTGGCGTCACTGGATGAGGCGCAGGGGACATTCCTCGTGGGCACGCCCAACTATGTGACCATGCCGGTGCAGATGTATACCCTGGTCACGAACTACCCGCAGCAGGCGGCGGCGGTATTTTCCATCGTCCTGAGCATTCCGTCGTTTGTGTTGCTGCTCCTGGTCCGGCGATATATTCTGGGCGGGTCACTGGCGGCGGGCTTCCGCCTGCACTAGCGCGCAGCGGGAATGAGGAGGCATCATGGCGACACTTGAACTCAAAGGCATTTCCAAGGACCTCGGCGGCAAGCGCGTCGTGGATGATCTCAACCTGCATGTTCGCTCCGGTGAGTTGGTCTGTTTGCTCGGCGCTTCCGGCTGTGGCAAAACGACAACGCTGCGCATGATCGGCGGCTTCACCACGCCCGATGCTGGCAGCATCCTGCTAGACGATGTGGAGATCAACACGCTCCCGCCCGAGCGACGCCCAACCGCGATGGTCTTTCAGCAGTACGCGCTCTGGCCGCACATGACCGTCTTTCAAAACATCGCGTTTGGCCTGCAACTGCGCAAGCTGCCGCAGGCGGAGGTCCGCGAGCGCGTCGAGCGTATTCTGGCGCTGGTGCAGCTGGGCGACTATGCGCGCGCCTACACGCCACAACTCTCAGGCGGGCAGCAGCAGCGCGTTGCCCTGGCGCGGGCGCTCGTGCTGGAGCCGAAGCTCCTGCTCCTCGATGAACCGCTCTCCAATCTGGACGCGAAGCTGCGCATTCAGGTTCGTGAGGATATCCGCGAGATACAGCGACGCGTAGGCATCACGACGGTATTCGTCACGCACGATCAGGATGAGGCGTCCGCCATAGCGGACCGGGTCGGCGTGATGAAAGATGGTCGCCTCGAGCAATTCGATACGCCCGCGAAGATCTACCGCGAGCCGGCCACGCTCTCCGTCGCCAGCTTCGTCGGCGCGATGAATCTGCTGCGCGGGCGCGTGAGCGAGCGCGGCGTCATCGTCGACGGCGTGGAAGTGCCGTGCGCGCAGGTTTCCGCGCGACCGGAAGGCGAGGTGGATATCGCCGTGCGGCTTGAAGATGTGGACCTGAGCGGCGCTGGCGGCCCCCATGCGCAGGTCACCCAAGCGGTGCCGCGCGGCCACTTCCAGGAAATACACATGCGAGCGCCCTGGGGCGAGATTCGCGCTTTCGCCGGGAATGACGTGGTGATATCGCCGGAGCCGTCAATCGCCTTCCGGCGGGCGCTCCTCTATCGCGATGGCCATCTGCTCGACGACGCGCGCGACCGGCTATCCGCTAACCTCGCGTAATTCGCTCGTTCTGTTCGCGGCCAGACGCCACGGATTCGTCTGTCTGCCGCCCATCCACAAAAGGTATCCAGCCTATCATGACACTCGCCATCGCCCATCGCGGAGACCCGCGCGGCTTTCCGGAGAACACGCTCGCGTCGCTGCGCTCCGCCGAAGCACTTGGAGCCGATATCATTGAAATCGACGTTCGCCTCACCGCCGAGGGAGAGATTATTCTCCTGCATGACCACACCTTCGAACGCATCTGGGGCGTGCGGAAGGCCCCAACCGAGATGACGCTCGGTGAGATACGGGACCTGCGCGCCGCGGGAGAGCGTATCCCTACGCTGGAGGAAGCGCTGGCGGCGGTTCAGGTGCCGGTTCTGGTGGATTTCACCGAGGAAGAGGAGGGATACGCGCTCGGGCAGGCGCTACGCGCCTATTCAGCGGAGCGGGTGCTCGTGTGCAGCGGCAACATCGCGGGCCTGCGGCATATCCGCGCCGCGTCGCCGCATGTGCCGGTAGCCCTCACCTGGACGCACTCCACCTTCCCCCCGGACGCGCTGCTTGAGCAACTGCAGCCGCGCTATCTGAACCCCTACTTTCAGCTCGTCCAGCCAGACTGGATTACCGGCGCGCATGCCAGAGGAATCCGCGTCTCCGCGTGGACCGTCGATCTCATTCCACAGATGCGGGCGCTCGTAGAGCTTGGCGCGGACGCGATCACCACGAATGAGATCGCCGCGCTCCGGCGCACGCTGGATGGAACGTAGAGGCGCGGCTCATCTCCACGGCAGGCTGACGTGTTCCTCATCCATGCGCCTGGCGTTCGCGTCAACTTCCGCGCCAGCGGGAAAGGTCGGCGCGGCATGGGTGTTCGCGTGGGGCTGAGATATCCATGCGCGGCGTTACCCCGCAGGCTGGCGGGCGTGTCACGTGCCTGTTATCGCGCAGACCGCGCGACACTTAAACATCCAGGAGTGCCACTGTTATCACACCCGCGCGGTATTTTCCGCACGCCAGGCCGTCCACGGATACGCGCCGTGGCGCTACCAGCGGGAGACGACAACCTTCTTGCGGGTGTAGAACTCGATGCCATCCGTCCCGTGCAAGTGCAAATCGCCATAGAACGAGCCTTTCCACCCGGAGAAGGGGAAGAAGCCGAACGGCTGCGCGACGCCCACGTTGACGCCGACCATCCCTGCCTCGACCCGGTCGCGGAACTCCCGCGCCGCGTGCCCGCTCTCCGTGAAGATCGTCGCCATGTTGCCATAGGCCACCTGATTGGCCCGCGCGATGGCTTCCTCCAGCGTCGCCACGTGCGCCAGCGAGAGCACCGGACCAAAGATCTCCTCCCGGCCAACCGCCATGTTCGCCCCTACATCGTTCAGAATTGTGGGACCGAGGAAGAAGCCCTTGCGGTCTACGTACTCGCGACCATCCACGAGCAGCGACGAGCCTTCCTCCATGCCGCGCTGGATGTAGCCAAGCACCTTTTGTCGGTGTTCATCGCGGATCAGCGGGCCGACCTGGACCCCTGGCTGGTCTCCCGGCCCGACGGTCAGCCGCTCAGCCGCTGCCTTCAGCGCGTCCGTCACGTTCTGGCGCGCGCCGCCGACGGTAACCGCCACGCTCCCCGCCAGGCAGCGTTCGCCCGCGTTGCCGAACGCCGAATTGAGGATAGCGGGAATGGCTCGTTCGACATCGGCATCCGGCAACACGACGATGTAGTTTTTCGCGCCACCCGCCGCTTGTACGCGCTTGCCGTGCCGCGCGGCCTCGCTATAGACGTGCTGGGCGACGGCACCCGATCCGACGAACGAGACCGCCTGCACCTGCGGATGGGTGATGAGCGCATCGACCGTTTCCTTCGCGCCGTGGATGATATTCAGCACGCCATCCGGGAATCCCGCCTCCTGAAAGAGCTCCGCCAGCCGGACCGCGCCCATCGGCGTGCGCTCGGATGGCTTGAGCACGAAGGTATTGCCCGCGACGACCGCCAGCGGAAACATCCACAGCGGAATCATGACAGGGAAATTGAAGGGCGGAATGCCCGCGACGACACCGACCGGATAGCGGTAATAGTCCTGATCGGCCTCGCTGCTCACCTGCCGCAGGGTGCGACCCTGCAACAGCGTCGGCGCGCCGCACGCGAAATCGACCACCTCGATGCCGCGGCGCACCTCGCCGCGCGCTTCATCGAGCGTCTTGCCGTGGTGGCGCGTGACAATGGCGCTCAGTTCCTCCAGATGCTCCTCGAGCAGTGCCTTGTAGCGGAAGAGCAGCTGCGCGCGCTCCATCACCGGCGTTCTGGACCACTGCTCATACGCGCGGCTGGCCGCCTGGACCGCCTGATCCACCTCCTCAGCCTGAGAGAGCGGCACCTCCTCGATGATCTCGCCCGTGGCAGGATTAAAGATCGGCAGCGTCTCGCGCCGCGGCTGTACCCATGTCCCTCCGATGAGATTTCCGATCATGGTTCGCCACCTCCTCGTGACAGGCTCCGTTACCGTCGGGTAAGTGTCCAGGTCCTACTTTTCAAGCCAGCGGGTTGATTGGGGGAGCTGCCGCTCCCATGACACGCGATGGAGATACCGGAGCAAAGCCCATCGGGCGGGCGCGCGCAGATGGTTGATCCCTCCGGCTGCTTGCCGCTCCCGCAGCATGGACCTGCTGTAGATCGCGCTTCGGCTTCACGCGCGATGACACGTACTCCTCCGTTATCATGCGCCCATGCTACTCCCGCGCCGCAAGCCTGCCTGATGGCGTTATCTCAGGACTACTGTTCGCCAACGCGACAGGCGGCGAGGTCTTCGAGCAGCGTGAGCAGGCTGCTGTGGTCAAGCTGGCCCTTCCCGTGCGATTCCAGCGTGGCGAACATCTGGTCAACGAGGGACGTTGCCGGCAGCGAGACCTGATGGGCACGGGCCGTTGCCAGCGCGATGCCAAGATCCTTGTGGTGCAGCGCGACCCGAAAGCCAGGGGTAAAGCGGTGCGTCAGCATATTCTCCCCGCGCAGCTCCATCACGCGGTTGGCTGCCATGCCGCCGCTCAGCACACGCAGGATCGTGGCCGGATCCACACCCGCTTTAGCGCCCAGCACCAGCGCCTCGCTCACCGCCTCGATCGTCAGCGCGACGACCACCTGATTGCAGGCTTTAACGATTTGCCCCGAGCCGCTCTGGCCGACATAGGTGATCGTCTTGCCGAGCGCCTCAAAGATGGGCTGGCAGCGGAGAAAGACGTCATGAGGGCCGCCCGCCATGATGGAGAGCGTTCCCGCGATGGCCCCGGCATCGCCGCCGCTGACCGGCGCGTCGAGCATGCTGACGCCATGCGCGGCCAACCGATCAGCCAGAGAGCGCGCCACCAGAGGCGAAATCGTGCTCATGTCGATGACGATCAGACCCGCTCGCGCGCCAGCCAGCACGCCGTCTGCACCGGCGATGACCTCCTCCACCTGTGGCGCGTCGGGCAGCATCGTGACAACCACATTGCTCAGCGCGGCAACCTCCCGCGGGCTCGCGGCGGAACGCGCGCCGAGCGCGACGAATTCATCGGTCACATCCTGGTGGCGATTGAGCACGACCAGCGGATAGCCGGCTTTGAGGAGGTTGTGGGCCATGGGCTTGCCCATCACGCCCAGACCGATAAAGCCAATGATCTCTCGTGTTGCCTGCGGTTCCATGCGCGTATCTCCTATAGGTTCAATCGACCGTCACGGGACGACTGCCGTTCGGTTCCTCGACCTGTTCTCTCATGGCCCACTGCCTGATCTCTGTTCAGCAGTCTAGTGACAACTCCCCACGGCTAAAGCCGGGGGCTTCTCGCTTCAGCCGGAACGGCATCCCGCTCCGTCCACGAAGGCGGTGCCCCCGCCTGTAAAATATTCTTGGCGGCATTCACGTCACGATCTTCGACCCGACCGCAGGAAGGGCAAATATGCGTCCGCACGCTCAGGCTTTTCTGAACGTACTCGCCACATCCGTTGCACTTCTGCGTCGTGAAGCGCGCGGGCACTCGTAACACCACGTGACCAGCTCTCTCAGCCTTATCCGTGAGGATGTCGAGGAATGCGCTCCAACTCGCGTCGTGAATGCTCTTGGCCAGATGATGGTTCTTCACCATCCCAGCCACGTTGAGGTCTTCCACGCAGATACGGCTATAGCGTTCCGCATAGTGCTTGGCAGCCTTGAAGTGGAAGTCGCGCCGCTGGCGGCTGATCTTGAGATGTTTGCACGCGACTTCGCGCTGTGCCTTGCGGCGCCGGTGACTGCCCTTCTGGTGGCGGCATACCGTGCGTTGCCCATCAGCCAGGCGCTTCTGGCCGCGCCGATAGTGGCGCGGGTTCTCTACCAACCCGCCCGCAGAGTCCGCCAGAAACACCGTCAAGCCCACATCCAACCCGATAGCAGGGTGCTCACACGTTGGTTGGGGCGTCTGCGCTGTGCGCTTATGGACGTTGCCATATGCGTCTTGCGGCGCTGTCTCACACACGATCAAGACATACCAGTGCCCGTCCGCCCGCAACACCAGATGGGCCGTGACGGGTGTGCCCACGAGGGGACGATGCAACTTGATCTTGAGCAGCTTGCCCAACTTGGCGGGCACATGCAGGTGGGTGCCGTCCTCGTCCAGCCACACATCACGGCTCACGGCGTACTGGCGCAACTGAATCGAATGCCAGCGGTTGGGCGTCTTGAAGCGCGGGAAACCCACCGGCAAGCCCAACTCCTTCATCTGGAGATACCGTTTGAGCGCCTTGCTGAGCCGATCCGCCAACGTCTGAACCTTCGTCGCTGGCACATGCTCTCCGCCGCGTCCCTTGAAGCGTGCCGTCAGGTCATACTTCGAGGGGAACGTGCCATCCGCGTCATACTGCGCCTTCAGGTTCGCCAGCATCTCGTTATAGATGGCCCGCGACTCTATGAGGCAGGTCATCAACTGCTGGCGCTGTGCGCGGTTGGGATACAATCGGTACTCAAACGTTCTCATATCCTAATGGTATCGCCTAGGATACGAGGCAGGTAAGCGGTGGGGGACGTCTGTCGCCTGCGGGCGACCCGGATTTCATCCCCATGCCTAAAGGCAGGGGCACTCAGCCGCAAGTTTTGTAGAAGGCTACGCCGGCCCATGGGGGCTCTATAGTGGTGATCCTCTCGGCGAGAATGCACCGCCCGGGCCGCGATATGAGCGCGACGGACTCAAACGCTGGTACGATCCGGTCGGCTGGAGCGGGCTCGACAAGATTCCGCCGCCCGCCCGCACTGAGGCGGCTCTAGCGGAACAGCAGCAGCGACTCATCAGCGAACACGAGGAACTCACCGCGCATATTGAGGTGCTCGCCTCAGAGCTAGCCGGCCCCGAGCTTGAGGGCGCGGCGATGGGCGATACAAAGGCGGAAAGATCGCGTACCTCCACCACGCGGCATCGGGTCCGCGTGGCCTCTGCTGATCTGGAGCGCAGCAAAGCTGCGCGCGCGGCCAACGAGATCGCCCAGGAGCGTTGCAGCGTGCTGGCAGCCAGGGTAGCGGCGGGAGATTTCGGAGATCCGCGCGTTCATCTGCATCGGCCATCTCTCCCGACAGACCCGACTGATCTGCGCCTTGGCAAGCTTGCTAGTGTGTGGAGCTCTATCAGTGTCGGCGTGCTCCTGCTCGCATTTGCCGTGCTCGCACGGTTTTCGGGTCACCTGGGCCCAGGAATCGTGGTGCTATTGGTGTCTACGGGTTCTTCGAAGCTATCTTCCACCGCAATGTTCAGGTATGGATTGCCAGGCTGGTCGTAGCGCTCGCGATCCTGAGCACGTTAGTGCTCCTGGTACAGTTTTTCCAACTGGTTGTGCTTGGTGCGGTGCTGCTAGTGGGACTCTTCATCATCGCGGACAACATGCGAGAGGTGCTGACATAGCGCCGTGTACACGTTAGGCTCTCACTGATACGCAGCACCGGCTACAATACCGGGAAGGCGAAACGGGACGATGTGCCGCAAATCCGCGGATAAATGTGGTAGGGCGGGAGGGACTCGAACCCTCACTCCGGTCTCCCGGAAGCGGATTTTAAGTTCTCTCCAGCTAGTTTACCGGCGTTCGCCACTATGCGCCAGTGCGCTAAAATTCAGGATTTTCTATTGTCTGCGGTTTGCCGAAGTGTGCCCGAATTCGCCCCAATTGGCATCAAAATTGGCATCAATTTCATGCCCCGCTAGAGCGCATGAATTCTCGCATTTTTCGACGATCTTCACTACCATGGATGCCAGCGTTAACCCCGGTATGGCGCTCTGGTTGCAGGACATCGTCCTGCATATAGGCACTAACGGACTGCTGAAAGCACGCCTGCTCGTCCGCGCCTTCACTCCTGCCGGGCTGTGTTGAAGGAACAACCACTGCATGCTACACTGGCTCTACACTTTGCGAATGAGCACCCTACCAGGCAGTCGCCCTCGCCGGTAAGACCATGCAACAAGCCAAGTAGAGTCAGGGACCACATAGGCAACCTGTTCATCTCCTACCGCCGCGACGATACCGCCGATGTCTGCGGACGCATCTACGACCGGCTCCGGCCCGAATTTGGCAAAGATAACATCTTCAAGGATGTCGACACCATCCCGCTGGGTGCTGACTTTCGCAAGGTGCTTCGCGATGCGGTTGGGCAATGTGATGCGCTCCTGGCCGTGATCGGGCGGCAGTGGCTGACCCTTACCGACGACAACGGGCACCCACGGCTCCATGATCCAGCGGACTTCGTACACATCGAGATCAGTGCCGCCCTCGCCCGCGGCATTCCGGTCATCCCCGTGCTGGTGCAGAACGCGCGTATTCCGCGGCAGCAGGATCTGCCAGACGACCTGGCGGAACTGCCCTATCGCAATGGCATCGAGATCCGAGGCGACCCGCATTTCCATAGCGACATGGACCTGCTCATCCAGCGACTCAAGCCACTGCTGGTGCCCGTGCCGGCTCAACCACAACCGGTCAGCCCCACGGTACCTGCCATCCCGGCGGAGCGCTTTCCACCCCGGCTGGCGCAGCTGGGTTTCATCGCGCAGATACTGAGAGGACAAGAGGTAATTGTGCCGCCGCTCTGCTATGTGCCGGCAGGTCCGTTCCTGATAGGGAGCGATCCCACGCAGGACCGTGCGGCGTATGATCGCGAGAAACCGCAGCGTCGCGTCACGCTGCCAGCGTTTCAGATCGCGCGGTTTCCGGTGACGGTGGCGGAATACGCGTGCTTCGTGCGCGGCGGGCATGCCGAGCCTGCTCATTGGCAGACACAACTGCAGCAGCTCAATCATCCGGTCGTCAACGTCTCGTGGCGCGATGCCGTGGCATATGCGCAGTGGCTGGCGGCATGCACTGGGCAGCCGTGGCGCTTGCCCAGTGAAGCGGAATGGGAGAAGGCCGCGCGCTGGGATCCCGCGTCGGGCCATGCCCGCATCTACCCGTGGGGTGACCAGTTTGATCCGAACCGCTGCAATACAGACCAGAGCGGCATCGGGACGACGACGCCGGTGGGGAGCTACGCCGAAGGGATGCGTAACGGCGCCAGCCCGTGCGGCGCGCAGGATATGGCGGGCAACGTCTGGGAGTGGACGGGCAGCGTATACAAGTCGTATCCGTACACGATCAGTGATGGCCGCGAGCAGGTACGTTCGCTTAGAGATCGTGTATTGCGCGGTGGCTCGTGGGACCTCAGCGCCAGGAACGCGCGCGCGGCCTGCCGCCTCCTCGGCGTTCCCGGCGTCACCCTCAGCAGCGGCGGGTTCCGCCTGGTGTGTGCGGTCCCCAGTTCATAAGGTCGATACCTGTTCTACTGGATTCTGGTTGCTGAAGCGTTCGATGACCAGCTAGTTGAGCCACAGCCAGAGAGGGCATTTGTCACTCATCAATATTACTTGTCCGTTTCCGCCGTCTCCTGTATCATTGCCACGTTGTTGAAGCTTGCGCCAATGATATACGTTGAGGCGCGGCCCGAGATAGGAGGGAGAATGGCGGGTGTGCCTCCGGAAGCATTTATCAGCTACTCGCGCGAGGACGCAGAGTTCGTGGACCGGATGGAGGCCGATCTGCGGGCGCTTGATTTCGACGTCTGGGTGGATCGGCGCAGAATCGAGGGCGGTCGCGAGTGGGAACACGAAATTACGAGCGCTATAGAACGATATTCCCTCGTGATCGCGGTGCTATCACCTCCTGCTGTTCGATCGCCACATGTGCGGTTTGAGCATGAGTTGGCACTTCGCCTGGACAAGCGTATCGTGCCAGTCTTGTATAGACCGTGCCCTATTCCATCCGCTCTGGAGAAGTATCAGTGGATTGATTTTTCCGACGGCACCGACTATGCTCGCGCGCTCAAGGAGCTGGTGTATGCCAGCCTTGACCCTACGTTCGACCTGGCTGCTGATTCCGACACGCTGTATAACCAGGCGCTGGCCCTCAAAGAAAGCGATCCTGAGCGCACCACGATCCTCTTCCAGCGCATCCTGGACCGCAATCCTGGGTACTTCAATGGTCATGTGGCGACTGAGCAGCAGCAGCTGGTAGCACGACTTTACACGTCGCGCGTGGAGAGGCTGAAAGCGCTGGCTGAGAAGGCACACCGGCAGGGTGAGTATGGTGTCGAGGCGGGCGCGCTCGAGGCAATTATTGCCCTCGGCGATCAGGACCCGGCGGTGCTCGCATGGGCACAGGAATACCTGCCAGTGGCTCGGCAGAACCGCGTGCTGCTCGGCCCCTACAGAGTCGTCCTACACCTTGCCGCAAGTGGTAATCGCGCCGCTGCTGCAGAGAAGTTACAAATTCTCTGGCAGCAGGCGCCGTACTTTCGCGACCCGGCGGGTGTGGCTCCGGAGCTCGGCCTGACCGTGCCGATGACGTATGAGGAGGCACGGGATCGCAGGTTAGCGGATGACCAGCGAAAGCAGCGAGAAGCCTGCGCAGACTCGGACTGGGATGCCACTCTTGGTCGTATGAACGCAGACATGCAGGAGAAGACGCGACAAACGGAAGACAACTGGAAACAGGCATGTGCGTTGATGCAAAGCAACCTGAGCACAACTACAGCAGAGGCGCTCATCCACCATCTGGAACAGTTAGAAGCGCTTCCGAGCAGCATCGAAATGCAACAGCACATCCAAGACCTGCCGAGAATTTGGCGCGAACGTCAAAACGCCCTCGTGGCTGTCAATGCTGCAGCAAAAGATGTAGAACGTGCATGGACGGTGGGAACCGCAGGTGCTGGAGGATGCTTGCGAAGGCTGTCGGTGGGATGCCTGGGGTTCTTCTCATTCTCATTTGGCATGACTGCGCTAGCATTGTTCGTTGGCGCTGTGGGCGTCTCGATCGATCCGGGGTCCACGCCGCAAACGAGCATATGGGCACTATGGGGAATGGTGGTATTTGAGGGTGTCCAAGCTGCCATCTTTGCCTGGCTGACGATTCTTGCTCATAAGTGGCCTAAACCCTATGCTGAACGTAAGAAACGTAAACTCGACCGCCTGCGTGAGATGGCGGACGGCTACCTCAAGGAGGCCGAGCGCTTGTCACAAGCGTGGTTGCGCGAAGCGGAGCCGCTATATGCGGAGCGTATGCAGAAGTTGATAGCCCAGCACCAGCGCACTATCAGCGAAGCGGAGACACGCTATCGACAGCGTATGGCAGAGATTGCCACCGAACATCGGCGTGCGATAGTAGAGATCTCCCAGCGCTATCGTTAGGTATGATGCTGACTATCGCCGAGTGACTGTATTTTTACAATTGCAGTCAGCAATGCGATGTGTCACGAATGACCTGAAACTGAAAGGAGTCAGGTCATGGATGAAAACGAAGTCGGTAGGCGTCAAGCGCCAGTACAGCGGCACGGCGGGACGGATTGAAAACTGCCAGATTGGCGTGTTTCTGACCTATGCGGCGCCAGAGGGCCATGTGCTCCTCGACCAGTAACTCTACCTGCCACGCGAGTGGGGCGGACGACGTCGAGCGCCGCCAAGAGGCTGGCGTGCCGGAGGAGATCGCGTTCGCCACCAAGCCTGAGCTAGCCCGGCGGATGCTCGCACGAGCGCTGGAGGCAGGCGTTCCGTCGGCGTGGGTCACGGGGGACAGCATCTACGGCGGCGACCGGCGGCGGGTCTGGCTCGAACAGCAGGCGCAGCCCCTCGTCTTGGCTGTCACCAGCGCTGAGCCGTTGTGGGCGGTGCGGGACGGGCGCTGGGGGCAGCCGCGCGCCGATGTCATCGCGGCCCAGATCCCCGCCGACGGGTGGCGGCGCTGGGAGCACTGGTTGCACGTGCGGCGCAGCCGCAGTGATTCGACCGAGGTGGCCTACTACGTGGTGTTCGCGCCCGCAGCACGAAGCGGAACTGGCGTGCGAAGTGCGTGCAGCGATCAAGGGCGGCATGCGTCCCTTTGCCGAGACGACTGGCATATGAATCCGGGATAAAGCGGCGCTCGAACAGTGGCTCGATGACCCGGCAGAGGGCATGGTGCACGACACGATCACGGTAGGGTGCCGCGGCAATGATGCGCTCCTTGGGTTCGCGGACCGTGTAGCGCCGATACGGGCCGTGCCGATACGTCCTGGTGCGTAGCTCCTCCTGCAGCCGGACTAGCTCATCCTCGAGATGATATTCGAACGCGGCGACATCGGGACGCTTGCGCTTGCCTCGCGCCGCCGTCCGCTCCGCCAGCAGCAGGTTCTCGAACGCGTACACCCGCGGATAGAGGTCATAGGCGCGCCTGACCATGCCACTCCTCTCCCTCGTGCCACAGTGACAGTAATGCTATGGTAAGAAGAATACAGAATCCAGTAGAACAGGAATTGACGTTATGAGCTAGGGACCGCACGCGCCAGGCGGAACCCGTAGTTGCCGTCGGAGTAATCGGGACCGTCGAGGCCACGGCAGGCCGCGCGCGCGTCCCTGGCGTCGGCGCCCCCCGAGCCGCCGCGCAGCACACGACGCTCAGTAGAATTATCGACAGCATGGATATTTGCCTTACTGTAATCGTCCGCGTAGGCGCTCGCCGTCCATTCCCAGACGTTGCCCGCCATATCCTGCGCGCCGCACGGGCTGGCGCCATTACGCGTCCCTTCGGCGTAGCTCCCCACCGGCGTCGTCGTCCCGATGCCGCTCTCACGTGTATTGCTGCGGTTCGGATCAAACTGGTCACCCCACGGGTAGATGCGGGCATGGCCCGACGCGGGATCCCAGCGCGCGGCCTTCTCCCATTCCGCTTCGCTGGGCAAGCGCCAGGGTTGCTCGGTGCGCTCCGCCAGCCACTGCGCGTATGCCACCGCATCGCGCCACGAGACATTGACGACCGGATGATCAAGCCGCTGGAGTTGTGTCTGCCAATGAGCAGGCTCGGCATGCCCGCTACGCACGAAGCAGGCGTATTCCGCCACCGTCACCGGAAACCGCGCGATCTGAAACGCTGGCAGCGTCACGCGATGCTGTGGTTTCTCGTCATTATACGCCGCACGGTCCTGCGTGGGATCGCTCCCTATCAGGAACGGACCGGCTGGCACGTCGCAGAGCGGCGGCAGGATCACCTCCTGACCACCCAATTTCCTCGCGATGAAGCCCAACTGCGCCAGCCGCGGCGGGAAGCGTTCCGGCTGGACGAGAGCGGTCGCACGCTCACGTTCGATCTGCTGGCGTGCCGCTGGATCGCTGCCAGCCAGTCGTGTGGCAACCTCGAGTGCGGCAGTGATCTCCGCCTCCGGCGCGTCAACTGCGCGTAGCTGCCGCACGAGATTCAGGTAGTCGCTGAAGGTCGCATCAGGACGGCCGGCAAGCGCTCTGGCGACGGCAAGGGCCTCCACCCGGCGATCGAGCTTACGCAGCACGTCCAGCTGGGCCGCCAGACGGGTCGGTGCGCTGGGCGCCAGCGCCAGCTCATCCTCCAGCGTGCCCAGCGCCTCCACCCAGTGTTCGGCACCGACCAAGACCGCCCGCCGCTCGGCCAGCAGTGCCAGCCGCGCCGCCAGGTCCTCACGCGGGAGCAACGCGCGCGCCTTGTCGAATGCTGACAACGCCGCCTGCTCGTGCCGGGCCGCGGTGGGCTGATCTCCGCGTTCCCGAGCCTCCTGTGCCAGCGTCGTATGCGCACGGCCCTCGATCTGCCAGAGGTCCGCTCGCAGCAGGTCCATCTGTGTCGCCTGCTGAGCGGCGTTGAGGGCGTCGGTCCAGCGATGCGCCCCGCCATAGGCCTGCGCCAGATCACCCAGTTCGTCCGCCGACAGTGTCACACCGGGGAGGGTGCGGGCAAACTCCAGCTTGACGATGGCGTCATTCCAGTGGCTGGCCAGCAACTCCTCATGCGCCTCCATGGCCATGCGCTGGGCCCAGGCTTCCTCACGCGAGAGCGAGGGCACCGGCTGACCAGGCGAAGCAGGGGCCGCCTGCGCCGGAGCGGAAGCCGCGTGCTGGCTGAGCACGTGGGCGATCCGCTCGACCACCTGCTCGACCGCGAGGCCCACCCCATCAATCCAGAGCACGGTGTTCATGAACGGCGGCATCTCGCACGGTTCCAGACGCACCGGCAGCAACATGCGTGCGCGATCTTGCGCCATCAGGCCGAGGAACGCATCGATCTCGAGGTTGACCCAAAAGGACTGCAGTGCGGCGGGTGTCACGAAGACAATCAGCGTCGAGCGGGCCTGTAACTCCTGCTGGAGCAGGCTGGTGAGCGTATGGCCCTCAGGCGCATTGTCGAGATCGTACCACACGTCCACCCCGCGTGCGCGGAGTTGCTCTGCATAGGGCGTACATCGGGAGTTATCGGCATGGGCATGGCTGATGAAGGCATTGCGCGAGGCGGGTGCGGCTGGCGTGGACATATGGCGGCCTCCGTAGGGATGCGTCTGTGCCGAGTTCCCGAGGGCTCATACAGACCGTCTGCCTCTACAGTGTAGCATGCGGTGATGCTGTGCTCAAAGAAATTCTACTATGATCAACTACTGCAATACTGCCGACAAATCACCGTTAAAAGCAAGATCACAGTGATGATTGATTGCTCGCGGCGTGCAGCGGTGATTTGCTTCGTACAAGGCGATGGCTCATGAACCGAAGGCCCTTGCTCGCGATGAGCTGTTCCCACCGCTCCCTTGTGCCGATCGAAGCAGTATCCGCCAGCAGTCCAAGCCTCTCCTCTTGGGCTGTGAGGCGGGCAAATTTATCCCGTCCTGGGTAGTCTTCTGAGACGAACGTCTCCTTGCGGTGGAGGATTGGAGGGTTCACGGATTTCGTGAAGTCGCGGTACTTTACGTGCAGGCGCTTGAGGTCAGCACGCACTGAGGCTTCGAGGACTGGATGCGGGTCGTGATCAAAGTCGGGGTAGACGTGGTAGCCGACCTTCGGCTCGATGCGGTTCAACTTGATGATGTTCGCACGGTCGACAGTTCCGGTAAGTGCTCGACCGCACCCCTCGTACACACGCAGCAACGAGTCCAAGCGTGGCAGCGCAGTGACATGCACATATAGCGCCGTCGGCGTGAGCTTGCCTATCAAGGACGACCGGCACGCCTTGTCAATTGCCGACTGATCGCCGGCGCGGAAGAGCAGGGCGTCTGCGGCGGTGCATGCCTCTTTGTACGAGTCGAAGAAGGCCTTCACGTCAACCTGGATGTCCTCTGGTAGGCCGGTGAACCTTGGACGGCCACCGAACGCAGCCAGCGCGAGGTACACCGTGAGATCCTCAGTTGCGGCTTGCCGCGCCGCACGCCACGCCGCGTCGCCAGTCACCCGGCGCACAATGGCAAGTGCCGCTCGGACACTCCCGAACTGTTCCTGCGCAGCCGCCGCTTCGGGCAACTCAAAAAGCTCTGGTGGTCGCCCCCGAGCCTCGACGAAAGCAACAATTGGATCAAGTACTGTCCGGTTTACCTCGTACAGCGTCTCGCTGACGCTCGGACGACGCGGGGCAGGCGCTCTGGGTCTAACGGCGGGTCGTCGCCTCACCCGGGCCGCGAGGAATGTTTGGGCGCGCACATCCTCACGGAAGACGTAGAAGATACCTGGGGCAGCAGCGATGCTGCGTACGCCCAACACATCGTCGATCCAGGCACGTAGCTCCTCTTGAGCGTAGAACCGCTGGAATGTTCCCTTTGCAGTAAGGATACCATCCCCATAGGGACGTCCAGAGACACTCCGCGCATCCCAATCAGGACGGGCGGCTACCACAAGAACACTGCGGGTCAGCGCCCAAGCGCTTCGCAGCACTTGAGCCCGCTCAGAAGGGTCCTCGATGACGTTTATGACGAAGCCAAGGTTGACGACATCGGATGATCGGAGTTTGCCGTCTGGACGGTAGGCAGGGTCCCACCCCGCGACGTCGTAGCCGCGCTCCGTCAGACGAGAGAGGTCACCTCCACGGCCGCACCCGTAATCGAAGAAGGTAGTCTCCGGCGTGAGCAGGCCATCGTCAAGTACCAGCGCGACGGGCCGCGAGAGGTCGGTACGTTCGATGGCTGTGCAGCCGCGGTCGACAGCGGTCAATTCCGTGATCTCCTGGGCAATCACGTTTCGTTTTAGCCTGCCCCGGCTATTACAGCTACCACACAGCGTTCGCGCAAGAACTCGCTGGCCACCATGATCGGCTCCGTGCTCTGATTCATCGCCTCAAGCAGCATTGGCAATCCAGTCGCGCAGTATTCATTGGCCATCTGAACTATAGCACCAGGATCATCAAGGATCTTGGCATCCTCTGTCAGGCCAACTGCCAGCAACTGCAGGTGGATGATCCTCCAGGGATCAGCGGAGAGCGGTGTCCCGTCATTGAATCGATGCCACTCGTTTGGTGGTAGCTCAGTTCGTCGGCCTTCGCGCACTCCAATGCACAGGCCAGCCCACCACAGGTCCACATACCGGCGGAATGGGACCTTGTCAGGATCAGCTTGCGCCTGCTGGGTCGTCGTGAACTTCTCTACCAGAGGCCAATCGCGAGCGGGAATCCGTAGGGAGGCATTGAGGAAAGGGTTGACGACGTCATTTACTGGCATGGCTTCTCCTCCCGAGAAATGAGTCCATAGGTGGCATCGTCTAGACGCGAGCAGACGTGGCAATACTGCCTATGGTTGCACTCACACCGCACGATACGGGGATGATCGCTCTCGTGGCGACACGTCAAGTCACCTGCCGCAGTGTTGGTCAGCGTGAAGACTACACCCGCGCGCTGATCCAATAGGTCCTCGACCTGTGCGATCTCGGAGCGGGTGAGGAACAATGCCACTTGGCGATCCGGCTCTGACAGGGTGGGAGGCGACGAGATGAGGTCGAGGACGCCGCGCTTCACGTAGCCCGACATCATCCCCAAAGGGGTGTCGATGACGCGTGGTGCAACCGTATCGCTTACCTCAGTGAGAGCCCAGATGAAGGCGAAGGTGAGGGCCCGTTGCGAAGCTCCATTCAATTCATGGTCGGGGTTTAGCGTGCGATTTCCCGCATGCACCACGATATCGAACTCAGGCGTGATCGATGCCCCCGTGATCACCCGCATCTGCTCGGGTAGATCCGTGTCTGCTGCAATCATCTGACGGAACAACTCATCCATACGGCCACTGACACGTTCGAGGTAGGCACCCTGCAGTTCATCCATTACTCCATCGAGCACTGACAGGACGTCCTGAGCCGCCGTCAGTTGGGCGTTCACGCGGCGGAGCTTGTTGTGCCGCTTTCGGACCTCGTCGTACTGCTCACGGACCTGAGCGAGCGACTGGCCAACCATGGCAACGTCTAGCTCCACCTGCTGCAGTTGCTCACGCTTCTGCGATAAGGCACTCCCAATCGACATGCGGTTTCGGCGCTTCTCGTCAATATCCACCCGGTCAATTGCTTCGATCTGCTTGCGAACGGATTCTTCTTCAGCCCTCGCTTCCTGCAGCACCTTCTCCCACTCGGTGCGGTTAATGAGTACAGCCTCCAAGCGGCTGTCCCAAGAGAACTGACCGACATCACGGTCAGCAACATCAGCTTCCGCTTGATGATACAGCCGAGTAAGTCGCTGTTGAAAGGCATCTGAAGCCCTCTGGCGGTCGATTTCCTCTTCGACTGCCTGCCGGGCTGGTGTCCCGTGAGCAAGCGAAGCACCACAGATACAACGTTCCAGCGCTAGCCGGTCCCGTAGCACTGGCACAGCCGTCTTGGGAATAATTCCTGCGTCGTGCATCCCGCGCAACACGTTCGCGCCTGCTCGAAGCCGCACATCCATGAGTGACCAAGAGAGTGCCTCAGAGTTGAGCAGTGCTTGGTGTTCGTGGCTGAGCTCGGCAAGCATTTTCTGAGCGCCAGCGAGGCGCTGCTTGACATTTGCGAGTCGTTTGGCGAGCTCCTCCTGGTTCCCACGTTGCAAAGCTTCCTGCAAGGCGCGGTCAGCAGTTTCATGCCGCGTCGTCAGGTCTGCCAGGGCGTCGGTAATTTCCTTCTTCTTGGATTCCAGCTCCTCTAGGCGAGTTGTAAGTTCCTCGACTTGGCTCGCGAGCCGGGCAACGTCCCCACCGACCGAGCCCGTCTCCTTGCGCTTGCTGGCTTGTACTCTTCTGACATGGTTGATCGCGTCCTCTATAACCCCTATCTCCAACAGCGCTTTGATTGCATCACGGACTTGACTGCGCTTGTCACTCCGTGTCAGCTGTGGCGAAATGAAGTTCATTGCTGCGTCGCCGTTAGTGAAGAACACATAGCGCAAGTCCGCACTGAGAATCTGTTCCAACAGCTGCCTAGGCGCACGGATAACCTCCGCGCCGCGGTCGGTTAGTTCGAGTAGCGAGATCTGCTCGCTGGAGCGTCGCGGCTTCCCGCCCTCGACCACCTCTGTCACTGTCCGCTTCAGCCGATATTCCCTTGTTCGCACGTGCTCTTGACCGGCAACGACAACGTAGGCGGTATGGTTGAAGGCGAGTTCGACCGAGATCTCGCACGGCGTTCCTGCCGGCCAATGGGAGGCAGAAAGTGGAACAGTGTGGTCCTCCAGTGCCTTCTCGCCATACAGGCCCCACTGTAAGGCGGTGAGAAGCGAAGTCTTCCCGCTGCCATTCTCAGCGCGGATGACTGTGAGCGGCCGTGCACGATCAACGGAGAAGTCGACTTCGACATTCTCCAGTAACTTGAAATTGGTGATATGGGCTCGTTTGAATTGCATGGATCCGACTGCTCCTATGCCTTCTCCTCAGAACGCCGCCAGATCTGGTCCCCGAGTACCTCGATATGATCTTGGACCTTTTGCTGGACGTTTGTCGGAGCAATGCGGTGCTCACGCTCTCGCGTGAGGATCTCGCTGACGGTAGTCAGTAGTGTCTTCTCATAGCCATCGAAGCGCACCTCAACACCTGCGCATTGCCGCTTGATGGCCTCAATCACGAGTTTGGGTGAAGCCATGCAGACGTCTCCCTTCCAATTGTTGTAGGTAGCACTGCCTTACACCTCGTCTAGACCGTCGATCACTGCGAAAGGGTCATCCTGTCCACCCGCATTGTCAGCCGCCTCCGCGAATGCTCGGGCGCGGATCCGTTCACTTCTTAAGATGGATCTTCCCGCAGGTGTGCTTGGGTCAGGCGGCACAACGATGAAGTCGTGCAATCGAGCAACCGACTTGCCAATCGCTGCGCAACGTCGCAGGATACGGCCGCGACGCTGGACCCACTGGCGCTCCACAGTACTGCTGGCCAGCAAATAGGCCGTCGTCACTTGTGGGATGTTGACTCCCTCGTCCAGCACGCGCTTACAGGTGAGGACTTGGATGTCCCCCGTAGCGAACCGACCAAGGATCATCTCAGTCTTGGACTTATTGGCTGTCTCTGTAGCAGTGAGTTGGTGGAAGAGCACATCCAACTCTTCGCGCAACAGGCGGTTGACCATATCCAACTGGGTGGGGTTCTTGTCGGAGGTGTAGACAAGCGTATGCCGTAGCCTGCGAGGGCCCGCAGCGATCAGCAAACGTCGCAATTCAACGACCTTCGACGCCGCGTTCTCGATGACCGCCCTGCGCTTCACCAGGAGGCGTCTGATGCGATCATCGGTAGAAACCTCATCATCGCCTCGAAAGCCTGCCTTCTGGAGCTCGGCTGTGAGACGTTCGTACTCGCTAGTTTCATCCTCCGTGAGATCCACAGGATGCAGGTGGTAGGTATATGGGACGAGGCAACCTGCAAGGATGGCTTGGCGCAGGTCAAATTCATATACTGGCCCTGCGCCGCCGAAGAAGGCGAAGAGTTCCGCAGTCCCAGCACTGTCATATTGGCGCTCTGGTGTGGCAGAGAGACCAAGGCGCAGGTCGAACCGTTGAGGCGGGTCTTTCACGAAACTAGCCGCGCCCAAATTGTGTACCTCGTCGCCAATGAGCATAGTTCGGATGGAATCAGGAACCGCATCCAAGACTCTGCGGAAGCGAGAGTCGATCAGGAAGTCGGTCGTGACTACAGCGACATGGACATCGACGAGTCCGTATCGAAGTTCGCGCACCGCTTGACCCAAGCGTCGAGCCCGATCATCGCCGGATAGCTGTGTCAGTTCCAGCGGTTCCACCCCGAATGCCCGCACCTCGTCTTGCCACTGCTGTACGAGCGGCCTGTACGGTGCTGAGATGATAACCAGCAGTGGCACATGCAACTGCAGTTGGCGCGCGGCGCAAATGAGTGCGACGACTGTCTTGCCCGCACCAGTCGCCATCGCCACTATCCCGTGCCCTCCGCTCTCCTCCCACGCATGCACAGCTACGCCTTGGTGGGCGAACGGGCCATGCTCCCATTCGAGATGTGGCGGGATAACCAGTCGTGCCGGCTTCGGCCAGTGTTTGGAACCACCATTGTCTGTGACCGAGGATGGCTGAGCAGCCTGCCAGGCGGTAAGGAACTCTTCAAGTGTGGGCGCTGGGCCTGTCTCGCCGTCTCGCAGGAGATCAAGTCGCACAGCTTCTGGTAGATCGACCACGATTGTGTCTTTGTCCTCGCGGTTCCACACGTGGTCGAACAATCGCTCGAACTCCGCCACGGTCTGCATAGCGTCGCCCGAGCGCCAAGGACGTTCGAGGCGTACCGTCTCGAAGTTGTACAGAAGACCTGGAGTCGTCGCATTGCTTGAGCCATGCACCGCGACAGTTTCCTCGCCATCGGCAAACAGCCACACCTTGGGGTGAAATATGCCCTGGCTGTTCATTAACACGAGGCGCAACTCCAGCCGCCCGCGAGCGAGCAGATAGGCGAGGCAATCGTAGTGGTGGCGAATGAGTACCTCCTCGCTCACCCGTGCTCCGGCGAAGATATTTCGTGCTACCCGAGCTATGATCTCCTGAGGGTCAGCAACTGCTTCGCGGATCGCCTGCTGATCCGCTTCGGTGATCACTGGACTGGCGAGCAGCCGCATCTGACCATCGGGGCGACTAATAAACGCCGCGAGTCCAGGCGCCAAGGTCCGAAAGGACCGTGAGTCGAAGTAGCCGACCATGCAACGGATGGAGCTCGATGCCGCCAGCGCAGGCACAAGGACCTCTCGAACCAAGTCCTGTCGCGGCACTTGGTACACGGGTCTAGCCTCCTGGAGTCCATCGCGTAAACCAGTCATGCATCCTCACATCACAGATGGCACACATCACATGGTGGAGTGTCGTCGTCGTCATCAAGCGCATCAGAGAGCACTTCAATCAGAGGGAGATTCCTGCGGCGTGCCTTGGCGGCCGCGACAGATGCTTGATGCTTAACAAGGATCTCGTCACGCCGTTCGACGAGTTCGCGGAGACTCTCACCCTTAGACCACGTATAGGCACGGCCCTGCATTGCAGTGGCTTCCCAAGACACCTTGTCTTCATAGGCAACAGCCTTCTCAAACAGATCGGGATGGCGTTCCGCGAGGCCCACCCACTCTGCCTTGCGCTGAAAGAAACAGAAATAGCAGCCCGAGCGAGTGCGCCACTCGTAGTACGTCGGTAGCCCTACGCCAGCATCTGCCAAGATCCTCATGACGCCGTCCTTGTCAATCCCGTCCTCCTTGAACGGGTAACGGGCAGTGATGTTAGGCTTGGTGGAGATGTATCCCTGGCGGGAGGGTTCATCCGCGCGGATGGCCACGTAGCTCACAGCCGGCTCGTTTCCAATCCAGGCTTCTAAAGGTTCAATCTTCATCCGCCGCGTACACCACCGCATCTGTGGCGAAGGAAGCGTGCCACGATAAAGAGAAAGCCAATGGTCGAAGTCCCGGCCCGAGTTGAGTCTGGCAATGCGCTTACCGAGATATACCTCAAGGCGCTCGAGGTACTCGTACGTCTCGGGTAGCTCGCTCCCCGTATCACAGAAAAAGTACTCCATGTCTGGCACACGGTCTCGCATATACACGGCTAGCGCCGCGCTGTCCTTGCCGCCAGAGATTCCAAGGACATGACGGGAATGATCTTTAGGCATCGGCTTGGCGCTTCCTTCCCATTGTGTAGTCATGCGTCGGCAAAGTCGGCACCTCTTGTGCTCCTGGCAGCAGGATCCGCTTGGCGAGCGTTGCCAGCAGCATCTCGGCTCCACGTTCGCCCAGGACATGGGTTGCTTGGTCAAGCAAACCCGTCATCAGCTTCGCCACGGCCTCCTCATCAGACTTATCTATCCAGACCACCCGAGCAGCGTCTGTTCCATCTGGAAGGGTCAAGGTAACCCTGGCCGCGTCGAAACCATCATTTGGGACCGTTGACTGGGCGAAATGAAGGCTCTCAACGCGTCTGAACGCCTCGCCCAATTGCCGGCACCGCTGATCGAAACGTGCCTTGTCATCATCGACCCATGAGGCAGGTGGCTTATTCGCCACCAGCATCGCCACATACGAGAGCCACTCATCACGATCTAGAGCCTCATCGCCGAGTCCCAAGGCAAAGGAACGAAGCTGTGGCTCGAGGATTTGACCCACAAGCCGGTTGGCTCGCACCCGCAGATCCTCGCGCACTACTTCAAGCCGAGCTCCCAATGCGTTTGCAAGGGAGCACTCGATATGACTGAGCAGCGCGGGATAAGTGCCTTCGATCTCGGCTATCACCACTGCGAGGGAGCTAGCGTAGTCAGTCGCGGCTTCCTCTGCCAAGACCTTGCGAGGGTCAAACGGGGCCAATCCGAGAGCAGAAGGTAGGTCTGAGAAGAGCAGCTCGTCCGGCTCGCGCGCGGCGAACAAGGCATCCCGCACCGTTCGTGCAACGCCTGATATCGCCTTTGTCCGCTTGGCATATTCAGGAAGGTTTCGCACCCGGCCGAGCAACGGCGAGGCAATCGAGACTACGCTGCCCACACGAGCCCGGCCCGCCGGGCGCTGCTCGAGTTGGAGTGCCTTGCCGATGGCTTGCAGAACCTGCCCCCGCGCGGTACGGGTGGCGAAACCCTTGATAGTGAAGCGGTCGGGGTTCTTCGCTAGCCGTTCGACAACCTCTGCCGTCAGACGCGTGACGAACGTTCCCTCCTCGTAGAGTGCGACGTCATCGCTCCGAGCGAGTAAGGCGGCGGTAACCAGAACCGGGATCGGGCCGTTCTTCAGGCCAAAGGGTGGAGCCATCAGTCGCTCATAGAGCTTCGCAACGCCGACCTGGCGCTCGATAGCCTCCTCGAACACTGATTCGATTGCAGACCAAACGGGCTTGAAGTTAAGTTCGTCCGTGTCGTCCGGCGGTCCGAAACGCCAACTACCATCTTCGAGTCTATGGATACCCGTTCGCCGCAGGACTGCCTCATACATGGCGCGCTCCGGCCCGTACCCTTCGATGCCAAGTAGCGCTTGGTCACCCCGCTCAACCATGGCCGTGAGCAAGTCGCTCCGCGCTCTCGCTCCTTGGGAAGTCAGGTCTCTTCGAGCGAGCATCTCATTGCGGAATTGCGGTGCGGACGGGTACAACTCGTCGCAAAGATGCGACAGCACGCCCGAAAGGCTGCTCGAAGGGGGAAGCGTGCCATCCTCTGGAAGGCGAACCCATCGCACTGCCCTGTTCGCCGGTCCGAAGGCTCTATCGAGCGCCGTATCCAACGTATGAGCAGCTATTGCCGCACGTTCGCGGAGTTCGCGCCGAGCAACGTGGTCGCTCTGCACGTCAGCTGCAGTGTTCAGCACATCAACATGCGCCGCCAACTCCCGCGTAGCTTCGACGATCACCGGGGCTGCGTCTGTGAAACCGGCAATGACGGGCTTATCATGGTTGGATACGAGGATTCCGGCAGGCAAGATTCCCTCCGGATCTACACAGAGTAACACGAGCCCGTCTGCTGGCGATGATGCTGCGAGTGGACCGATATCAGTAGTCATTCTGTCAACGTATCGGCGCTCGAAGATGCGGAGCGTGCCAGTCTCCTGACTATGGCGCGCCGCGACCATTGGGAGAAGTGGTCTGACTCGCTGCAGAAGGGCCGCTATGGGTTCATCTCGGAGGCGGCGTCGTGCGAGTTCAACTGCCCCCTTTAGATCAAAGTCAGTTCCGCTCCAAATCCGCAATTCGTCAGCGAAGCCGCGGTATGTGACTAGCCCTTTGGCCTCAAGAGCAGTGATGACTGACTCGACTTCCGACCTGGTTGCGGTACCTGTTCGCCCGTCTGCTGCGGCTACCGCAACCAGGCTGCGTGAGGCACGTAGCACACCACCCGCAGAAACGAGGTTGAGGACGCCTACAGTCTTCAACACTCTCTGCTCGGCGGCAGAGAGTCCGTGTACGTCACGGATACGCGTCTCAATCTCCAACCAACGCGATGCTGTTGCAGACGCGCCAACCATGGTCGACGCAGACTCTAGGAAGTAGTCGTACACGCGGTCCAGCCGCACAGATGGTAACATGCCATTTTCTTCAAGATAGGTATCGCTCAGGAAGGTGCGCACGGACAAAGGCTCGGATCCTGCCAAGAATGAGAACAAGGTTCGCTCGTTCTGTCCGTAACGCGCGCACAGTTCCGGGAGGATGGCAAGTGTGACGGGATGGAGTGGGTAGCACTCCGCCAAATCGACATGTAGTTCTCTGGCTAACCCAACGCCGTCGATCTCCCCCCGGACCACCTTCGCCCATGCCTCCAAGCGTCTTCGCAGGTCCTCCCGGGTGGTTCGCTCGAACACGGAAGTAATGAGGGTTTGTGCCTGAGCCGAATTCTCTACGTAGGGTATGTCTACGAACCGCCCCAATACCTTGGACCACTCGCGACGCTGCACAACTGACACAGCCGACATGTAGTCTTCCAGTGCCAAATGCTGAAGCGTGACGATAACGAGAGGCAGAGGCGCATTACCGGCAGTCCACTCGGCAAGGTCTTGCAGCAAGTACAAGTCGTCAGCACCATTCCCGGCTGCCGAGGACGCTACGTACTCCAGGGTCTTGCCGAACTCGTCGATCACAAGCAACACCGGTGCGATCGTCGCAACTCCTGCGACGATGTGTCGTAGCTCCGATGTAGGCCTATATTGGGCAGGATCTGCTTGCAGCACAGTACTCAATGCTGGCTCGGCCAAAGCCGCCGTTTCTCCACCCACGTATCGAGTGACGCCTACCCGCAGAGCTCTGAGAAGAGTTGTCGCGATGGGCTCACGCTGAGCAGTAACCGCAGCCCGGATAAACCCTTTCCATCCGGCACCGGATGCGTCCCGCACGTGGGCAACACGCGCGGCGAGCGCTGAATCCGTCTCGCGCAGTATTTCGGCCGCTTGTTGTTGGGCAGCATCAGTGACTGGGCCTAGCAATGCGGCGAGGAAGAGCGCTAGAGACGACTTTCCAGATCCATACGGCCCCGTCACCGAGATTGCTCGCCCGGCAGTCGGATCGAGGATCGCTGCGGTCACCCTGTCAACCACGTCGAGTGCACGAGCAGTCGGCTGGTAGCCTCCTACCGCGTCGCCCTCAGCGTCGCGTTCTACATTCGCGGAGCGGGCGAACCTCTGCCGCACACCAACTAAGTCCTGGAGACTGGAACCCACGACAGCCATTAGCGAACTTCCTCCGAAACGAAGCCTAGCCCGTGCACAGCTGCGAGCTCGCCGAGCTTGATCGGCCCCTTTACTTGATGGCTGGCCATCCCGTAGTAGGCCTGGAGTGCCCTGACCGCCTCCTGCCGAGGATCACCATCCACGGTTAGCTGCAGCACTCCAGCCACCGAAGTGAGTCGGACGCCATTCTCTGTCGTCTCATACTGCTCCAGCGCTGTCGCAAGCGCCTCCTCGGTAAGCTTAAACACCCGCCCCGGGCTACCAGGACTCAACACCAACCGGCTAATAGTGCTGGTACGAGCGCTTGGATCGGCTGCGGCGAGGTACTCCAGGCAAGCATAGGCGACGATCTCGGCCGGCAAAGTGGGCTTGGTGCCGATGACAAAGCGGTATCGATGAGCATCATCCCAGACAGGCTCCAGCAACCCCAACTCACGAAAAGGACAGTCCAGAAGGTCATCGATTGCGAAACGCCCAGCAACACGCGGGGCATACGTGCGCAGTAGACAGTCCACATCCTTCTTGATGGATGCCTCGACGGGCAGAGCCCAAGAAGGTATGCGCTGCAACTCATCCAGAACACCTCGCAGAAGGTCCTCTTCGGAGAACTCGACCGACCCGAATTGGTTGAAGGCGATCCACCAGACCGGCAGCGAACATGTCTTAGCCAACATCCACCAGTGGAGGAGCCAGAGCGAACCGGGCAACTCAAGGTAAGGATCTAGTCCCGGTTGCTCTCCCAGGAGCGCTGCTCCATTCAAAGTGGGAACGGTCCACGCAAGCCGCGGTCTCGCAGGGTTATCTACGTCAACAAGAAGCTTGGCTGCCTTCCCCCAAAATCGAATGGCGCGCACCATGTTCTTGCCCACCCCAAGTTCAACCGGTGCATCTTCTCTCGTGAACGTATCCGGCGAGGTCGCTGCCGCTTTTACTGCCTTGCGGAACCAGCCATACCGCGGGTGAAAAGTCTCGTGACGCGCGAAAGTTTCGCTAGCAACTTCATCAACACGGGTCATGATTCATTCACCTATCGTGAGACTTGACTCACGCACAAATGTGACAGCTGAGACAATATCGTTAATCGCCGCATCCACGTCAGTGTCCGATGTATTTCTCGATAAACTGAATCGCAGACTTTCATGAGCCTCTTGAGAACTAAGGCCCATGGCCACGAGCACATGTGATGGGGCTGGAATGCCCGAACTGCAGGCACTGCCAACAGAGCAAGCCACTTGTCTCAGTGAAGTCATCACTGCCTCCGCGTCTGCGGCTGCGAAGCGCAGGTTGACCGTATTGGGGAGGCGCTTGGTAGGGTGACCATTGAGACTGACCCCACTCAATCGGGCTGTGATCCCCTGATGGAGACGATCTCTCATACTCTCAATAGTCTTGGCCTCCCCAAATCGTCCCATTGCAAGTTCGGCGGCAATGCCAAATCCAACGATTCCGGGAGTGTTGAGTGTTCCGGAACGCAACCCACGCTCATGTCCGCCGCCTTGGATTCGCGGCGCTATCGGCACTCCACGACGCACTGCGAGCGCCCCCACACCCTTAGGTCCATGTAGCTTGTGGCCGCTCAGAGACACCATGTCGAGGTCGAGTCCTGTCATGTCCAAACGGAGTCGACCAACGTACTGGGTCGCGTCGCTATGGACGTATGCTCCACATCCCTTGGCGATGGCTACCACATCGGAGAGAGGTGCCAGCGTGCCTGTTTCACTGTTGGCCGCCATGACTGAGATCAGCAGGACATCTTCGTTCACGACCTCCCTCAGAGCATCAAGGTTGATAACCCCGAAGCGGTCCACCGGGGCTTCGATGACGCGCGCGCCGGCAGTTGCGAGAGAACGAGCAGATTCCAGAACTGCGGCATGCTCTGTCGCGCCCACAACGACAGTGTTACGGCGGGATCTGGCCGCACGGGTTCCTTCCCAGAGACCAGCTATCGCTAGGCTATCAGCCTCGGTTGCGCCGGACGTGAAGGTAATGTCTCTCGATGCGCACGAGATCAGTGCAGCGACTTGTTCCCGTGCCTGTTCAATAGCGGCTGCAGCACGACGACCGGCTGGATGCTGACTCGAAGGATTAGCATACAAGTCATGAAGCGCCCATGCCACTGCTTCCATGACTTCAGGGTCTGGAGCCGTAGATGCATTATTGTCGAGGTAGATTGTATCATCCAATTCCGTATCGACATCCATAGCGGCCTCACTTGCCAGCAAAGATTGATCCAAGTCACCATTCCTCCGGGTATGCCCGCAAAAGGTTACTGTACATTCGTGCGGACCTCGAAACAGACACCACGGAAGAACACCATGACAGCAGCGTCGGCAACACGCATTCACACCAATAGGCGAATAGCTTTTCGTTATGCCCGACTTTCTCGACCTCGCCCACGCGAGGGAAAAGCTACGCTCGTTTTGCAGTAAGACACCGCTTTTATCAATAGATCGCACTCTACTGTAAGCTACGTATGCCTCGCTGCAACCAGTATGAAGCGAGTATATCACGAAGTGCCTGGTTGCAGAACGAGTATTTGCGCCATTCTTTCGTAACGCTGTAGCCAAGCGGGGCGCGATGCTCGAGGATTCCGGCATCCCGGCGCTCACATGCTACTTGGTTGCACTTCACTCCAAACGTCTCGATCTCAGTAGGAGATATGATATCCTGGCAAGCAGTACAGAGTCACTCGGCCTAGCGCAAGAGTCCATGCTACCGAACTCAAGCGGCGATTTCGGCCAAGAAACATCTCATAGAAACAATTACGGATGTGTCCTCCAAGTGGCGTAATATCCGGTGCATAAGTCAGGTATTTTCTGGTTGCCTACATAGTCCAGCCATTCGAAATAGGTGCGTCAGTACAGGATATCAGAGTCAAATCGGCGTTTCGGACTGGGGCAGCGTTTGATAGAGATAGCCTGCTTCGTGAAACTGCGGAAGCGATAGGTCAACTTTGTACGCCTGCTAGGTACCCTAAAAGAAGCAGCTACTTGGATAGCCCGCTGTGCAGGCGGGGCGCGATCAACTCACCACCGCTGGTGCGGACAACATCCTTCTGGAATCGGGGAGGAGATGCCGCTGACGACGAAGGCCTTATGGATAGTGTCACTTGCTATGGAGGGTTATACGTTCCAGAGTGAGCAATGCGGATGAGGGATCAGTCCGTGAATCCGTATGCTCGCGGTCTGCTCTTTGGGATATTCACCTATATCACCGGGCTCTTGCCGAATCGTTGCCGAGTGTCGCCAAGTCATATCGTCGCCACGTGTATTCCGATGCTGTTCAATCAGACATATCGTGGAAATGTCACGGTGCAATATAGCACTGCAAGGGGCAGGGTTCGGATCATTGCTACCACTATGGGCGAAATGTTCCGGAGAAGCAGACGGAGATGTCTACCGCTCCGGCAGTCCACATTACGCCTTGCACCAGTGGTGACTGCGCACGACCTCCGGCTCAGGGAACGGGACTTCCGCCCACTCACCTGCCTGGACGATCGCACGCTTCAAGGCGGCTTCGACCAGGTCGAGATATTCGTCAGGCACTTCGATCACGAGTTCGTCGTGGACGTACATGGCGATATGCATAGTCTCGGCATCCACCGCCTCATTGAGCACCGCGATCGTCATCTTGTAGATGTCCGCGCAGCCACCCTGAACCGGATGGTTGGCCGCCTGGCGCTGCATGCTGGCCAGTGGTTTGCCATATGCCTCCCAGTACTCCTGATGATCCGCAATGAAGTGATCGGGCTTGGCTGGCACCGCGAAGTAGCGTCGTCGTCCGAGTGGAGTGACGGCATAGCCACGCGCAGTCGCCAGACGCTTGTTCTGCTCCAACCAGCTCCACAGGCGCGGATAGCATTTGCGGTGGTTGGCCATAATCTGCTTGGCGCGTTCGAGGTCACCTTCCTGACGCGGATCGAGTCCCAGACTGTCCGCCAAGCCGTACACCGTCGTGCCATAGATCAGCGCGAAGTTCACGGTCTTGGCGGCATCACGATAGGACTTGCCCGGCGCGAAGGAATCTCTGGCCCGCACATCCTCGTCCGGCTCGAGTCCGAAGATCGCCCGCGCCGCGTCGCTATGCAGGTCGCGTCCCTCACGAAACGCGCTCCGCATCGCCTCATCGCCCGAGGTAGCCGCCGCGATGCGCAGCTCGGCATTGCTGAAGTCCGCGATCAGCAGGGTACTGCCAGCAGGCGCGACGATCGCCTCCCGGTGCGCATCTTTCGGCAGTTGCTGCAGGTTGGGCTCGGCGCAGGCCATACGTCCCGTCTCCGTGCCGATCTGCTGCCAGTTCGCGTGCACCCGGCCAGCTGGACTGACGTGCTTCTCCAGCCAGTTCATGCCATAGGTTCCCTGCGCCTTCTGCAGCGCGCGATAGCGCAGGATGGCTTCGGCCGCCGAGGATTCCACGCTCACTTTGGCCAGGGTCTGCTCGCGCGTATTGGGCACGCTCACCCCGATGGCCTCAAGTGCGGCCTGGAGCTGGGCCGGGCTGTTGAGGTTGATGTCGGGATTGCCCAGTGCCTCACGGGCGTCCTGTGCGGCACGTGCGACCATCGGCACCTCACCGTCTACCACCGCACGCCAGCGTTCGCGATCCACATAGGGACCATGCGCCCGCGTATCGGCCAGGACCGGGACGATGCGATGCTCGAGGTCCGCCACTGGCCGCTGCTCCGTCGCCTCGAGTTGCTCCACCTGGGTCGCCATGATCGCCGGCAACACCGCGACGTCACGTGCCGCATAGGCCAGCTGCTCAGCGGTGAACGGCTCGGTCCAGGCGGGAGTGCCAGGCATGTAGGCCAGCCAGGTCGTCTGCTGCTCCTTCGCCACGGTGATGCCATAGGTTGCCGCCACCGCCTCGAGGCTATAGCTCTTGGGCAGGTCATCGCCGGTCTCATCGTGGATGCGCGTCCGCCGGCCGTGAATCACCTGTTCCGCCAACAGCGTGTCATGCAGCACCGTGACGTCGCGCCGGGTGATGCCTTCCTGGCCGATCAGCATCGCGAGGTCGAAAGCGAGGTTGTGACCGATGAGCCGCACCCCACTGAGCAGCCGCCGTAACTCCTCCTGCCAGGTGAAGTCCGAGCGGCGCCAGTCAACGATGAAGGTAGGCCCACCCTCCTGATGGAGCTGCACGGTGATGATCTGGTTCGTTTCGGGGCACAGGCCATTGGTCTCAAGATCCAGACAGACCGGCACCCTGGCATTCGCCAGCAGCGCATCCACCGTCCGACGGAACGTGAGGATGTCGCTCACCACGCGGGGGGACGTGGGGGACGTATCCGACGAGAAATCGGTAAATCCCTCATATGGAGCTGTCTCTAGAGGAGGTTTTGCCCTTTTCTCCTCACCATGTCCCCCACGTCCCCCGCTCTCGGATAGAGGTAGTGATGCGTCACGGGTTACGAGCCGGCAGTAGCAGAGCACCGTCGTATTGTTGTGGCCCCGCCGTTTGGGATAGCCCCGCTTCTCGGCAAAAGCTGCGAACGCGCGCGCATCAGCGAACGTCGGTGGTGCAGAGAAAGGGTCGGCCGCTTTGACCGCGCTGTGCCAGTCCTTCCAGGCCTGCCAGGCGTCTGCCAGCGTCACATGGGCATCGTCGTGGTTGTCGTAGATCAGCACGGTGTTGAAGAACGGCGCATACTCGTCATCCCGCTCCTGCTCACCGCGCTTCTCGCGTTTGACGGCCTCTGGCAGCACATCCTCATCAGAGAGCGACTTGTCCTGCGCGCGTAGCTCCAGCAACCGTCGCAGTCCCACCAGCATCCAGTTGAGAATGCCGCTCGCCTCCGCCTTGAGCGTCTCGCGCAGCGTGGTGTTGCGCTCTTCCGGGGCGAAATAGCGGTTGAACGGGATCGGGATGATACGGTCCCACACAGCGGAGGTATGCTCCTTGGTCTCGGGCACGACATTGACGCTGACAATCAGTTTAACCATCGGCAGGAAGCTAAAGGATTTGCCGTAGAGGTCGCGCACCTGCAGCACGTCTTGGCCGGTCAGGTCCTTGAGCATCGAGGCATTCCACCGTGCGCTGTCCTTGAGCCCGCCATCCGGCTCCTGCGAGGTCGCCAGCCGCGCGTTCACCAATGCTGCCAGCGCCGGTTTGGGGGCATTGCCGTCCTGTGCCTGGGCTTTCTGCAAGAGCACGTTGATGTCGAGCGGCAGTGCATAGTCACCGAGGACCGCCCGGATGGTCTCGACGAAGGTGCCCTTGCCATTCCGCCCCTTGCGACCGACGAACAGGAACCAGACCTGCTCGCCCGTATCGCCGGTCAAGAGGTAGCCCATTGCCAGCTGCAGGTAATCGATCAACTGCTGGTCGCCCTGGAAGGTGGAGTTGAGGAACGCGAGCCACTGCGGGCAGGTGGCATCGGGCTGGTAGTGGGCTCCCGTCTGCTTCATGTGGCGTAGCGCTGGGCTGTGCGGGACGGTCCGGCCCAGGTGTTTGAGATCGAGGACGGCTTCGGGCGTGTTCAACAGCCACGGATCGCAATCGAACGCTTCGGCGCGTGCGGCCAGTTCCGGCTCCGAGCGAGCATTGCGCACGATGTCGCCGATGTGGTTGCTGGCGTATGTGGTGTTTCCATACCAGCCTTTACGCCACCACGCGCGCAGGTCGTCGGACTCCAGTTGTTCGGTTTGCTCGGGCAGTGCCGCCCACGCCGATGCGAGCGCGATGATGTCCTTCGCCAGCCGGCTGGCCACGAGCTCACTGATGTCGCTCACCCAGCGGCCACCCAGATAGTAGTACCACCCCAGCTGGGCGACGAAGCAGAGGCGATCGGCGTAATTGACAGCCAGCCGGCGCGCGTTGCCACTGGTGGTCCAGCGCATATCCTGGCTCAAGAACGAGGGCTCCTGATAGCTGGCCAGATCTTCCGCGTTGGCACGCTGGCGGGGCTGGCGGCGCTGATCGACGCGGCGACGGACTTTCTCACGAATGATGCTGTCACGAAGCGGCGGCTTGCAGCGGTCGCGGTTGATCTCCAGCGCCATTTCCAGCAGCTGTTCCGCCTCAAGGCCATCGTTCCAGAGGTCGGCGATGACCTGGTACATAGCCTGGTCACGCGTGCCCTCTGGGATAGGCCCGCCACCCTTGACCTTCTCGCGGATATCAGCGCGATTGCGGCGATTGTTGTCCGACAGCTCGCGTGCGACGTGCGTGGGGAGCGGTGGCCAGGGCGCGGGGCCAGGCTCGCGTTCCCACGTGTATGCGCCTTTGTAGGACGTCGAACCCGGCAGGATGGTCCCGCCCCCTTTGCCACGCGTATCCACGCCCGGCAACACACGCACCCAGTTGCCCGGCTTGGGTGCCTTCTCTGGATTGGCAAACCCCAACTGATAACCCCCGCCGCCGGTGCGGATGATCATGCCGGCGCTCTGCCATAGGTCGTCGCTCAGGCACTCGCGTGGCGCCTTACCAGGCTGGCCATCAGTGGGCTTGACACCGTCGGCGTCGATGGCGACGAAACGATCTGCCAACACGCCCCAGTTGGCATCGGGATACTGGGTATTCCAGCGGGCCAACTGCTCGAGATCGTCAGTCGCTGCCTGCTGCCAGTTGTCGAACCGGGGGTGCTTGCCGCCATCCTCGCACTTCGCGCCATCCGGGCAGGAGCAGTGTCCATTCCGCCAGCGGTGCATGGGGTAGACGCGCAGATGGTGTTCACGCGCGAGCATCACCGCATTCTCATAGGCCGGGTTCGCGCCAGTCTGCTGTGAGGGCGTCTCACCACTGTGCTGTTCGTGCTGTTCAGGTGCGCTTCCATCGGGACCGTATCCCGACTCACGCTCCTCCCGCAGCCACTCTGGCTCTGCTGGTAGTTCTTGACGCCTGTTCTGCTCCGTGGTATGGTCCCTAATGTTCGAGGTTTGCTGATCTGGACCGTCGGGCGTGTTCGTAGCGCGCTCGGCGGTTTTTTCTGTGCTACGGGTGCGCCGCTCCACTCGGGTCTACTCCTAACTCGAATTCCCGTGCCATCTCGAGGACGGCTTTGTAGCTCTGGCGCAGCACCATCGCTGGCACCAGACTGACGTCGGCGTGCTGGTATATCTGGTGGATCAATTCAGTGATCGTGCCGTTTGGGTTGGCGAACACCCACACGGTGCGCCCGGGAGCGTCGCGCCGGCTATCCAGACGGATCACTGGCTCACCCAGTGATACCAGGCAAGCCGCAATCCAGGGGTCTTTGACGTGCGATTCTGTCCGCGCCAGCACATCGGCCCGGTGAACGCACGCCAGTTCTTCGATTGACATGTACGTGAGTACCTCAGAAAGAACGGCATCCTGACACGCGGGGTGCACCAGGATGCCCTTAACCGTCAGCTAGCGGTTCCGGCGGTGGCGGATCAACCGCCCTGGTCGTCCAGATCACCGGTCGCGATGGCGTTGCCGTCTGCGCTCGCGTCCGGATCGGTGCCCGGATCGGTGTCCTGAACGGGAGCGCCAGAGTCCGGCGTAAACCGTAATGCCTCGCTCAGCAGGTCGTCGGCCGCGTCGAGGTGCTGCCAGGTGTGCGCGACCTTTTCCATCATGTACGGGTCGGATGCGAGGATCTTCCCCAGATCGCCGAGTGCCGGTTGGATCTCCCACCACGCAAACGACACCAGTTGCATCGGAGTCATCGTCTCGTCGGTCATCTTCATCGTCACTCCATTCCTCAGGAGAACGGCAGGTCGCCAGCGTCCATTCTCGCCGGCCTGGTCTACCTCGTTATGGCCATACATCTGGCGCAGGATCGCCAGCAGTTTCTCCACCTCTTCGGGAGACATCGTGTCTTCAGGCGCTGGATGCGCGGCGGGGCGCGTATCAGGTGGGGCAAAGGCGGCGGCCGCGCGGGTGTTCGGCGCGAAACAGAGAGCCTCGCCCGACATGCGATTCAGGACGTTGCCCAGATCAACGACCAGTACGCGCTGGCCCTTGATCTCGCGGCTGTACCCCAGATAGTGGGATTCGACGTGCCAGCCCGGAGTGACCAGGCCTGCCTCCATCAGGGTGTTCAGCCTGTGGTCATTGGTGCCGCCGCGGTCCGCCATGAGACGCAGGTCCGGACCCCAGACCAGATCGACGATCTCCCCAGCGTTTGCGAGCGCCTCGTCATGCGTTTCACCGCTGATCCGCACGGCATACATGATGGGCCTGGGCTGCCGCGTGCGAACGTTGCGCGCTACCCATGCGCGAATCTCAGCGGAGACGCTCATGGTGGGCACCAGCACAAACGCGGTACGAGTGTCTTCCTCTTCTTCCATTGTGGTTACCTCGATTGAAGGAGATGAACGTGGCATCCATGCCGGCGTGACGCATGGAGGGATGGCGCGTGTTGCCACCTCCACTCACTGCCGACCTGGATGCCGCTACGGGACCGTTTATTTCCCTCTGGCGACTGTCTTGGCGACCGATTTCGGTTTGCGCCCGCGCCGACGTATGCCTTCATCGCGCTCACGGCGCCATGCCGCGAACCCCGGCTGGTTCCGCATCACGTAGAGCAGAGCCCTGATGTTGAACACCCAGTCTTCGCCCGCGGCGATGTCGCGCAGGATGCGGTTCAGCGCGCGGTAGCGGTCGCGGGTCTTGCCAAGAGCGAAGGCATCCAGCAATCGCCTGGCGAAAGCACATTGCTCCGGCGTATAGGACGGGGAAGGCTCGGGTGCGGCCAGTTGCGGTGTTGACTCTGGCGTGGTACCCAGCGCGTCATCGTCACATACGACATCGTCCGGTATGACCGGCTCAATGAGGGACAGATAGACGCAGCGCGCACTGCCCACACTGATAGATGCGCCGCCCAGATCGCGCGGATCATCCTTCATCGGTCTGCCGGTGCGGCTGTCGCGTGGCATGGGTACCAGCACCGTGTTCGGCAACTGCTCACCCGTGCGTGCGTACACATCAGGGCCGTACCTGTCGTTGGCATAGGGGCGTTCGTGCATCGCGACACGTGTCTGCACGGCCGGATAGGCGGTCCAAGGCCATCCGCCCGCCGCATACGACGGCGGACATTCGCCGCGCCAGGTTCGCGCTACCCGCTCACAGTAGTCGTGCAGGAGGCTTTCACGCTGATGATTCGGACTCATGACCGGCTCCGCCTCGCGACCGCGATCGCATTCATCACCTTACTCACCACACCGCGACGCGCGATCGTATTCGCTGGGCATGAACGTGGCAGGATGACCTTGACGCCGCAGGGGTGGGTGTAGTGCAGGCGTTTGGTGTGCGCTGACGTGATAAATCCCGCCTCATGCAAGCGCCGCGTCATGTCGGCGATCGTGCTGGTATGCGATGGCGTACCGTGTATGTTATGCTCTGTCATGTCGGATCTCTTTCTGTTAACGATTCGATAGGAGGGCTGATGCCGCCGGATTTCGCGATCGTTGACGGCACCAGTCCTCTGGCCCTTTCCTACTTGCCGTCTTCTTCTCCGTTTTCCTCCTGTTCCTCATGCTCAGTGTCACCGTCACCCAGCAGGTCCAGCGCGTCCCCGAGGAGCGCCAGCGCGTTGTCCAGGTGTTCCATCGTGTGCTCTACATGCCGCATCGCGTAGCTATCCGCCCAGACTTTGCCGAGGTCGCCCAGCGCCAGCGCTATCTGCCCCCAGGCGTATCCGACGAACTCTCGCGCCGTGTGTACGTGCTCACTGTTGTCTTGCATTCGTTGGCCCCCCTTGATCTCATGCAGGCAGAATGGTTGCGGCCCGCGGCCCTTCCTGCGGACTCGCGCTATAGGTCAGCTGTCATCACGATCTATTTGCCAGCATCACCTCCTCTCATCGTGCTGTGGTTGCTCTCGGCCAGCCGCTCGCCAATGAACTGATCGAGCGCGTCGACCGGGACGCGGCGTGCTCGCCCGATTTTGACGCTCGTTAGCTGGCCTCGGAGTACCAACTCATAGGCAAGCGAGCGACCGATTCCGAGCAGCGCTGCCGCCTCGGTCACTGTGAGCAACAACTTACGTGTTTCCATCGCTTTCCTTTCGTTGCTCTCGATCGCGTTGCTTCCCGTCCCTAGCAGGAAGCACCTTCACGCGGTCCAGCTTTCATGCTAGCCTATCAATTTACATAAGATGTATGCTGAGAGTGCATCATGAGATGGCAGACAGCGCAATCAACACTGCATGCAAAAGGTGGAGGGACCTCACGATGTCGCAACGGAGGCATGGATCGAGTGCAAAGGACGAGATCCGGAGGAAAGTGGATGCGAAACTTGGCAACCGACCGGTCAATGACTTTGAGTGGGCATCCTTGCAGCTACAGGTATTCGAAGTGCAGATGGATGCTTTAACGATAGACGAGCTGGTTGCGGAGATTCAGGAGGCCCGGCAGCGTGTTGAGGCACCTGTCAAATTGGGACGCACACACAAGAAGCCTGACGTAAGGCATTCGCCACTGGGATTGCGTGAGGAAGTCTTGGCAGCTATCGTGGCGAAAAACGCGGCTATGCATCAGCGGGTGCAGCAGTTGCGAACACAGGTTCTCAACAACCAGCTTCTAGAGGATGATCAGGTCTTAGCGTGGCTCAAAGCGCAAGAGGAAAAGGAAGGCCATCCAGATCTCTGGCTGACCAATTCAGTCGTGCCCGCCAGTTCCATTCTGGCTGTGCTCGCTGCACTTGAGAAACGATACGACGACCTTCCCCACGATGCGGAGGGGAACCTTCTGCCCCTGTCACTCACCGTCACGATTGATCCTCGGCATATTAAGCCGAATCTGTCCCCGCGGTATCTTGATTGCATCGTGCGTGATCCAGAGACGGGGCAGTACGAGACGTATACCTGTAACACGAAGGCCGGTGGCGTACTGGAGGCATTGCGACGAACGGGAGAGCATTTAGCGCGTGTGTGCTCATGGGTTGAATCCGATGCCGTTCGCTTCATCCTGACTGGCATCCCACCAGCTGTGCCGCGCATCAGCAGTTCCGTTTCATACTCATCGTGGAAAATGCGAATCCACCTCACCATTGATCCTGACGCGACACCCCGTGAGGTCATGGAGTACTACCGTGCCGAGCGTGAGCCTATGATCAGCCGAACACGAGCCCTGACCGAGAAACACTTGCGCTTGGTGCTGTTTACGATCAGGCAGCCTCGCACCGATGGCGAGACGTGGCGGGAGTACATGATCCGCTGGAACCAGACCTACCGAAAGCAGCATCCGGACTGGACCTATACGCAAGACACAAACTTCGCACGTGACTGCACCCAAGCACGGGAGCATCTAGAACACCCCGACTATAGAGTCCCTGTTTCACCTGAGTTCGCGAGGTGGCTAGAATCGCAACGAGCGGCACGTGAACTAGAAGAGGCATCGCAAGAACAGGGAAGCACCTAGCACCCGTCATCGTAAGCAAACCATCGATCAGAGACGGATCACGAGAGAGGCAAGTAGACATAGGCAAGTGAGACACTAGCGAAGGCAGCAGTATGAAGCGAGCGGATGGCTGCTGGGAGGCACGGATGACGTTTGAGAGGGGACGATGTCAGCGATTAGCGTCCAGGACCCGACCGCAAGCTGCTCAAACGCTGATCGCCGCGCATAGGGACTATGGCCGAGACGTTCCGATCAGAGGCAAATGGTAAAGAATAGTTCAGTATCGGACCTGCGGGGCCACATACGCTGTTGGACAACCTAGAGCATGGAAAGCTCCAGGGGCAACCGAGAAGCGGGTGCATATAGTGGCCCTTATCAAGTAATCACTCTGGTCTTGAGTAGCCATGTGGCGCCGCTGGACACGTGAACCAGCAGCTATGATAGCTGCGCATCAATACTGACGCGACTGGGTTCGCCTCCTATCACGGCGGGAGCTACATTTCCTCGATCCCCAAAGGAGCACCCTACAATGACATCCTCACCAAGCACTGCCTCCGTGACGAAGAGCAGTACGACGACTGCGCGCAGAACCGGGCGCCGCGGCAACCAGGAGGGCAGCATCACACAGCTCGCGGATGGACGCTGGCAGGCGCGCATCACCCTGGAAAACGGCAGTCGCAAAGCCTACTATGCCAAAACACGTGCTGAAGTCCAGAAGAAACTCACTGCAGCGCTACGTGATCGTGACCGGGGGTTGCCGGTCGGACTGGATGAGCGCCAGACTCTTGAGCAGTGGCTTATGGCGTGGTTGGACGCAAGTCGGCATCAACTCAAGCCCGGAAGCTGGAAACGCTACGAAGAGATCACGCGACGGCACATTGTGCCAATGCTCGGCAAGCTGCCGGTCGCGAAGGTAACACCGCAGGACGTGCAGCGTCTCTATAGCGCGAAGCTCGACGAGGGATTATCAACCACGTCAGTTCACTACATCCATCGAACCCTACGCAGAGCATTGGGTGAAGCCGAGCGGCAGGGCGTAGTTCCCCGCAATATAGCGCGCCTGGTAACGCCACCGCGACCTCGCCGCGAAGAGATGCATGTACTTGACAGCGAACAGGTGCGTCACCTGCTGGATGAGGCGCAAGGTCATCGTCTGGAAGCGTTCTTTACGCTGGCCGTGCATACCGGCATGCGCGTCGGTGAATTGCTCGCGCTTCGATGGAAGGATGTCAGTCTCGACCGCGCCAGCCTTTCCGTGCAGGCGACACTGCAGCGGAATAAAGATGGCAGATTCACCTTTGCGCTGGCCAAGTCGGCGAAGAGCCGTCGACAGATAGCTCTTACTCCATCTGCCGTAGCGGCTCTCCGGCGTCACCGCGCCCGCCAGCTTGAAGAACGACTGGCTGCAGGAGACGCCTGGCAGAATACCGACCTCGTCTTCACGGACGTGATAGGCGCACCCCTGAACGGTATTCACATCTTGCGTTACCAGTTCGCGCCACTCTTGAAGCATGCCGGGTTGTCGCCGATACGTCTGCATGACTTGCGCCACACCTGTGCGACGCTCCTACTCGGCCGGGGCATCAATCCCAAGATCGTGAGCGAGATGCTCGGCCACAGCACGATAGCGATTACCTTAGACCTGTACAGCCACGTCCTGCCCACGATGCAGCAGTCGGCCGCCAATGCTCTGGAAGCGGTGCTCGGCAAAGCGTAAGGCACAAATTGGCATCAAAATTGGCATCAAAATGGCCTGAACCCGGTATTACCGCTCGCTCAGGCCATTCCGTTCGCTCGCCACGAACTAGCTTCATTTCTGGATAAATGTGGTAGGGCGGGAGGGACTCGAACCCTCACTCCGGTCTCCCGGAAGCGGATTTTAAGTCCGCTGTGTCTGCCATTTCACCACCGCCCCGTGGTTCAGCCAGACACAGAATAGCACACGGACCAGCACGGGAACAGCGTGCCGTTTGATCCGCTGTGTCCGCTGTGGGCCCATCAACACGCGGGTGTGGAGCGGTGTTTGCGCCCGCCAGGAACTGGAACACGCTCTTCGCGGGACGATCCGCTGGCCCTACCGATCATTCCCCGAATGGCTAGCGGTTCGTATCTATGACGCAGAAGCGGTTGCCCTCGGGATCGGCCAGGATGACGTAATCGGCGTCTGGCGGCCGCTTGCTCCAGTGTACCTCGGTAGCGCCCAGTGCGATCAAACGCTGGACCTCTCTCGCCTGGTCATCCGTGTACAGGTCGAGGTGAATGCGAGGCGGCACATGCACCTCTGAGCGGGCCATATCAAGCGAAAGATTCGGCCCGATGCCATCGCGGGGACGCAGCAGCGCGAAGTCGTCGCTCTCCTCCTTACGGGGCACATAGTCGAGGGCAGCCGCCCAGAATGCCGTCTGTCGTCGCAGATCGGGTACGCGTAGCACGATTGAGCCGATTCAAACCCTCGTCATGAAGGATATTCACCTTTCAATAACGAAACGTTTCCCAGCGGCTGGCTCATGGCATCGCCTCATCATGCGCCGGAGCGTTCGCACGCCGCGCCTGTGTATTCTGGGATTACAGGGTGCCCTTGTATTACGACAAGATGTCATGCATACTCTATACACTTGAACGGCCTGAAGCCGTTCGGTTGATTACCTGCTATGAGATGGCCGTCCCGGTGCGACTGAGCATCGATCACTCAGCGCGCATCCAAAACCAGAAAGGACTTACTCCGCCGCCGCATGCCCCGGCAGCCACATAGCTGTTCTCCCCGGATACGCCGAGCACGCACCGCAACGTAGCGAGCTGTTATCGAAGCATCGGAGGATGACATGGCAACAGCAAGACCCGCGGATTCCGGTGGCATCTCCATGCGCGAGATGGCGCCAGTGGTCGCGGCAAGCACCACCGGCACCGCCATCGAATGGTATGATTTCTTTCTCTACGGCACGATGGCCACGCTGGTTTTCCCGAAGCTCTTTTTCCCTGAATCCAACCAGATCGTTGGCACGCTGCTCTCGTTCTTCACCTTCCTTGTCGGCTTCATCGCGCGCCCCATCGGCGGCGCTATCTTCGGACACCTGGGCGACCGCATTGGCCGCAAGTCGACGCTGATCGTCACCTTGCTCCTGATGGGCCTCGCGACCCTTCTCGTCGGCTTTATGCCGGGCTATGCGCAAATCGGCATCGCGGCGCCAATTATCGTCTCGGTTCTCCGCTTCTGCCAGGGCCTTGGCGTTGGCGGCGAGTGGGGCGGCTCCGTACTGCTCGCGCTCGAATATGGCCACAAGCGCAATCGCGGCTTCTGGGCCGCGTGGCCGCAGATGGGCGTGCCTATCGGGTTGATTCTCTCGACCGTGATCGTCAAGATTTTCTCCGGCAGCACCGGCTTCTTCAATCCGGCAGCCACCGGATGGTGGAACGGCACCTGGCGCATTCCGTTCTGGATTAGCGCCGTACTGATCGCCATTGGCCTCTACATCCGCCTGCGCATCCTGGAGACGCCGCTCTTCGCTAAGGTCAAGCAGGAGAACCGCGAATCTGCTTCGCCGGTCGCTGAGGCCGTGCGCCGCAGCACGCCGGAGATCCTGCTGAGCGCTGGCGCGCGGTTCACCGAGCAGGCTCCATTCTATCTCTTCACGACGTTCGTCATCACGTATGGCATTACGCTGAAGATGGATGGCGCGGTGATTCTCAACGGCATCATCATCGCTGGAGTCATCGAGCTTTTCACCATCCCCCTCTTCGCGCGCCTGTCGGATTCGGTGGGCCGGAGAAAGTGGTATCTCATCGGCTGCGTGCTCATGGCGCTATTCGGGTTCCCGTACTTCATGCTCATGAACACGAAGAACACGGGACTCTACATACTGGCCATCATCATATCGCTGGCGGTCTGCCATGCCTGGGTGTATGGTCCGCAGGCGGCGCTCATCGCTGAGCGCTTCGGCACACGCTCGCGCTACAGCGGCGCGTCGCTCGGTTACCAGCTTGCGGCGCCGTTCGCGGGCGGCCTTGCGCCGATCATCGCGCTGCTGCTGCTCAACGGCAAAACCAGCCTGGCGGCGCTCGGCCTTTCCAAGGTCGTCGTCAACATCGGCGCTGGCTCATGGCAGGCGGTATCGGTGTACATCGTTGCATTGGGCCTCATCTCCTTCCTGTCTGTGCTCGGCCTGAAGGAGCTGACGAACGCCGACATCTCGGATGCCGAGGTTGTCCGGGTCGGGGAGCCTTCTTTGGCAACCAACGTTGGCCTGCAGGAGTAGTAGCATCCGCTGCCTGCCGTTGTGGCGCGTGAGATAATGGGATTCACCCACGGCGCGTCACATTCGCGTACCATGGCCGTATCCGGGTCCACTGATGACGTGCTCTGTGCCCTCTCGATATGCTCAGCCATACCGGGAGGGCGCGTTTTGCGACCGTGAGGAGACGTATAGTTTGGCGATGGCACTGGAGGGCCTCCGCGTTCTGGATTTGACGCAGATCATGGCCGGGCCGTTCTGCGCGATGTTGCTGGCTGATCTTGGCGCGGAGGTCATCAAGATCGAGAAGCCGCAGGGCGGCGATGACTCGCGGCGTATGGGGCCGCCATTTCTCCACGGCGAATCCGCGGCTTTCATGGCCGTGAACCGCAACAAGCTGGGCCTCACGCTGGATATCAAGACACCAGCCGGAGCGGACATCCTCTGGAAGCTGATTGAGTCGGCGGATGTGCTCATCGAGAACTTTCGCCCCGGCACGCTGGCGCGACTTGAGTTTGGATACGAACAGGTCCACGCGCGCCAGCCGCGGCTCGTCTACTGTTCCATCTCCGGCTACGGGCAAACGGGACCGTACAGCCAGCGCGGCGGCTTCGATCTGGTCGCGCAGGCGATGAGCGGCGTGCTCTCCGTGACGGGAACGCCAGATCAGCCGGTGAAGGTCGGCGTGCCCATCAGCGACCTCAACGCGGGATTGTTCGCCAGCCACGCGATTCTGGCAGCTCTGCTGGCGCGCTCCCGCACCGGCGAGGGGCAGCACGTCGAAACCTCGCTGCTGGAAGCGGCGCTCGCCTATACAATCTGGGAATCCAACGAATACTGGGCCTCTGGCGAGCCGCCGCGACGCCTGGGCACCGCGCACCGGCTGATGGCACCCTACCAGGTGTTCGAGACGGCGGATGGCTGGATTGCGGTTGGCGCGGCCAACCAGCGCAACTGGGAGCGGCTGGCGCAAGCGATGGATCGCCCCGATCTGCTGGAGGATGCGCGCTTCAACTCGAACGCTGAGCGCATGGCCCATCTGGCCGCCCTGGTAGAGACGCTGACGCAGACGTTCCGCACAGCGACAACGGATGCCTGGGGTCGCCGGCTGGAGGCCGCTGGCGTGCCCGCCGAGCCGGTCCTGACGCTGGATCAGGTTTACGCGCACCCGCATGTTCAGGCGCGCGGCATGGATGTCGTGGTCGAGCATCCTGTCGCGGGCGGCATCCACGCCATCGGCAATCCGGTGAAATACTCCGCTACGCCAGCGGCGATCACGCGGCCCGCGCCGCTGCTGGGCCAACACACCTTCACCGTGCTGCGCTCTCTCGGCTATACTGCTGAGGACTGCGAACGGCTGGAGGCTGCCGGTGTCGTCACGGATGCGCACTGGAACACGACGGAAGGCGAGCGATGACACAGAGCACGAGCCGGGAACAGCCGGATGTGGGCGAGGTGCGCCTTGAGCGCGATGGAGCGGTTGCGCTGGTGACGCTGTCGCGACCGGCGGCGCTGAACGCGATGACCTGGACGATGTACGAACAGCTCGAAGCGCATCTCAACGCGCTCGCCAGCGATACGCCGGCGCGAGTGGTGGTGTTTCGCGGCGAGGGCGATCGGGCGTTTAGCTCAGGAACGGATATCAGCCAGTTCGATGGCATCACCGGCGCGGAAGGTGTGGCGTATGAGCGGCGGCTCGACGCGATCATGGACCGCGTGGCCGCGCTGCCGATACCAACGATTGCCGCGATCCAGGGCTATGCCGTCGGCGGCGGATTGCTGCTCGCGGCCGCCTGCGATCTGCGCTACGCCGCGCCTTCCGCCAAGATCGGCGCGCCGATGTCGCGAACGCTCGGCAATTGCCTCAGCATCGGGAATTGCCGGCGGCTCGTCGCGGCGGTTGGCGCGATGCGCCTCAAAGAGCTGATGTTCACGGGGCGGCTGCTCTCGGCCGAAGAGGCGCTGCGCGCAGGGTTCCTGACCGCTGTGCTCGATGGCGAGGACTTCATCGGGCAGGCGCTGGCCAGAGCGCGAGAGATCGCCGAGCGCGCGCCGCTGACCCTGTGGGCGACGAAAGAGGCGCTGCGCCGTCTGGAGCAAGCCGAAACTGGCGGCGAACGGGAGCCGGTATTCGACGACGTGGTTGCTCGCGTCTACGGCAGCGCGGATTTTCGTGAAGGCGTGCGCGCGCACATGGAGAAGCGACGCCCAGTGTGGCGGGGAGAATAATCGTATGCTGCCATTGGCGGGAATCCGGGTGCTGGATATGACGCGCGTGCTGAGCGGCCCGTTCTGCACGATGACGCTGGGCGACCTGGGCGCGGAGGTCATCAAGGTTGAGCCGGCGCAAGGCGACGACACGCGCCACTGGGGTCCCCCATTCGTGGAAGGCGAAAGCACCTACTTCATGAGCGCGAACCGCAACAAGCGCAGCATCACCCTCGACCTGAAGGACGAAGCCAGCAAACAGGCGCTCTGGGACCTGATCGCACGCGCGGATGTGGTCGTCGAGAACTTCCGCCCTGGCACGTTCGCCCGCCTTGGCTTTGGCTGGGAGGTGCTCCACGAGCGCTTCCCCAGGCTGATTCTCGTCTCGATCTCCGGCTACGGGCAGACGGGGCCGTGGTCGACGCGCCCCGGCTACGATCTGATCGCGCAGGGTGAAGGCGGCTTGATGAGCGTGACGGGCGAGCCGGAGCGGCCACCGGTGAAGGTCGGCTTCTCCATCGCCGACCTCGGCGCGGGCATGTGGGCTACTATCGGCATCCTCGCGGCGCTGCGCAACCGGGACCAGACGGGCACCGGCGACAGGATAGACGTCTCGCTGCTGGAGACGGTCGTCGCGTGGCAGACGTATCACGCCGAGGCGTATCTTGTCGCGGGCAAGGTGGCGCATCCGATGGGCAGCGCGCATCCCAGCATCACGCCCTATCAGATGTTCGCTGCGAGCGACGGCTACTTCAACCTCGCCATTGGCAACGATGGCCTCTGGCAGCGGCTCTGCGACGTGCTGGACGCGGCGCGCGAGGAAGAGGATGGCGAGGCTTGGTATCGCGAACCCGCGTATGCACGCAATGTGGATCGCGTGGCAGCGCGCGAGACGGTGATCGGTCGGCTGAACGACATCTTCGCGCAACATCCACGCGCATACTGGCTGGAGCGACTCGCGGAGGCGGGCATCCCGGCGGGCAACGTCAGTTCCATCGCGGAAGCCTTCGAGCATCCGCAGGTGCAGGCGCGCAACCTCGTGCATGAGGTACGGCATCCCACTATCGGGCCGATGAAGATGGTGGGGCTGCCGCTGCACTTCGATCGCGCGGACATCGCGGCCCCGAAGGCTCCGCCGCTGCTGGGCGCGGATACCGTCGAGGTGCTGCGCGAACTGGGCTATTCTGAGGAGCAGATCGCGGCAGTTGCCCGCCAGCGAGAGAACAGGCCGTGATAGCCATGTGTGGCGAGCGATCGCGCCGCTAGCCCGTGCCGGGTTTTAACGGCTCAGCCACATGCCGCATGGCATAGGTGGCGCGGGCATGACACCATCCGGCGGCGAGTTAGCCAGGCGTGCATGGGGCAGCCGCCGCTGACATGAGGTCACATCTTCGGAATGATGGACTCCATCTCGCTCTCGGTGAATGCGCGAAGAGTCTGCGTACGCACATATCCCGAGCCGCCAAGGGCGAGCAGCTCCGCCATGGCCGACTGCTCGTCCGGAAACTCAACTGTCGATACGATGTCGTACTTTCCCTGGGTCCAATAGATAGAGATCACCTGGCCGCCGCGCCGTTCCACATCAGCGCGGAACTCGCGTGCGCGTCGTACCGTATCACGGGCGTTCTTCACGCCCTGCTCAGTCCACTTGACTAGCGCGACATATGTGGGCATGGCCCGCACCTTCCTTTGCCTGAATATCCGCCGCGTCGTACGGCTTCGCCCCATGCATCGCTCAATGATGTCCGCTGCACAAGAAAGTGTCAATCCGCGCATTGGGGTAGGCGTCGTGGTCAACCCGCCGTAGTGATCGGAGCAATACCCGTGACACCGCTCTGCGCCGGTCTCTGCCGGTATCGCGTCCTGCGCTCCCATGCCGCTTGTTCGCGCCATTTCCCAGGAGTGGATGGGATTTGCCCGGCTGGTTCCTGAAAGCTGATACGCGCGCACTAGCCAGCTCACGGATTTCACGGCGCAGAAGAATAGGGGGCATGGCCCGCGCCATACCCCCACTCGCACGTCTATCGGTTGTCGGCAGATCGTGCGTGAATTACCCTTTCAGGCGGCGGAACTCCGGATTGATAACGGCGAACTTCAGTTCCGTCATCTCCTGCATGGCATAGCGCAGGCCTTCGCGACCGGTGCCGCTATCCTTCACGCCGCCGTATGGCATGTGGTCCGCGCGATAGGTCGAGACGTCGTTCACGATGACGCCGCCAACTTCCAGCTCCTCGATGGCGTAGAGCATCTCGGCAAGATCGTGCGTGAAGATGCCGTGATTCAGCCCTAGATGCGAACGGTTCACCTCTTCGATCACGGCCGCGAAGTCGGTGTAGCGCTGAAGCGCGACCAGCGGCGCGAAGACCTCCTCGCAGACCACCAGCATCTCCTGTGTCACGTTGGTGAGCACAGTCGGCGTGAGATACGCGCCGTTGCGCGTGCCGCCGGTCGCTACCGCCGCTCCCTGGCGCACCGCTTCCTGAATCCAGTGTTCCGCGCGGACTGCCGCGTCTTCCGAGATCATCGGGCCGACCTCAACGCCCTCCTCCAGCGGATCGCCGACCTTGAGCGCGCCCGCCGCTTTCGCCAGCTTCTCCGCGAACGCGTCATACACGGCGTCATGCACGTAGATGCGCTGGGCAGAGATGCACGACTGCCCGGCGAACTGGAAGCCGCCGCGCGCGATGGCAGCAGCCGCGGCATCGAGATCCGCCGTCGGCGTGACGATGTTCGCGGCGTTCGAGCCAAGCTCCAGCGCCACCCGCTTCATGCCCGCCCGCGACTTGATGTGCTGGCCGACGGGTCCGGAGCCGGTGAAGCTGACCATCGCCACCTTGTCGCTCGTCAAGAGGACGTCCGCCGCGTCCGTCGAGCAGGGCACCACGTTGAAGACGCTCTGCGAGACGCCCGTCGCATCGGCTGCTTCCGCGATGACCTCGGCCAGCAGGAGCGCGGTAAGCGGCGCCTCGGTGGTGGGACGCAGGACGACCGTGCAGCCAGTGGCAAGCGCGGGGGCGACCTTATGCGCCACGAGATTCAGCGGATAGTTGAACGGCGTGATCGCCGCGACGACGCCCACCGGCTGGCGAATCGAGAGGCCGATGCGATCCTCGGAGCCGCGCAGCAGGTCCATAGGGACGATCTCGCCGTACATGCGCTTGGACTCTTCCGCGGCGGTCAGAAACGTCGTCTGCGCGCGCTGGATCTCGGCCACGGCGGGATTGCGCGGCTTGCCGACCTCTTCCGCCATCAGCGTGACGAACTCCTCCTTGCGCGCGCCAATGCCCGCGCTGATCTTCGAGAGGAACTCGAAGCGCTGGTAGCTGGGCGACTTGCGATAGGACGTGCGGAAGGCATGATAGGCCGCGTCAATCGCCTGCTGCACCTGCCCGGCGGAGGCCTGGCTCACCTCCGCGAGAACGCGCCCGTCGCGCTGGCTGTGCTTCTCGCGGGTGCCGCCTTCACCCATGATCCATGCCCCGTCTATGCGGAGCTTGCGTGCTTCTGCCATTCTGGAATCCCCCGATACGTGAAGGCGCCGGCTACCACTCGGATAGCCGGCTCAGATTGCTCGTTGGGTCTGGCTGCTACTCCAGCAGCGCGAGCGGCTCCTCGATCAGATCGGCCAGCGTGCCAAGGAACTGCGCTCCCCGCGCGCCATCGACAACTCGGTGATCGCACGAGAGGCTGAGCGCCATCACCGGCTGAACCGCCGGCATGCCGTTCACCGGCACCACCTTCTCCACGATGCGCCCGACCGCGAGGATGGCCGCCTGTGGCCCGTTGACGATCGCGTTGAAGGCATCCACGCCATACATGCCGAGATTGCTGATCGTGAAAGTGCCGCCAGCCACATCGTCTGGCCGCAGCTTGCCCGACTTCGCCCGCTCGACGAGCGCGACACGCTCCCGCGCGATCTGTTCCAGGCTGAGCCGGTCGGCATCGTGAATCACCGGCACGACCAGCCCGTCCTCGATGGCGACGGCCAGGCCGATCCCGATGTGCTCGTGCCGGATGACCGTCCCATTGCTCCACGATGCGTTGAGTCGTGGCTGGCTGCGCAGGGTCGCCGCCGCGACTTTCACCAGCAGATCGGTATACGTAATGCGCTCAGCGCTGTGGCGCTGCGCCTGCTCGCGCCAGGCTACCAGCCGCGACGCGTTCGCCTCGCGCAGCAGGAAGAAATGCGGAATCTCGCGCCAGCTTTGTGCCGTGCGCTCCGCCATCACACGCCAGATAGCGGAGATCGACGCCGGTTGCGCCGCCGCGACAGATGCCGCCTGATGCGTCCCGTTGCTCTCGCCCGCGGTTGCCGCCAGCACGTCGCGCGTGACGACGGCTCCTTCCGGCCCGCTGCCAGAAATCGTAGCAATATCCGCACCCAGTTCCCGCGCGATGCGCCGCGCCTTGGGCGAGGCCGCAGCCAGGCGGGTGGCGCGTGGCGCGGTCGCAACCACTGCCGGGCGCTGCCCCTCCAGATAGGAGAGAACATCCGCCTTCTGAATCCGGCGGCCATTGGCAGGAATGCCAGAGAGATCGATGGCGTGCGCCGCGGCGATGCGAGACGCCAGCGGGCTGATATTCGGCGCGCTCGCGGGCATCGTCGCTGCCGTGGCGTCAGGGGCAGCTTCTGACGCCACGCTCTGGCTGCCGTTTCCCATCGTGCCTGCGAATGACTCCCCCTCCTTCAGGAGATGCGCGATCACATTCCCGACGGGCACATCCTCGCCTTCCGCGGCGGCAATCCCGGCCAGCACTCCCGCCGCTGGAGCCTCCAGCTCGACCATTGCCTTATCGGTCATGATCTCCGCCAGCGGCTCGCCCTTCTTGACCTGCGCCCCTTCGGGCTTGAGCCAGCGCACGAGCGTGCCCGTCTCCTGGGCCATGCCGAGCGCCGGCATGATGACATCTGTTGCCATTCTCGGTCTCCTGGCTTACGACTGGCCGGAGGCAGCGGCCTGAGCGCTGCTCACGAGGCCATCCAGCCGGTGGCCGTTGAGCCGCGTATTCAGGTTGGACTGTGATTCGCGGATCGTTGGCAGCGCGCCAGCGGCGGTATAGTAGTGCGAGCCGGCCACGAGCAGCTCCTCCGCGGGGAAGCGCGTGATGACCTCGCAGCCATCCTTCGTGACGACCAGCTGTTCCTCGATGCGCGCCGCCGACCAGCCATCCGACGCGGGCCAGAAGGTCTCCAGCGCGAAGACCATGCCCTCTTCGATCACTTCTGGGTGGTCGAGCGAGACGAGGCGGCTGAAGATTGGCTTCTCCCAGATCGAGAGGCCGACGCCATGCCCGTATTGCAGCGCGAAAGCCGCTTCTTCGTTCGGGAAGCCGAACTCCTCGGCCTTGGGCCAGAGCTTCACGACATCCGCCGTCGTCACTCCCGGCTTGATAGTCGCGATGGCGACGTCAAGGATCTCGCGGCACTTCTTGTAGGCGTCCACCTGAGCCTGCGACGCGCTGCCGATGGCAAAGGTACGGTAGTAGCAGGTGCGATAGCCGTTATAGCTGTGCAGGATGTCGAAATACGCGGGATCGCCGGGCCGCAGCGAGCGGTCGCTGAAGACGTGGGGATGCGGGCTGCAACGCTCGCCGCTGATCGCGTTCACGCCTTCGACGTGCTCCGAACCCATATCGTAGAGCACCTTGCTGACGAGTCCGACGCACTCGTTCTCGCGCACTCCCGGCTTCATGAAGCGGTATAGCTCGTCATACGCGGCATCCACCATCATGCAGGCGGTGTTGAGCAGCGTCACCTCATCGACGGTCTTGATGAGCCGCGCCTTCTGCATCAGCTGCTGCCCATCCACGACCTTGATGCCCTCAGCCTGCAACGCGAAGAGCACCGGAAGCTCAATGGCGTCCACGCCGAGCGGCTCATTCAGCAGGCCCCGCTGCTCCAGCTCGACGCGAATCTTGTGGGCCACGTCCTCGGCGCGCCCGGCTTCCGGCAACATCGCGCCGCGCTGGGTCGAAATGCCCGCGCGCGACCGCTCGCCCAGCCAGGGACAATACAGTTGATGATGGCGGGCAGCGGAGCCAAAGTCCCAGAGGATGGGATCGTCGTCCTGCGGCAGCAGGGTGAAGCGCGCCAGCTTGTCCATCGCCCAGGTGCCGATGTGCGTCGCGGTGATATAGCGGATGTTGTTCATGTCGAAGCAGAGCAGCGCGCCCAGCTCCGATTCTTTCAAGAGGCGCTTGATGCGCGTGAGACGCTCGGTGCGCAGGCGCTCGTAATCTACGCGCGCCTCCCAGTCAACGCCCGTCAGTCCGTATGTCTTGAGAGCCATGCTCCTGCTCCTTTGCGGGTTGCGTATGCGAATATCCTGCGAATATCCGGTGAGTAGCGGATGAAAGCGCGTTTCATCTCGCGCCTAGGCGCGACCGCACAGCGTTTTCGCGAGGTTGACCACTTTCTCGACGGTCGGCACAGTCTGGTCTTCGAGCACCGGAGAGAACGGCACTGGCACGTCCATCGCGCCCATCCGCTTGACCGGCGCATCCAGGTAGTAGAAAGCGCCATCCGCGATGATTGAAGCCAGTTCCGCTGTGACGCCGTAGCGCTCGTAGCCTTCATCCACCACGATAGCGCGGCTGGTCTTTTTCGCGGATTCGATCAGCGTCTGCTTATCCAGCGGGAAGAGCGTGCGCGGATCGACCACCTCGGCGCTGATGCCCAGCTTCTCCAGCTCATCCGCCGCGCCGAGCGCGACCTGCACCATGCTGCTGGTGGCGACGAGCGTGATGTCCGTTCCCGCGCGCTTGACGTCCGCGACGCCGAACGGGATGGTGTACTCCTCCTCCGGCACGGGACCCTTGAGCGTATACATCATCTTGTCTTCGAAGAAGACGACCGGGTTCTCATCGCGAATAGCCGTCTTGAGCAGGCCTTTGGCGTCGTATGGCGTGGAAGGGATGACGACCTTCAGGCCGGGCACGTGGCTCACCCAGGCGTGCAGGCTCTGGCTGTGTTGCGCGGCGGAGCGGCGCGTCGCTCCCAGCGTCGTGCGCACCGTCATGGGGACGTTGAGCTTGCCGCCGGACATGTAGTGGACCTTGGCGGCCTGGTTCACCAGTTGGTCCATGATGAGCGTCAGGAAGTCGCCAAACATGATGTCCACGACGGGCCGCATACCCGTCATCGCCGCGCCAACACCCAGGCCGGTGATGCCCGCCTCGGAGATCGGCGAATCGATGATGCGGGTGGGACCGAATTCCTCGACGAGTCCCGAGAGCACCTTGAAGGGCGTGCCTGCCTCGGCGACATCCTCCCCCATGATGTAGACGCGTGGATCGCGGCGCAGTTCTTCGGCCAGCGCCTCGCGGATGGCCTGCGCCAGAGTGATCACGCGGCCGCTCTCGGAACCGGCAGCCGCTCCAGCCGCGCGCGGCGCAACACTAGACGTAGACATGCTGATCTACCTCGCTTGGATCTGGATACTCGGCTTCCAGGGCGAACGCGACCCCCGCCTCGACTTCCGCTTCGACCTCAGTCCCAATGCGCTCAAGTTCCGCTTCCGTCGCCACACCCTCAGCGACGAGCCGCTGGCCCAGCAGCTTGATCGGGTCGCGGTCGGTCTTCCAGTGTTCTTCTTCCTCTTTCGAGCGATAGTAGCCGCGCTGGATGTCTCCGACGTGGTGGCCGTAATAGCGATAGGTGTTGCAGAGCAGGAAGGCGGGGCCTTCGCCGCGACGCGCCGCGTCGACCAGCCGCTGCGCCGTCTCGTAGACCGTCGCGGCGTCCTGCCCATCCACCTCGGCAGTGGTAATGCCGAAGCCCTTCGCGCGCGCCGCCAGCTCACCGGCGGTCGTCTCGCTGTAGTGGGTGTACTCGTTGTAGAGATTGTTCTCGCAGACGTAGATCACCGGAAGCTTCCAGAGCGAAGCCATGTTCATGACTTCGTAGAGCAAACCCTGGCCCATCGCGCCATCGCCAAAGAAACAGACGGCCACCTGGTCGCTGCCGCGCATCTTGCTGGAGAAGGCCGCGCCCGTGGCGATTCCGGCGCTGCCGCCGACGATGGCATTCGCGCCGAGATTGCCAGTATCCTGATCGGCGATATGCATTGAGCCGCCCTTGCCGCGGCAATAGCCGGGAGCCTTGCCGAGCAGCTCAGCGAACATGCGGTCCACCGATGCGCCCTTGGCGAGGCAGTGACCGTGGCCGCGATGCGTGCTGGTGATGTAGTCGTCGCGACGTAGCGCCGCGCAGACGCCGACGGCGACAGCCTCCTCTCCACTGTAGAGGTGCGCCAGGCCGGGCATGCGCGCACTCATATAGAGCTGGTTGACCTGTTCCTCGAACTGCCGAATCATCACCATCTGGCGGTACATGTGCAGCGAGCGTTCGCGCTCTCCCGGCGATGTTCCGGCGTGCTGTGCCGGCTGGGATGCGTTGACCTGTGCCACAGGTGCCTCACTTTCTTCCGATTCTTCCGATGGCGCATTACTGAACCCGCGGGCCGATGGCAGTGAGCGCATGCCGGATCAGCTATCCGGCTTGATGGCAGCGTGCGTATCCTGGCGCACCTGCGCCATGTGCTCGCGCATGGCTCTGCGGGCGGCTTCGGCATCGCGCTGGCCGACGGCCGCCAGCAGCCGCCGGTGGTACGTCTGCCCGCGCGCCGGGCCGCCATGAACGGTAAAGACGAGCTTGCGCTGCTCGCTGAGCAGATCCACGATGGAATCCATCAGCGAGAGCAGAAGAGGATTGCCCGTTCCGCGCGCGAGGGCGCGGTGAAAGCTGTTGTCCGCCGCGATGTAGGCATCCGCGTTCCCCAGGGTGCGGTCCATCGTTTCCACGGCTTCGCGCAGCGCCGCGATGTCATCATCAGTGGAGCGCGTGGCGGCGAGCGCGGCGATCTCAGGTTCGAGGATGTCGCGCACTTCGGTGATGTACTCGGAGGTGCGGCCGCTCTCGATGCTCATCATCAGGCGCAATGAGTGGCGCACGGCTCGCGATGTGCCATTGATGACCATCGTTCCACGACCCGGGCGCATATCGACCAGACCCTTCTGCGCCAGCGTCTTGAGCGCCTCCCGGACGGCGGTCCGGCTGGCATGGAACTGCTCCGCCAGCTCGCGCTCCGAACCGAGATAATCGCCATCGCGCAGCTCGCCATCGAGAATGCGCTTCTCGACCTGCGCGACAATCTGCTCGAATACCTTAGTTCGCTCGATGGGCGAATACATACGCACACTCTTCTATCACGCGTCGTTGCGTCATTCCGTCGCGCCAGGCGCCGGAGCAGGTGCGCGAGAACATGACGGCACGGGATGCCGGTTCTCTCTCGCAACTGGTATGACAATCATACCAGACGCAGCGTGGAAGTCAAGCCTTGACGTGGGAAACTCGCGCCATCACATGCTCGCCCGCGCCGCCTCGTAGTATCGTGCATCACAGTACGCTTCCGGCTCAGCGAGCATCCCGCGTGGATTGCCGAAGCGCTGGCGAATGCTGATGACCTGCCGGAGTCCCGGAAGGTCCAGCGCGGCCTCACGCCCGAAGCCGGTTTCGGGCGCGGTGAAAGCCGCATAGGCCTCGCGGGCGAGATCCACATCGAGCGCCAGCGCGGGTTCCTCGCGCAAAATGCGCCGCACCGCTTCCGCATTGGCGGGATCGTAAATCCACCGCACACTGCCCAGGATGGCGCGGATATAGCGCGTCGCGAGGTCGGGATGCTCATCGAGCCAGCCACGCATGCCCGCCAGCGCCACGGAGGCATACGCGGCGTAGTGCTCGGTCGAGCGCGCGAGGCAGGCGCATCCCGCCGCTTCGGCCCGCAGGTCGAATGGCATGTACAGGATCGTCGCGGGCGTCTCGCCGCGCAGGAGCTTCTCGCAGCGCGCGTCTGTGCTGCCAGCCGCGACGAACGCGTAATCGCGATCGAGGAGCAGGCCCGCGCGCGCCAGCAGATCGCGCAGGACCAGCGCGAAACCTGAGGCCGGATTGTCCACGCCCAGCGCCTGGCCGCGCAGTTCTTCCGCGCTCTGGATATCGCGTTTCGCGTAGACGCTCAGGCGTCCGTTGCTGCCGCCCATCACGAGCACGGCGCGTGGCCGGGAATCCGCATCCAGGCCAAACGCCGCCGGATCATCATTCAGCTTGATGACGTTATCCGGCGCCGTCTGCACGAGATCAAATGCGCCACGCGCCAGCCCGCCAAGCTGCGGAGCCGATCCATTCGTGTAGGAGAGTTCGATGGCAAGGGCTTCGCGCCGAAAGAAGCCCTCACGCGCCGCGACATAGAGCGGAAGATTCTGCAGTCCCCTGAATGAGCAGATGCGCAGCGTCGCGGGCGCAGCCTGACTCATCGCGCCACCTCCCTCGCGGAGCATGGGAGCGGCGACCATATGCCGGCGCGTGCCAGCCAGAACCAGCCGCTCCCTCTATCGAAATACCGTGAGCCGGATGGCTCTTACTCGCTGAGCCCCGCCATCCGCGCGATAACCTTATAGACGATGGCGAAGTCGTGCTGCTCCAGCCCTTGAGCACGCGCCGCGGAAAGCAGCTCGTTGCTGACGGATGTGGTGGGGAGCGGAACGTTCAGTTCGCGTCCCATCTCCAGCGCGAGCACCATATCCTTCTGCATCATGTTGACGTTGAACCAGGCTTCTTCTGGCTCTTTGAGCACGAAGGGGGCGCGATACTTGAGCGAGGGCGAGGCGATCACGCTATCCAGCAGCACTTGCAGCGCTGTCTCGCGCGGGATGCCGCCCTTTTCCGCCAGGAAGAGCGCCTCGTAGAGCGCCGTGATCTGCACCTGGAGGTTGAGATTGACGGCGATCTTCATGAGCACGGCCAGCCCATGCTCGCCAACGTAGTTGACGCGCGGGGCGATATCCCGCAGGACCGGCAACACGCGATCGAACGACTCACGCTCGCCGCCTACCATCATCGAAAGCTGCCCCTGCTCCAGCGTCACGACGCTGCCGGATACGGGCGCGTCGAGCATCTGCGCGCCGCGTTGCTGCACCATGTTCGCGATCTCGCGCGACTTCGCCGGGCTGACCGTGCTCATGTCCACGTAGACCTGTCCGGCGCCAAGCCCGTTGAGCAGCCCGCTATCGCCCTTGACAACAGCCTCCAGCGCCGCCGTATTCGTGACCATTGTAAAGATGATGTCGGATGCCTCGGCAACCTCACGCGGAGAATCCGCCCAGCGCATACCAGCATCTATGAGCCACTGCGCCTTGGAGCGTGTCCGGTTGTAGCCGGTCACCGTATAACCAGCGTCAAGCAGCCGCTTCACCACGCGACCACCCATCGCGCCAAGGCCAACATATCCGAGTGCAAGCGCCGCCATAGAGTGCCTCCCAGCGTTCAAGCGACAGATGACAGGTATCATATACAGTTCGAGCGATGGCCTCCCGCGCGCTTCATGTCATTTCCCGACAGCGGGATGATCCCGTTCGGGCTAGCGCGTCGGCGCGGGCCCCGTGCTCTCGCGTGGAATAAGCTCCGCCGGCAGAATCACCGGCTCTCGTGGCACTTCATCGCCCAGCACGACGTGTAGAAGCCGTTCGGCAGCCGCCACCCCCATCGCGTGCAACGGGATGTGCATGCTGGTCAGGTTCGGCGTTGTCTGCATCGCCGTCGGCAGGTCATTGAAGCCCATCAGTGAAAGATCGCGCGGAACTTCCAGGCCAGCCTCGCGAATGGCGCGTAACGCGCCGGCCGCCGCCAGATCGTTCACCGCGAAAACAGCCGTCGGCGGCTCTTCCAGCGCGAGAAGCTGCCGCATCGCGGCATAGCCTCCCGGCTCACGGAAGCTGCCATCCACCAGGAGTCGCGGATCGTGTGGCAGTTCCAGGCGGCTGATCGCATCGAGATAGCCCATGCGGCGCAGGTGGCCGGTTGAGACGCCATCCGCCCCGGAGATGTGCGCGATACGCCTGTGACCGAGCGATGCAAGATATTGAACAGCTGTTACCGCGCCATCGTAGTCGGCCGGAACAACCGCGTGAGCCGGAAGCGAATCCGTATCACGATTGACCAGCACGAACGGGAACCGCGCCTCCACCAGCTCGCCAATGGCAGGATCGTCGCGGCGAGCGGTGGCCAGAACCAGCCCATCCACCTGCCGGCCGCGCATCATCGAAATGCCGCGGGCTTCGCGCTCGGCATCGTCGTCGGTATTCGCCAGAATCACGCTGTAGTCGTATTCAGCCAGCTTGTCTTCGATGCCGCGAAACACGACGGCAAAGAAGGGGTTGGCGATATCGGGAATGATCGTGCCGATGACGTAACTGCGCTTGGTGCGCAGGGAACGGGCGATGTGGTTTGGCTGGTAGCCATGCTCACGGGCAAGGGTGACGATGCGCTGCCGCACCTCATCGCTCACGCGCTGGCGCGGGTCGTCATTCAGCACGCGAGCAACTGTGGAAGGATGAACGCCAGCCAACCGGCCAAGCTCTTTCAAGGTGAGGGACATGCAGACTGCTTTCGGTAGCGTGATCGTCCATCCCGGCGCTGGCTCGCGCCGGTGAACGAACGATTGTTCCTATTAACTGTAACATTGCCCTCGGCGGGCTGTCAAACAGGCCAGCCAGACCGTATCCAGCGCCATCAGCGTATCATTCCCGGCGATTTCGCTCATGCCATCATCTGACGCCCCCGTCAGGAGGCGGCCTCCGCGACTCCGCCACCCAGATACAGGTTGCTGATCTCCGGATGGTTCAGCACGTCCTGACTGGGGCCAAACAGGCGCACGCGTCCGCTCTCCATCACCACGCCATGCGTCGCGAGGTTGAGACCGGCGCGCGCGTTCTGTTCCACCAGCAAGATGGTCCGTCCAGATTCCTGCATCGTCTTGACCGTCTTGAGCACTTCGCGCAGCGTCTTCGGGTCCAGGCCCATAGACGGCTCATCCAGCAGGATCAGCTTGGGATCAAGCATCAGGCAGCGCGCGAATTCCACCAGCCGCTGTTGCCCGCCGGAGAGGCTGCCCGCCTTGTAGTTGGCGCGCTCGCGCACGACGGGAAAGATCGATTCGACCTCATCAAGACGGCGATGCACCACCGAGCGGTCCTTCACCATGTAGGCGCCGAGCACCACATTTTCCCGGACCGTCATACCGGGAAAGAGGCTGTGGTTCTGCGGCACCTGCACCAGCCCGCGCGCCAGAATCTGGCGTGGGTTAAGCCCAGCGATAGACTGCCCCTCGAAGAGAATCTGGCCGGTGCGCGGCTTGAGAAGCCCGCTGATCGTCGTCAGCACGGTCGACTTGCCGGCGCCATTCGGCCCGACGATGCAGGTGATGGTTCCCTGCTCCACGTCGAGATTGACGCCCTTGAGCACATCGCCACCGCCATAGCCAGCGACGACATTCTGTATCTGCAGCAACATACGCCACTACTCCCCCAGGTACGCTTCAAGCACGGCGGGGTTCGCGCGCACCTCTGCCGGAGTGCCCTCCGTCAGTCGTGATCCGCGATGCATGACCATCACCTTGTGGCACAGATTCATGACGAACTCCATGTTGTGCTCCACCACGAGGAAGGTCAACCCCAGCTCGTTCAGCGATTTGATGCGCCCCGCGAGCTGCTGTATCAACGTCGGATTGATGCCGCCCGCCGGCTCATCCAACAGGATGACTTGCGGATCAGCGATCAGGATGAACGCGAATTCGAGCAATTTGCGCTGGCCATACGAGAGATTGCCAGCTGGCAGATCCTGCAAATGCGCAATGCCGACGAAATTGAGCAACTCCCGCGCGCGCTCCTGCTCATGCGAGCTACTCCACCGGCCTAGCAGCGCCCGCAACCCCTTGCGCTGCATGGCGACGTGCATATTTTCCATGACAGTCAGCCGGGGAAAGATGCGCGTCAGTTGAAACGTCCGGCCAACACCCAGCGCGAAGACATCGTCCGGATGCGCGTTCGTAATCGGCTTGCCATCGAACGTGATGCTGCCCGAATCGACACGCTCATATCCCGTGATGACATTGAAGAGCGTCGTCTTGCCCGAGCCATTGGGGCCGATCAGGCCCGTAATGGACCCCTTCTCCACCGTGATCGAGCAGGCATCGAGCGCGTGTATCCCACCGTATGCCTTGGAGACTTCATGGACCTCAATCAGGCTCATTGATGCTTCCTCACCTGCTCTCGGCTACGACAGTCTGCTGGGCACCTGGAGTGCCCTCGGATGATTCCGCGGCTGCTTCAAGATGGCGCGATTTGCGCGTCGCCCACCACCGGCTGAGCGATGGCACGATGCCCTGCGGCAGCAGGAGGATCACCGCCAGGAAGAGCACGCCATAGAGCACCAGATAGAGCGGGCTATCGCCAATCTGGATTTCAAGATACTGCTGTGCCGGAATGACGATCAGCGCGCCGATTATCGGGCCGGAGAGGGTGCCCAGGCCACCCATGAAGCACATCAGCGCGACGCTCACATCGAAGAGCGGGTCGAAGGCAAACTGCGGAAAGAAATTCTGCATGAAATACGCCCAGATGGCGCCGGCCATCCCGACGAAGAAGGCTGAAAGCACGAACGCGGACAGCTTCATCATGGCGGTTTTCACGCCAAGACCGCGCGCGCGATCCTCATCATCGCGAATGGCAAGCAGTGTCAGGCCATATTTCGAGTTGCGAATCCACCACGCAGCGCCCAGCGCGAGCAGCAGCAGGATGAACGACGCGTAATAGAAGGGAATGTTGAAGAAGTCGCCGCTCCAGAGCAGCAGCGGCAGGCTCATCCCCGACGATCCGTTCGTGATGCCGCTCAGGTTGAACGCCATCAACTGGAAGATAAAGAAGATGGCGATGGTGATCACCACGAAGGTATGCCGTCGCGTGCGCAGCGCGATCGCGCCCACCGGAATCGCCAGCACGGCGGCCACCAGCCCGGCCACGGGCACGAACAGAAATGGCTCGTAGCCAGCGGGAGTGTTCCAGTGCTCGCACATCAGCGCGATCACGTAGCAGCCCGTCCCGAAGAAAGCCGCGTGCCCCAGCGCGATGTAGCCGGTATAGCCGCTGAAGATGTTCCACGCCACGCCGCTCGCCGCATAGATCAGCGTGAAGACGGCGACGGTGGTAATTGCCGGATTGGAGAACACCAGCGGAAAGAGAGCGGCCACGAGAAACAGGACCAGCAGCAGCGCTGGCCTGGCTTTGCTCAGACTCATTGATCCAGCCTCTTTCCTACTGCGCTCTCGTCGCGAGCTTGCCAAACAGCCCCTGTGGCCGGAACAGCAGCACCAGCACAAGCAGCGCGAAAAACACCGTACTGGACCACGTCGGCCCGGCGGGCGACACGGCGATGACGTCTTCGATCACCAGCATGAAGATCGAAGCCACGAGCGCGCCACCAATGCTGCCCATCCCGCCAAGGATGATGATGACGAGCAGGCGTGAGATCAGATCATACGAACTGCCGGAGTTGAAGGCATTGATGCTGCCGAAGGCCATACCGCCCGCCGCCGTCAACGCCACTCCGACGCCAAACGTGAGCGCGGCCACGCGCTCCACATCGATGCCAATAAGCTGAGCCGCCACGCGGTTTTGCATCGTCGCGCGGATGCTATGGCCGAATTGCGTACGGTACAGCATGACGTACAGCGCGGCCAGCAAGACGCAGCTCAACAGGAAGGCAAAGACGTAGATATACGGCAGGTAGAAGTTGAAGAGGTGTAACGATTTCGTCGTGTACCACGCCGTCAGCGTCACGTTATTGTTGGTGAACACCTGCCCCAAAATGCCCTCGATGATGATCGCGATGGCATAGGTGACCAGAATGGAAAGCTGCGTGCGGTCGCGCTTGAGTGGCCGGATGAAGAGCACTTCCAGCACGACGCCCAGGACGAACATCACGGGAATGGTGATGATCAGGCCCAGGAAGAGGTCCAGATTGAAGGTCTGCTGCAGCACGTAGCTAAGGTATGCGCCAAGGACCACCAGCGCGCCCTGGGCGACATTGATGATGTCCATCACGCCGAATACCAGGGTAAGCCCCGAGGCCATGAGCGCATAGACAGAGCCTGACAGGATGCCCGCGACGACAGCCTGTGCATATAGCCCCACGAAAAGCCTCCTCGGATGTGATTGAGCGAGCCGCCCATGCTACCGGATCAGGGTCGGCGCGAGGTATCAGCTCGTAGCAGCGGGGCGCATAACCGCTCGCTATCTTGTGCGCCATCTGCTGACCGCACAGTCCGGATCACTGGACCGGCGGGATGAGAGATACGGTAGCGGAGGCGTGGAGGAGCAGGCGAGCGCCCCCCTCCTCCACACACTCGTTATGAATGGAAGAACAGGCTACGAAAGGCTGAAGCTATCCCCAGTTGGGCTTTGGATACTCGAACGGCGCCGTGGCGGATGCCGTCGGATAGACAAGCTGCAGCGCGCCCTTCTGCCACTGGAAGAGATACGCCGACGCGGCGGTATTCTGGCCGGTCGAGTCGAACTTCACCGGACCCTGCACCGACTGGAACGTACCGGAGTGCAGCTCCTGGATGATCTTCTTGTTATCCAGGCTCTTGATCTTGGTGATGGCCTGCGCCATGACCTGACCAACGGCATACCCCTCAGCAGCGTCGATGGTCACCTGGTCAATCGTGCCGCCGTACTTCTTCACGTAGGCGTTGACGAATTCGGAATTCTGGTATGCGTTCAGGCGGGGATACCAGCCGTTCGGCACGAGCACGCCCTCTGTGTTGGCCGCGCCAACCGCGCTGATAAACTGGCTGCCCTGGTCAGGACCAGCGGTTGCGATCAGCATCTTGGGATTGTAGTGCTGCTGGCGGAAATCCTGGATGAAAGCGGTGATGTCGGGCAGGTGTGTGCCCGCGACGACCACATCCGCGCCAGAGTGGATGACACCGAGCGCGATTGGCGTGTAGTCCGTCGTCTCAGCCGGATAGACCTTGTAGTAAACGGTCTTCACTCCGGCCGCCTCAAGCATGCCCTTGACGCGATCAACCTGCGGCTGCGTGAACGGATCGTCTTCCGTCGCGTAGGCGACTGTCTTGGGCCGCTCGGAGGCTGGCAGCGACTCGATATACTGCGCCAGCGTATCGAGGTTATTCTGCACGGGCAGCGAGACGTCGAAGATGTTGTTCAGGCCACGGGTGAAAACGGATGGGCCACCGCCAGCGCCCTCGGGGAAAGCGTAGCCGTAGCGATTCGCGACGACTGAGGCCGGCTTGGTCAGCAGTGTCGAGAAGGGGCCAAAGGTGAGATCAACCTTGTCGACCGTGATCAGCTTCTGATAGTTGGTCGCGACCTGCTGCGGGCTGCTGCCGTCCGAAACGATGTCGAGCTTGACTTGCCGACCAAGCAGACCGCCGTGCGAGTTGACGTAATCCGCCCAGAGCGTGTAGCCCTGCTCGAAGCCCTGGCCGTCAGAGGAAAAGTCACCGGAGAGAGAAAGCGAGATGCCGATCGTGATTGGCTTGGAGGATTGCCCGCTCCCAGTCGAAGTCGAGGGCTGGCTGCAAGCCGCGGTAGCCAGCAGCACCACGAGAATAATGCTTGCGATCGATGCGAAGTTCCACAGGGGGGACCGTTTGGTCATGGCTCATCTCCCACATCACCACTGATATGGTATCCACACTACGCGCGCAGTTTATTGCGCATCCAGTCAGCTTGCTGGGGACGGTGCCGGTAGGTGATGTTGTTGCAGACGTGATTGCCGCCTTCCAACATCCACAGCTCCGCGCCAGGCGTTGCTTCTGCCATTCGCTCCGCTTCATGGGGGGGAACGACGCGGTCTTGCGCCCCCATCACGATGAGAAGCGGGCATTGAACGTTGCCCATAACACCTGTGAGATCGAAAGGTTCCAGCATCTCGAGCGCAGAAGATGTGTCAGACGCTCGCAGACGCGCGATAAAGGCTTGCTGTGTCAGTCCAGGGAGCTGGTCGAAGTTTTCCTTGATGGAAAAGAAGCCAGCAAGCCCGATGGCCGCCCGGACGCGTGGCTCAAACGCGGCCGCGCGTGGAGCGTAATAGCCACCAAGGCTGACGCCCAGCAGCCCGACCCGCGACGCATCCACATCACGGCGCGTTTCGAGATAGTCAATCGCGTACCGGATGGGCACCTCATAATCGAAGCGCATTGGATGCTCGAACTCCATCTCGCCCTGGCCAGGGCCATCGATGGCGAGCACGGCCATGCCACGCCGGAGCATGTCATCGCCATAGGCATGAAGTTCCTCTTTGACGGAATCGAGACCGGGAATAAGGATAACGACGGGTGGTTTCGCGACATGCCATGGCTTGCGGAACGTGCCGTACATCACGCCGTTGCGCTCGTACGGGATGGCGACGCGCTCGCCTGGCACATCAAAATATGGCAAAGCCCTGCTATACAGCTCGACAACTCTGTCATGCGCGGCCCGAAGCTCGGCAGGTTGATGCACAAACAGGAACTTGCCAAAGTGGTACGCCATGGCAGCCTGGAAATAATGTTGCGCCGCGGATGCGTAGTTGCCGTTGGCCTCGGCCCGTTCACCAAGCTCCGCGTGGGCCGCTCCAGATGCGGACCATATGCGGCACCAGTCATCCCAGTGCTCAACCATCCCGGTTACGCGATAGAAATCGCTGTAATCCACCCCGTTCGCGATGAACCGGGGCGCCCAGTGCGTGATGGCGGTCTGGACTCGCTCGTCACCAGCCACGTGATCGCGCTCCTCACTGAACGTGTCGCCACTGGACGGCGACACCTCAAAGCGATTGGAAAGCCGCGTGCCTCCTTTCTGGAACAATCGATTGTTCGCTTTGAGCAAACGATTGCCTGAGACTGTAGCATCCGGCTTTTTCTTTGTCAACACTCTGCAGCACAACTCGCTGTCGGACATGTTCTGGCCGCGCCACCCCCTCCGCAGAGTGCGAGTGGCGCGCGGCTTGACGGCATATGGTCTCAGGCGTAGACTGCGTGCCACCAGCGAGCAAACGTTCGTGCGGGCCAGACGCGGCTGTTTGCTCACGGAAAGACCACCCATCACGCTCGCCACGCGACCGATGGCAAGGCATCGCCCGAGGAGTCATGGCGGAGAACGTGATACAACGATGAAAGGCCCCATTTCGCGGGGCCGCGGCAGGGATGAGTCACGTTTTCCGGTACGCTCTGCGCTTTACCCGGTGACCACATAGCATGCACCCTGAGGAAAGGTGTGATCGAGATATGCCGGAACTGGTAATCCATGTCAATGGCACGCGCCACGTCGTGCGGGCGACGCCCGACACGCCCCTGCTCTACGTGCTGCGCAATGAGCTTGGGCTGAGCGGGCCGCACTTCGGCTGCGGGCTGGAGCAATGCGGCGCGTGCAAGGTGCTGCGCGGCTCAGAGCCGGTCTTTAGCTGCATGTTGCCCGTGAGCGAGGCCGAGGGCGCCCAGATCACTACGCTGGAAGGGTTGGGCACCGCGGATGAGCTCCATCCCGTGCAGCGCGCCTTTCTCGAAGAACAGGCGGCGCAGTGCGGCTATTGCAGCAACGGCATGCTGATCGAAGCGGCGGCCTTGATCTGGCGCACGCCGCATCCGACCGATGAGCAAATCCGCACCGCTCTTGATGGCAATCTCTGCCGCTGCGGCTCGCACGCGCGCGTCATCCGCGCCGTCAAGCGCGCGGCGCAGCTCATGTGGGAGGCGGAAGAATGACACAGCCGGATGAGACGCGCTGGGGTACGAATGATAAGCCCGCCGCGCCCACTCCCGCCGTCTGGGGCATGCCGTCCACACAGCTGGATGACTGGCTGCGCATCGAGCCGGATGGCACCATCACGGTATTCAGCGGCAAGGTCGAGCTGGGCACGGGCGTGCGCACGGCGCTCGCGCAGATCGTCGCGGAGGAGCTGGACGTGTCGCTGGCCTCGATTCATATGGTCATGGGCGATACGGAACTGACGCCGAATGAGGGCTACACCGCGGGCAGCATGACCATCCAGATGGGCGGCACGGCGCTGCGCAAGGCGGCAGCGGAAGCACGGCAGGCGATGCTGGAGCGCGCGGCCGAAGCGCTGGAAGCGAGCGTGGATGATCTCATCGTGGATGGAGGCGCGATCAGTGTGCGGGGCGTGCCCTCGCGCAGCGTCGCCTTCGCGCAGCTCATGGGTGGGCAGCTCTTCAAGCGGGCCGTTTCCGGCACGGCGCCAACCAAGCATCCGGAGGAGTACCGTCTTGTCGGCACGTCGGCCCCGCGCACCGATCTGCTGGCGAAGTTTACGGGCGCGCCCAGCTTCGTCCATGATCTGCGGCTGCCGGGGATGTGGCACGGACGCGTGGTGCGTCCGCCGCTAGCAGGCGCGGTGCTGGAATCGCTGGACGGCAGCGCCGTGCGCGACGCGCAAGTCGTGCGGCTGGGCAGTTTCGTGGGCGTCATCGCGGAACGCGAGGAGCAGGCGATTCGCGCCGCTGAGCGGCTGCGTGCCACGTGGACCGCGCTGGCGCCCCAGCCGCGCATGGACGGGATGTACGATGATTTGCGCCACATGCCCGCGACGGATGCCGTATCCCTGCAACGGGGCGATGTAGATGCGGCGATGAGCCGCGCCGCCCGCCGCCTGAGCGCCACGTACCACCATCCGTATCAGGCGCACGCGTCGCTCGGACCATCCTGCGCCGTTGCGACACTTGAAGATGGCCGGCTGACCGTGTGGTCCAGCACGCAGGGTGTCTACCCCTTGCGCGGGGCGCTTGCCGACCTCATGGAGATGCCCATCGAACGCGTCCGGGTGATCCACATGGAGGGCGCGGGCGCCTACGGGCAGAATGGCGCGGACGACGTGGCCGGCGACGCGGCGCTGCTCGCCCGGGCTGCTGGCCGTCCGGTTCGGGTCCAGTGGTCACGTGCTGACGAATTCATCGGGGAGCCCAAGACACCGGCGATGCTCATCGACCTGGCGGCGGGACTCGATGACGAAGGGCACATCATGGCATGGGAATATGCCGCGTGGTCGCCGAACCACGGTAACCGGCCACATGGCGCGCTTGATTTCCTCGCCGGCCAGCTTTTGCATGGCAAGCCCGCCCCGCCCAGCGCGCGCTTCATGGGCGGCGACCGCAACGCGCCAACCGACTACGCGCTGCCGAATCAGCGTGTGCTGATGCACTGGCTTCCCCGCCTGCCGCTGAGGACGTCCTCGATGCGCAGCCTCGGCGCTGCCGCTAACGTCTTTGCCAACGAGTCATTCATGGATGAGCTCGCGCGCGCGGCGAACGTCGATCCGGTGGAGTTTCGCCTGCGCCATCTCGAAGATGAGCGCTCGCGCGAAGTCGTTCGCCGGGTGGCTGAAGAATCGGGCTGGGGCGCGGCGCTGCCAGCAGGCGAGGGACGGGGCATCGCGTTCGCCCGCTACGAAAACACCCAGGCATATGTCGCGACGGTAGCCGAGGTGCGAGTGGATGAGGAGACGGGAACCGTACGATTGCGGCGGATCGTCGTGGCGCACGATTGCGGTCTGATCGTCAATCCCGACGGGCTGCGCAACCAGATCGAGGGCAACGTCATTCAGTCCGCCAGCCGCGCACTGAAAGAGGAAGTGCGCTTCGACGAGTCTGGCATCACCAGTCTGGATTGGCAGACGTATCCTATCCTGACTTTCTCCGAAGTGCCGGAGATAGAGATCATCCTCGTGAACCAGCCCGATCAGCCATCAGTGGGCGGGGGCGAGCCAGCCACCGTGACGACGGGAGCGGCCATCGCCAACGCGATCTGCGCGGCGACGGGCATCCGCCTGCGCGAGGCGCCGTTTACGCCGGAGCGTGTGCGCGCTGCGCTGCGCGCCAGAGGGTAGAGACGAGCAAAGCGCATCAGCGGCAGGAGCACCGGGCAGCGAGCCGCCTTCTCGCGGGGAAGAGGCGCTGGCGAACGAGGGCACATCCGCGAGAACCCGCGTGGATGCGCCCTCAGGGGTGCCTACGTTGTCGCGCTGATCGGCAACATGAGATGGAAGGTGCTGCCTGCCTGGGGGCCGCCGGATTCGGCCCACAACTCTCCATTGTGCTCACGCGCGAGCTGACGGCAGATGTACAGGCCAAGTCCGGTCCCCTGGATGCCGCCCGTATTGCGCGCGCGGAAGAATTGCTCGAAGAGGTGACGCAGGGCATCCGGCGGGATGCCAATACCCTGATCTGAAATGGCGATATGCGCGGCGGGACCGCTCGTCCGGGCGCGCGCAGACCCCCCCTCCTCTCCGGCGGCTCCGCGCGGCAGCAGGCTCACCGTCACCCGTATCTCTCCACCATAGGGGCTGTATTTCAGCGCATTGCTCAGCAGATTCATCACAATCTGTTCGATGCGGTTCCGATCCCAGAAACCGGTCACCTCACTCATGCCCTCCGGCAGGCGCACGTCCAGCGTGAACGAATGTGCTTCATCGTGATCGTGTCGCTGGATCATCTGACGCAGCGTCGCCAGCAGCGGCGTGGGCGCGCACTCCAGCCGGAGCTTGCCCGCCTGGATGCGCGAAAGATCGAGCAGATCGTTCACCAGCCGGTTCAGCCGCAAGGCTTCGTTCTGCACAATCTCGATATGCTGGTGCAGTGACTCTAGCCGCAGCGAAGAGCTGGGGTCGGTCTCCATGCGCCTGACCTGCCGCTCCAGCATTTGCGCCTGCCCGCTGATTACGGTCAATGGCTGACGCAGCTCGTGGCTGGCGTGCGAGATGAATTCATCCTTGAGCCGCTCTTGCTCCTTCATGGCGGTAATATCCTGCAGGACGACGACCGCGCCAGCGAACCCGCCCGATTCGTCGCGGAGCGGCGCGGCATCCGCCAGCAGGGGCACAAGTCGCTTGCCTGAGCGGATGGCAATCATCTGGCTTCCGGTCACGCGGCGTCCCGTCAGCAGGACGACCTTGTCGGGATACTGGATGGGCGCGACCTCGCTGCCATCGGGATGGAGCAGATCCCAGCGTGGCGCGATGCGCTTTCCCCGCGCGCGGGCATGCTCCACTTTGCGCCGGTTCCGCGCCAGCGCGAGAGCAGCGCGGTTATACGTCACGATGGCGCCCTCAGCGTCAGTGATGATGACGCCCTCGCTGATCTGCTCGATGATGCCCTCCACCCACTCGGCATAGCGCTGCGCGGAAAACGCCGCGTCTTCCGCGCGCAGCCGCTGGCGATATTCCGCCGTGCGGTCGCTGGCGACGATCAGCACGTGCGTGGCTGGCTGGTCCGCTTCGGCTAATGGCACGATAGCGTATTCCCACCAGATGCTCTCGTTGCCATCCGGCGGGACGCATTCGAGCATCTGGCCCGAGAACGACTCGCCGCTGCGCAGCGCGTGCCGCAATTGCGCCAGCACGCCGCGTTCCTCCAGCCGCGGGACGATCCGCGGCAATGCCTGCCCGATAAGCGTCGCTTCCGCATCGCCTGCCACTCCCGCATAGCGCAGGCGCGCGGCACGATTTGCCCAGGTGATCGTCCACGTTTCGCCAGCGAGGACGAGCATGCTCTCTGGCACGTATTCGGCAATCTGGGCCGCGAACGCCGGAGTCAGGGACGGCGCTGACCTGTGCCTTAGCGTGATAGGTGTAGAAGTCACGGTTCCTTCCCGCTTGTCATGGGCAGGCGTCGGCGTGTTGCGGCGAGACGCGCCAGCGCCATGCCGCGGCGCCGTATGCGGCACACCTGCCATAGTTGTCTCCACCTGAGGATGTATCATGTCACCTGCGAAAAACGATGTACATACCCGAGTTGCCCTGCCCCATCCATCCACATGCCCGCAGAGTTTGGGGCGAGTGGCGGGGTCCTGCCGTCACGGCCCGCGGCGCGCAGGGGGCGCGATGCTACAATACACCTGAATTGAAGCCCTAGCACATGATATGCCAGTAAAGACGAAAGTACTATGAAACAGACCATCGTACAGGATGAGCGGCGCGAACAGGTCTGGCATCTGCTTATTGACTGGTACGATCACCAGGGTCGCCACGAACTGCCCTGGCGGCACACGCGTGACCCCTATGCCGTCCTCGTTTCCGAAATCATGTTGCAGCAGACGCAGGTGGAGCGTGTCCTGCCGAAGTACACTGCCTTCATGGCACAGTTTCCGACGCTCACGGCGCTCGCCAGCGCGCCAACCGCTGAGGTGATTCGCGCCTGGGCGGGTCTCGGCTACAATGCGCGCGCGGTCCGGCTCCAGCAGATCGCCCGGCAGGCGATGGCGGATTATGCTGGCAAGCTCCCCGATACACTTGAAGGCTTGCTGGCCCTCAAGGGCATTGGCCGGTATACCGCTGGAGCAGTCGCCTGCTTCGCGCTTGGATTGCCGGTCGCGACGGTCGATACCAACATCCGGCGCGTGCTCTGGCGCGTCTTTCGCGGCATCGAACCCGCCGCGTGGCCCCCTGGCGAGCGCGGCACCCGCGACATGCTGGAGCTGGCGGAATGGGCGCTGCCGGAGGGGCAGGCGTACGACTGGCAGCAGGCGCTGATGGATCTCGGCGCGACGATCTGCCAGGGACGCCGCCCGCTCTGCGAGCGCTGCCCGCTCGCAACATCCTGCGCGGCGTATGCGGAAACCGCGCGTACGACGCTCTTCGCCTCTGGTGCGGCGCTGGCCAGGCTGCGCGATGAGCGGCGGATCGCGGAAGAGCACGCAGCCTATGACACGCAACACACTCCAGCGAGCCGGCGCGCGCGGGCGAAAGCCATCCCGTTTACTGAAACATCGCGCTACTTCAGGGGGCGCGTCGTAGATGCCCTGCGAGACCTGGCGACCGGCGGCGCGCTCACGCTCGCGGCGCTCGGCCCGCGCGTCAAGCCGGAATACACACCGGATGACTCCTCCTGGCTGGAATCGATTGTACGCGGACTGGCGCGCGACGGACTGGTGACGCTCACGGAAGACAGCGCGGGAGAGCTACGGGTGACACTGCCCGCGTGAGCCACGCCGGAAGGCCCCCGTGCCTGGCGCAACATCCCTCACACACGCCCAAAGACGCGTGGCGATCATCCCTCGTCGCTCTCACTTGTATCCACAACCGGCGCGGCTGGCGGCAATCCCACAGGCTTGACGACCGGCTGGCCATGCGCCCTATGCGCGCCGCGATTCAGCGAGGTGAAGGCGCCCACAAGCGCGAAACCCGTCGCGACCAGATAGCAGATCCGGAACGCCGAGACGACTTCCAGCGCGCCCGTCGCGCTCGTCTCGCCGGTCAGCGCCAGTTGCAGGAACGCGTTGAACGGCATAAAGCTGACGAATACCGCGCCGATGATGCCGATGCCCAGCATCTGGCCAAGATTACGCATCGTGCCGAGCACGGCAGACGCGACCCCGCGCCGGCTGCCTGGCGCGGACGTCATGACGGCGCTATTATTGGGCGACTGGAAAAGGCCCATGCCGATGCCCAGCAAAACGAGCCGCCCGGCAATTGGCGCGTAGGCTTCGTGCAGGGTGAGCGTGCTCAGGCTGAAGAGGCTCAAAGCCGCCAGCAGCATGCCGAGCGTGCCCAGCAGGCGCGAGCCGAAGCGATCTGAGAGATACCCGCTGAGCGGCGAGACGATCAGCATCGCCACTGGGTACGGTGTCAGCAGCACAGCGGACATGAACAGCGAATAGTGCAGAACATCTTCGAGATAGAACGGCAGCAGGAAGAGGACGGCGATCATGCCCATCGTCGCGAATGAAGCCGAGAAATTCGCCATCGCGAAGAGCCGGTTGCCAAAGAGACGCAGATCGAGCAAGGGATGCGTCACAGCGAACTGGCGCCAGAAGAAAAGCGCCGTGGCGACCACGCAGATGCTCGCGGAAACGATCATGCGCGTGGATCCCCAGCCATACATCGGGCCGAATGAGACAAAGTAGAGCAGCGTCGAAAAACTGACGGCCAGCAGCACGGCGCCGATGAGATCGAAGCGTTCGTGATGCGCGTCATCGCGCGTGCCCACCTCGCTGTGCAGGTAGCGCAGCGCCAGCAGGAATCCGATGATCGCGATTGGCACGTTCACCCAGAACGCCCAGCGCCAGTCGATCGCGTCCGTCAGGAGTCCGCCCACGATTGGGCCTAGCGTCGTCCCGACGGCATAGACCATCGAGGTGATGCCCAGCGCGCGGCCCAGCTCGCGCCGGTGGAAGGTATGCGTGATGATTGCGGACGCGTTGGCTGTGAGCATGGCGCCGCCAACGCCCTGGACGAAACGGGCCGCGATGAGGATAGTGACATTGCCCGCCACGGCGCTCAGGATAGATCCCGCGCCAAAAATCGCGTAGCCGACGAGATAGATGCGCTTGTTCCCCCACAGGTCGGCCATGCGCCCGACGGTCAGCAGGAGAATCGCGCTCGCCAGGGTATAGGAGAGCAGCACCCAGAAGATATTGATGAGCTGGGTGTGCAGATCTTGCTGCAGCGTGGGCAGAATGATGATGAGGCTCGCCGAATTGAGCGACGCCATGAAGCCGCCGACAGCCACCACCGCCAGCACCAGCCACTTATTCACTCCGACACCAGCGGCGGCATCGCTCATCTCGCCAGCAGGCACCGGTATACCGCCCGCCGGGGCGTTCACCACGTTCTCGGCAGACATCTCCTCCTCCTTACACCCCAGAGTCAGATAATTCCCGACAGAATTCGCGCAATCTATCGTACCCTAACCTTCACGTAAACGGAATAGGTAAGCGGTGATAGCCACAGGGGGCGCGTAGCGCGCTTCGCGCCTATCGACGCCCGGCCCGCGCCCGGTCAAGGGCATCCATGTTCAGCGGCGACCTCCTCCTCGCGTTCACGCACTCCCGCCCGATCATTGCCGAAGGCGAGACGGGTGGCCCAGTGGCCGCTACATTGCGGTCCGGCGTGCCCGGTAGACTAGACTATAGAGAGGCATGTGTGAACAGCGGAGAGCGAACTCATGATGAGCTTCGCGATCTGGCGCGATCCACGGACATCTCGCGCGTTGCTATGCGGGGTGTTCGCCGCGTCCATCCACGCGCAACGCTCAGGAGGAAGCCGTGTACAGATTTGAAGACGCAATCTCGAGCGAAATCCTCGCCGATGGCTCGGCGCCCGCCCCAGCACAGCGAGCACCAGCGCAGGGGCCACTCTCAGCGGAACAGCTTACGCGGATGCAGCGTTACTGGCAGGCGGCAAATTATCTCACGGTCGGGCAAATCTATCTGATGGAGAATCCCTTGCTGCGCGAGCCGCTGCGCCCTGAGCACATCAAGCCCCGTCTGCTCGGTCACTGGGGCACCTCGCCGGGTCTGAGCCTCATCTACGTTCACCTGAATCGGCTCATCAAGGAGCGGAACGCCGACATGATCTATCTGGCGGGGCCGGGGCATGGCGGCCCCGCGTTGCTCGCCAACGTCTATCTGGAAGGCACGTATTCCGAGATCTATCCTGAGGTCGCGCAGAACGCCACGGGCATGCGCCGGCTCTTCCGCCAGTTCTCGACGCCTGGCGGCGTGCCGAGCCATGTGAGTGTGCCAACTCCCGGCTCGATTCACGAAGGCGGCGAGCTAGGTTATGTGCTGACGCACGCGTTCGGCGCGGCATTCGACAATCCCGAGTTGATCGTCGCGGCAGTCGTTGGCGACGGCGAAGCGGAGACCGGCCCGCTGGAAGGCTCATGGAAGGGCATCTCCTTCCTCAATCCAGCGCGCGATGGGGCGGTATTGCCCATCCTGCATCTCAACGGCTACAAGATCGGCGGACCTACCGTGCTGGCGCGCTCCAGCGATGAGACGGTGCGCAACTACTTCGCCGGCTTCGGCTACCAGCCATTCTTCGTTGAGGGCGACGACCCGGAGCGCGTCCACCAGTTGCTGGCGGCGACGCTCGACGCCTGCTACGACCGCATACGCGAGATCCAGCGCGACGCGCGCGAGAACGGCGTGCATGAGCGCCCACAGTGGCCCGCGATCATCCTGCGCACGCCCAAAGGTTGGACGGGACCGGATGTAGTCGATGGGCAACCGGTCGAAGGGACGTTCCGGGCGCATCAAGTGCCGCTGCCGGAGGTGCGCACGAATCCAGATCACCTGCGCCAGCTCGAAGCATGGATGCGCAGCTACCACCCGGAGGAACTCTTTGACGAGAACGGCAGGCTCGTCGAGGACCTGGCTACGCTCGCGCCCGAAGGCGACCGGCGCATGGGAGCGAACCCGCATGCCAACGGCGGAAAACTGACCGTGCCGCTTGATCTGCCGGATTTCCGCGCGTATGCCGTCGAAGTGGGTGATCCCGCCACGCGCCGGATGGAATCCACCCGTCAACTGGGCTACATGCTCCGCGATCTCTACGAGCGCGATAAGGAGCAGCGGCATTTTCGCCTGTTCTGCCCGGATGAAACGAACTCGAACCGGCTCGGCGCGGTTTTCGAGGTGGAGAACCGCTGCTTCGTCGGCCCGACCATCTCGATTGACGATCACGTCTCGCCCTACGGTCGCGTGATGGAGGTGCTCAGCGAGCACAATTGCGAGGGCTGGCTCGAAGGCTACACACTGACCGGACGGCACGGCATCTTCGTGACGTATGAGTCGTTCGCGATGGTCTCGGCTTCAATGACCGTCCAGCATACGAAATGGCTGGAGGAGAGCATTACCCTGCGCTGGCGCACGCCTGTGCCGTCGCTCAACATCCTGCTGACATCAACCGCCTGGCGCAACGACCACAATGGCTTCAGCCATCAGGGTCCCGGTCTGATCGACGTGATGCTCTCCAAGCGCGGCTCCGTCGCGCGCATCTATCTGCCTCCCGATGCCAACTGTCTGATGTCTGTCGCGGACCACTGCCTACGCAGCCGCAACTACGTCAATCTCATCGTCATCGACAAACAGCCTCAGCTGCAGTATCTCGACATGGAATCGGCCATCGAGCATTGCGCGCAGGGCGCCTCGGTCTGGCACTGGGCCAGCAATGATGATGGCTACGAGCCGGATGTCGTCATGGCCTGCGCGGGAGACATTCCGACGATGGAGACACTGGCCGCGGTAGACTGGCTGCATCACCGGCTGCCCGAGCTGCGAGTGCGCGTGGTCAACGTCGTCGACCTGATGACGCTCTTCCCGCCGGAGGAACATCCGCACGGGATGAATGCGGAGCGCTTCGCCGATCTCTTCACCGATGAAGCGCCCGTGATATTCGCGTTTCATGGCTATCAGCGCGCGATTCACGAGATCGTGCATGGCCGGCCAAATGAGGAGCGCTTCCACGTCCGCGGCTTCAACGAACAGGGCACGACGACAACGCCATTTGACATGGTGGCGCTCAACGGCATGAGCCGCTATCACCTCGCCATCGAGGCGCTCAAGCGTTCAAAACGGGTACGCCCGCAGGCGCCGCCGTTGATAGACGAGCTGCATGCCCTGCTTCGCACGGCTGTACGCTATTCGCGGGAACACTTCGAGGATCTGCCGGAGATCTCCAACTGGGCGTTCACGCCACCCGCGAAGTGAGATCCGGCACGTGCGCTCCAGAGATGGCCGCGAAGTGAGGAGCGTTGCGCCGCATCGCGCAACAGTCCCGCCAGCTTTACGCCGTTAGGTAGACGTGCTATAGTCGCGGCGCGTCTGGCATGCAAGTGGAGGCGAGACGGCATGCAGGCGGGAAGCTGCCAGCTGGCGGAGGTGGTGGATGCAGGAGCCGGTTCTCAATCAGGAACTGTACCGGGGCAAGATCGTCACGCTGCGCGTTCTGACGCTGGCGGAGCCGATTGGAGGCGTCACGCAGTTTGAGGTCGTCGATCATAGCGACGCCGTTGCGGTTGTGGCGGCGCAACGCGAACGCGCGGACGATCCCAAATCACCCTGGGTGGTCGCGCTCGTCCGGCAGGACCGCCCCGCCATCCGTCAGCAAACGTGGGAGCTACCCGCGGGACTCGTGCGGCCCGAAGAGCTTGCTGACTACCGCTACACCGCCATCCGCGAGCTGCGCGAAGAAACCGGCTACAGCGCCAGCAACTGGATTCAGCTTGGCCGCGAGCACACGTCACCCGGTTTTACGAACGAGGCCATCTCCATCTATCTCGCTACGGGCTTGCGGCGCAGCGAAGAGGCTGCGCCAGCCGCCGACCCTGCCTACCATGAGATCAGTGAGGTCCGCTGGCTGCGGCTGGATGACGCCCTCACGCTCTGCCGCAACGGCACCATTACCGATGGCAAAACGATGCTCGGTCTCTACCTCGCCCGCGACGCGCTGGAGCGAGATACCGCACCTGCAGGAGAAGCCGCCATGCCGCGCGATAACCTCAACATCCCGCTGCCACGCGCCATCTCGTTCCGCGATGATGCGCCCGCGACGGATGAGCCGCTCCTATCCGCCAGCCCGACGCTCCGTATCGACAACATGCTGCTCGAGGAGTTCAATTACGCCTCGCTGACGGCCTATCAGGCGATGGAAGACCGGGCGCGCATGTTCAATCTGTATCTGATCATCGTCGGCATCCTGGCTTCCGGGCTGGGCGCGGTCTATCAGATCGGCGGGGCGCAGCGCGTCTACACACAGCCGCTGGCGCTGGCGCTGCTGTGCGTCGCGGGCGTCATGGGCGTCGCGTTTCTGGTGCAGTTGATCCGTCTGCGGCAGGCGTATCGCGAAAGCCTGATCGCGATGAATGTGGTCAAGGAATACTACATCGAGAACGTCAAGAGCGTGCGACCGGATATCGATAAGGCATTCCGCTGGCGGCTGACGACCATCCCGACGGGCGAGCGCTTCGGCAGCGTGACGTTCGTCATCTGCATGACCGTCGCGCTACTCGATAGCCTGAGCTTCGGGGCGGGTGCTATCGTTGCGTACGAGATATGGTCCGGCGCGCTTTCGAGCAACCTGCTGGCGATCCCGTTGGGCCTGCAACCGTGGGTCATAGGCTTCGGCGTCTTTCTCATCGTCCTCGGCGCGCAGGTCATCTCGTATTACGTCGCCCTACGCAAGCGCAAGGAGCGCAAGACACTCGTGCAGCAGGCCAAGAAGTTGAATCTTCCCTTGCCGGAACCGCTGCAACACGAGCTTGCACGCGAGCAGAAGCACGAAAGGCGCGAAAGGCGCGAAAGCTAGACCGCGCTATTGCACCCTGAGCCAGCAATAGTCATGCGGCGGATTGGCACCGACGAGCGAAAAGGGAACCTCGGCCAGGCGCGTCTCGCGCAACCAGGCAAGCACGCGCTCGTTGCGGCCATAGAAGCGGGAGGCGCAGCGCCACGCGCTCTCGTAGGAGCGGAACCGGACTACCGGCTCCTCGCGCACCGGCAGCGCGACGTACGCGAATCCATGTTCCGCGAGCCAGCGGAAATCTTCCGGGCGCGGCCAGATGATGACGATCAGGCCGCCGGGACGGGTCACGCGCCGCAGCTCGCGCAACCCGCCCTCGCCGCCGGACTCCCGTTCACGGGTGAAGGACGAGCATGCCAGCGCGACATCCACTGTGGCGTCATCAAGAGGGAGCGCGTCAAACCGGCCCGGCAGGACCGTCACGCGGGTGGATTCTTCTCTGCGCTCAACCTTGCGCTGCAACAGACGGCGCAAGCCTGGCGATGGCTCTGCGGCATAGACGTGCAGAGCGCCCGCCTCCACGCTCGGAAACGTCGCCCGCCCGCTGCCCGCGCCGGCATCCAGCGCAATCGCGTCTCGCAGGCGTGGCGTGAGTTGCTCGAAGATGCCCGGATGCACCGTTTCACCAGCGGTCAAGTCATCGTAGAGGTCCGGCGTGTGCCAGTATGTCAGCTCCCAGAAAAGCGCATCGAGCACGCGCCGCCTGGCTTGCGCCTCATCAGCTGGCGTTCTTTCGCCCGCTTCTTCGCTCACAATGCGTTGCGCTTCCGGCCATTTCGCCGCAAGCAGGCGAGCCTCCTGCTCTGGCAGGCTCCGCATGACCACGGCAAGATCATCTGGCGCGACTCCCCCGCTCGCGAGCGCCGAGGAGAGCGTATCCGCGTCGAGCGCCAGTACATCCCGAATGTCAAACGGGTTAATGAACTGCGCTGCCTGCTGCGTGGTTTTCTGTTCGAGCACGGCACGCCGCAAACGCTGCGCCCGCCCGGCATCCTGAAACACCATCAGATTGCGCAGCTTTTCCTCCAGCCAGCGCGTGACTACTGACTGGGCCGGCGATACGCTGCTGCTCATGCTGCCCCTCCCATGCGTTCGCGCACACCGTTATGTGGATTCACCTGCATGGCATATTTCGGGCCAGATCAGCGGTCGCCCATGGCGCGGCGCTGGGCGGCACAGCAAGATCACGCGCGTTGCCTCGCGCGTGCGGCGGGCACGCGGTCAGTAGCGGGTTCCCCGATGTGTTTAAGCAAACTCACATCTTTCTGCAAACATTCTCACATCTTGCAGCCGTACGATGATGTCTGCGGCGCGTGTTTGGCATCTGGCCGGCGGTTTTGGCCGCGCCGCCAGCAGCGCCAGTTGACGCAATGAGTCACGAGCACTTGCGCCGCTGTGTCGTCTAGCGCGTATGGCGACGGTGCAGGTGGCGGAACGCTCTATGATTGCGGCTCAGCCGTGAGCAATTGATCGCTGGCGCGCCAGCGGGAGGTTCTCACCGATGAGCGCGACTCTTCTCGATCAGACAATGGAAAGCCAACGGCTGGCGAAGGAGGCATCCAACCCAGCCGATACGATAGATAGCACCCAGGCTCATGCCGGTCGTGTCGCGGCTGCTTCGCGCGCGACCACAGCGCGTCCGGTTCGCTTCATGCTCGCGGGCGGCGCTGCCACGCTTGCCCAGCTCGCCACACTCTCGATGCTCATCCGGCTTGGATGGGAAGAGGTTCCAGCAAATGCCGCGGCGCTGCTCTTCTCGACTCAGCTCAATTTTCTGTTCAGCGCGACCTTTACCTGGCGCGATAGCTGGAACGTGGCCCGCGAGAACACCTGGAGGCAGCGCGCGCAGCTCATCATTCAACGCTGGCTCCGGTTCATGGCCGCAATCTCGGCCACACTCGCGCTGAATGAGGCACTGTATAGCGTCGCGCAGCGCGTGATGCAGCCGCTGCTGGCGGCAGTGCTCGTCTCTGCCGCGGTCGCCGTCGTGAATTTTGCGCTCATTGACCGTTTTATCTTTGCGCGGGCACGCCGCGTGCAACCAGGCACTCCGTCCGCCCTGGTTCCCGCGCGAAAGGAGCGTACGTCATGAGCGCCCAACTCGTCCTTTTCGAGATGCCCGCTGAGCAGCCTGATCCGGTCTCGCGGCCGGTGTTCTCGGTTGTCGCGCCGGTCTTCAACGAGGCGGAGACGCTGCCTCATTTCTACGAGCGTGTGGTAGCGGTCATGGAGCGGCTCGGCGAAACGTTCGAGCTCGTGCTCGTGGATGATGGCAGCCGCGACACGTCGTATACGCTGATGCGGGAGCTGGCGCGCAGTGACGCGCGTGTGCGGGTGGTGCGCTTCTCGCGCAACTTTGGCCACCAGATGGCGCTCTCAGCCGGACTTGACTATGCTCGCGGCCACGCAGTCATCATGCTGGACGCAGACCTGCAGGACCCGCCCGAAGTGATTCCAGATCTGGTCGCCCGCTGGCGCGAAGGCGGCGAGGTGGTCTATGCCCAGCGAACCCGGCGGCACGGCGAGACGGCGTTCAAGCTGCTCTCAGCCGCGCTCTTCTACCGGCTGATCGGGCGCATCACCTCGGTCCACATACCCGCGGATACCGGCGATTTTCGCCTGCTGGATCGCCGCGTCGTGGACGCGCTGATCCAGTGCCGCGAACAGCATCGCTTCCTGCGCGGGCTTTCAGCATGGGTAGGCTTCCGCCAGGTGGCCGTGCCCTATGTGCGCAAGGAGCGTTTTGCCGGCGAGACGAAGTGGCCCCTGCTCAGGATGGTGCGCTTCTCACTCGATGCGATCACCGGCTTCAGCTTCGTGCCGCTGGAGCTGGCAACGACGGCGGGTTTTCTGCTCGCTGGCCTGAGTCTTCTGGGCATCGTCGTGGCTGCCGCACTGCGTCTCTTCAATATCGCCATTCAGGGCCAGGCCAGCACGCTGGTTCTCGTGCTCTTCCTCGGCGGCATCCAGCTCATCTTTCTGGGCATCATCGGTGAATATCTGGGCCGGATTTATGATGAAGTACGCTCCCGCCCGCTTTACATCGTGAGCGAGGTGACCGGCGCGCCAGTCGAGTCGCCTGTGAGCGTCACTCGCCGCGCTGGTGCGCCGTAGCGCTGCTCTATGGCATGCATGATGGCTTCCCCATGTTGCGCGCCACACTCATGCCCGGGCACTTCGTAGATCGTCCGCATGCCTTTTCTGCCCGCATCCGCCGATGACGTTCCCGCCTTCCGCTTTCGCCCAGTGGCACCAGATGTGCATGAGAACACGGTAGAGCGCGAAAGCGCCACTCATTGTATTCAGAAATTACATCACACTATGACATTGATGGCGAAAGGCGGAGAGGAACAACATGGCACAGGCACAAACTCCCGAAGTGGTCGTGATTACGGGCGCGTCGGCCGGGATTGGTCGGGCAGTGGTGCAGGCGTTCGCGAAGCGTGGCGCCCATATCGGATTAATCGCTCGTGGCGAGGCAGGACTGGAAGGCGCACGGCGTGAAGTCGAAGCGCTCGGCGGCAAGGCCATTGCCATACCAACGGATGTTTCCGACGCGGCGGCGGTTGATCGCGCGGCCTCTCAGGTGGAAGAAACGTTCGGCCCGATCGATATCTGGGTAAACGATGCGTTCACTTCCGTATTCTCGGAGTTTAAGGACATTTCGCCGGACGATTACAAGCGCGTTACCGAAGTTGCCTATCTGGGCTTCGTCTATGGCACGATGGCGGCGCTCAAGCGCATGCTCCCGCGTGATCGCGGGCGCATCGTGCAGGTCGGCTCGGCGCTCGGTTACCGCAGCATTCCTCTGCAATCAGCCTATTGTGGCGCGAAGCACGCGATCAATGGCTTCACGGATTCGATCCGGACGGAGTTGATCCATAACAAGAGCAACGTGCGCATCAGCATCGCGCAGATGCCTGCCGTCAACACGCCGCAGTTCACCTGGGTGAAGAACAAGCTGCCACGCAAAGCGCAGCCGGTTCCGCCGATCTTCCAGCCAGAGGTAGCCGGAGAAGCGGTTTACTGGCTGGCACACCACTACAAGCGCGAGATGTTCGTCGGCGGCTCCACGGCAATCGTCATCACGGGCAACAAGATCTTCCCGTGGCTCGGCGATCTCTATCTCGGCAAAACCGGCTACAAGAGCCAGCAATACGACGGCTCGAAAGACCCCAACGCCCCTGACAACCTCTATCAGCCGGTAGACGCGCACCGTGATTACGGCGCGCATGGCAATTTCGACAGTCGCGCGAAATCGACCAGCTATGAAATCTGGGTGTCCGAGCATATCCCCTCTCCACAGGCCGCCGCCATGGCGCTTGTGGCCGCCGCGGCTGTTGCGGCCAGCTCGCTTGGTGTCTTCGGCATCTTGAGCACGAAGCGGCGGTCACTGAGTGAGCGCTTCCGATAACCGGAAGGGCGAGCGCATCATGATGAAATACACAACACCTCCAGGCTGGAGTTACAATCCTTCCGCGCATGCTGAGCGCCGGGCGCTGGTCGCGCTCGCCGCGCTCGGCTTCGCTGCCGCCTGGTATACGGGCTTCTACCAGCTTGGCGTCGTCCCTCATATCTGGGATCCATTCTTCGGCAGCCACAGCAGCTATCTGGTGACGCATTCGATGGTCTCGCGCATCCTCCCGTTTCCTGATGGCTTGCTGGGCTTGCTGGGATACGCCTGCGACATGATCTTCGGATCGATTGGCGGCGAGGCGCGCTGGCGTACCCATCCCTGGGCCGTCCTCGCCTTCGCGGCGACGATCACCGGGCTTGGTGTCGTGAGCGTTTTGCTGACTATCACGATGGGTGTGCTCGTCCACTCCTGGTGCACGGTCTGCCTCACCTCCGCGAGCATCTCGGTAATCATCTTTGGCATGGGGATCGGTGAATCGCTGGCATCGCTGCAATATCTGGAACGCGTCTATTTCCGGCATGGATCGTGGCGTGCTGTCTGGTCCGCGCTGTGGGGCCGCGGCTCCTTCGCGGATGAGGAAACGCCAGCCGCTCCCGCGCGGGCGCGTTCGGCCAGGCGCGGGTTCCCGCTGCCGGTCGTCATCGTCGCGCTCGGCATCTGGCTCATGATTTCACCAGATATCCTGCATTTCTCCGGCGCTCCGTTGACCGTGGCTCGCGTAACGGGCCCTGTCGTGGTCCTGCTGGGCATGGTCTCGATTCGCGATGTCACGCGCATCTTTCAGCTGGCGCTGTTCGTGCCGAGTCTCTGGCTGCTGCTCGCGCCGTGGTTCCTCCACTACAGCCCCGGCATCCCGCTGGCCAACGAACAACTTACGGGGATGGCAATTGCCGTGCTCGCGGCCATTCCAGGGAGCCTCCGGCAGGCTACCGGCGGCGGCTGGATCGGCCTGCTCGTACTCGTTCTTGCCCACGTGTTCGGCAAGCGCGGCGCGCCGGGTGCCCGCCCTGAGCAGTTGCGAGGAGAGATAGAAGAGCGCGCGTCGGTGTGATGGCCACCCGGTAACCAGGTAGGAAAATCAGGTCTTCCGCATTGGCCCTCTCGGGCTGGTCTGGTATGATGGCGCCATGCTTCAGGAAGAGGAAAGGCAGCCCGCCAGGCTATGTTACCGCCGTCCCACGCATCCGTTCCAAATGACAGGGGATCCGAACGAGACCCGCATGCGCAACAGGACCGGGGCCGGCGAGGGGGAGCCGGAAGAATGAACGTCGCAACCGGGACCGCTGCGGGAGGAGCATTTGCCGACGACAACTCCGCATGGCATGTGGAGATGGCGGAGGACGGCCCGCAACGGGCCGACGCGCGGTCAACCACCGACACATGGTCCTTTGAGCGGATCTACGACGAATATAAGACCCCAATTTACAATTACCTGTATCATCTGGTGGGCAATCGCGAGCAGGCAGACGATCTGACACAGGATACCTTTCTGAAAGCCTACAAGGCGCTACCCAAGATGGATGGCAGCCTGAAACTTTCGGCCTGGCTCTACCGCATCGCGACCAACACCGCGTATGACGCCCTTCGTCGGCGTAAGCTCATTTCGTGGCTGCCCTGGCAGGATCTCGACCATGAGCCGGCGGACGTCGAGAGCGCTGATCCGCAAGAGACCATCGGCACGTCCGAGCTGGTGCACGCTGCGCTCAAGCGCATGCCGCGCCACTACCGGGCCGCGCTGCTGCTCTACACGCAGGAAGGATTTTCCTACGCGGAGATCGCCTCGACGCTCAGCATCGCGGAGAGCGGCGTCAAAATGTACCTGTCCCGTGCGCGACACTCGTTTCGCGAACACTATCGCGCGTTGGAACAGGGGGGAGGCAATACGCGATGAACTGCGAGAAGGCCGAGGAATACCTCAGCGCCTATCTCGATGGCATGCTCGATCCCTCGCTGTGTCAGGAGGTCGCCGGGCATCTGGAGTCTTGTGAACAGTGCCGGACGGTGATCGAAGACTATCGCCGGTTCGACCAGATGCTTGCCTCCATGCCTAGGGTAAGCCCTCCCGATGAGGTGCGCGCGCGCATCTTCGATTCACCAGAACTCGACGAGATCGTTCGCAAGCAGCGGGATCGACGGTCGCGTGGCGCTGCTCCGCCGTGGACGCGCATTGCGCTGGAATCCGCCGCGGTCGTTGCCCTCCTGATCGGGTCGGCCCTGCTCGTCAAGCAGGGTCTTTTCCATTCTCAGGGCATAACAAGCACACATCCTCCATTGACTATCGCGGGACCAAGCAAGAATGGCACGCCGCTCTCGGCTGGCTCGCGTGCCGTCTACCTGCGCGATGGCCGCCTGTGGAGCGCGCCGCTTGCAGGCAGCGGATTGGCACAACCGCTAACTCCAGCGGGCGAAACCGTGGCGGGCTGGGCGGTCTCCGCCGATCACCGTATGGTAGCGTATATCGACGCGCGTACGGGAACGATCCACGTCGTTCGCAGCGACGATCAGAATGACACGGCAATCGGGTCCATTGGCGTGCAGCGATTCGCGCCGGCATTCTGGGGCACGCCTGCCGGCAAGGCCATCGCCAGCGGCCTCGCCTGGACGCCCGATGGCTCGCAGATCGCGTATGTAGCGCCTTTGGGCACCGGCACCGCGCTGCATCTGACAAACGCGGATGGGACGAACAATCGCATAATTTCAGGCGACGGCACAAGCGTTATCTCCGATCCCGTCTGGAGTGGGGATAGTCTGCGCCTCGCGTTCCTGTACTCGTCATCTACCAATCAGCAGGTTGCCTACTACGATACGGTCGGCAAGAAGGTGACCACGCTCGCCTCGCTCGCTGACGCGCTGCACCCTTCGGCACAGGTAGCGCAGATGGCCTGGCTGCCGAGCGCATCCAATCCCGGCCTCACATGGAGCACTGCCGAGAAGGGGCACGTCACGGGTATCTTCTCGTATCTGCTGCTCCAGGGTGAGGTACAACGCCTGACGCCGGACGCCACGCAGTACGCGGCAGCCGATTACACCTCAGCCCGTCCCGACGGCGCGTGGGTTGTCGCGACGACGGGCAGCGCGCCGCAGCTCTCACTGCTCTCGCCATCCGGTCCAGTGGCGCAGGAGCCATACGCGCAGCTGAACGGCCCGGTGAGCGCGCTGGAGTGGTCTCCGACCGGATCAACCGTCGCCTACATCGCGAGCAATAACGCCGGCATCTGGGAGCCGGGGAGTCCGGTACAGACCATCGCGCATGATGCTTCCGGCCAGTTGGCCTGGTCGCCCAATGGCGGCCATCTCGCCCTGCTCGTCAAAGATAACGTGCTTATGGTGGGCGTCTCCGGCGGGACCGCGAGAGTACTCACGCGACTGGTTCAGGTTCCGGGTCCGGTCGAACTCGCGTGGTCCACGGATAGCAGCGGGCTGGCAGTGGCAAGCGGCAACGGCCTGTATGTCGCCTCGCTCAACGGCCACATGAAGCTGGTAGATCACACCAGCCTGGCGGGCGCGATGACGAAATGGACCGTCGCTGGCTGACCGGAATCGTGAGCCATAACAAGTGCTGATCCGCGGGCGGCGCTTTCCCGATGTGGGAGGCGCCGCCTGTTCCTTTGCCGCGCACTCCTGTCTCCCGCTCCAGCGCGTACAGCCAGACGGCGCTCGCTCGCCGCAGTATCCGGCCGCTTCCAGGCATGCTGGCGTCATGCGCTATGATGTGCGTAGAGAGAACTCAGCGTGTACGGGCAGTGTTATTCCAGAGTTCAGAGCGAGAAGAGCCATGCACGTGCAAGAGCCTTCCTTCGTGGCGATTGATGGCCGCAGGCTGGCCTACGATGAGAGGCATCCCGCGAATCCAGCCGATACCAGGGGAACCATCCTGCTGCTGACAGGACTGGCCTCGAAGAGGCTGGGATGGGCCAGGCAGCTCGATGTCTTTGGCCGCGAGTATCGGGTCATCGCGATGGATCACCGAGACACGGGCGATAGCGATCCGGTTTCCGATGCCTACACAGTCGCGGACCTCGCGGACGACGCGGCTTCCCTGCTGCGCGCGCTGGGCATCTCCCGCGCCCACATCATCGGCATTTCGCTCGGTGGCTTTACCGCGCTGCAATTCGCCGCGCGACACGCCGATATGCTGGACAGGCTGGTGCTCGTCTCAACCGCCGCTGGAGGCAGCGTCTATGTTCCCGCTGCCCCAGAGATCATAGCGCTGCTCTCTCCCGCGTCGGACATGGAGATAGGCGAGCGGGCCATGCACTCATACAGCCGCATCATGGCGCCCGGCTTCGTGGCCGCACATCCGGAAGAGCTGGAGCGTATCGCCGCCACGGCCCGCTACCGTCCGCAGACCGCCGCATCCTACATGCGCCAGCTGCAGGCGGTGCTCTCGCACGACGTCGTGGACGCGCTTCCCCGCATCACCGCGCCAACGCTCGTCATTCACGGTGACATTGATCCACTGGTGCCGCCGCAGAATGGCCGGTATCTCGCGCAACACATCCCCGGCGCCCGGCTCATCATGTACCAAAATACCGGCCATATCCCGATCATCGAGCGCATGGACGATTTCAATCGCGACGTGCTAACCTTTCTCGCCGGTGAGATCCCACCGGACGCGCAGTCCCTGTACTAGCAGGCGGTTTGCTGCCGCGTCATTCCAGGTTTTCGCCCGTATGATACCGGCCCCACGTTGGAACTCGCCGCGAGTGACCCGGAGTTGCAGGACAAGCGGATGGAGCACGGGACGTCCCTGCGCAAGCATGCGAGCAACGACTGGCGCGGCGAGCGCCTCAAGCACAACCATCTCCAGCAGCCATTCGTACATCTGCCGACGGTGCAGTATGATGGTGCTGCGCGAGCCGTGATACGGAGAGCCAGCGCGCGACAGCCGCTCACAGGAAAGGCATGGACGTATGTCCCGAACCGTACGAGATCTCCCCACAATCGAGATGCCGGAGGACTACCCGGCCAGGATGCCGGAGTTCCTGGCTGAAATGGCCACGCGTCATGGGCCGATCTTCAAGCGTGACTGGTCGCCGCAGCAATCCATCGTGTACATGGTCGGGCCGGACGCCAACCGGTTCGTTTTGCAGACACACCGCGATCACTTCAGCCATGATCAGGGCTGGACGCCGGTGATCGGCGAGATTCTCGGCAAGGGTCTGCTGAATATGGATGACCCGCTGCATGCCGTTCACCGCAAGATGATGAATCCGGCATTCACCATTTCATATATGGAGCGCTACCTGCCCATCATGCGGCGGGTCATCGCGGAGCGCGCGGCCACGTGGGTCGAGCGGGAGTATGTCGATCTCTACGCCGAGGCCCGCAAGATTACATTCGATGTCGCCGCCGAAACGCTGGTGGGCTTTCGCTCCGGGCCAGAGCTTGACCGGCTGCGCGAGATGTTCACGCAGGTCCTCGTGGGCGATTTCGACCCCGCTACAGATACCGAGGAATCCTACTGGCAGCGCATCCTCGGCGTGGCGATGGAGACGCACCAGCGCCTGCTCGGCATGATCGAGGAGCGCAGGCGCGCGCCCGCGGGCGCGGGCTTCAACGACATCCTCACCACGCTCGTCCACGCGCGCGATGATGAGGGCAACGCGCTCAGCGATGAGCAACTGCTGGGCCACGTCAATATTCTGCTCGTGGCGGGCCATGAGACGAGCACCGCGCTCAGCTCGTGGCTGCTCTATGAGCTGGCGACGCGCCCGCGGTGGTTGGGGCGCGTCCAGGCGGAACTGCGCGACGTCATGGGGCCGGACAACACACCGCTTACACTCGACCAGATCAAAGCCATGCGCACCCTCCACAACGTCATGACCGAAACAGGGCGGCTGCACCCTCCCGCGGGCAACATCCCGCGCGGCGTCGTCAAGCCGTTCGAGTTCAGCGGGTACGCGATTCCGGTGGGCACGCGCGTGATCTATTCCATCGCGGCGAGCCATCTGCTGCCGGGCGTCTTCGCGCAGCCGCGGGTTTTTGATCCGGACCGGTTCGCGCCGCCACGCGAAGAAGACAAGCGCACGCCCTATGGACTCGTCACGTTTGGCGGCGGGCCGCGCATCTGTATCGGCATCAACTTCGCGCAGGTCGAGATCAAGGCGCTCGCGGCGCACGTGCTCCAGCAGTACGCGCTCATTCCCGCGCGCGATCATCCCGTAGAGATGCACTATTACGGGCCAACCGGCAACATCGTGACGGGCATTCCCATGCGTGTCGAGCCGCGCGTGCCCGTCGCGAAGTGACGCCATGCCAGGAAAGGTCCCTCCTACGCGCAAACAGTGACGTTGCGACCCGTTACACTGTAAAATTGGCGAGCGTGTATCGCGCTCAGCGCGCGCGACGACCGGCGCGGATATGGGGCCTCGAACCTTTACGCCCCGGCGCAAGCCCCTGGCCGGGCGCGCATTTTGGAAACGAGAGAAGGAGACAGGCGTGGCTGGAGACACCGATCCACAGGCATTGATCGCGGCCCTCGCCGCGATTCCCGATCAGCTTGATGACGCGCTACGCCGCGCGCCCGCGCGAACATCGGGCGGCGAAGGCGAGGAGGGCTGGTCTGAGAGCGAGATCATGGGACATCTGTGCGATTCCGCGCGCTACTGGGGCGCGCGCATGCGCCGGGTGGTTCACGAAGAGCGACCCACGCTGGAAATCTTCGATCAGGATCAGCTCGTGCGACTGGCCGCGTACGTCTACCGTCCGGTAGATGAGTTGCGGCGCGAATTCAGGCTGATCAGCGAGAGCACGGTCGCGTTCCTGCGCCAGGTGCCGGCGGAAGCATGGGACCGCGCTGGCATCCACCCGGAGCGCGGAGCCATTACGCTGCGCGAGATCGTCGCCATCGAAGCGGCGCACGAAAGCGCGCACGTCGCGCAGTTCAGCTAGCGATGCGCGGATGTGCTGACGAGCAGCGCCGTGCCCCAGACAACCGGCCAGATGCTCGCCAGCGCGAACGATGCCACAGCGATCTTGCGGAATTCGGGCAGCGCGGCGATTGCCCTGCGGCGAACGCTCCATCCGGCGAGCGCGAGCGCGGGCAACACGAAGAGCAGCATCCACGGCGAGAAGAGCGCCAGCAGGCTCAGTGCGATGCAATTCACCGCCAGCACCGTGGCGATGAGCACGAACGCTTCATCCGCGACGGTCGCCGCGAACCGGCGCATACCGCCCACGCGCTTCCCCGGAATGATGGCGACGGGTGCGCTGGCGCTCACACGCGGGCGACGCTCCTGCCGTACCGGCGGGATGGCGTGCGGTGTCGGCGGATGCGCCACTGGCGCGGGTGGACGCGCGGGCGGTAACGCTTCCCGTGCCACAGGTGCCACAGGCGCCGCGAGCGATCGACCGCACGACGCGCAAACGCTCACCGAAGCGGCATTGCGCGCGCCACATCGCGGGCACGTCACGCCCTCCGGTTCCGGAGCGGCGGCTTCCCGCGGCCCGGCGGGCGAAGCGACCTGAACGGTCAGCATCGAGCGGAGGGTGCGCAGTTGGGCTTCCAGCTCGCCCATGCTGCCAAACCGCTTCTCCGGCTCCAGCTCCATCGCCTGCCGCACGATTGCCTCCGACTGCGAGCTGAGCGCCGGATTGAGACTGCGAAGCGACGGCTGGGCGTTGTTACCGATACGCGCGGGCGCTTCTATTGGCTGGTAGCCCGTCAGCAGGAAGTAGAGCGAGGCGCCCATCGCGTAGACGTCCGTGCGCGTATCCGTCGAGCCGGAGGCCTGATATTGCTCCGGAGGCGCATAGCCAGGGGTAAAGGCGAGCGCCGCGCCGATGGTCTGCGAGCCTTCGGCGAAAAGCTTCGCCAGGCCTAGATCGATCAGGACGGGCGTGCCGTCGCGTGTCAGCTTGATATTCGCGGGCTTGATGTCACGGTGGATGATGGGCGTCGGCTGCTCATGCAACTCGCGAACAGCGTCGCAGATGGGCAGTATCCAGTCCAGCACCCGGGCTTCGCTGGGTGGGCGATGCGTCCGGCGAATCTCTTCGATGGCGATCTCTTCAAGCGTGCGGCCATCGACGTAATCCATGACGAGATAGAAGCGGCCCTGCTGCTCGAATACCGCGTACCCGCGCACCAGATTCGGATGCCGGACATTGAGCAGAAATTCCGCCTCCAGCCTGAACTGGCGCTGCGTCGCGAGGTCGCGATAGAACGCTTCTTTGAGCGCGCGGCGGTGGCCGAGAACCGTATCTCGCACGAGATAGATGTGCGCGAAACCGCCGCCGCCGATGTAGCCCTGCACGAGATAACGGCCAGCGAGCAGCGTGCCCTGCGGGAGCACAGGCGGGCGCATCGCGGATGAAGCGGCCTGATGGTGCTGGGCAGGTGGCGGCTGATGCTGCATGAGCCGGAACTCCTTCCGCGATGAGGGAGCGCTCGTGACCGAGAGCCGGTGGCGGCTGATGCCAGGATGCGCTTCGCTATCCGCGGCGGCTGGCATCGCGGGCAATCTCACCAGGCTGCCTGGCAACGCTGCGACCGCGCGTTTGAGCAAAGATGCGCGCAGTATACACGCGCTATTCATGCCGGGCAAGCATGCGAGTACATCCGGGCTGGAGAAGCCGCCGGCGAACATACGTGCCCTTCGGCCAGCGCGTGGCCGTTCCGCCTTGCAACGTGACGGATCGCCAGCCGATTGTCTTATTGACCTCGCCGCCCGCTCGTGATATACGCTGAAGAACTGGTTTCGTGAAGATATTACTGTCGCTTAATGCGCTCTTCGCAAACCCAGTGTAGATGAGGTGGTGGGGAGGATAGTCTCCTCACGGCAAAACGACTCGGCATATCAAGGGGGAAGTATGCACGTGAAGAATCGTTGGGTATGGGGAAGCGCGCTACTCGCGCTGGCAGCGCTTATCGCACCGGGAATCGCGCTGGCGCAGCCACAGCACACGGCTGGCAGCCAGGTTCGCCCCTTTGACCACGTCTTCGTCATCTTCATGGAAAACCACGGGACGAACAGCATCATCGGTGATCCAAACGCGCCATATATTAACCAGCTGGCGCAGCAGAATACGCTCGCGACGAACTATTTTGGCGTGACGCATCCCAGCTTGCCGAACTACATCGCCGCGACCTCCGGCAACAACTGGTACAGCAATAGCGACGACCCGACGCAGGTCTTCAACCACACGAACATCGTGGATGAGCTGGAGGCAGCCCACAAGACCTGGAAGGGCTACATGGAAAGCCTTCCGTCGGTGGGCTTCACGGGCGCGCAATCAACCGACGGCCTGTACCAGAGCAAGCATGATCCATTCGTGCTCTATCAGGACGTGCTGAACAACCCGTCGCGTCTGAGCCACGTCGTGCCGCTGGATCAGCTCAGCCAGGATCTCGCGAGCAACCGCGTGCCCAATTTCGCGTGGATCACGCCGAACGTCTGCGACGACATGCACGGCGGGGCAGCAAACTGCCCGTATAGCAATGACGCGCTGCTGAAGCAGGACGGCGACGCGTTCGTGAGCCACTGGGTAACGGCGATCACGCACTCGAAGGCGTGGACCGGCAACTCGGTGATCTTCCTCGTCTGGGACGAAAATGACTATACCGGCAATGCGGCGTACGACGGCTGGCTGAATGCTGACGGCTGCTGCGACAGCCCCGTTCTGCCCGCTGGCACGTCCCTGTATCCCGCGGGCGGCGTCTATGGCGGCGGTGAGGTGCCCATGATCGTCATCGGCACGCACGTGAAGCACCACTTCACCACCGGCGTCGCGTACAATCACTATTCAATGCTCAAGACCATCGAGCAGGCGTGGCACATGCCCTACATGGGCATGACAGCCGATGGCGCGCAGGTGCATGCCATGTCGGACGTCTTCACGTTCGGCAACTAATCCCGTAACAGCCTGACTCACACGTATCTCCCCGTGGCCCTTCTTCTTGTTGAGGAAGGGCCGCCTGTTGTTTTGCGGCTCCCGCTCCCACGCGCGGTGCGCCTCATACGCATGGATGCCGCCGGAGTGGCGCGGCACTGGCAAGCGCCGGCGCACCACGCGCGGGCTATAAACGACCTCGGAAAGCAGGTGGCAGCCATGTCGTTCGCGCGTCGGCACGCCTTCATCGCGCGAAGAAGCGCTGGGTGAACGTCGCGATGAAGCTGATCTCGATGATGAGACCGGCGATAGCCTCGACGGCTGCCGCGATAGTCACCGGATCGCCGCTGGCCGCGCCGGAGAAGAAGCCGCGCCCATGAAACGAGTTGATGCTGAGGGCGACCGACGCGACAGCCGAGAGCGGCGTGCCCGTCGCCGCGCTCAGCACGTGATAGAGGATGGCGAAAAGCGTCAGCGTACAGATATACGCGACGAGACTGCGCCCCGGACGGTAGCCATAGCCGGCGAGCGCATCGAGGAAGAGCGAAAAGAAGTACGAGCCAAGCCGTATGGCGCGCCGCCACCAGGAGCCGTGCGCCGCCGCTCCCACCGCCTGCAAAAGCGTCACCTGCCGCTGGAGCTTCTGCGCGCGGTAGAAGTAGCGGTCGGCCTCTTCGTTCAGCCCCTGATCACGCAGCGAGACCGCGAGCTGGCGATTCGCGCGGACGGCGGACCGGTACTCCGCCAGGCGCGTCGCGGCATCTTTGGGATTGCCGTGTGTGCTCAGCGAATCGCGCGCTTCCACCTCATCGCCCAGGATATGCACGGGATCCCAGCTCACCACTGCCAGATTCACGCCGCCCCAGCGCACATCGGCCACGGAGAGCGCGCCCTCGCGCTCATCCGCCAGCACCGCGTCATCCAGCACGGTCGCCTCATTGAAGAACGCGCCACAGGCCCACGCGCCGCGATAGCGAACGGGGGCATCTGCCCGTATTGCGCGCAGCCGCTCCAGATCCGCCCCATCGATGCGCATGCCCGCCAGCAGCGCCTCGCGCAGCCGTGCCCCTTCGAAGTGCGTGCCGCCCAGCTCCGCGCCAGCCAGCCGCGCCCGCAGGAGTGTCGTGTCCTCCAGGTGGGCATCATTCAGGATCGCGCCAAGCAGCGAGGCTCCCGTGAGTGAGGCCGCGTTCAGCGAGGCGCCTGTCAGATACGCGCCATCGAGCAGCGCGAAATCGAGGTGAGCGTGCTCCAGATGGGCAGCACCCAGCCGGGCGAATTCAAGATGCGCGCCATCCAGCAGCGCGCCCTCCAGGTGCGCCCCGGTGAGATTCGCCTCTTCCAGGTGGATGCGTGCCTCGCGCAGTTCTTCGCGCGTCGCGTTGCGCCAGGCATCCTCGTGCAGTCCGCCACAAAGCCGCGCCAGAGGCAGACCGCTCAGGTCCACCCCGCGCAGATCGGCGCCGCGCAGGTCCAGTCCAGGACGGCCACGATCCTCGGGCTGGCTCCAGTCAAGCGGGCCACGGCCATCATCGTGCTCAGCAAGCAGCCACTCAACATCTCCCCGGCTGAGCCGCTCGCCGCCAAAAGGAAATCCGGTCTTGCGGCCAGCCTGGCGCGAGATCCGCGCGGCCAGTTCCCGCTGCCGCTCCTGCCCGATCTCCGGCGCGCGCCGCCACGGCATATCGCGCTCACGCCAGTAGCTCCGCCAGGTTTCGGCATCATCCTGCGCGGGCCGCGTAATCGCGGTGATCCTGACGTCCTGCCCCTCCGGCATGCGCATCCTCCCGCTCGCTGGCTGCTTGCGGATTCAGTATACGAAGGCGCGTCAACTGGGGAGAGCATGCGCGGCGTGTCCGTTCGTCCTCAGACCTGCTCATTGAGCTTGACCGGATGGAAGACGCGCCAGAGCGTCAGGTCATAGACGGCTTTGATCGTGCTAGAAAAGATAAAGGGCAAGCCAAAGACGAGCAGCGGCCCGCTGAGCATCGCGCCCGCGCTGACGTGGACGTTGCCGGGGTATCATACAATTCTCTGCATGTGCTCGTGAATCGGGGAGCGCGGGCTGGCAGCCGGATGCCGCTCCCCGATGCCTGGTCAGGATGTGCCGACTGTGTTGCAGCTTGTCGTCGCGCTGATCGCCATCGTCATCATCGCTGGCGTGCTCTGGGATACCTTCGAGACGGTCATCCTGCCGCGCCGGATACGGCGACACGTGCGCCTGGCGTCTCTCATCCAGCGCGACGTCTGGCTGCCGTGGCGTGCGATCAGCCGCCGCATGAGAGAGGGCAGCCGCGACAACCTGCTGGCGATCTTCGGTCCGATCTCGCTGCTGCTATTGCTGGCCGTCTGGGCAATCGCGCTGGTATTCGGGTTCGCCATGCTTCAGTGGTCCATAGGCTCACCTATCCGGAGCGCCACCAATCTGCCAGTCACGTTTGGTACCGACATCTATATGAGCGGCACCACGTTCTTCACGCTGGGGCTGGGCGATGAGGTTCCCGTGACGGCGCTCGCCCGCGCGCTCACGGTGCTTGAAGCAGGGACGGGCTTCGGCTTTCTGGCGGTAGTCATCGGGTATCTTCCAATTCTCTATCAGGCATTCTCGCGGCGCGAGACGATGATCGCGCTGCTCGATGCCCGCGCCGGTTCGCCGTCTTCGGCGGGAGAACTGATCCGGCGCAATCTGCACCCAAACTGTGATGACGAGATGGTGCAGCTCATGCGCGACTGGGAACGCTGGTCCGCTGAACTGCTGGAAAGCCACATCTCGTATCCATCGCTCAGCTTCTTTCGCTCGCAGCATGAGCATCAGTCGTGGGTTACCGCGCTCACGACGATTCTTGACGCATCGACCGTGCTTTCGCTCTGCGCCAGTGGCGAGATGGCCCATTCGGCGCAACTCGCCTACGCGATGGCGCGCCACGCCGCCGTGGATCTGAGCCAGGTCATCGGAGTGATACCCGATCCCACCATGTTCCGCCCATTCGCGGAGGAGCAGTTGAGCGCGCTTTTTTCCCTGCTTGAAGAGCGCGGCCTGCGCTTCGATCACCAGCGCTGCACGAGCGATCTGCGCAAGCGGCGCAAGGAATATGAGCCGTTCGTGGCGCCGCTGGCGGCATGGCTCATGATGTCGCTGCCCGCGCTGATGCCGGAGGAGGCGGCGCTGGATGACTGGCAGCGCAGCCCCCTCGAATAGCCCGCGAAACCATCCCGCATAGGCCGCAATAGGCCGCAGGTCCCCCCTTGTCAAGGTAACCATCCACCAGTTTTGTGGTCAAGTTTTCCACAACGTGATTTCTCTCTGTTTCCCTCTATTTCCCGCGCGCCGCCTTCATGCGCAGGAAATGTTCGCACTTGTCCACGGGTTATCCACGGCTTGAAACGGAAGTCGTGGATAAAGGACTTCACCATGGCAAGTGGGGGCCGTATACTACCTGGGTGGGGCAAAGTGGGGCAAAGTGGGGGAATGGAAATGTTCCTCGGTGAATACGTCCATAGCATAGACAGCAAGGGCCGGATCGCCATTCCGGCGCGCTTCCGCGCGAAGATCGAGCGCGGAGCCGTGCTGACGCGGGGTGTCGATACGTGCCTGTATGTCTATCCGATGGAAATCTGGGAGCAGAAGGCCCGCGAGCTGGATGCCGCCATCACCGACCCACGCCAGCGCCGCCTGGTCGAGCGCCGCTTTTTTGGCATGGCTTTCGAGATCGAGCTGGACCGGCAGGGACGTATCGTCATCCCCGCGAAGTTCCGCCAGTATGCCGGTCTCAATGGCGACGCCACAATTGTGGGCGCGCGCGACCGCTTCGAAGTCTGGAGCACGGAGCAATGGAACGCGTACACCGAGGAGATGGCCGCGGAAGATCTTTCAGGTCTGCCGCTCCCCTTCTGACCTGCCGTCCAGACGGCTTTGCCCCACGGTGTACCGGTCGCACATGAACAATCAGCATATGGAACCAACAGCAGGCGCGCAACCGGCCCGTGATGGCCTGCCCGGCGAAACAGCGCACGTCCCCGTGCTGCCGGGAGAGGTGATCGCGTGGCTGGAGCCGCATCCGGCTGGCCGCTATATCGACGGCACACTCGGCGGCGGTGGGCACACGGCGCTCCTGCTTGAGGCGTCGCGTCCGGATGGGCGCGTGCTTGGGCTGGATGCCGATCCCGCCGCGCTTGAGCGCGTGCGTCTGCGCCAGGCGGAAGCGGTCGCGTCTGGCAGGCTGCTGCTGCGCCATGCGAATTTCTCCTCGATGGCACAGGTGGCCCGCGAGGCGGGTTTCGCGCCGGTGGAAGGCATTTTGCTCGATCTGGGGCTTTCGTCCGATCAGCTTGCCGCGCGCGAGCGCGGATTCAGCTTCGCGACGGATGCGCCGCTGGATATGCGCTTCGATACGACACGGGGCGAGACAGCAGCGGATCTCGTCAACACGCTGGATGAGGCCGAGCTGGCCGACGTGCTCTGGCGGTATGGCGAGGAGAGGCGGTCGCGAGCCATCGCGCGGAGAATCGTTGAAGCGCGGCGACGCGCACCCATCGAGCGGACGGAAGAGCTTGCGCGGCTGGTCGCGGGAGTCGTCCACGGGCGGCCCGGAGGCATCCATCCCGCCACACGGACGTTTCAGGCGCTACGCATCGCCGTCAACGACGAGCTTGGCAGCCTCGAAGCCGTGCTTCCCCAGGCGGTGGAACTGCTGGCGCCAGGTGGACGGCTTGCCGTCATCAGCTTCCACTCACTGGAGGATCGCATCGTCAAGCGGTTCTTCCAGGGGGAGCAGCGCGGGTGCATCTGCCCGCCTGAGCTTCCGGTCTGCGTCTGCGGGCGCTCGCCTCGTCTGCGCGTGCTGACGCGCCATCCCGTCGTCGCCGGAGCGGAAGAACTGGCGGCAAATCCACGCGCGCGCAGCGCGAAGCTGCGGGTGGCTATGCGGGTGGAATCCGGCGGCACGTAGCTCGCCGGTCCAAAATCGCGCACTTCAGGCGCGCACGGCACATCAGGTGCGTTTCTTCTGGTGCCGCGCGTGCCAGTGGCTGATGTGGATGCCTTTTTCCGGCATGCGTGGAACCGAGAGGAGACGGGAAGCCATGCGTGACGTGAAGGATTCCGGCGGGCGGGTGAGCAGCCCGGAAACGCGGAATGGACGCACGACGCGAATGCGCGCGCTGGCCGGCGCGGGGCTGGTCGGCGTGCTGGCACTGCTCTACCTGCGGGTCGAATCGCAGGTAGCCACAGCCAGCACGCGGCTCGCGAACCTGCATCAGCAGCGCATCCAGTTGGAACGCGAGGAGGCGACGCTGCGGAACCGGCTCGGGGCCGTCAGCAGCCCAGCATACGTCGGGCAGCAAGCGGAAAAGCTTGGCTTGCAGCCGGTCGCGCCATCGTCGGTGATCGTCATCACGCTCCAGCCGCCGCGCGGAGGGCACTCATGAGCCGCCTGCGCGGTCAGGTGAAACGTGGCACGCGCATGCTTTTCTCGCAGGCGCGCGCGATCTTCGGGCTGGATGATCGTCGCGGCAGACGCGAGCGGGTGCGTTCCGAGCGCGAGATGCTGGTGGAGACGCGAAACCGGCAGCGGCTGATATTCGTGGCGCTGATCGTGGCGATGCTCGTCGTGAGCGGGCGGCTCGCGTTCTGGCAGATCGGCCAGCGAAGCGAGCTGGTGGCGCGCGCGCAGAGCCAGCAGTGGGCGCGCATCATCGTTCCCGCCACGCGTGGCGAGATTCTGGACGCGAACGGGCGCATCCTGGCGGATAGTGTGACGAAATACGCTGTGATCGCCGATCCGGACCAGATTCGCGCGGCGCACGCGATGAGCGCGACGGTGAGCGAGCTGGCGCGGCTTCTGAATCTGCCGCCCGCGCTGGTGGCGAACGAGTTGAACGTGCCGGGGGAATATGCGGCACTACGCGACGCCAGCGGAGTCGCGGTGCTGCTCGACGCGGATGCGCTTGGCCCGCTGGAAAACGCGATTGGCAGCGGGGCGCTGGTCGGCGTTCTGCCGCGCATGGAGCCGCAGCGCGAGTATCCGGATGGGACGCTGGCGGCGCAGGTGATCGGGTTCGTGCGAACGAGCGATGGAATGGGGCAGTATGGCGTGGAGCAGCAGATGAATCAGGCGCTGGCAGGTCAGGCGGGGCAGTATTATCTGGCCGTCTCGGCCACCGGTGTGCCGCTCAGCCTGGCGCATGAGCACGAGACTGCCGCGATTCCGGGCGCGAACGTGAGCCTGACCATCGACGCGAACGTGCAGTACTGGGCCGAGCAGGGGCTGGCCCAGACCGTTCAGCAGATGGGCGCGGATGGCGGGTCAGTGATCGTCATGGACCCGCATACGGGCGCGATCATCGCGATGGCCAGCGAGCCGTCGTTCGATCCCGCGAATTACGGGCAGGCGCCGCTCGCGTCGTTCATGAATCCCGCCGTGAGCAGCGTCTATGATCCCGGCTCGATCATGAAAGCCATGACGATGGCGACGGGCATCGATACGGGGGCAATCGCTCCGGCGAGCGCGCTCTACGATACCGGCGTGACGACGGTGGATGGCGTGCAGATTCACAACTGGGCGGATATCGGCCACGGGCGCGAAACGATGACGCAGGTCTTGCAGTATTCAGCAAACGTTGGCGCGATCTGGGTCGCGGAGCGGGTAGGCGTGGGGAACTTCGACCGCTATCTGCGAGCCTTCGGGTTCGGTTCCGTCACGGGAATCAACCTGCCGTCGGAGTCACTCGGCCAGCTAGCGCATCCGGTATCCGCTGGAGACGCCGAGCTGGAGATGGCCGAGAACTCATTTGGTGAGGGCATCGCCGTGACGCCGCTGCAAATGGTGGCGGCTTACGGCGCGCTTGCGAATCATGGGGTGCTGATGCGCCCGTACGTGATTTCGCGGATCACGTCGAGCAGCGGCGCGGTGACGACGTACGGCCCGCAGGTCGTCCGTCAGGTCGTGCAGCCGCAGACGGCGCAGGAAGTGACGCAGATGCTGGTGGATTCGGCGTATGTGAGCGAGGCGCAGATGAACCTGGTGCGAGGGTATACGGTGGCGGCCAAGACCGGCACCTCCACTCCGGACCCGGCGAATCCGTCGGTCACGTATGCTTCCGTGCTGGGCTACGCTCCGGCGTCGAATCCGCGGTTTGTCTTGCTGGTAAAGATTGACCATCCGCGCACGACCATCTTTGGTGGATCGGCGGCGGGGCCGCTCTGGCGGCAACTGGCTGAGCGCCTGTTCGTCTATTACCGGATCGCGCCGGATCGGGCGGCAGGCTGAATAGACATCTCGCAGATGGCGCGCAACACGGGACGCGCGCCCGCATGATGCAAAAGGAGGCGACGATGGCGACGCGCAAGAGCAACGCAATCGAACGCGGCACCACTCAGACGGCAGCCACGAAGCGCAACGCGCCGGTTGCCGCGCAAGCGCTCACGCGGTCAGCATCCAGGGGAAAGCGAGATGCCGCGCGCGTCGCGGTGAACGTGGAGCCGGCGCCTTCTCGCACGCCAACCCCAATTCGCAAGAAAAAGGATCATGCGCATATGCAACTGACTCTCGCGCCCGCCGTCGCTCCGGCTATCCTTGCGCCCGTACCCGTGAAGCCGCGCCGCAAGCGTTCCGCCTCCCCCTCCCAGGGCAAGGCAAGCGTGCGCAAGCAGTTTGGCGAGCTGCGCACCGCTCTGGCAGATGGCTGGGAAATCGTCCAGCCCATTTTCGCCCGGCCGCTCTGGTCTTCAACGGATGACGCGGCAACGGCATTCAACTTCGTGCTCAAGCGCGAGCACACGACCCGGCTTGTAACGGTGCCGGAGGGGCGCACGGTGCAGCGATTCATTCGTGAGCACGCGCTCGTGGTGGATTATCGCCGCTCGTAACCATCATGCTGAAAGCGGTCGGCGCCTCTCTCGATGGCATAGAGCAAAGCATCCATGTCGAACGGCTTGGAGACGACCGGCACGTGCAGACGCTGCAACCGCTCGACGAACTCCGGTGAGATAAACCGGGCATGCGCGGTAATCACCACGTACGCATGCGCGCTGGCCAGACGGTCATCGTCCTCCACGATCTGGAGCAACTCTTCCCCGCTGATCACCGGCATCCGCAAATCCACGAGCGCAACGAGATGATCAGGCGCGGCTCTCAGGGCGTTGAGCGCCCGCGCTCCATCCGGAGCCTCCATCACCTGGTATCCTTCTTCTTCCAGGATGATCCGCAGCAATTGCCGCAGCTCGCGGTCATCATCGACGACGAGGACGCGCGTCGAGTGCTGTTCGTCCATCATGGCTTCCCTCTAGTCTACATATGGTTTGAGCGCCACCTGTCGCGGTTCGCTCCTTCGCGAGGATATGACCAGAGGGTATGTTCCCACGGTCGAGACAGCACTCCAGCGCGTGAACGTTAGCGCCAAAAGTTGCCAGGCCGGCTGGCGGGAGACGAACGGAAATGTACGCATGACCAGTACACACTATACGTGCCGGTTCGGGCTTTGTTTCATCTTTGCACGGGTCACAATGTTGTGATTGTCGCGGGGACCCAGACAGGAGCGGCAGGCGGGGTCTTCTAGCGGCGCACGCTGCCTTGAGGCGGGGTTTCAATTGCCAGCTACGGATCACGCAGTCCGTCAGCCGGAATAGCCGCTGCCGGAGAAGATCGTCCCGGCGTTGAGGGTGGCAAGCGTGGCAAAGGACGTGCCGGGATGGCGCTTCAGGTAGTCCCGCGTGATGTGATGCCCGATGGTGTATCCGGCATCTCGCGTGATGCCTGTGCGCGCGTCACACTGTCTGCCTTCCGCTCCCGCCGCGCGATCTTCTCGGCAAACGTTAAGCATGCCCTCAGCGAATCTTCAGCCTTCAGCCGGATACTTCTCCTTGCGGCTATGCCGCGAGGGCTCATTGCAGTAATGGAGAAGGCTCATGACAGAAAGCAGACGCTCCCAGCGCGCCAGCTTGTGGACGATAGCGGCGCTGGCGCTCGTGCTGGCGCTTTCGCTCGCGGCGTGCGGCGGCAATGTCGGGCGCGGTGCCCAGGCGCCGACGGGACAAACGACGCAACAGGCATCGGGCGCATCCGAGCAGGGCAGCCAGTCCAGCGTGGATTCCAGCCTGCAGCAGACGGATCAGCAGGTGCAAAGCGCCCTGCAGGGGCTGAATAGCGCCTCCAGCGACGCTAACGTGAATTATGCCAGCCAATCCTCTGATACGGTCCCGTAAGCATCAGTGACCAGGGAGTTGTGAGGGATGAAAGGGTTCCATGTGCTCCGGCATCTATCCGGAAAAATCATCGCGGCGGGTACGCTCACGCTGCTAGCCACGGGCATCGCGGTACCGATGTCCACGGCGTTCGCGGCCAGCGCTCCATGTGATCTCCAGTGCGTACAGCAGTTCGGCGATCAGCGCATCGCGCAGCGCCAGACCGCGCTGACGACGCTCTCCAGCAAGCTCGCGGCACACGTAAGCGCGGGCCACGTCACGAGCGCTCAGGCAGCCGTCATCACCGGCATCATTACGGCGGACCAGAACGGACTGGCCACGCTCAAGACGCAGCTTGATAGCGCCACCACGGCGAAAGAGGCGCGCGCGGACGTGCGCGAGGTTTACACGAACTACCGCATCTATGCCGTCGTGCTGCCGCGTGAGTATCACCGCATCTGGCTCGACGTGCTGGTGAATATCGATGCCAGGCTGCACGCGCTCGAGCCGAAGGTCGACTGGGCCGCGCAGCACGCGCCCGCCTCCGAGCAGCAGCAGCTCAGCCAGCTTGCCGGTGACTACAAGGCGCAGCTCGCCGAGGCGGAATCGCAGATCGACGCGGCGCAGGGCCAGATCGGCGCGCTCACCGTCCAGAACTTCAACGACGCCCGGACGACCTACACCACGGCATATACGGACTACGTGAGCGACATCAAGACGGCGCATACGGATATCAAGAGCGCGGCCAGCGACCTGCACCAGATGGTCCGCATCCTGAAGGGATCGAATACCTCTTCCAGCACTGCCACACCGGCCACACCAGCCGCGACGGCCACGTCGAACGCCTGAGACGCGCTCACCCACTCCAGAGACGCGCAACACGCCTTCTCGCCTGCTCGGCATGAGCTTGCGGGAAGGCGTTATCGTGCTGGCGGCGTTATATGCCATAATGACGGCTGGGCACGCCGCCCCTTCCGCACGTCCCCTGTGTGGGCCTTTCCCCAAGGAGTACATAATGTCTGAGACCACCGCCAGCGTTTCGCGCCAGTTCGATGTCGAAGGCGCACGCGCGCATTTCCCGTCGCTCGCGCTCGAACAGGCGGGCAAACCGGTCGTCTACCTGGATAATCCCGGCGGAACGCAGGTGCCGCTGGCCTGCATTAATGGCATCGTTTCCTATCTGAGCAGCGCCAACGCGAACACGCACGGAGCGTTCCTCACGAGCGAGCGCAGCGATGCCATTCTTGCCGAGGCGCACGCGGCGATGGCGGAGTTTCTCAATGCCGCCGATGCCCGCGAAATCGTCTTCGGGCCGAACATGACCACTCTGACCTTCGCCATCAGCCGTGCCATCGGGCGAACGCTGGAAGCGGGCGATGAGATCGTCGTGACGGCGCTCGACCACGATGCGAACGTAGCGCCTTGGCAGGCGCTGGCGGAGGAGCGGGGCGTTGTGGTGCGCATGGCGGATATCGACACGGCTACCTGCACGCTCGACATGGCCGATCTGCGCGCGAAGATCACCGAGCGCACGAAAGTCGTCGCGGTTGGCTACGCGTCGAATGCCGTCGGCACGATCAACGACGTCCAGACGGTTATCCGGTGGGCAAGAGAGGCGGGCGCAATCTCCTATATTGACGCCGTGCAGTACGCGCCGCATGGCCCAATCGACGTGCAGGCGCTCGGCTGCGACTTCCTCGCGTGCAGCCCATACAAGTTCTTCGGCCCGCACCTCGGCGTGGTCTATGGCCGTCTGCCGCTGCTGGATCGGCTCGCGGCATACAAAGTCCGTCCGGCGGAGGACGAGCCGCCGCACAAGTGGGAGACCGGGACGCAGAATCACGAAGGCATGGCCGGGCTGCTCGGCACCATGGAATATCTCAGCAGCATCGGGCGCGCGCACCAGGCGGCCTTCGCGGATCGATTCCCCGGCATGAGCGGGCGGCGGCTGGAACTGCACTGCGCGATGGCGGCCATGCAGCGATACGAACGGGAACTGGTACAGCGCTTGCTGGCGGGAGTGCTCGCGATCCCTGGCGCGAAGGTCTACGGGCTGACCGCTGAGGAGGATCTGAGCCAGCGGGTTCCGACCATCGCCATGACGGTGGAGGGCCACTCGCCACTGGAGCTGGCGCGGGCGCTGGGCGAGCGGGGCATCTTCACGTGGGACGGCAACTACTACGCTATCAACCTGATGGAGCGGCTGGGACTGGAGGAGCATGGGGGAGCGCTGCGTATTGGCCTGGCGCACTATAACACGCTCGCTGAAGTCGATCGCGTCGTCGCGGCGCTGCGCGAGATCGCGGGCGCCTAGCGGCGGGACGTCGCGCTGTGGGCACGCGGCAATCTCCCCGCCGCGACCAGCGCGTACAACCGATCTGGATGCGCGTTCGCCGCTCGCATCTTTCACGAAGAGGTAAATACGAGTGGAGCTGAGTTCAGCTTCTACGGCTGCTGACGCGACCGTCGACGAGCGCATCCGGCACCTGGAAGAGCGGCTGCGACGAACGGAAGCCCGGTGTAACGCGCTGGCCAATGCTTCCGGCCAGATCATCTGGTTCGCGGATCGGGATGGTCTGGTCCATGAGGACTTGCCAAGCTGGCGAGCATTCACGGGCCAGACGCGCGAAGAACTGCCTGGCCGCGGCTGGCTGGATGCCATTCATCCCGACGACCGCGATCTCGTCAACGGATTCAGCCAGCAGGTGGCCGCCGGGGAAAGCACCGATACCCACACATTCCGTCTGCGCCGGTCAGATGGCACGTACCGGATCATTTCCGGGCGCTATGCCCCGGTCTGCTCACCCGCGGGCGAAGTGGAGGAATGGACCGGCTTCCTCACTGACGTCACCGACCGGCCAGCGCCAGAAAACGTGCTGCGCGACCGTGTGCATGATCTCGCCAGTGCCTCTGCCCGCATCACCGATATTCTGGAAAGCATCACAGACGCGTTCTTCGCGGTCGATTTCGCCTGGCACTTCGTGTACGTCAATTCCGAGGCGGAGCGCCTGCTCCAGAAGACCAGAGAGCAGTTGATCGGCGAATCCGTCTGGGATGCGTTCCCCGAAGCCGTCGATACCATGTTCTTCCGCGAATATCACCGCGCGGTCAGCGAGGGCGTGCCCGTCTCGTTCGTGGACTATTTCGAGCCGCTGGCGACCTGGTTTGAGGTCCATGCCTATCCGAGCGCCAGCGGCCTTGCCGTCTACTTCCTCGACGTCACGGATAAGAAGCGCGCGGAGATGGAGCGCGCCGAGTTGCTGGAGCGCGAGCGAGCGGCCCGTGCCGCCACGGAAGAGGCGCGAACCCTCCTGCAGGCCGTTCTGGACGTGCTGCCGGTCGGGCTCGTCATCACGGACGCCACTGGCCGGTTCACCTCCGTCAACGCGGCCCTATTGGAGATGTGGGGCAAAGACGCGCCGCAACTGACGAGCGTCAGCGAATACGCGGCGTACCGCGCGTGGACCGCCGATACGCACACGCCGCTCGCCGCGGAAGAGTGGGGATTGGCGCGCGCGCTGAACGACGGCGTGGTCGTCGTCGACCAGGAGGTGGAGATCGAAACGTTTGAGGGGCAGCGCAAGACGGTCATCAATCAGGCTGCCCCCATCCGTGATGCCACCGGAGCGGTCGTGGGCGGCGTGGCGGCGCTGGTTGACATCACCGACCGCAAGCAGCTGGAACGGCGCACCCACGCCGCGCTCAAGGCCATTCTGGAGATGGCGGAGACGCTGGTTTCGTTTCCAGAGGATGTGCTGGAAGCGGAAAACCGGACCGGTATGCGCGCGGCCAGGCGGCTTGCCGCGCTCGCGGGGCAGGTGGTGGGATGCGAGCGCGCCGCGATTGTCGGCTATGACAGCCAGAATAACATCCTGCAACCCATCGCGATATCCGGCCTCTCGCGTCAAGAGGAACAGCGCTGGTGGGATGCGCTGCATAACGTCAGGCCGTCGGAGTTCGCGGATGACGTGATGGCCCGTCGGCTCGCGGCTGGCGAAGAGGTGGTCATTGATCTCGCGCTCGCGCCGCCGGTACCCGGTCAACACTACTTCGGCTTCGGCCACACCATGTTGCTGCCCCTGCGTGTCAACGAAACGCTCGTGGGCATCTTCGCGGTCGATTGCAGCGAAGGCAGCCGGACCTTCTCGGATGCTGATATCGCGCTGGCTCACGGCGTCGCCCGGCTAGCTTCGCTCGTCGTGCAGCGTGAATCGCTGCTGCGCGAGCGGGCGGAAGCTGAGGCACGCGCTCTGGCGCTGGAAGAAACCAACCAGCACATGAGCGATTTCCTCTCCGTCGTCAGCCACGAGCTGCGCACGCCGGTGACGGTGATCCACGCCAATATCCAGCTCATGCGCCGGTGGATAGAGCGTGAAACGAGCAGCATGCCGCAGCCGGCCATTCTGGCCAATCGCCAGCAAGCGCTCACGCGGATGGAAACGCACATGCGCCGGCTCATGCGCCTGCTGGAGGATCTGGCCGATCTCTCGCGGGTCCAGTCGGATAAGCTGGAGTTGCGGATGGAGCGCTGCGATCTGCTGACAGTCACCAGGGAAACCGTCGAGGGGCAGCGCATGGCGCACACGGATCGCCGCATCACCCTCAGGATGCCCAGGCGCGATTCACTCCCCATCTGCGGTGATCCCGACCGCATCGGCCAGGTTATCGCGAACTTTCTGACGAACGCGCTCAAATACTCTACCGCTGAACGTCCGGTACATGTGCGTGTGGACGTGGAGGGCGAGCGGGCGCGGGTCTTCGTGCGAGATGAGGGGCAGGGCATCCCGCCGGAAGAGCTATCGCACATCTGGGAACGCTTCAGGCGGGCGAAAGGCGTGCAGGTGCAGAGTGGCAGCGGGGTGGGCCTCGGGCTTGGCCTCTATATCAGCAAGACGATCATCCAGCGCCATAATGGCACGGTCGGCGTGACGAGCGCCCAGGGTGAAGGCTCGACGTTCTGGCTGAGCCTGCCGCTCGTCGAGGCATAAGCGGGGGGGGATACAAGAATGGAGGCGTCCGGCGGGATCTGCCGAAGCGATGCCGGGCGCCTCGCGGCTATCAGACGCCGATATCCGCCACGTTCAGGTGGTGAGCGGGGTCAACACCCGTCCATGCCAGAAGGACATGCCGGTAGACGCCAACATAGGCAAGCACCGGCCCTCCATACGCCTGCTCGCTCAGAACGGACTTCGCGTTATCCAGCGGCCAGCTGGGGAAGAACTCTGTATAGCGCACGTTCACGGAATGCAAGGCATCGGTGCCGCGCCACGTGAGGAACGTTCCCGGCATGTTATTGACCGAGAGCGGCAGCATGTACGGGCCAACATCGCTCGTCTCACTCAGTGGCGAGCTTGCCGGCGCCGTCCACTGCGTGCCATTGGTGGATGTCGCGAAGTAGATGCGCTGGTTCGGGCCGGTCCAGCTCAGGTAGAGGTTGCCGGTGGCGGGCTGGACGGCGATGCTTGGCCGCGCGATTGAGCTATACTGCCACAGCGTTGTTTTCGTGCCTTCGAGGATGCCTCCACGCGGGATGATCTGGAGTACGTTCAGCGAGTGGTTCGCGTCGGTTCCAGCCCAGGCCAGGTAGAGATCGCCCGTTTTCGGCGACCACGCGATGGATGGCGCGGTAAAGCTGTTTTCGTGCAGCGTCACCTTGGTATAGCCATTCGTCAGCGTGCCAACGCGCACATTCAGCAGATGGGCGGGATCAGTGCCCGTCCAGGCGACGACGACGTTCGAATTGTTATCGCCATAGGCCGCCACGGCTGGCCGGGCGATGGACGTTTCCGGCAGGACGTACTTGGTCCCATAATGGATGCCGTCGGCGCTTGTCATGACGTTCACGTGATGCGCGGCATCAGTGCCGGTCCATCCCAGAATGGCGCGCACTGTGCCGGTGGAAGATGCCCACAGCGACGGGCCATCGATGCTGGTATCGCCAAGCACGACTTTGCTCAACTCAGCGGGCGGTCCGAACACCACGTGTGCCGGAGCGGCACGGACAGGGCTGCTCGTAGCGACCGCTCCCGCGAGAGCGGCCATCATCGCGATCAGGGCTACGGCGCCGCTCAGAGTACGACGCAGACTCATAATGCACTTCCTTAGTTTGCTCGCTCGACTTCTCCGGCGAGCGACATGATGCTGCATCCACGCAGAAACATGGCGCCGCGAGCCGTCTGGCCGCCGCCTGACGCGCGTACGACCTCTGGCGCGTTATGCGCATCCAGGCGCACACGTGCCTGGGGAAATACACTCCATTTCCGCGCGTAGATCGCGGAGGCTGGCAGAGCGCCGGTAGTAGTAGCCGCCGGATGCATCACAGCGACATCTTGTGTCGCGGCGCCGAGGGCACAACTCGCTCACAGTATGGGGAGAATAGCCTGTCACGCCGCACGTCTCCCGTAACCTGAGCGCGTAGTGGTGACTATCGTGGTGCGGGTATCGCCGCGTTGGAGCACCGGAGGACGGCGTGCGGTCCACGCGAAAGGTGCCCGCTGGAGAGGAGATCCAGATGCGTGCGCGAAGGAGCAGTATCGTTCTGGGGCTGGCGTTGATCGTGGCGCTGGCGGGCTGTGGCGCGGCTGGCGCGGCCGGCTCATCGACGTCTTCCAGCTCATCCGGTTCATCGAATAGCGGCAACTATGGCTACGGCGGCTCATATGGCGGCTCCTCCACGAGTACCAGCACGAGCGGCAGTTCGGCATCCGGCGTGGCGCAGATCAGCACCAAGACGGTAGCGGTAGCCGGCAAGCAGGAGACCGTTCTGGCGGACTCGAAGGGAATGACACTCTACTACTTTACGCCCGACACGGCGACAACCATCGCCTGCACCGGAAGCTGCCAGCAGATCTGGCCGCCGCTGCTCTCATCGGGAACGCCCACCAGCAAGACGACGCTTCCCGGCAAGCTGACGCTCGTGCCATCTGGCAGCGGGCAACAGGTAGAGTATAACGGACATCCGCTGTACACCTATTCTGGCGATTCGACATCCACCGATGCCAACGGCGAGGGCATCCAGGGGAAGTGGTTCGTCGCGACGCCCAGCCTCAGCGCCAACGGCTAGAGCATGGCACGGTTGGGGGTCGGGAGGAAGGCTCTTCCCCAACCCCTTCCCTGGTGTTGTGGGAGAGCGGCTTTATGAGGGCCGCGACGATGGCCGCTTGCCAGAGACGCGCACGTCTCACGTCGCCGCGGCCTCAACCGTGACCGGCTCCGACAGGGCGAAGGCGAAAATGGAGCCCCGGCCCTCCTCGCTCTCCACCCAGATGCGCCCGCCATGCAGCCGTATGATCTCCGCCGAGATATACAGGCCGAGTCCGAGACCGGGATATTCCTGGTTATCCAGGCTCTCCACGCGGAAGAAGCGGTCGAATACCCGCCGCTGCTTCTCGCGGGGGATGCCAATACCAAAATCGCGGACGCGTGTGATGAGTTCTCCCCCACACACGGTGGCCGAGACGATCACCCGGTCGGCATCAGGAGAATATTTCACAGCATTCGTCAGCAGGTTCGCCAGCACCTGCCCGAGGCGCTCGCGATCCGCGAAGAGCGTCACCGATGGCGCGTTCTCGCAGATGATGGTATGCCGTTGCGCTGTGCGTTGCACTTCCTCGATGACATCCGTCATCAGCTCGCCATAGTCGAATACGGATTCATCCAGGGTGAGCTTGCCGCGCTCGATGCGTGTTTCATCCAGCAGATCACTGATGAGCTTATTCAGCCGGTCCAGCTGGCGATCCATCTTCTCCAGCATGCCCGCAGATCGCTCGTCTCCAGACGCGCGGGAGCGCCGCGCAAGCAGTTGCGCCAGCGCCTTCACGCTCGTTACGGGCGTCTTCAGTTCATGGCTGGCGATGGCGATGAATTCATCCTTCTTCTGGTCGAGCAGGCGCTGCTCGGTGATATCCGTGTTCGTGCCAAACCAGCGAATGACCTTGCCGGAGGCATCCCTGATGGGGATGGCTCGCGAGAGGAACCAGCGATACTCGCCATCCTTGCTCCGCAGGGGGAACGTGTCTTCCCACAGTTCGCCCGTCTGGAAGCAGCGGCTGATCCGCTCGACGACACGCGCCAGGTGGTCCGGGTGGTGCACCTTCTGCCAGCCCCAGCCATACACTTCTTCCGGAGTGGTGCCGGTGTAGTCGTACCAGCGCTGGTTGTACCAGAAGATGGAGCCGGTCTCATCCGCCATCCAGGCGAATTGCGAGATGTTATTGGCAAGTGTGCGGAAAAGATCCTCGCTCTCTTCCACCCGCTGGCGTGCCTGCACGAGCTCCGTCACATCCACCGCGTGGGCGAGAATCCCATCCACAGCCCCCGTCGCATCGCGGCTGGGCTGGTAGACAAAGTTGAAGTAGACGTCCTCCAGCACGCCGTTACCGTGGCGGTCGAGCCTGACCAGCAGTTCCTTGCCGACGAACGGCTCACCGGTCACGTAGACCCGGTCGAGCAGTTCATAGAAGCCTTGTCCCTCAAGCTCCGGAAGCGCATCGCGCACGGACTTTCCCAGTATATCCCGGTCCTTGCCAACCGCCTCCATGTAGAGGGGATTGGCAAGCGTATAGACGTGATCCGGGCCGCGCAAGATCGCGATGACAGCTGGCGCATCCATCAGAATGTCGTGCAGGCGCCGCCGCTCAGTCTCAGCCTGCAAGAGCGCAAGCTGCTCGCGCATCAACAAGCGTTCCCGCTCTTCCTCCGCCTGTTTCTGCTCAATCGCAAGGATCACTGTGCGCGAGACGAGGCGAATAATGTGCAAGTCATCCTCGGTAGGCACTCGCGCATGCCGGTAATACATGGCAAACGTGCCGAGGACGCGCCCACTGTGGCCGATCAGCGGTGTTGACCAGCACGCGCGCAAGCCATGCGAGAGGGCAAGCTCACGAAAATCGGCCCAGAGCGGACTCTGCGCGATGTCTTCCACCGTCACCGGTTCTCTGGTAAAGGCCGCAGTGCCGCAGGACCCAACGCTTGGGCCGATCTCGATGCCGTCAATCGCGTTGCTGTAGGTGTCTGGCAGGCTGGGCGCCGCGCCGTGACGCAGATGCAGCTCGTCGCGGTCCAGGAGTAACACAGACGCGAGCGCGCCATCGCGTGACTGCGCTTCCACCCAGCGCGTGACCGCGCCAAGTATGCTGGAAAGCGACTGCCCTTGCGAGATCATCTCCAGCACCTGGCTCTGGCCCTCCACGAGTGCTTCCAGGTAATGGTAGGATGCAGGGTCAGTCCGAGTGCCAGTACTGCTGGCAGGCTCCAGCTTGCTCACGCGAAACACTCCTCAGAATCGGACGGCGAAATGGCCTATCAGCACCCGAAAAACGTCCGGATGGGAGAGGTTGAAAGCTATCCGTGCCACACGCAATCGCACGGCAGGTTGCCGGTGGAACGCGCATCTCTCCAGCGAGAAGACCGCAGGTATCCGCGGTAGAAGAAACGCCCACCCACAACAGGTACTAGCAACTTCCGTTCCCTATTCACACGGATGCCACAACGGCGAGCTGCCTGCAAAAAAGCAAGCGCTGCGCGCACTCTCCAGCGCGTGTCACGTCGCGCGGCCGGGCCACTGGTGGAGCGGAGTCAGCCGGATAAGGGGCGATCAAGGCAAGGCACGCGGCCAGTGCCAATCGCTGCCGCGTGCCTGCAAGGAGCAGCATAGACTATTAGCGCGTATTGTGCATCGGCATGATGACGTATGTGTATTGTTCCGCCAGCGAACCAATCGGCCGGATGACGCCCGGCTGCTGCGGCGAATTCAGTTCCAGCGCCACCTCAGGCGAATCGAGCACGGCCAGCACGTCGGTCAGGTACTTCACGTTGAAGATGATCTCCATGCCGTTGCCATCCACCGCGGCATCGAGCGTCGTCACCGCGTCGCCCACTTCTTCGGCGGTTGCCGCGAGGGTAATGGCACCCGGCGTCAGCCCGCCCGGCTCACCGGCATCCACCTTCAGCCGCAGGATGTTCGCGCTATCGCGAGCGAAGAGCGACGCCGTCTTGGTGGCCTGGCGAAACTCCTCCGTCTTGACGCTGACGCGCGTCGAGTGGCTCTTCGGCACGATGCCCTCATAATTGGGGAACTGGCCCGCGATAAGATTGGAGACGAGCTTCACTTCTTCCGTCTCGAAAAGCACCTGGTTGCGATTGGGCGTCACGACCATCCGCACGGTGCCTTCGGCTGGCAACACACGCGCCAGCTCATTGAGCGTTCGCGCGGGAATCAGCACGTCGCCCTGCGCGGCATCGACGGAGGGGAGCTTGGCCGAGCGAACCGCCAGCCGGAAGCTATCCGCCGAGGCAAAGATGAGGTCGTCGCCGCGCACACGCGCCAGCACACCTGTGAAGACCGGTCGGGCGTCATCCGTCGCCGCCGCGAAGGTCGTCTGGCTGATCATCTCCTTCAGCTCCGCCGCATCGAGCTGAACCGGCTGCTCACTCTCGCCTGCGTCGGGGATGGATGGGAACTCTGCGGGGTCCATGCCGCGGATATTGGCGTGGCTGCGCTGGCCCTCGACTTTGAGCGTCTGGCTGGAGGAATCGAGCGTCAGTTTCACGCTATTGGGGGGCAGGTTGCTCACAAAATCGGTGAAGAGCCGCGCGGGCACGGTCGTCATGCCCTCTTCCTGCACCTGCGCCGCCACGCGGCACGTGATGCCGATCTCCAGGTTGGTTGCCGAGAGACGAATGTGGTCTGCTCCGGCGACAACCAGAATATGCGAGAGAATCGGCAGGGTCGTGCGCGTCGAGACCGCATGGCTGACGGTCGATAGCCCCTTGGCGAGGTCTTGCTGCTTGCAGGTGAGCTTCACGGCGAAATGCCTCCTCAACAGGTACGGTATGCTGCGCGTGGCGCGCAGCGAATGGGCCGCGCGCGGCGCCAGAGTATCATGTGTCTATGAGATGATCTGACGTATTATACACGCTTAGCTGGCGCTCCGCATCGCCCACGCCGCGTGCTTCGCGAGAGCGCCGTGCTGGCTGCCCCTGGCCCGTGCCCAGTGGTCTACGGTCCCCTTGGTACACGGCTCCCCGTGATCACATCCGGGCCTATACAGTCACCCAAACGCGCACGGCTGGTGCGTGCAGTGCGACAAATGTCACAGCCAGATGCCGCGCGCAGGCGGTACGCTAACTCATGATGAGGACGCCACAACGGGAGCATATTGTATGAGCGATTTGAGCGGCACATCACACGACGAGACTCTGGCCCGGATCTGGGATGCCCTGCACAACGTCTACGATCCCGAGCTCGGCGTGAATGTCGTCGATCTCGGGCTAGTCTATGGCGTCGAGCTAGATGACGCTGGCAGCGTGACCATCACCATGACGCTCACCACCCCCGGCTGCCCCATGCACGAGTCGCTCGGCCGCGGCGTCGGCTCGGCGCTCAGTGTGGTACCCGGCGTGACCGGGGGCGAGATCAATCTGGTGTGGGATCCGCCCTGGACTCCGTCCATGATGACGGAGTCTGGCCGGAAGGAACTGGGCTTCTGGGAATAGACGGCGGCAAGGATGCCCGATCCTGCATAGCGTAGATACCGGCTGGCGCTTACGGACGCGGCTCCAGATCGCCAACCGGCGGCGCATGGCGCACGTGGGGACTCAACGTCGTCGCCACCGCGAGCACCGCCTCCACCGCCGCGGCCAGCAGCAGCGTGTGGCCCGCACCCACCCGCTGCACGAGAAGTCCACCAGCGAATAGGCCCACCGGCTGCATGCTCAACATGATGACCCGATACGCGCTCATGACGCGCCCCTGTAGCGCGTCGGGAATCATCGCCATACGATAGCTGGGCCAGACCACGTCGTAGATCTGGTCAACTATCATTGACACTACCTCCACCAGTGCCATCAGCAGCGGGCTAGGCACGAGTCCGAAGAGGAGCCAGGTGATGGGATATCCCCAGGCCAGGATGGGCAGGACTTGCCCAAAGCGAAACCGACGCTGGATCGGCTCCGCAAGCACCGCGCCCAGCAAGCCGCCCACTCCTCCGGCGGCGAAGATCAGCCCGATGATGAATGGCGTAGCGTGCAGATCCTGCGCGCGCACGATCAGCGCCAGCTCTGTTCCATTGGAAAGGGAGAAGCCCGCGTAGATCAGTGCCATGAAGCGCATCAGCGGCGTACGCCAGAGCCAGCGCATGCCATCGAGCATCGCCCGTGGGGAAAGCGGCTCCTTCTTGTGCTCACTCTGGAATGGGATGCGTATGAACCGCAGCGACAGGGCGGATACGCCATACGAGATGGCATCCACGAAAAACGGGAATGCGCGGCCAATGCCGAAGAGCAGACCCGCAAGCGGCGGACCCGCCAGAATAGCCGCGCCCTCGGCAAACTCACTACGCGCGACGGCAGCTCCCAGCTGCTCTGGCGGCACCACACGCGGCATCGCGGAGACCCGCGCCAGCCAGAAGATGGCCGAGCACGCGCCGATGATGAGCGCGGCGCCATAGATGAGCGGCATGGCCAGATGCCCTGCCACGAGCGCGAGGGGAATGCTGCCGAGCGCGAACATCCGCAACACGTCGCAGCCGATCATGAGTCGCTTGCGGTCCATGCGGTCTACCAGCGCGCCAGCGGGAAGCGTCAGCACGACACGCGGGATCGATTCAATCGCCGCCACAATGCCAGCCTGAGCCGCCGAATGGGTCAGCGCGAGGACGAACAGCGGCAGCGCCAGCAGGGTCATCTGGGTGCCAGCCGTCGAGACGGCCTGACCGCTCCACAGGAGCATAAAATCACGATTTCGCCAGAGTGAGGGCAACCTGGCTGGCCGCGTAGATGTGGTTTGCTGTGGTTCCTGAGCCGGTTCGGGACGCATTTACATACCTGCCTGAGCGAACGGCGCTTGGGAGCGCATGCTGGCCGAATTCACGAATGCGGAATCGCCCGGCGCTCAGGGAGCAGGTGGATGCGTATCCACGACGTGTGGCGTGGCAGGGACGTAGCCATTATCCAGACTGGGTATGTGTCACACAGGGCTGGAAGTGTGGGAATGCGTCGCACTGCTGTCATTGCCGCGTAAGAGGAGTGCGCCAGGCTTACGCGGCCAGCATGCTTACGTTGCGGTTCCGGTTGCGGTGAATCGCCCAGCCGGAGGCGGCGCGGCGGCTCACCAGTGCGGATCTGGCAGAGGTTTTCATGACCGTATTTCTAGCAGGTTCAGCGCGAGATGTCAACGGAACGAAATGGCTGGATCTGGAACGGCGCGCGAGCGGAGCGACATGCATGCGAACACTGCCACAAATACGGCGAACGCCGGCTGTTGGCAGGCCAGGAGCACGCACAGGTCCAGCCCATGCCGGACCACTTCCAGTTGCGGGGCGAGACAATCCGCTGCTACAATGCGGAAAGCGTCCCATTCCCTTGCACCATGTCACGTGCGCTCGCGCGTGAGGCTGGCGCGGTGGAAGGCGGGAACGCCAGCAAAGAGGTTCGAATCATGGCCATCATGCCGACCAAGCGCCCGGACTGGCTGCGCGTGCGCGTGCCAACGGGCGAGAATTATCAGGAACTCAAGACGCTGATGCGCAGCAAGGCGCTGCATACCGTCTGCGAGGAGGCCCGCTGCCCGAACATGGGAGAGTGCTGGGCGCACCGCACGGCTACCTTCATGATTCTCGGCAGCGTCTGCACGCGGAGCTGCGGCTTCTGCGCCGTAGCGACTGGCCGCCCACAGCCGCTGGATTGGGAAGAGCCGCGCCGCGTGGCCGAAGCGGTTCAGCAGATGGGGCTGCGCCACGTCGTCATCACGATGGTAAATCGCGACGAGCTGCAGGATGGGGGCGCGACGATCTTCGCGGCCACGATCCGCTGGATCAGGCGGCTCAGTCCGGAGTGCGGCATCGAAGTGCTAACTTCCGATTTCAAGGGCTCGCGGCCCGCGCTCAAGGTGCTCATGGATGCACGGCCCTCCGTCTTCAGCCACAACGTCGAGACGGTGCAGCGGCTCTACCGGCGCGTGCGCCCGCAAGCGGTCTATGAGCGCTCGCTCGACGTGCTGCAATGGGCCAAAGAGATGTATCCCGATATCCCGACCAAGACGGGCTTCATGCTGGGTCTCGGTGAGACGCGCGACGAGGTGCTCGATCTGATGCGCGATATTCGCGCGCGGGATGTCGATATCATCACCATCGGCCAGTATCTCCAGCCGACACCACAACACCTGCCCATCGAGCGCTACGTCACGCCCGACGAATTCCGCGAGTATCAGCGCGAGGGCATGGCAATGGGCTTCCGCACCGTCTTCAGCGGACCGCTGGTGCGCAGCTCATATCACGCGTGGGACCAGGTGAAAGACGCTGGTTACGAGCGTCGCGAAGGCGATGTCATCGGCTCATAGCCAGTTCCGCCGTGCGCATAGTGACGTTCCGGACTATTGGGGCGTCTCGGCTTTGCTCGCCTGCTGCGCCTCACCCGTGTGGCTATCGCCATGATTACCGGTGTGGCGTGAGCCAGACGCGTCATTTTCCGGCTCAATCGGCGGGACGTGCCGCGCATCGACATGCTCCGCCGATTTGCGCGCCGCCGGTGCGAATATGCTCACCATCAGCACATGGATGATCGTGGCAGCCGGAACGGCCAGAATGCCGCCGACGATGCCCAGCAACTCCGTCCCCAGCAGAACCGAGATTACGACGGTCAGCGGGTTCACCTTGACGGCCCGCATCATCACGAACGGCACCAGCGTATGCCCTTCGATCTCCTGAATGATGATATATGCGAGGACCACTTCCAGCGCGAGTATCGGCCCGCCCGCGAAGAACGCAACGAACACTGCGGGTGCGCCGCCAATCCACGGGCCGAAATACGGGATGAGCTCAGTGATGCCGGCAAAAATGCCGAGCAGAACCGGATACGGCACCCCCAGCACGTAATTGATCAACCCGCTGAGCGTGCCGATTACCAGCATGTTGATGCCGACGCCACGCACATATCCCCCGACCCGGTGGCCCATCTCGCTCAAGACCGCGGACACATTCTCCTGCATCGGCTCTGGAAACATGCCGACGAAGAACGGCTTGAGGTGCTCCACGCCGGTCAGCCAGAAGAACGCCATCACCACGACGATGATCATCGCGAAGATGACCGACCCGATCATGAGCGGTATCTGAATGAGCAGCGAGAGCAAGCCGCTCAATGACCCGGAAAGACTCGATTGCAGCGAACCGGCCGCCGACCGCAGTTGCGCATTGTGGCCCAGCAACGACTGGATGTTCTGCACGAATCCATTGATCTTCTTGCTGTACGCGGGAATCTCGCTGTTGAGATTGCCAACCTGCGCCATCAGCGGCTGTATGAGCAGATAGCCGAGCACGATCAGGACAAGAATGATTGTCAGATAGATCAGCAAGACACCCGCAGCTCTCGGGACATGCCGTCGCTCCAGCCAGTCCACTGCCGGACGCAGTCCCTCAGCGAAGATGATCGCCACGAAGAACAGGATGAAGACCAGAATGGCCTTCACCAGCACAATCGCGATGCCAACGAAAAGCGCGACTATACCCGCCGCGAGCCAGATCGTGCCTGGCGTAATAACAATAGATACAGGAGCGTGGTCTCCCTGCGTGGGATGTCTGCTGCTCCCGGGTCGGTGGATGAATTCGCGCATGCCGCTCTTTCTCAGTGCCATCCGCTCTGGTCCGGACGCTCGCGACACGTGAGCGACGCGCCGGATCCCGCGGTGTAGACTTGTCTTTATTTCGCCATCCAATTGGATGAGGTGTTGCACGTGTCGTGCCGCCCGGGAAGCGCGCATGCGCGGTGCCCCCCGCCACGCCGTGGGCCTGATATACCCCCGCGCGTATCCTTAACCACCTTGCAACGCTGGCGCAACCTCTTTTCCTGTCCCGTCCTCGTACTGTAACTACAGAGAACTAGCGAGATCGAAACTCTCACTCCGCGAGATATTCGACCACCCGCCTGCGACGAACCGTTTCGTACTCAGGCGCGATCAGCGCTGAAATGGAAACAGGATTGACTGAACGGGATACCCAGGCACAAATTGACACCGCCACCCTGCGCACCAGTGTGGTCATTCCCACCTATAACCGTTGTGTGTCGCTTGAGCGTGTGTTGCGCGCACTCGCGCGGCAGACCGTGTCGCCAGCATGGTTTGAGGTCGTGCTGGTTGCGGATGGATGCACTGACGACACGGTCCCGCTTTGCCGCAGGCTGGCGAATGAGCTTCCGTACTCACTGCGCCTCATCGAGCAGGTAAACTCCGGACCAGCCGCGGCCCGCAATCGTGGAGTGGCTGAAGCCCGCGCCGAGCTCATCGTGTTCATTGACGATGATGTCGTGCCTGCTCCCGAGTTCCTCGCCACCCACCTCGCCGCGCACAGCACGGAAGGCGATTCGATCATCGCGCTCGGTCCGCTGCTGCCGCCGCCAGACGTGCGGCTGAACGCGTGGGGCGCATGGGAAGAGCACGCGCTGCTGCAGCAATACACCGCGATGGAAGCCGGCCGCTGGAAGCCGACATATCGCCAGTTCTACACAGGCAACGCCTCGCTCTGGCGGCGGCACATTCTGGCTGCGGGGGGCTTTCATCCCGAGTTTCTGCGCGCAGAGGATATCGAACTGGGCCTGAGACTGAAAGCGACTGGATGTACGTTCATGTTTCTGCCGCAGGCGCGCGGGTGGCATTACGTTCACCGCACGTTCGCCAGCTGGACGCGCATGCCGGCCGCGTACGGGCGGGCGAGCGTCGAAATAGCGCGTCTGCGCGATCCCAGTGAGATAGCCAATATCGTGTGCGAGTTCCACTGGCGCAACCGTCTGACGCGCATCCTGGCCCGTCTCAGCGTCGGCCAGAACCTGACGATTCGCATGGCGACGTACGTGCTGCGAGCGCTGGCAAACACCGCGTGGGTCGCGCATATAGACCCCGCTGCCATGGCCGCGTGCGGTCTGCTGTTCAATCTCCTGAATTATCACGCCATCGCCGAGGCGCTCGGCGGTCGCGCGCAGTTCTGGCGGCTCATTGACGCGGGCTATGTCGCGCGCAATGACAGTGCCGCCTTCGAGCGTCTGCTCGCTCTCACAGGTGAAATGGTGCGTGCGCCGGGTGCAGAGCCGGTCGCACACGAGCCAGCGGGAGCCCGCGTATGAGCAAGCACGGTCGCGTCATCCGCAATATTCTCGCGCTTCTGGTAAGCCAGGTCGGCACGTGGACCACGACGCTCATCCTCACGCTCGTGGTTCCCCCATACCTTGGACCGAGCCTTTACGGCCTGTACGCCTTCGCCGGCACATATGCGAATTTCTTCGCGCTTGGCCTCAGCCTTGGCATCGGCACGTATCTGACGTGGCGCATCGCGCGCAACAGCGACCAGGCAGGCAGGCTGACGTTCAATACGCTCATCTTGCAGATTCCGCTCGGCCTGTTTTTCGGTAGCCTGGCAGTTGGTCTCTTTCCAATCATGGACCACAACACGCGCGATCTGCCGCTCATCATTATCGTGATGATCTCCACGATCATCTCCGCGCTCGGATCGACGTGCGTTTCCGCACTGGCCGGATTCCAGAATATGCGAGTGCCATCCTTCATCGGGGTAGGCTCGGCGGCGATCTCGGCCCTGGGTGCCATTATCGTCGTACACGTGCATGGCACCATCATAATGCTCGCGCTCGTCGGCGTTATCGGGCAAATCATCAATCTCATCGTGATGCTGTCGTACGCGCAGCGGATCATTCACATGCGCCCAAAGGTGGAGATACGGCTGTGGCCGCGCCTCATCGGCGGCGGCATGCCGTTCTTCATGTGGTCCGCCGTGCTGCTCTTCTACTGGCAGATCGACGTCATCATGCTTCAGGCGATGGTAAGCGAGTCAGTCGTTGGGTGGTATTCAGCCGCCAATCGGATCATCTCCATTCCCGCCTTTCTGCCAAACATCGTCGGCATGGCCCTTCTGCCCGCGCTCTCACACGAACGCACATCTGAATCAGCCTATTTTCGCGAGTTGGCGTCGCGCTCGATACGCTTGATCCTGGCAGTGAACATCCCGGCCAGCGCGGGCATCATCCTGCTTTCCGGCTCGATGCTTCAGATCCTGCATTATCCCGCAGGCTTCGCGCCTGTCGTCCCAGTGATCGTCATATTGTCCATCAATATGCCGTGGGTAGCACTGGATATGATTCTTGCCAACGTCCTGGTCGCCGTTGGCAAGCAGCGCGCGTGGACTTTGGTGGGCGTAGTCGCCGGTGTCTTGAATCCGCTGGTCAACCTGTGGGCAATCCCATTTACTCAGCACGCGTTTGGCAACGGCGCGATAGGAGCGTCACTGACGACCATTCAGTCCGAGGTCATCATGTTCACCGGTGCGATGATCCTGCGTCCACGTGGCATCTTCACGCGGTGGGATATCTTCTACATTCTACGGGTGTTGGTAGCAACCGGGCTTATGGTGCCGGCGGTTTGGGCGCTTTCACGTGCGGGCATCAATATCGTCCTCGCCGTCGGGTATGGATTCGTCGTGTATGCACTGGCGGCCTATGGGCTGCAGGTCATTCGCAATGAAGACCTTCGCGGCGCGTTGAGCCATCTAACGGGCAAGTTCGCGCCAGAGATGTCGAAGCTGACTCTCAGAGAGTTGGTGCTCTTCCTGATCTCCGGCATGATGGCACATAGCGCTGTTCGATATGGTAGAACAGCGGCTCGCGCGCTCTCAACACGCCTTTCCGTGACAATGTGGTTCATTCGTATGTCCTTTCGGCCACTCGGAAGGCGCATCGCGCGCGTCTGGCATATGGCCGTATACAGGCCCATTGTGCAGATCGCGCTATCACCAGTGGGGAACCATCTTCGGCAGTTCCGCGAGCTATTCGAGGAGATAGATCCAGCCATATACTCAGCGGACGAGCATGCGGCAGGTAATTCCGAATGGAGACCAACGGATCCTTCCATACCGGCGCGGGAAGCGGTGGGAACAGGAGCCGACGTGGGTGGATCACGTCACATGAATCTTGCCGGAAGATCAGATGATGATTCTTCGACATCTGCTGGCGCAAGCACTACATCTCATGCATATACGCCTAATTCGGCTTTCGACCCTGCAAGCACCGCTTCGCGCGCTGAGATCGAACTATCTCGATGACTCGTGGGCTCATGCCTAACAACCCATATGCGGTCAAAAATCGGCTAGAAGGGCAAGATCAGTATGACGTCTCTATTGGAGCTTATGGCTGAAGATATGCGCGCGTGGAAGCGCGCTGGCTTGCTGGGTGAACAGTATGCCAAGACTCCATTGACCGCGCGCGAAGTACTGATTATGCTGTGGCGCTTCCTTGGCTTGCGAGCAACCATCCACTACCGCGTTGCAAGTGCAGCCGCGCACAGGCATATCCCTTTGGTTCCGATGATCCTGGCACATCGATGCCTGAAACACTACGGACTTGATATCGTGCCTTGGGTTGATATAGGGCCAGGACTTTATATTCCTCATCCTGTCGGCACGGTCATTATGGCACACCGCATCGGCGCTCGTTGCTCCATTATCGGCGGAATCACGATTGGGATGCGCAACCGGCACGAGTTTCCGGTAATTGGCGACGATGTGTTCATCGGCACGGGAGCGCGTGTGCTCGGTGGTATCGTTGTAGGCAACGGCGCGCAGATCGGAGCAAATGCGGTCGTCGTGCATGACGTTCCAGCTAATGCAACCGTCGTGGGTATCCCGGCGCATACGGTAAACGTCAGCCATACGTGGAGCAAGGATGTGGAAAGTGCCATACCAATGTCATGAAAACATGCCAGGCAGTGCGCCATGGAGAATATGTGCATGACGAAATCTCTTATCGCTGACACCAAACCGATGTCAGGCACAGCCGGAACGCAGACACAAGGGCGACGCGAGTTGAGTGCGCTCATGCATGGTGATCTTCGTATGCTGCGCCCTCTTACCCGAAAAGGGTGGGGAGCTCTGAAGGCACGTTGGTACTTCCGGCATGCGACACATCTCGGCCACAGCGTGCGTGTCCAAGGCGGTCATATGCTCGTAGTCAATCACGGTACGCTGATTATCAGCGACCTGGTGCGCGTCATCTCGACGGCAGTGCGATGCGAGTTTGTCGTTCACGATGGCGGTCGGCTGGAAATCGGAGAACGCACGTTTATCAACTATGGCACTTCGATTTCCGCGCACCAGCAGGTCCAGATCGGCTCAGACTGCAACATCGGCACCTATGTAAACATCCTCGATAACAATTACCACGATGTTATGCACCATGATCGACTGCCTCCATCACGCCCCGTCATCATCGGCCGCAACGTATGGATCGCGGGTCGGGCCATTATCCTGCCCGGAGTCACTATCGGAGACGGTGCCGTAGTTGGCGCGGGAGCGGTAGTGCGTGAGGACGTCCCGCCCAGGAGTGTCGTGGCGGGCAATCCAGCGAAGATTGTCAAGACGTTCTGATTATGCGTGGTGACATGAATAGAGGCGACGAGAAGTGTGGCAATTTGCACGATGATGATGATCACCGCTGCTATCGTCATCTAGCCCGATTCGTAATTCTCGGTTACGGCCTGCGTGCTCCATCCGGTCGCGGTGCCACACCCGCTGAGTCAGGCACCATCCGTAACGTTTGCCACCGCATAGCGCAGCGAATGGTCCCGATCAGCAATATCAGCCAGCGCTGGCAGACGAACCGTGCATCAAGAAAGGGAGCATCATGAGAAGCAATGCGAGAAATAGACGCACCCTTCGGGTATTGTTCATGCAATCTCAAATGTATTTCGGTTCCGATTCTCGTATGCACAGCCTCCTCATGCGCCACTTTGATCGAAGCCAAGTAGAGGTGCATGTTGCCTGCAATGCGGGAACCGGATCAGAAAGGTCACCAGCGCTAGCTGCACTACAAGAGATTCCAGATACGCATATACGCCCAACGTATTTTGGCCCCACGTTGAATGAGGTACCTGCATGGGAGCGTCTCAAGAGCGTGCCTCAAGCGGCTCCACTCATCGGTAGCCTTGGATCGCTCGCGGCTTATATCAAGCAAAATCAGATTGATATCATACATGGAACAGAGAAACCGCGCGACGCCTTATATGGCGTTCTCCTTGGTGAGCTAACTGGAGCTCGCAGTGTTGTCCATTTGCACGTGAAATGCGAAAAGTGGATTAGTCCAATGGTGCGGCTCGCGATGCACCGAGCCAGTGGAATCATCGGCGTTTCAGATTTTGTAGCCAAGTCTGCAATCGATATGGGGTATAGAGCAGATAGAGTCTACTCGGTTGTGAACGGGGTCGAGGCGACGGAATGGGACCCATCCACGGATGGTAGCGCAGTGCGAAAGGAGTTCGGCATAGGGCAAGACGACCCTGTGCTGGGAATAATCTCGCGCCTGTTCTACTGGAAAGGGCATCTCGATCTGGTGAAAGCGCTGGCGTTGGTGCATGAGACCTATCCGCGTGTGCGGCTGCTAATCGCAGGTGAGGATGATCCTCGAGCCAACCCCGGCCATCGACCTTTCACAACTGAACTCCTCACAGCGATTGAACAACTCGGACTGGAAGATAATGTCATCTTCTGCGGTTTCCGCAAGGACGTTCAGCAGGTGTTGGCTGCATGTGACCTGTATGCGATGCCTACCTTCGAGGAGCCCTGTGCCGTGGCTTTTCTTGAAGCGATGGCAATGCAAAAAGCTATTATCGCCACGTATAGCGGCGGCACGCCGGAAGAGGTTGAGCATGGCCGTTCTGGTTTGCTATCGCAGCCTCACGACATAGAAGAACTTGCAGCCAACATCGTTATGTTGCTCGGTGACCCGGAGATGCGCAAACAGATGGGAGAATACGGCCGCTCGCGGGTGATAAGCTATCTGAACCCGGCGCGTATGGCGGAGGAAGTCACAGAAATCTACCGGCGTATCCTGGCCATCTAGACATACCTGCCTACGTTGGTGGATATTCGTGCACCTATCACGCTCCCGTCAGGTTAGGAGCGGATCGCGGCGGGTGTGTAGAAGAAGCTCACACGACGGCGAGACCCGAAGCGAATCGCGGAAAGGTGTGGCAGACTGCCAACATATAGGCTCAAACTGGCAGGGCAACCGCAGCTCGCCTGTTCAATCTTTTGCAGGTTCGCTCCAAGGTCGCCGTATGAGCGGCATAACATGCTCTGGTCATGTGCTGCGAAGTAACCATTCTGTACTCGCGCACTTATCATGAGCGACCTATCATAACGACGATCCAACCTATTGCGACGACTGATCGAGGCACGCGATCCAGACGTGGATTTCACCTTGGGATAGCTGACATTACACCGCCAACACCTGCCCAGCGGGATTACCTATCCAGATGCTCGTGCGCGGCTGTGTCAGCACCGCGTACGAGCATGCTCATACCTGTAAACCGAGGCACGGCTCACGTCTCATCGCATGTACCGCTTTCATCCTGCGGTGACGCCTCGGGCCGCACATTGGATGTCCGCGTTGGCAGGGCAGGGGATATCGGGTTCTTGCGTTGAGGCTTACCGGTTTCGGTGCGCGTCGGCGCAAGTTCCCGCAGGAAGTCCTCTACCTCCGTGACCAGAATCTCGGAATCGCTAAGCTTCCTTGTCCTGGTAGCCGTTCGCTTCTTCCCATCCGTTGGCTTGACGCCGAGCAGCGAATACCCATGTGCCAGCAAGCCGATCATCAGGCCGAAGAGCAGCATGTCGCGTTCGCTCGTTAGCCCCAGATCGACATACGAATAGACGATCTGCATGGGAATCATGCAAATGGACGTCACGAGCAGCGCCAGCGAAGCGTTCGGCAAAGCCGTCTTGGAGTTCCTTTCTGCCGAGCGCTGCCAGACTGGCGTATTCAAGCCGAGCATCTTGCCGCGCCTGGAGCGCGCGCTTTCCGTCCGGATGACCATCCGCACGTCATTCTTGCGCGCCACGGCATTACCCCTCGAGCCGTTTCTGGGCTTGAGCCGCCGCATGAGCGCAGCAACCACGTTCCATTCCTGCCGCTGCGTCTCCACCACGACACTGCCGTCATAGGCCGCACGGCCAATCAGCCACCAGAAGATGATGAACCCGATGGCGCCCATTTTCATCCAGACCCAGAGGTCCGCGTTATGGCTCATGTAGTGCCAGAATGGCCAGAAAGAAAGGTTGGGCAAAGGTGTATAGAAGATGTATTGCTGGCCAAAGCCCAGCCCAAATATGGGATGCGCCTGCACATTGGCAAGGATATCCAGTTTCTCAAGCGCTCGATACAGGTTCGACGCATAGTCGCGCGGGTCCGGAGTAATCATCGAGCTGAGCGCGCGTGCCGGCTGGCCCAGCGTGCCGGTATTGTTCCAGAAGATGGCGAGATAGATCGCGGATAGGATGATAATGGGAGGCGCGTACGTCCAGAACAGGCGCGGCCGCAAGCGGATGATGAAGATCGCCAGCACGACGATGCCGATACCGATGACGGGGAAGGCCGCGCGCCGCTCCATCACGAGTGTTGAAAAAAACCAGACAGGCAAAGCGAATGCAGCGAAACGCCGCTGCGCACGCGTGCCGCCAAACGTGAAGAGAGCTATCGCCAGCACGATCGCACAACCCAACATGACTGAATCGATATGATCATACGCAAGGGGATCGCTCAGAACGAGAGCCGAGAACGCGAAACGTCGATAAATGTTCTCGATGGCTAGTCCCGTCGCGCCAATGAATATGGCCCAGACAAGCTGATTCATGCTGTGATCATCGCGGATGAGTATGCCCGTCAGGAAATAGATCGTAATCATCATGAGAAATCCGCGGATTTCCCAGAGCGCAATAGTCGTGTTATCTCCGCCCGCGAGCATCCCATTGAGGAAAGAGAAAGCGATTGCTCCGGCGAACACTAGTACGGGCGTATCCAGTGGCACGCGCTGGTAGTTGAATCGTCCTTTCAGCTTCTTGCGTGAGAACCACCAGATGGCAAAGATAATAATCACGCTTATCTCAAGCGGGCTGACGACGATGCGGATGGGAATCCAGCTACTCAAATCCGCGTCATAGTGCCATGCCAGTGCCGCCCACGGATCACTGAGCAAGCCGCTTTCCTCAAGCAAAACGCTGAGAAATACCGTGATCATGAAGAACCGGATGGTTCTGGCCAGCGGGGCTCGCTTGCCTCGTGATGTCTGCATGACAGCCCCCTAGGCCCGGTGTGGGGAGAGGATAAACAGGGTGACCAGTATGATCGCCAGCACTAGAATGAGCCAGTGCAGCCGCACTTTCGCGGGTACCCAGAGTCCAAGGAAAATACAGATCAGGATGAACAACACGATATAGGTCATGCGCCTGCCTCCAGTCGCAGGAGTGTTATGCTGGACGCGGGAAACGTGTACGAGAGCATGGGGGCACCGGAGCTATCCGTCTGAAGCGTGCTATCAGGCCCGTGAGTGATGCTCTTCGCGTCGTCTGGCCAGTACCGCCAGACACGCGCGCGCGTCAGCGAGGTGGTCGAAAAATGTGTCAGGTGGAACTCCGGCGTCAGATCGCTATCGACGCTCTTATTGATGGCGATCAGCAGGATACTGCCATCACTCTGCTGGGCGGCGAAGCAACTCAACAGGTCATGCATCGTCGAGACGGATGAGAAGGACGTACCCAGGAATGCGCTCCCCTGCCCATCGTAATTGCCGAAGAGCCTGAACGCGGAATAGGCAGGCTGATCAGTTGAGATGTCGCTCCAGTGGCACGCCATGTCGAGGCCCTCGCGTCCGAAAATGCCAAGCACTTCGCCCAACGCCAGCGCCCCATTGACCGAGCCTTCCGCTCCCCAGCTCCACTCCGTCAGTGCGATCTTCGTTCCCGGATAATTGCGATTGACCCAATCGCGCATACGAGGAATCAACTGAACCGGCGCATTGATCCACGACTCATCCACATAACTGGGATCCCATAGCGCACGCGTCGAGCGAAGTCGCAGCGCCGACATATTGGCGCTCACATCGTCGCTATACTCTCCACCCTGCGGGTAAAAATGGAGATCCAGCACATCCAGGGTTCGGCGGCCCGCCCGCTCGTCATGCTGGCGTATCTGGCTAAGCCACCAGTCGAGAAACGGCGCCCCGCCGTGCGCGTTGCGATCGGCATGTGTGTGGAAGTTGTCTGAGCCGCGGTCCAGCGCGGAATAAAAATACCCCGTCCATCCCCAGGAAACCGGGCCGGTAACAAGAGCTGTCGGATCAACGTCCTTCACCGCGCTGGCATATTCAAGGAATATGTCACGCATCTGATCGTAGCCAATCTCCGCCGGCCGCACGTCAGTATGCGTCGCATACCAGAGATCCGGTTCGTTATCCATCGCGTAGTACCGCACGCCGCCTGCTGCCGCAGTGCCGAAGCGGCGCACCAGATGGTACACCCACTCGTCCTGCGCGACGGTAGGATCATGCAGATCTGGTGGATCGCTAAATGGACTGCCCTTGCGCGCGCGCGACGGAATAGACGTGCGGTTCCGGTTGCCTGTCGGATCATAGCCCGAGATGGCACTGCCATTCACCGTGAGCGGCGGCCCGCCTGAATCCGGCACGTTGATTGACCGCGAGTTGCTATTGTCGTCCTTGGCAACCCAGCCAATGGTCGGGATGGTGAGGAGCGTCGCGACGCCAGCGGCGTTATTGCTCGCGACAGACTGGTCCGCTACTCCGGATGGCATGCGATCCGCCGCGCTCGTGCTGCCATAGTTCGTATTCTCGAAGTAGTAGTCGCGCGCGGTATTGAAGGCGTTGCCCAGCTTCCAGTTGTAGCGCGTGGTGGGATTGCCTCCCCACCGACCCAGAGTAACGCCCTGCGCCGCGGCGTCAGTTCCGCCGGTGCCCGCTGATCCATAGATCTCACGGCTGATCGCATGCCGGCTCGCCGCAAGATCGAGCGCGAGGGTGAGCGGCTGCGAGGTTACTTTGACGGTCGCGTGCGTACCGGGCGCGCTCTTGGCTCCGACGAGGTCTGTCACGGGCGCCATCGTCACAGTGTACGTTGCGCCGGGCTTCACCGGCTTCGGCAGCGAGAGGCTCACGGAGCGCGCGTTGACGTGGTAGCGCGCGGCCAGCGGTGCAACCGGATGGCTCGCGGGATAGTTCGGGTCCATCGTGCCATCCGCGGCAGCAATCAGATAGACCTGGACGCTGCCCGCGCTCGCCGGTTGCATAAACTGGTCGAACGCGAGCGTGATCGTGCCCAGATCGTATGCCCACGCTTTCGCGATGACTGGCGCGCTGAGATCCGGATGGTAGACGATGCGCAGATCGGCCAGGTTAATCGCGCCTTGATCTTGCGTCGCTCCCGCCTGGAGCACAAGGCCGTTGGCTTGCAGCGAGGCAAAATGCAGTGCGGAAAGCGGAACACGCGCCAGGCGCCACTCACCTTGCGCGATCCCGCCATCCTTTGTGTAATTGCCGAGCGAGACGCTATCCGTATCGCCATTTGGCGTCTGCAAGTGAAGGTAGGCGACCTGTCCGCCCCCATTCTCGCCACGAACCCAGCACTGGACGTATCCCAGGCCAACCGCGTCGAATGGGTCATGCGCCAGCTGCAGCGCGTCCCAGTTGTTGACGTCCAGTGTCATGACCGGCTTGCCCTGATAGGACACGCTCCTGTCCGGCACGGTATAGGTGCCCCACGACCAGTTGTTCCAGCCACTGCCCAGCGAGCCATCGAATATCACCACGTCACGCGGAGTGCTCATTGGCCCCTCAGGCAGCGCCTGCGGATCGGGCGATGGCAACTGGGTGTAGTGGACGAGGGACCGAAGCCGGTCGTATACTTTGCCGGCGACGTGCATCTTCGACAGGACGACGGCGGCGCCCCCCATAATGACCACTCCACCGCCTGCTGCGACGACTGTCCGCCGAGTCAGTGGCCGCGAGAGCAGACGCTCGCGCAGAGACGGCACAGCGGTTGGCGGCTCTTCGTTCGCTCCACCCGGCGCAGAAACGCTGCCTTCTGGCTCATCTGGTGATGTCCGATCCACGATATGTTCTCTCTCCGCAGGGCTTTGACCCAACCGGGTTCTCGAGCACTACAAACGCTCCATAAGCCAGCGCGGAAGCTGTGGCTGTGTGGCGTTCAGCACGATGCCGCGGACCATCGTCTCGTCCAGTCGTGAGAGCGCATCGCGCACCTGATTGTTTGTGGCGTATCCGGACCGCACGACAAACGCGAGCGCTTCCGCCATCGAGCTGGCGAGCACGCCATAACTCGACGAGAGCACGGGCGGCAGATCAATCACCACAACCGCGCCACTGGCGTCCAGTCTGCTACGCAAATCGCCCGTCGTTAGTTGCCTGATGAGGCGCGATGCCTCGCCCCGCGCGTTGCCGGCAGGCAGCACGAAGAGCCTGTCAGAGATCTGCCGCAGGGCGGTATTCAGATCACTTTCGCCAAGCAGATATTCGCTCACGCCGGGATCAGGCGCGATACCCATCACGCGGTGTAACCCTGGCTGCGCCAGATTCGCTTCAACCAGCACGACCGGAACATCCAGATCCGCTGCCATCGCCGCCGCGATGCCCGCGGCAACAGTCGTGCGTCCCTCGCCAGCCAGCGCGCTGGTGACCCCAATAACTGGCGGTACCTTCTGCGTATCACTGGATTGCATGGAGAGATAGATCCGGCGAAAATGCTCGAGTACGGTTTCGGGCCGCCGCTGCGGAACAAGGTTCAGCTCACCAGTATTGTCTGCCACAGCCAGATCGCGCTTCGTGCGCTTTTCGGCTGTGCGGCTGCGTCTTTCCACGCTAGTTCGCCTGGATGCCATGACGCGTGTCTCCTCTGTCTCCATTACCCGCAGCGCATACTGTGGCTGCACGGCAGTACGTACGAGCGACATCAGATCACCCATTAGTCGTGCTCCGGTGCGATTCCGATAGCGTCCCGGATTTCCGCCGTCATCCCGCCGCCAGAAAGCTGGGGCAAGGCAGTGAGCACGGGCAGCAGCACGCCATCAATAGCAAACTGGCTATCGCTCTGGCTATTCGAGTGACTGTCGTTGGTCCGGAGGAGTGGCACCGTCTCAACAGAAGGAATTTCGAGCTCCATGTCCTCCAGAATGTCGCGGATGTCGGTGGATGTGTAGACCTTGTGATCCATCATCGTCTGAAGGCCAACGATCAGCGCGATGAGCGCAAGAGCGAGCGCGAGGCCGCCGCCGCTGTAGATCAGCAGCTTCTTCTTCTGCAGGGTCGTGGTGATCGGCACTTGTGGCGCGTCACGCACGATGAAGATGCTTGAGACGCCATTGCTTGCCGCGGCCATATCAAAGCGTACTGAGCTGAGCTTGCTATTCAATCCGGAGAGGTTGTCCTGGTCCTGCGTGAGCTGCTGTTGCAGACTCGCGTACGTCGGATCGGCAGCCTGTGCGCTACCACTGACGGCAAGGCCGGGATGCTGCTGCAGATATTGCGTTACATGCGCCTGATCCTGTGAGACCTTGCTCTTCGCGCTGTCAATCTGCTGCTGAAGGAAAGCCTCCTCCATCTGATCCGAAGTGATCTGGCTTTGCGAGAAATAGATCGTGAACTGCTTAATGAGCTGATCCGCGATAGACTGGGCGAGATGCGGATTTTCGTCATCTACCGTCACGAACAGGGTGTTCATGCCAACCGCTGAGGCTGTCACCGTGATCTCGCTCAGGAGACGGGTGCTCACTGCCGCGCGCCCCTGCTGGGAATTCAGATCGTACGACTTCGCGAGCGCTGTGTTCTTGGCGACATCCACAAGGAATGACTCGCTCAGCATCGCCTCGTTCATGGCATTCGCGCCATTCTGAGCGGGCGAGAGATACTGGTCGAAATTGCTGTTATTGTTGGACCCGTAGATCGCCGACGGGTTGTTGATGTAGACCAGAGCCTGAGACTGATAGACCGACAGACGGTGTATACCGTACACGGTGCCAAGGATTGGCAGTATGATCACTAACGGGATGTACAGGTACCATCGACGGAAAAATTTGGCGAGAAATCGCATGTCAGTGTTCCTCTTCGGGTTGGGAGTTCACTTCGTGCGCAGTGGTCTCACTGACTGGGCTCGCTACGGCTGCCAGTAGATCCGCTTCATAGAAGCGCCAGGTGCTTCCGACCTTGTGTCCCTGCAGCTGGCCGGACCACATGAGCCGGTAGAGCGTGGAGCGGCTTACCCGCAAGAAATCCATCGCTTCTCTAAACGTCAGCAGCACGCGCCCACCAGCGACCGCGACACGAGGTGGGGCTACGGATGTCGAATTCATGGTCGCTCTCCCCTCTTCCTGATAGTGTTGAACTGGTGAAGCCGACGCGGCTTTGCGCCGCGCGCCTCGCCCGTGGGACGAAGGGGTGACGGCAGGTTTGCCCGAAAACTCAGCCACCCGCACTGGCCCGGTGTATTTCGTATCCGTCATGGCAACAGCTCTTTCTGGACCCTGAAGCCACCGTGTGCTGCGCTACCCAACATCGTTCCGCTCCATTATTCGTTTGGACGGCTGCTGGGGCAACGCGCTGACTGTGACATCACGGTTAAGATGCGGTATAGACAACCACCATGAGATAAGACCAAACGATCTGAAACACGCCTGTCTGAGATGAAACACGGCGAAGTGCCGCGAGACAGAACGACACGCTATCCGCTGCGCTCTGTGCGCACCCATGGCTTGCTCGTGCGCTCGATGAACGCGGCGAGATAGACCCAGCACTTCCACAGGATATAGAGCGGGGCACGCACGAGCGAAAGATAGGCGCGCGGCGTGAGATGAGCCAGCGCGGCGCCCACGAAAACATGCAGGCTAAAGAGCAGCAAGAGCGCCACCCCAAGCGCGACGGCCGGCAGCGCGCGCAGCACCAGCGCCAGCGTCAGGGCGACGACAATCGCCCCGAGCAGAATCGAGAGCGGCGGCAGCATGATCTCCATAGCCGCATCTATCCGTGCGAGATCACGATCACGCAGAAAGCCGCGCAGCAGGGGCCGCATCCGCCCGCGGGCGATATCGAGTCTGCCCCGTTCCCAGCGAGCCTGCTGGCTGCGCGCCTGCCCCAGCGTCACCGGCATCTCGGCCTCCACCACGGCTTCTGGAACGTACCAGACGTGGATGCCCGCCGCGACGAGTTCCAGGTGATATTCGACATCTTCAGCCAGCGAGTATGAACCCCAGCCGAACCGCTCGAATATTTCCCGCCGGAAGCACATGCCATTGCCCTTCAGGCCCGCCGACCAGCCGAGGCGCATGCGACCGAGAGGGCGCAGATGATTGAAGAGCGCGAACGCGACGGCACGCAATCCCGCGATCCAGCTCGCGTCGCCATTGAGCACGCGATACTGCGCCTGGGCAACCAGCGCGCCACTCGCCAGCGCGGCGGCCATTTCCCGCAGAAACCTGGAAGACAGGCGTGAATCCGCATCAACGACGACATAAGCATCGAAGATGCGCCCCTCGGCATTGAGCCGTTCCAGGAGCCAGCGCAGCGCGTAGCCCTTCGCCTTCGCCTGTTCGTCGTGCCGCTCATACACCATGGCGCCCGCCTCTCTGGCGAGCGCCGCGGTAACATCAGCGCAGTTATCCGCGACCACAAACACGGAGAACCGGTCGTGCGGATAGTCCATCGCCAGGACGCTCGTCACGGCGCTAGCGATCACGGCAGCTTCGTTATGCGCGGGGATCAGGATGGCGAAAGACAGTCGCTCTCCGTCGGGTGCGCCTGCCGCTTTGCGATGGCGGCGCTCCATGCCCGGCGCCGCCAGGCTAAGCAGAGCAAGGTAGATCAGCGGCACAAGCAGGATAAGCTCGCCGCAGATCAACAGCACTGTCACAATTGACTCAATGACACTCAATCTGAGTGGCCTTTCTCATCTTCCCAACCATGCGCCCACACGCTAGTCGCGGATCGGCGTGAGGTCGCGCAGCGGCGCGCCCTGCAGCCGGATCAGCGGCACGCTTTGCGCATTGCGGCGCGCAGGCGGTTGAGTGGCGCGCGCGCGTCGCTCCGGACTCCAACGCAGATTTCCGTTTCGCGGCGCGGGACGCCCGGTATACGGAGGCAGCATCGCCGCTGGCGTCACCAGCGCGCGCTGATGCTGGCGCTCGCGCATCTGGTTGAGGAGCAGTTCAGCGAAGATGGGCATATCGCTCAGCAGGTACCGCCGCCAGAGCCGTGATGGCTCCTGCATCAGGCGGTAAGCCCACTCCATTCCGGCATTCTGCACCCAGACGGGAGCACGTTTCGTCTCACCAGCCAGAAAGTTGAACACGCCGCCGATTCCCGCGCAGACGGGAACACCGAGCTCTTGAAGATTGCGATGAATCCACTCGTCCTGGCGCGGCGCGCCAAGCGCGACGAAAAGCGCGTCGGGTTGCGCGCGCCGAATCATCTCGATAATGCGAGCGTTTTCCTCGGGGGTGAAGTCCCCCTGCGGGGGCGAATAATAGCCAGCGATGCGTACGCCTGGATAGTCCGCTTCGAGCCGGCGTGCCGCGCGTTCGGCCACACCCTCCGCCGCGCCGAACAGGAACAGGCTATATCCCTGCTCAACGGAGAGCCGGGTCATCGTAAGGACGAGATCCATGCCGGTAATGCGCTCTGGCAGCGCGCAGCCCTGAAGCTGCGAGGCCCACTGCAACGGCTTGCCGTCGCAGAGCACCAGATCAGCGCTATCAATGACGCGACCAAAGCCGGGGCGTTTACGCGCAATCGCAATGAAATCCAGATTAGCCGTAATCACCTGGTGTGGCTCACCGCTCGCCACGAAGCTTTCGAGCCATTCTTCCAGCGCGAACCGCTGCACCCGATCTACACGCGTGCCCAGCAGGTTCACGCGTTCACGAGTCATCCGCACACGTGCGGCGCTGGTGACTCGCGATGTCGACAATTGTGTAGCCACGTCATCCCTCCGTCGCGCTGGGCGACTCAAGTGTGGTGAGGTGGATCAGCACCGGGGGTGCGCGCCTGCCATGGATGTGAGTACCTGGCCAGGCGAACGTGCAGGGTGAGCCAACTCTGTGAATGAGTCTATGGCCCGCAAGTTGAGACAGAATGGGGTGTAGCGTTGAGCACCGGTTGCGACGAGGCAAGATGAGTTAAGACTTGCGGGAACAGCGTAAGACGGCGTGAGATCCGCTGCTTCAGACAGAGATGCCGCGAATACCGGCGCCGCAGGTCACCGAGATCACGCGCGTCCGGAGTACCATGTGCTCTCCGCTCCAGCGCATGGATGAGTATACTGCTTCTTGCGGAACGAATCGCGCCAGCACAGCCGGATGATCGCGTGGAGCGCGCTTGACCAGACGGGTACTGGCCGGGGTGCGCGGAGCAGAACGGGATGGAACGCATGCGGATATGTCCGAAGCGCATCGGCATCGTATCTCTGGCGCTGGTGGCGCTGCTGCAGGCTGGATGCACTTCACCAGGTACGGCGACTACGACGACGCGCACGTCACCATCAGCGGGGGCCACCGGGACGATCACCACCGGCCCCATCCAGATCGCGCCAACGGCGAGCGCGACCCCCACCCCCGCGCCCATTTCTGGCGATAAGGCGGCCCAGGGCGCGGCGGAATTCTGCACGAAGCCGTCGAGCATCTCCGCGCAGATGCCCGCCTCCATTCCCCCCTATCCCGGCGCCCAGCTCAAGCTTGGCCAGACGGTCAGCGGGACCAGTTTCTTCGGGGCATGCTCAGGCCAGAACGTGGAGAGCATCGCCGCGTTTTACGCCTCACAGCTGCCCGCGAAGGGCTGGCAGCAGGTGCAGGCCACCAGCATCGGCACCGTGCGGCAGGTGACCGGCGTCAATGGCGCGATCCACGTCGTCGTAACCATCGAGCCAGATGCCCTCGCCGCCAATACCACTGAGATCATCATCGTGACGGGCAACCAGTAGTCGTCTGTAGCATCCAGCACAGGAGAGGAGGCCGCCTATGCGTACGTATCACCTGGCCCGTTGTCAGCCGGTTGCGCCGCTGGCCGTACTCATGTGCCCCGCCGTGCCTCACGCTGACTCCTGAGCCTGGCGTTCGGCGTATGCACGGTAGGATCCGCGCCTCCAGCTTGCCACCGGCATCAGTTCACCGTGGGCACGCTTGACGTGCCTCTGGAGGCTTCGATGCCCGTCGATTTTCACCAGATCAAGCTGCTATCCGGCGACACACGCGAACCGCTCACGCTTGATGAGATCATCGCTACCTGCCATTGCGCGTTCGGTGAAGCCGGTCACGTTGAGTCGGTGGAGGGACTCGATGGCGGCGAGTTCAATGCCGTCTACCGCGTGCGGATGGCGGGACGCGAGCCAGTCATCCTGCGTGCCGCCCCGCCAGCAACCCGTGTGCTTCCCTGGCATGAGCACGCGCTCATGCGTCGCGAGGTGGCCGTACAGCCTTACTTCGCGCCGCTTGGGCCGCTGCTGCCGCGGACGCTTTTCGCTGACTTTACGCGCCAGCTCATGCCGCGCGACTACCTCTTTCAGCAGGATATGCCGGGCGTGCGCTGGCTGGATGTCGAGCAGAAGCTTTCGCCGGACGAAGAAGAGTCACTCTGGCGCGAGTTTGCGGCGATTCTCCAGCGCATCCACGCCGTCACGGGTGACACGTTCGGGCAGCCGTGGCCCGGCAGGCATTATGCCTCGTGGAGCGCCACGGCGCTCGACTGGCTTGACCTCACGACAGCAGAGGTAACGCAAGTGGGCGAGGATATCCGCTCCGTGCTGCTAGTCCGCGATATCGCCGCGCGGCACGCGGATCTGCTGGATGAAATACACACTCCCCGCCTGCTGCATGGCGACTTGTGGACCTTCAACCTCCTGATCGAACGCGGCCCAGCCACTCCGCCGCGCATTACCGCCGTGCTCGACTATGACCGCGCGATCTGGGGCGATCCATTCTTCGAGTGGACGTTTCATCTGCTGCGCCGCCGCGCGCGACCGGAGCTTCGCGCCGCCTTCCTTGAGGCGTATGGCGCGCCAGATCACACGCCGGGACAGCGCCTGCGCGAGGCAGTCTATGAGGCTATCCATCTTGGGAACGCGCTGGCCTATGGCGTGCGGAGCGGGAACAGGGCAGTAGTGTTGCGAGCGACAGGCTGGCTCGATGAGATCGCGGCCGACCTGCGTCGCGCATTCATATAGATAGAGGCCGGGCGTCGCGATATGGGGCAGGAGCGCTGCCTGCCCCGCCGCGCATCTACCACTGCTCGTGATGGACGTATTCCGCCTGGGGCTTGCGGCCGCGTTTGAGCGATGGCGAAGGCACATCCTGCGCGCGGTGACCAATCGGAATGACGCCCACCGGCGTGACGTCATCCGGTATATGCAGCAGCCGCTTGACCTCGGCGATATTCTCGACGGTCGGAATCCCCGCGAATCCCGCTGCCAGTCCCTCATTGACCACACCGAGCAGCAGGATCATGACCGCGCAGCCGATATCCATATGCCAGTAGGGCACGGGCCAGACAATCTCACTGCCATCCTCGTTTACCTTGTCTGATTCCTGATAGCGGCGGTGATAGGCGGCTTCGCTCGTGCAAGGGAGCACGAGCACGGGCGCCTCGGAAATGAAGGCGTGAAAGCCGCCGGAGGTGTAGCTCTCCTCGCCGCTCAGCCGGGCAATCTCGCGCTTCAGTTCGGGGCGCGTCACCACGACGAATGATTGCCCCTGCGTGAATCCCGCGCTAGGCGCATGTCGCGCAAGATCGAGTATCCTTTCGATGACCTCGGGCGCTACCGGTTCATCCGAAAAATGGCGCACCATACGCCGCTTGAGCACAACCTCGGCAAAATCCACGCGAACGTCCTCTCCAGTTGGGCTTCTCGCCACGCCACCACAATCGGCGCGTGCCCGCTCAATCTACGCCGGCCAGGTGGCATGGTCAAGCGCCCGATGGCTGGCCGCGCGTCAATGCACGCCGGATGGTTGCCTCTACCCGGCTCTCGCGGCCATCGTACCGTCTGTACCACCCGACGCTCGCGGGTGTACAATGGCGCAAGCCAGCAACCCGACCCCGTATGGCGGCGACGGAAGGAGCGCGCAGTTGAGTGACAGGGACCTCCACTCAGACGGCACCCCCTCACCTCAGGAACAGGGCGATACGCCCGCGCAGGATGAGGCAGCGGCACCTCGCCCCGGCGATACACCGGAGGGCGGCCAGCAGGCGGATTCCGGAGCGGGAACGCGGGCGGGCGATCGGGAGCAGCCGCCAATTGATGACTGGAAGACGCAGATCATGCCGGCGGACTTCCGCACGCCGGAATACATCAAGCGCGTCAATCCGCCGCAGCGCGCGCGAACCTATGCGCCGCTGGTCATCGCGCTGAGCGCGCTCCTGCTGCTGGCGGTCCTCGCGGGTGGCGTCTATGCGTACCAGACGCACGGCGGTTTTTTCGTGCGTCCCACGCCGCGGCCTACCTGCCCGGCCTGCGCCGTCACAGAAAACTATCTCGCCGACTATACGGGTGGCAAGTACGAGGCGATGTATAAGCTGGTCTCGCAGGCCACCATCCAGAAATTCAGTGACAAGAACATCCTCGGCAGTACCTGGAAGGATGCGCACGACTATATCGTGAACCGCACTGCCGCGCTCGTCGGGGAGGCGCGCATCACCTCAATGGAGGCGACGCCCGGCAAGGTTACGCTCACGAACGCGACAACCGCCTCCGTGCCGGTGCGTGTGACAATGGACAGCACATGGGTGGGCACGATCATCCAGAACATCACCATTCCACTGGTCTACGAGCATGGCGCGTGGAAGGTCAACTGGACTCCCGGACTGATCTTTACCGCGCTCGATGACCCGGCCGACCCATACTATCAGCGACGTCTGCGGCTACTGGGCGCGGAAGGTATGCGCGGCACGATCTACGACATGAACAACGTCCCGCTGGCGCAGGATCAACAGGTGTTCACCGTCGGGGTCGTTCCCGGCCAGATCAAAAACGAACCGTCGCTGCTGGCGACGTTGAGCGTCGCCTTGGGGATGCCGGCCGATCAGATCAAGGGGCTCTACACGGGCAAACCGGCGGGCAGCTTCGTCCGCATACGGACGCTTTCCACGAAAGCGTATCAGCCCGTCCAGAATATCATCAACACGCAGACGCAAAATGGCGCCGCGGTTCAGACGGATACGGAGCGGGTGTATCCCTACGGCGCGGATGCCGCCGCGATCACCGGCTACGTCTCCGTTGTGACGGCTGACGACCTGAAGAACGACACGGCACACTTCTACGGCAACGCCGATATGGTGGGACGCAGCGGAGTCGAGCAGTGGGCGGAGCAGTACCTGCGGCCAGGGCGCGGCGGCCAGCTTGTCGTGCGCGACATCAACGCCGACGGCTCGGATGGCAGGATCGAGAATGTGATCGCGGATCGCACGCCGACCAACGGCGACGACGTGCATACGAGCATCTCCATAGCCGCGCAGGAAGCGGCGATCAACACGCTGCGCGGCTTCCAGAAGTATTCCGGCTCGACGGCAGCGCTCGATCCCGCGACAGGCGAGGTGCGCGTGCTGGCGAGCTATCCGATGTATAACCCGAACGACTTCTCGCAGGACTTCGCGCCGGGCATCAACGCGCTGAACTCGCTCGATCACCCCTATCTGGACCGCGCGGTAGGCGGCTCCTACCCGATTGGCTCCGTCTTCAAGGTCATCACGCTGACGGCGGCGATGGAGAATGGCATCAGCCCGACGCAGGTATTTAGCTGCCCCGGTTCGTATCTGGTCCCAGGCGAGACGAAGCCCCGCCCGGATGACGATCCGCACGGGCATGGCAATCTGACGGTCCCCCAGGCGCTGCCGCCCTCGTGCGATGTAGTGTTCTGGAAAGTTGCCGTCCTGCTGAACCAGAAAGATCCGTATATCATACCGAAGATGGCGCGCGCATTCGGCCTCGGCGCGGCGACAGGCATCATCGGGCTGCCACAGGATGAGGAAAACGCTGGCCAGGTGCCTGATCCCGCCTACTATCAGTCCCACAAGAACGCGCAGTGGACGCCTACTGACGCGACCAATCTGGCCATCGGCCAGGGTGACCTGCTGGTGACCCCGCTCCAGATCGCTGGGATCGCCGCCGCGGTGGCCAACAACGGCGTACGCATGCGGCCGCGGCTGGTGACATCCATTACCAGCCCAACGGGCGCTGTCGTGCAGACATATCCTGCTGAGGAGGTGGGCAAGCTGCCCGTTTCAGCCTCGACGCTGAGCATCGTGCAGACGGCGATGGTCAGCACAACGATCACAAAGGGCGGCACGTCCTACAATGAGTTGCATAACTTCCCCGTGCTGATAGCAGCCAAGACGGGCACGGCGGAATCCTCCAGCCCGGCGCATCCGATGCCGCCGCATAGCTGCTATACGGCCTACGCCCCCGCCTCGCCCCTCTCAGGCCCTCCCGTCGCGCCCAAAATCGCGGTTGGCGCGGTCGTCGAGCATTCGGGGCTGGGCGAGAAGTTCGCGCTGCCCGTCGTCGAAAGCATTTTGCGCTCCTATCTGAACCTGGGGTGAGGAGGGCGCGAACCAGTTCGGTGGCAAGCGGTCCACTGCGAATCGCGTCACATGCTGACGACAGCGGGAAAATCCGTCCTGTCGCTGACGAAGCCGGCGGCATGTCATATCCGACAGAGAGGAGGCGATGCGCGATGGACGCGCGAACACTGCTGCGCGGCGTGGCAGCGCTCCTGCTCTCGCTGTCCGTTGTCGCCAGCGTGCGCGCGCTTTGGGGGCGTCGCTCCCGGCGAAAGAATGAAATCGCGGCTGGCGCGCTAATCGCGCTGGCCGTCGCGGGATTGCTTGGGTCATCGCTCAGTCTGTTCGCCCCGCGCGCTCCGGTCGCCGCATCACACACCCTCTATTACATACGAAACGGAGCGCTGGAAGCCGCTGCGGCGGATACTGGCACCATGCGCTGGCGCTATGCCCCACCAGGTACCGATCTGCAGTGGCCACCCGCGCTTGGTCATGGCGTGCTGTTTCTGGGTACCGGTACCGGTTTCTCCAACAGCAGGAGCAGTATCCGGGCGGTGCGGGCCGGCGACGGCAAGGAGCTCTGGACCGTCCCTGTGCAAGGCCGCGCCGACCAGGAGACGCCAGCCGTGGCGAGCGGAGTTGTCTACGCGACGTCAACCGGAGGCATCTATGCCTGGCGCGCCTCAGATGGCAGCCAGCTCTGGCATGTATCCTGGAGCGCGACTAATCTCTCCTCGGCACACGTGGCCGGTGGCACCGTCTACGCGGCCGCAAGCGTGGTCAGCACGACCGGGCAGACGGCCATCCTGTACGCGCTGCGGGCTCGTGATGGCTCGATGCGCTGGACGCGTACCCTAAGTGACCAGGTTTTCGACTCGCTGACGGTAGTGGATGGCACGGTGTATGCCCGCAGCCTCCACTCAGGACTGGTGGCCCTGGATGCGTCCAATGGGACGCTGCGCTGGCAGCGCGAGGATGTGAGTCAAGGTTCAGCCCCTGCCGTTGTCAACGGTATCGTCTACCTGACGGCTATCTACATCAACAGCACCCCTGATGTGGCTGTGCTGGCCCTGGACGCGCGCGACGGCAGCCAGCGCTGGCGAACCCTGCTCGACTACACCAGCCAGTATGTGACCGTCGCCGGAAACACGGTCTACGTCGGGGGAAGCAGCATGTATGCGCTCCGCATGAGCGATGGACACGTTCGCTGGAGCTACGGCGCGCACGCTGTGTTCTACCAGCCGGTGATCGCTGATGGAGTAGTGTTCATCGGGTCGAGCGACGAGCCCTACTCGATTCACCTCTTTGGTCTCGGGAGCGCCAACTATCTCAACGCACTGGATGTCAATAGCGGACAGCTCTACTGGCGCACCTCCGAGACCGTCGAAGGGCCTTCCATCTTCGCGTAGTGTATCGCAGGCCGCAGGCACGAGCGCGGCAACACGACACCGCAGTTACGCAGAAGCGGCAGTGCTCGCGTGGGCCAAGAGAATCGTCCAGGAGAAACGAAGCGACACTACGCGGACCGGGGTTTCAGTTCCACCACCGGAATGATGCGGCTGGTTTTTTCCTGATACTCACGGAACTGTGGGTACATCTCCGCCCACCTGGCGTAGATTCGATCACGCTCCTCACCCGTTACCGGTTGCGCGGTAGCGGAGTACGTCTGTTCGCCGATCTCCACGGTAACGTCAGGGTGGGCAAGCAGGTTGTGATACCAGTCGGGGTGGGTTGGGGCGCCTCCCTTGGAGGCGAAGACGAACACGCGGCCCCCCTCGCTCAGGTACATCAGGGGCTTCGTGCGACGCTGGCCGCTCCTCGCGCCCGTCGTCGTGAGCAACAAGAGTGGACGGCCTGCCCATGCGCCACCAACCTTGCCCTTATTCGCGCGGAACTCCTCAATCGTCGCACGGTTCCAGTCGTTGCTATCAGCCATCAGTTCTTCTCCCATATGGTGAATGCCAGGCTTACCGGCGTTCCATCTTCATGTACGGCACCCGCCACGCAAAATACTACTGACGCCGTTACACTCGCGCAAATTGCCCGCCGCTGCACGACCTCAATGCGAAGCTATAGAGGAAGGAATGTGCGAACAGTGCCGGAACGGGCGTCGAGCGCAGCGACGATGGCCGAAGGTCGGGCGGAGCATTCACTTTCGCCATGGCATCACAGCTTCTTCCCCGGAGGAAGCCGCCGCGGGTCGCGCAGTGCGCGCGGATACGTGGGCCAGGTCGGGAACAACCGGCTGCATAGTGACGCTGAACTGACCGCGAAGAGAGCGAACGGTAGCACGACTTCAACGGGAAACCATACACCCGGATGCAGCAATACGGGGTACAGAGCAAGCGCGACACCGGGCGGATGATACGCGTGGATGCTGGTCACAATTCCAAGCGCAAGGAGCGCGGCTATGGCGGCGAAAAGCGGACCCCGTCCAAAAAAGCTCACCACCGTGCCGATAGTGGATCCAACCGTGCTGCCAACTACCACCGCATAGGGTTGCGCCACGCCGACATCTGGCAAAAGCAGCACGATGGTCAGCGTCGCGGCAAATGGCGGGACGAGAAAGAGGCCGAGGTGATCGACATCCAGACTGACAAGCGCGAAAAGGATGACGGCTATCCAGAGAAGCCCAGCCCATGTCAGGGAGCTTCGCGTACCCCACTGCGTCACAATGCGGCCCCAGCTCGCGAACGCTCGCGCAGTGGTGGATGCGCGCTCCTGTGATTTCAACCATGCACCTCAAGGATTTCAGTCCGGACCAGCGCTAGCCATTTGTAAGTGTAGCATACACCTGCCCATGCGAACTACGCGCGACGCCCGCATGCGCGCACTCCGTCTCGTGTGCTTGCGCCCACCGCTGAAGTAGCGCACACTCATGCAAGCGGAGTCGTTCGCGTAGATGTTCCTCGCAGTGCCGGAACAAGGCAAGCAGGCGGACGCACGATGCGGATTTCCTCCCGAAGAGCGCGCCATACCCATCCCGGTCAGGCTTTCTGGCCCCGGTGGCGAGCCTGGCGCTATCACTGCCAACGCTCGTTGGCTCGCTGGCGCTCACTGGCACAGCACTGTTCCATGCGCTCACAGGTCACTCACTGGATGTCGGCGCACCCGCCATCTGGCAGTCCTCATCCGTCTGGGGCATCGCCGTATGCGATGTCGTTTTTGGCCCGGTCCTTGCGTTCGTCCTCTGTCTCACCCTGCGCGTACTGAACAGATCTACGAGAGTGTGCTGCTGCTTGGCCACCGGATGAAGCGGCTGAACACGATTGCCCTGTGTAGCGCCGCGCTGGCAACCGCGCTGCTTATGCTCGTGATTGCTGCCGGCATGCTGCTCCGCAGTGGGACATGATACGCCCTTCGCACGTGCTGGCGCATGTGATCTCCATACGCGCAGTACCCTCCCTTCGCGGGGTGAGGAGCATGCGCCCAGTATGGATGCAGGGCATCTCGGCTGTCAGGCCACCGCTACCGGAACATCCGGGGGATGCGCTTCTTCCACGCCGTCGGCAGAATCACGTCGATGGCATCATCCACGGTGACGATGCCCAGCATCTTGCCTTCCTCGTCCACCACCGGCAGCGCCACCAGGTCCTTATCCGCGATCAGATGGGCCACGTCGCGCTCGTTATCCAGCGCATGCGCGACGCATTCCGCCGGGCGCATGATCTCGCTGATGCGCGCCTCGGGGTCCGCAAGCAGCAAATCACGCAGGTCCACGTGACCGAGCAGGCGGCCCTCGGCCTCCAGCGAGACCGTACCCGCTGTGGTAGCCGCCAGTGGCGCGCGCAGCGCCCCGCTTCGCACTTTCTGCACGCCCTTGCGCGTGACGATTGGGCGGCGCGGGGGGCGATCCTCCGCAATCACATAGATTTCCGCCATCGCTTCCGGTAATGGGTCCGCTTCATCGGCGGCGGCTTCCTTGTTGCGCTCGCGCAGCGCAGCGATCACCTCGCCCGCGGTCGTCCATTCTGGCACGGAAATGTAGTCGGTCGTCATGATGCCGCCGGCGCTATCTTCCGGATAGCCCAGCAACTCCTGCACTTCGGCGGCTTCTTCCGGGTCCATCCGGCCCAGGAGGTCTGTCATCTCCTCTAACGAGACGCCCTGCAGCGCGTCCGTCGCCTCATCCGGCTCCATCTCTTCGAGCACGTCCGCCGCGCGCTCCGGATCCATAGCGCGCAGGATCTGCGCCTGCCGCTCGTCTTCCAGCTCTTCGAGCGTATCAGCCGCGCGCTCGTCGTCGATCCCTTCGAGCAGATCAGCCCCCTGCTGCGGTGTCAGCTGCTCCAGCAGCTTGGCGAGATCGACTGGATGCAACACCTGCATGCGCTCGCGTGGAACACGCAGCCGCACCTGCCCATCCTCGCTCTCACCACCCTCAGAGACGGGGATGATCATGCTCCAGTCGATCATCGGCGCTTTCGCCCCCGCCTCGCGCCCCAGCATCGCCGCCACACGATCACCCAGCCGTCCCGCGCCCAGGCGCCGCAGCAGCGCGCTCGCGCTCACATCAACAGCCATCAGCCGCCAGACGCCGTTACGCTCGTTCAAGTCGAGATCATTGATGCGAACGACACGCCGCCCTTCCACGTCCACCACCTGCCGGTCGAACAGGCCGCCGCGCAGCACAATCTCGCCCTCGCGCCGCGCGAATCGCTGGAGGTTCACGGCAGGTGTCGTCAGGACGGCCCCGCGTGTGCCGAGGCTCTTCACCTTCTCCCACGGGATATAGACGTCTCGACTGCCACGCGGACCCTTGAGGCGGGCCACGAGGCCCGTCACTGGCGGATAGACATCGGCTGGCTTGATGCTATCGCCGTCAGGCGTCTGGATGCGCACAACCAGATCATGCAAGCGCGCGACCTCATCGCCGTTGGGGTCGCGAATCGGCTTATCCAGGAGAGCGGTCAATGGTGGCATGCGTTTCACCCTCCCTTATTCACTATTGCAGGAATGGTATGCCCAGCGCGGGCAGAATCGTGCTCAAAATCAGCATGAAACAGAGTACCGAAAGGAGAATGGTCGTCGCCCAGGCAATGATATTCTGCGTTCGCGAATTCACATACTTGCCCATAATGCGCCGGTCGTTCACCAGCATCAGCATAAAGACCAGCAGGATCGGCAGCAGGATGCCATTGATGGCCTGTGCCAACACAATCAGTTGGACCAGTGGCAATCCAGGGATCAGCGCGACAACCGCGCCGAGCAACAGCATGCCGGTGAAGATGCCGTTGAAGATCGGCGCCTCGCGGAAGCCATGCGAGACACCGCGCTCGAAGCCGAACGACTCGGTGACCGCGTAGGAGGTCGTCAGCGGCAATACGGCAGCCGCCAGCACGGATGCGCCGAGCAGGCCAATCGCGAAGATGAGGGCGGCGAATCTGCCGAGGAACGGCACAAGCGCCTGCGCCGCCTGTTCCGCGCTGGTGATCTGCACACCCACTCCGCGGCTGGCGATGAAGACTGTCGCGCCCGTTGCGATGATGATGAAGGCAGCGATCACATCACCAAAGATCGCGCCCACATACGCATCCATCTTTTCTCCGCGGTAGTGCTCCATGTCCACGCCCTTCTCCGCGACGCTGGACTGCAGGTAGAGCTGCATGTAGGGCGTGATCGTCGTGCCGACCGTGCCGACGAAAAGCAGCAGGTAGCTGCCGGACCAATGGACCTGAGGCGTTATTGTCTGCCGCGCGATCTGTCCCCAGTCGGGATGCGCGAGGATGGCCGCGATGGGATAGGCGAAGAAGGCGAACGTCATCGCCAGAAACACCTTCTCCACGCGACTATACGAGCCGCGCGCCACCAGCAGCCAGACGCCAAAGGCGGAGACGGGCACGAGAATATAGGCTGAGATGCCGAATATATTGGCAACCGCGGCAATGCCCGCGAACTCTGAGATCGTGATAAGTGTGTTGGCGATCAGCAGTGTCAACATGGCGAACGCGGCCCCGCGCACGCCAAACCGCTCGCGAATAAGATCAGAAAGGCCCTTGTTGGTTGCCGCTCCCATGCGGGCGCACATCTCCTGCACGACCATCAGGCTGATCGTGACAAGCACGAGCATCCAGAGCATGTTGTAGCCATACTGCGCGCCATCGCTGGCGTACGTCAGGATGCCGCCTGCGTCGTCACCAGCGGCAGCGGCGATCAGTCCCGGACCGAGAAAGCTTAGAAAGGCCAGTGGCCGCAAGACGCGTGTAAAGCGCCCGCGGCTGCGCTGCTGGGCAGCGCGAATACGCCGGACCGGGCGCTCATATACAGGCCGCACGGCATCGCGGGCGGCTGACAGCACATGTGCCAGGCTGGGTGCCTGGCCGGAAACTCTCTGCGCCAATGGGTAACCCTCCACAAGTTCAGACCAGCGCACCATGTAGCGTGCGCCGGCCTCGTGGAGTGCCCCACCACGGCGGGGTACCCGTTACACGGGGAGGTACGCGCTGCTACGCTGGTGCGGAGACGGATACGCTACGTGAACGATGGAACTGGTACTCGGACCAGCGTCCATACGTCCTCCTCTCGTAAGCCCGTCACGCACCTGCCAGTACTGCGTGAAGCGGGTAAAACCAGAAAGCCCCCTCCCGGCCAGTTCGGGAGGGGGCACAGGCAGTGCACACATGCGGCTCATCCCGGGCAACTCGCACCGGGATTCCGCAAGCCCCCTCCCTGGTCGAGTTTTGGCACCGCGCGACGTAGAGGATCATCCCTCAGCCACTGGGGATACAGCCTTGTGCCGGCCGTATCTGTCCTGACCGTCGGCGTCTCTCGACGTTTCCGGTCCGTGGCCTCTGTTCTGCGCGGACGCCTCACCTAACGAGGCAGGCTTCGTCCGGATGGCGCGCGTCTCGCGTATTCCCGGACGCTCACCACCACCAGCATATGATACGCTAGCGCATCAGCATTGGTCAATGTTCCCGGACTTCGCAGGATGCATGCCATATACGCTGACGCGCCAGGCACGACTCGCCTGCCAAAAGAGCCGGCCCGCTTCACGGGAGAAGGAGGCACATTCAGCATGGCCAAAAGCAGCACCGAGCCGCGCTGGCAGCGCAGCAAACGGGTGGACCTCTAGCGCGCCGGGGAGGCTCGATTTCCGCGACGCCGTTCCCGGCAGAGACCGGCATGCGGCGGCACGGACCGATCTGGCGGTTCAGTGAAGTCATCGTGCCACGCGGCGACACGAAAGAACATCTTGCACGGAAAACGTCAATGGTCAATGCGAACCGGATGCGGATCGCACTCTGGCATCTCATCCGCGGTGTGTGCTGCCCACATCCCCCATTGGTCCCGTCCGCGGGAACCGCGACAGAAATTTTACAGTCTGTTGACACAACAACTGGAATGAGGTGGTACACCAGAGTCGTGGGATCTGCCACGACCCATCAGCTGCGAGACCGCGTGAGCAGGGTAAGGAGAAGCCTATGCCGCCAGAAGCCATCAGAACCAGCGACCACTCGCCCCGCGTACTCATCGCAGTCAGCGACGACGGCGTGCGCGAATCCCTCCATACCATGCTACAAGAGGCCGGCTATGACATCCTCGAAGCGGCATCCGGCCTGATCGCGTTCACTACGCTCCTCGCCAGCCGGCATCCGCTCACCGTCCTGCTGGATAGCCACCTCAGCGGCACGAACGCTGCCGGGCAACTGCTCTCTCTCGCGGCGGTAGATGGCCCTCTCGCTCGTCACCAGTACGTGCTGCTGACGACCGAGACCGTGGAGCGGAGCAGCGACTGGCTCCGGCGGATTCGGGCCGCGCGAGCGGTCCGCGTCATCGAGATGCCCTTCGACGTCGAGGACGTGCTGCGCGCCGTGGCGCAACTCGCGTATCACGATATACCCGCCTAGCGAGCGGCTCGCGCGTGCCAGGGCGCAGGCCGTGACCGACCATGCCCGCAAGTCTGCATCAGGCGGCGATCTCACCCGGATACAGCGTCCACCTTCGTCCACGTGTGGCCGCCATCAGTCGTCTTGATCAGGCTGCCAGTACCGGAATTGCTGCTCATGTCGATGGCAAAGCCCACATCCGCTGAGACCATATCGAGGGACGTTACGTTGTTGAACACCGCGTTCGGCTCGATTTGCATCCACGACTGGCCCTCGTCGGTGGAGAGATACAGCGTATTTCCGGACACGACCCACCAGTGAGACGCGTCAGCGAGGCTCCATTGACCGGAAGGTACGGCCTGTGTCGGCGTCCACGTCTGCCCCGCGTCATGCGTCACGTAGAAGTACGTCTTGCTCGCCTGCGACTGAAAATCCACCGGCAGGACGCCATACCTCAAGGAGAAGAACACCGGCGGGTGCGTCACAGCCTGCCCTGGCCCCGTGACTCCGGCTGGCAGCGGCAGCGTCTGCTGGCTCCACGTCTTGCCGCCATCGTGCGTCACGTAGAGCCAGGTTCCGGGCGCAGGCGAGGTGCCCGTGACCCATCCCGTGCTCGCGTTGACGAACGCGATGCCCGTCTTGTCGCCACCAAATGGCAGCGCGCCCGGACCGGCATTGGTGGTATACATAGCATCGCTGGTCTCCGACCAGGTTTGCCCGCCATCTGCCGTGCGGAAAATCGCCACTCCTTCCGACCCCGCTGCCGCGCCAAGGCTCTCCATCATCCAGCCGTGCTGCGCATCCACAAACGTTGGCGCGCTGCATATCGGCATCGCGCCTGTCTGGACTTGGGAGCGTGGTATAGAGGATACAGCCCATGACTGTCCGCCATCTGTCGTGTGCCAGATGCGCGCGCAGGGCGATTGCGCGTCCGCTACCCACGCCTCGCTGCCGCTGATGACGTCGAGTGGCGGACTAACTGATAGCTGTGCCCTCTGCGGCGTTACACGCGTCCAGCGCACTCCGCCGTCCGTCGTACGCTCCAGACCATCATTCGTCGCTGCCCATCCCACCGCAGGCGAGACCATGTGCACCGATGCGAACGAGAGTGCCGCGGCTGGTCCCGTAGTGGCACTCACCGTGGGTTGCGCGGGGGCCGTGACGCTCGGCGCTGGCGTGGCCTTGCGCGGCCCAGCCTGCCGCGAGAATCCCGTGTGGCTCAGGAGCAGCGCGACGACAGCGATGACGATCAGGATAGCGGCGGCGATGCCCGCGAGGTCAGCCAGGCGGCGCGTGGGGCGGCGCGGCGCGTGAGCGTGGCGCGTCCTCGTTTCTTCCGGCGGCTCGTCCAGATCGTCGAGGAGCACATTAGGCGGCTCGTCCAGATCAGCCAGCCGCATGATCGCGGCGACATCCATCGCTGGAGAACCGGTCGAGCCTCCATACTGGCGAGCCAGCGCGGCATCAAGCGCATCGTAGGCGGCAAGCTGAGAAGCGCAGTAGGCGCAACCCACGATGTGCGCGCGCGCGCTAGCGAGGGTTGCCTCGTCAGCGCCGCCCTGCGCGAGCACGGGCAGGACGCTGGCATAGCGGGCGCAGTCGGGTCCGGGAACCAGCGCGCCAGGCGTCATCGTGTCGCTCATCGCGCGCCCTCCTTCCCGCCGTTCTCGCGTGTATAGGCCAGCAGCAGGCGCTGCTTTGCACGGCTGAGCCGCTTGTTTGTCGCCTCCACACTCGTGCTCAGGATGGCCGCCGTCTCGGCTGCCGTCAGCCCGTGGACCACCCGCAGCAGGAGGCAGGCGACATCCGGCGGGGCAAGCCGCTCCAGCGCGGACCGCAACGCGGCTTCCTCGACAACGACGGATTCGAAGGAGGGCACGGCGATCTTTGGCGTGAGGCTCGCCTCCTCCGGATCATCCAGCGGCTCCCAGCGCACGATGCGCCGCCTGCGCAGCGCGGACATGGCCCGGTGATACGCCGTCCGGAAGAGCCATTGCCGGATGACTGGCTCAGGCGCATCGCTGGCGAGCGGCATCATGTTCCGCAGCAGGGCGCGCCAGGCGTCGCAGAAGACGTCCTGCGTCAGGTCACGCGCCTGCTCCTCATCACCGAGCACGCCGCGCAGGAAGGCGAACAGCGCCCCCTGATACCGCTCGACCATGCCGGTCAGCCGGGTCTGGGCAGCCGTCGTCGCAGGTGATGTCGCCACGTCGCGCTCCTCCATGCCGCTCCCCCCGCTCACGACGACCCGCGCTGATCGCCGCCATCATCCGTCGTCATTCATCCAGACGCGCGAGCACGCCCAAACTTGACAGGTGATGTGCATGCAAAGTGCCCAGGAGATGTGACTTTTCTCGCAGCATGAGCCTGTCACAGCCCATTACACTTGGCGAAAACAGAATGCATACCGGCGTTGGCGCGCGCAAGTAGCGCAAGCTGCCAGATAGCACAGGAGCACGGCCATGTTCAGCAAGGGCACGCGTTATCTGCTCGCCGCGTTGCAGGCTATCACCGGCTACGAGTGGTTCGTCTCCGGGGCAAACAAGTTTCTTTCGGGGCGATTTCCGCAGGGTCTGGCGGATGCCCTGGGCGACGGCATGCGCGACAACCCGAACGGCTGGTACGTCAGCTTTCTGCGAGCAGTCGTCATTCCGCATAGCGTCGCGCTCGGGCTGGCGGTCGAAACCGTCGAGCTGACGGCTGGGCTTGCCATGCTGACCGGCGCGCTACTGCTCTGCGGGCCGCTGCCCGCGCGCGGCGAACGGTATTTTCGCTTCGCCTGCGGCGTGCTTGGCGCGGTGGCGCTGGCCGGGGCCGCGTGCGCGTTTCTCTGCGTCAACTTCCACTTCCTGATGGGCGATGGACTTATTTCCACGATCAATCCCGCCAACGCGTTCGATGAAGGCATAGACCTCGATACATTGCTGGTGCCGCTTGTCGCGCTCATCTCGCTCATGAACGCCCGTCTGCTCGTAGCGATGATCGGGGATGAGCGCATCCGCGCCTGGGCACTCAGCCTGCGCGCGTTCGCAAGCGCGAGCCTCCGGCGCGATGCGGTACGCGCCAAGATCGCCGCGGCCCGCCCAGCCGGAGAGATCCCGCAGGCATAACCCGCCCGCACACGCTGCCTCTGCCGTTTCCGCGATTTGTGCGCGCAGCGTGAGAGGAGCGCGTGCAACTGTGCATCGAACGTGAGTGGCATGCCGTCCTTGGGGTGTGGCACAGCCGGGATGCCAGTCTGAGAGAGGTGTCCTCAGCCGCAGCCGGCGCTTGAATGGAAGCGAGGCAGGAGACCGACGATCACGTTCGAGAAACGCATTGAGATTGACGCGTCCGTCGAGAAGGTATTCGCGTACATTATTGACCCGGCACGCGAGCCAGAGTACATGACGGGCACGAATGAGGTGAAAGACCTCCAGCGGCTGCCCAACGGCGGCTACCGCTACCCGACCGTCAGCAAGTTCCCGGGCCTGCATGTTGATTTCGAGAGTGAGCAAGGCCGGGGTCATCCCCAATGAGCGCATCGTGGAGAAGTCACATGGCGCAGGCATAGACGGCACCGTGACCGAACGCTTGGAGCCACTGGACGGCGATAAGACCCGCTTGACCATCCTCACGGAGACCACCCTGCATGCCAGGCCGCTGGCGAAGTTCGGTGAGTCGTTCCTGGTGAAGTACATGGACCATGGCATCGAGATAGCCCTGGAGGCAGCAAAAGTTCATATTGAGGCAAGGCGCGGGCCGCCGCGACACCTGGCTGAAACTCTTGCTACATGCGCCCGTAGCTCAGAAGGACAACTTTTCGCATGCGCCTGGAGACGAGCGAACTCCCTCGCGGCGCATGCGATTTTCTGTGCCAGCGCTCTCCCGGCCGGTCAGAGTGCGCGCGCCAGCGCATCCACCAGCCGTTCCACATCGGCCGGCGTGTTGTACGCCTGAATGGAGACGCGCACGAACCGCTGGCCTTCCCATTCAACGATCGGCACCTCAATGGCGAACTCGTCATAGAGACGTCGCTGCATCTCCGAACCGGCCATATGAAACGGGGGGAGCGGTATAGCGGCCATCTGGCCCCACCACTCCGGAGAATCCGGCGCGATCTGCGGCAGACCGGTCAGTGCGCCGATGCGCTCACGTGCCGAACCGAGCAGATGATGCGCCCAGGCGCGCACTCGCGGCCAGTCGTGCTGCCGCTGAAAGGCGATGGCCGCGGGCACCGTGAGATAGGCGGAAGGATCGTCGGTGCCTGTCCAGCCGAAGACATCCTGAAAGGGCGAATCTCCGGGCCGCTCAGGGTCCCAGCCCCAGCTCACCACCAGTGGCCGGAGCATCGCCTGCCGCTCCGGACGGGCATAGAGAAACGCCGCGCCCTTCGGTCCGCAGAGCCATTTATGCAGGTTGCCGGTATAGAAATCGGCGCCGAGATCATCCAGCGCGAGGTCGATCTGACCGGGAGCATGCGCCCCATCCACGATCGTCAGGATGCCCGCCGCGCGCGCCCGGCGGCAGATCTCCGCGACGGGGAAGATCAGCGCGGTTGGCGAGGTGATGTGGCTGACGATGATCGCACGCGTCCGGCCCGTCACCTCGCGCCAGATCGCCTCGACGATCTCCTCCGGCGACGTAACGGGCAGCGGAATCCTGGCCGCGCGGTACGTCGCGCCGTGCTGGGCGCAGATGAAACGCCACGTCCGCATCACCGCGCCATACTCGTGATCCGTGCCCAGCACCTCATCGCCCGGCTGGAGGTCCAACGAGCGCGCCACGATGTTGACGCCATGCGTCGCATTCGGCACGAAGACGACGTTGCCCGCTGAGGTTCCCACGTACGCCGCGAGCGCTCCGCGCGCCTCCGCGAGCAGTCCCGGCAGCTCCCGCCCCAAAAACGCCACCGGCTCGGCTTCCAGCTCGCGCTGCCAGCGCTGATACGCCGCGAACACCGGCAGCGGACATGCGCCGAAGCTCCCATGATTGAGAAACGTCACATCCCCCCGGACCTGAAACTCCGCTCCCGCCGCCGCGATTTCCACCGGCACCACGCCATCCCGCATGTCCGCTGCTCCTTTTGTGTAGGCATCTCACGGCGCCAGTATACGACCAGCCAGGCGCGATGCCTACGAGAGAGCGGAGATCGGCGTACGGCGCTGGTTCTTCTGGCGCCCGCGCATGACCGGGCATGATAGAATCGGGATGTGAGGACGAGACAAAAGCCACAGGAGACGCCACGATGCGCGTGCTGGTTGTGGGCGCGACGGGAGTGCTCGGACGCCACACGATTCCCCGGCTGATCGAGTGCGGCCATACCGTGCGCGCGCTAATCCGGCGGCCAGAGCAGGCGCCGCCGCTCGCGTTCTGGGGTGCGGAGACGGCGCTTGGCGATATTCTCGATCCCGCCACCCTCGCGCCCGCGCTCGCCGGCTGCGATGCCGCGCTCCACCTGGCTACCGCCGTACCCCGCCCTGGCCAGCCCGCCGAGTGGTCGCGCAACGACGCGATCCGCCGCGATGGGACGCGCCACCTGCTCGCGGCAGCCGAACGCGCAGGCGTGCGCCGCTACCTGCAGCAGAGCATTACCTTTATCTATGGCAGCCAGGGCGCGACTATCGTTAGCGAATCCACTCCGCTCAACGCGCCCGCCCGCCTCGCCTCCGCCGTCGAGATGGAAGAAGCCGTCCAGGCGTCCCCGCTGGAGTGGTGCATCCTGCGCGGCGGCGCACTCTACGGTCCCGGCACGGGCAGAGAAGATGACTGGCGCCAGCAGGCGCGTGCGAGCAGGCTTGCGCTGCCGGGGGATGGCTCGGCGCTCATCTCGCTCATCCACGCCGCTGATTTCGCCCGCGCGATTGTCCTGGCCGCCGAATCCGCTCCCCGTGGCAGCGTTTATAACGTCGTGGACGACATGCCCGTGACATACCGCGAGTTGTACGGATACATCGCTACGCAGATCGGCGCCCCGCATCCCGCGACGGGCGGTCATACCGTCGATTCGCTCGGCTGCGACAACAGCCGCCTCAAAGCCGCGCTGGACTGGCTCCCCTGCTACCCCAGTTACCGCTCCGGCCTCGCCTAGCCCTCGCCAGAGGTCACCGCCACGCATCAGCCTGTGCTCGCTATGCCGGTTAATTTCTGGACGGAGGCCGTTTGATATACAAGAAACCGGCACACGCTGTGCTGCACATACGAGTCGTGCCGGCAAACGCGCCGGTTCATCTCTCACGCTGGAAGGAGGTAGACGAATTCGCGGGTAACCGCTGCCGATCCTGCACCGCGTAAGGAAGCCCCAGTCAGTGTCAGGTTGGTTTTACCCATCGCAGAGGCGCGGCATACACCTGCCGTGCGTCATCGAGGAGGATGACTGTGAAGGCTGTCGTATACAAAGAGCCGTTCAAAGTAGCCGTCGAGGACGTGCCAAACCCCAAGATTGAGCACCCCAACGACGTGATCGTGAGAATTACGACCAGCGCCATTTGTGGCTCTGATCTGCACATGTATGAGGGCCGGACCGCCGCGAAGCCGGGCATCGTCTTTGGCCACGAAAACATGGGCATTGTTGAGGAAGTCGGCCCAGGCGTTGTCTCGATCAAAAAGGGCGACCGCGTCGTCATGCCCTTCAACGTCTCCTGCGGCTTCTGCAAGAACTGTCTGGCTGGCTATACAGGCTTCTGTCTGACCGTCAATCCGGGATTCGCCGGTGGCGCGTATGGCTATGTGGCGATGGGGCCATATACCGGCGGGCAGGCTGAGTATCTGCGAGTGCCATTCGCTGATTTCAACTGCCTGACACTTCCACAGGGCACCGAGCACGAAGCGGATTTCGCCTTGCTCGCCGACATCTTCCCCACCGGCTATCACGGATGTGAGCTGGCGCAGGTAAGCCCGGGCGAGACCGTTGCCGTCTATGGCGCTGGCCCCGTCGGCCTGATGGCGGCCTATTCCGCGCTGCTACGCGGCGCCTCGCGCGTCTTCTCCGTGGACCGCGTGCCCGAACGCTTGAATAAGGCCCGCGAGATCGGCGCGATCCCGATCGACTTCTCGAAAGGCGACCCCGTTCAGCAGATCAAGGACCAGACGGACGGCGAAGGAACCGACAAAGGCGTGGATGCCGTCGGCTACCAGGCCGTCGTCGGCAACACCCAGCAGGAAGAGCCAGCGGTCGTGTTGAACGCGCTCATCAACACGGTGCGGGCCACTGGCATGCTAGGCATCCCGGGCCTGTACGTGCCCTCCGATCCCGGCGCGCCAAATGAAGCCGCCAAGCGTGGCATGCTGCTGGTCGAGATTGGCAGGCTGTTCGAGAAGGGTCTGCGGCTGGGCACCGGCCAGTGCAACGTCAAGCGCTACAATCGCCAGCTGCGCGACCTGATCATCTCCGGGCGCGCGAAGCCGAGCTTCGTCGTATCAAATGAGATCCCGCTTGAGCAGGCACCTCAGGCATACGAGAAGTTCGACAAGCGCATCGAGGGCTACACCAAGGTCCTGCTGCATCCAGGACACTAGGCACCGATTTCGGGCAGACGATGCGCTCGTCACGCTCTCGCTCAGGCGAGAGATGCGGACGCGCCGGTATCGCTCGATGCGTTGCGGAGGGAGACGGCACGCGCGCTGTCTCCCTCTTATGGATGGAGCATCGCCCAGCCTCAGGTGAGGAAGCGGCCAGGGGACACGAGCTTACTGGCCACTTCTCCGGGTAGCCATGCCGCCTGTTCTTTACCCTCGCCAGTGTTCCGGTGGATGCGAAGGGTTACTTGTCGGCGCTCTCCTCCGGCTGGTCGGTGTTCCCGTCTGCGGGGCCAAAGACCTCCTCCAGCAGACGAGCCGCCGTCGATTCCTGTGCCGCGCGGACCTGATGCCATGTGGCCCACGACCACTGCTCGGTGGCTGCGCTAAACTCGCGCATAAAACCGCCATCGAAATGCAAATCTCGCATGTGCGCGTCCCTTTCTGTTGATAGCCGGATCGGCTGGTATGCGCTCCATGCACTCGCCAAAATCATCCGCCCATACTCACCCGCGTTCTGGGTGCCTGTTGTGCTGTTCCACGCTTGCCTGGCTAACTCTACAATAACACATCCGCATTGGCAAGCATCTGGGCGATATACCCCAGTCCCTCTGGTTCGCCACGCGCACGCTGCGACGCTGCTTGCCTGAAAAGACGCCCTACGCAAAACAGTTTAGCCCGCAAAGCGCATAATGCGAGCCACGGGCCAGCGAACCTCCTGGTCCGTTTTCAGCAGGTGAAAAACACACCTTGTGTGACGCCGAACTCGCGTGCTACACTCTTGCGCACAGGATACGGCGGCGTGCCGGTGGCACCAGAGAGACTCAATGGAGAGAGGCTCATGCGCTGCCCGATACCCCCTCGCACACCCACAACCGCGCTCGACCGGCGGGCCATGCCCCTCGCGCCTCGCCGTGCCGGTTCTCCGCCACGCGCCCTTCTCTCTCTCGCCCACTGGGGCATGCGCTTCTCATGCCGCGCACATGTCGTCTCGTAGCGTTTCATAGCGTAGGTTGGCAGCGGACTACCGGGTCCGCCACGACGTGCCGTTCCACCGTGTAGCGTGGGGCGGCGGCGCAACCGTTGTTCTCGACATCACCGCCTGCCTGGCGAGGAGACCTCTATGTACAGGACGCAGGATGGCCATGACGTTTTCGTAGTGGATGGACACACGCACCTCTGGGACGGCAGCCCGGAGAATCAAGCCAACCGGTACGGCAAAGGCTTCATCGAGTGCTTCTATGACTACCACAAGACCTTCACTCCCACGGAGCTGCTCTGGCCGCTCGACCGCTTCGAGAAGTACGGGGTAGACCGTCTGGTCGATGATGAATTCGTGCGCGGCCATGTCGATGTCGCGATCATGCAGCCAACCTATCTGACCGACTTTTTTACACGTGGCTTCAATACCACCGATCAGGATGCCGAGGCCAAGCGCCTGTATCCCGACCGCTTCATCCTTAATGGCTCCTGGGATCCCCGCGACGGTGAGCGCGGGCTAGATGAGCTGCGTCGTCTCAAAGACACATATGGCATTACCGGCGTCAAGCTCTATACCGCCGAGTGGAAAGGCGCGTCCAAAGGCTGGAAGCTCTCCAGTCCGGAGGCCATGCTCTACCTCGAAGAGTGCCAGCGGCTCGGCATCGTCAACATTCATGTCCACAAGGGGCCGACGATCTATCCGCTCAATAAAGACGCGTTCGACGTCAGCGATATCGATGAGCCGGCTTCGCTCTTCACTGATCTGCGCTTCATCGTCGAACATGCCGGTGTGCCCCGGATCGAAGATTTCTGCTTCATCGGCGCGCAGGAGAAAAACGTCTACGCCGGGCTGGCTGTTGTCATGCCGTTCATTCACTTCCGTCCGCGCTACTTCGCTGAGGTGATGGCGAACCTGCTCTACTGGCTGGGACCCGACCGACTGCTCTTCGGCAGCGACTACGCCATCTGGGAACCCAACTGGATCATCGAGGACTTCATGAAGTTCGAGATGCCACAGGATCTCAAAGATGAATACCACGTCGACCTGACGCCTGAGATCAAGGAGAAGATTCTCGGCCTGAATGCCGCCCGCCTCTATAATCTCGATATTGCTGAGCGCTCCCAGGCGCTGGCTCGCGACTCCATCGCGCAGCGAGTCGCGGGGCATGTCGTGGCGTAGCGTTCTGATGCAGCTCACGCTCACCGGCCGGTTGCGTGCCGTCTCTGCGCTGGCGGCTGGGCGTGAGCGAGGGACGGTGGAGTCTGCTCATGATTGACGAAATGGCCGTACGTGAGCGAATCGCTGAGGTGACGGACCCTGAGCTGGATCAATCCCTGAGCGCGCTGGGATTTGTGGAGAGCATCGAGATCGACCGGGCGGAGGTCACCGTGCGCCTGCGGCTCCCAACCTACTGGTGCGCCGCGAACTTCGCGTACATGATGGCGTCGGACCTGCGCGAGCGCATCCTGCGGGTGCCAGGGGTGGAGCGCGTCCATGTGCGCCTGGAAGACCACTTCGCGGAGCGCGAGATCACTGATGGCGTCAACGCGGGGCAGCGCTTCTCCGAGATCTTCCCCGGCGACGCCGACGGTGAGCTGGAGGAGTTGCGCGCCTCGTTCGCGCGCAAGGCATTCCTCATCCGCCAGGAGCAATTGCTGCGCGCGCTGCTGCGGGCAGGGTTCGCACCAGAGCATATCGTGCGCCTGACGGCGGGAGACGTGACGGAGGAGGGCCGCGCGCTCGCCGTGCGCGACGCGGCGGGGAAGTGGCGGCAGCTAAGCGGGCTGGCGCAGACGTGGCGGCTCTGGCTACGCAAGCGGGCGGCTCTTGGCGCGGCGGCTCCCGGCGCGGGTCCGCTCTTCACCACGCCGGAGGGCGAGCCGCTGGCCGCCAGCGGGCTGATGGATCACCTCCGCTCGGCCCGGATGATCCGGCTGAATGGCACGTTCAACACGCTGCTCTGCACGGGTCTCAACCGGACACGGCATGGGGTGGACGTGAACGCCGATGCCATGTGGATGACCCCTGGTGATACTGGACAGGAGGTGCGACCGGCATGAAAGCCGTTCAGATTACCGGCTACAACGAACCGGTGCGTGTGGTGGATGTGGCGGAGCCGCGGATCGAGAGTCCGACGGATGTCATCATCAAGGTCGGCGGGGCGGGCGTCTGCCGGACCGATCTGCACATTTTGGAGGGTATCTGGCGCGAGATGCTGGGCAACCCGCACCTGCCCTTTACCATCGGCCACGAGAACGCGGGATGGGTGGAAGATGTAGGCGATGGCGTAACGACGCTCAAGAGGGGCGACCCGGTCATTCTGCATCCCCAGCCCTCATGCGGCCTGTGCCGTGCCTGCCGCGCGGGAAACGACATGCACTGCACCAACGCCTTTTTCCCCGGCCTCGATGGGCACAACGGCGGCTACGCGCAGTACATGAAGACAACCATCCGGGCAGTCGTCCCGCTCGCCGCGGGAACGGACCCGATTCCGCTCGCGCCCTATGCCGACGCGGGCATCACGGCCTACCACGCCGTGAAGAAGCTGATTCCGGAGACGTACCCCGGCGCGACGGTGGCCGTCATCGGCATTGGCGGGCTGGGTCACTTCGCCGTCCAGCTATTGAAAGTCATGACGCCCGCGCGCGTGGTTGCGGTGGATATGAGCGAGGAGCGGCTCGCGTTCGCGAAGAGCCTGGGCGCGGACCACGGCGTGCTGGCAGGGCAGGATGGCGGCGTTTCGGGGGTGATGGACTATACCGGCGGCGCCGGCGCGGATATCGTGATGGATTTCGTCGCGGAGCACGGCACGCCGGAAAAAGCGCTGGATATGCTGCGCAAGGGCGGCACGTACTCGATCATCGGCTATGGCGGGACCGTCGCGCCGACGACGCTGCGCATGATCTTCCGCGAGTTGAAGGTCGTGGGCAATCTGGTGGGCACGTACAACGACCTCGTCGAGCTGATGGAGCTGGCCCACGAGGGCAGGATTCACATCGCCAGCCAGCAATTCCCGCTGGATAGCGCGAATGACGTGCTGCGGGATCTGGATGCCGGCAAGATCGTTGGCCGCGCGGTGCTCGTGCCCTAGGCGGCACGCTCGCGCATCAAGCCACACTTCGCGGCTGTCGTCGGGGGGAAGCGAGCCCTCACCGGCAGCCGCGCATCACATGCCCTGTCCCGATTGGCTCGCGCATCTCACGTAGAGCGACGGCCTTGCTAACAGGTATATTCGCTGTCCGCTACATGATTCTCGCGGCCGTAAGAAAATGCCCCTCCCCGATTCTTAGAGAACCGGCGAGGGGCGCGAGACACCGTTGCGGTGGCGCGACGTGCGCGTTAGCGAGCGCCGCCTACCCAGGTGCCCCAGTTCAGGCGGAAGCCACTGTTGTTCGCGTATTCGCCGCCAAACCAGACAATCCCTGACCCGTATCCGCTGAACGAGGTGGCGGAGTAGTCACCCCAGCGGCAGACAGGGACGGCCGTTGAGCCGCAGACGCTCGGGCGGTACGAAGCCTCTCCAGCCTTCAGCAGCATCCCTTTGTTGTACTTCTGGCTGGGGATGGGCTTGGACGTCACACGAACCTCCGGATAGGTGTGCGCGCCCATGTGGTCATAGACCATATAGACCGTGCCGCGGCCATTCGGCATGAATGCCGGATAGATGGCGGCGTCGTCACCGCCATAGTAGAGATAGTTGCCGGCGACCTGCGTCGCCTGGCCGCCACCGTGATTGTCGCGCATGGCGCCGGAAGGCGCGACCTGGCTCCAGACGATACCCGGAACGACTTGCGTGCCGTTGTAGATGCCCGTTTCCCAGCCCGCGTAGATGTAGCGGCCATCGAATACGGGCGTCGAGCTGATGCGCAGATCGCTCGGGTCGATGCACTGCTGGCAGCTGGGCTGGTCAGCCGCGGGCGCGAACGTGTACGGCTTCGTGTTGGAGACGTAGGAGAACGAAAGTGATGGGTGCGATGTGGCGCCACCCTTCACATTCCACACGGCGAGACCCTGGCAGGCATCGGCCGCGGACGTGCACGTGTGGTTCGTCACCGGATCGTAGCCGTTGAACGAATTGACGAAGTACTCGCTATCTGCTCCGTACGGCGCGACGCTCTCCACCGGCTGCATCGTATCGGTGAGGAAGGTGCCCGCCGGACCCGTCACGGTGATGTTATTGAAGCCGTGCGCCGTCACGGGATAGCCGTGGATGAGCGCCCACTTGCTCGCGCCGAAGATCTCGGCATACGAGTAGGCCGTGCCCTGCTGGTTGAACATGTTCGCCGAGAAGTACATGGCGTAGCTGTCGAAGCCAATCATCGTGAAGTCGGCGGCGTTGGTCGTGCCAGCGGACATATCAAACGCGTAGACATTCCATACCCCGTTTGGATTGCTCGTCTTGCTGACGGCGATCCAGTAACGTGTCGTGAAGGGGCACGTGTTGACGCCGAACGCGCCTTCAACCTCCAGCGCGGCTGCCCAGAAGTGCCCGCCGTCGCTGCTGTCGTAGAACTCGCGTGGGTCACTGGTAAAGGGGATATTCCCCGCGCAGGTGCCGGGATTTGGAACGCCGAAGAACTGCTGGAAGGTCTTTGGCCAGCCTGGCTGGATGTTGCCGTGCGTATCATAGACGGCGAACGAGGTGTTCGCGCCCTGCACTACCCACCTGGATGAGCCGGCGAGGCCCATATCCGGGGGGTTGCAGCCGACCGGTGGGCAGACGCTATTTGAGCTTTGCAGCGTCGCGAAGCTCGCCACAAGAGCGTTCCTGCCCTCTGCCAGCGGGGCGCCAGCTTCGGGAGCCGAGCGATGCTTCGCCTCTGCGCGCACGGCATCATATTGCTGATTGCCGATGCGCGCGCGGAAGATGTTCTGCGATGGCTGGCTGGCAAGTTCGGCGGCGGTTGCCTGGGGCACGCTGCCTTCATTGATGACGTTGTGAATCACGACCGGAGCGGTGGCTGGCTGTCCTGCTCCTGTTACCTGCGGAGCCGGAGCCGCGTGCGCATTCTGGGAATACGTGAACCCCGAGCCGAATACTACTGCGGCGATCAGTGTGGCAATTGACATGACCGCGAAAGCGGCACGCTTTTCTCGTGTATGCATAGCTGCTGTGGACCTCCGCTGTGACGCTTCCTCTTGAAGCGTCGCCCCTCGCGTGCGTCCAGAACGAACCGCACGTCCCCCCATGTTCCGGACGACTACCTGGCCACTCCACGATTGCAGTTCATGCAGCGGGAACAGCATCACATCCTGGCTGCTCCCCTGACCGGCTGGCTCCTTTCTATAATCGATGAACGTGCATGCTAGAGAGCTACAGACGAAAGCGGATGTATTGTCAAGAAAGTGTGACCAAAGGGGTAAAGTGAGAATGGGGGCGATTCCACTAAGCCGGCAACACACCTGCTACTGCTGAGTTTGCGGGCTGGTCATGGCACGAGTATTGGCGGCTGCTTCTCGGGCTATTGCCAGCTGTCATCTACCGGCAGACCAACGATCTCCATCAGCTTCAGCGCGTTGGACGACGTGGCGATGCCAGGGCGCAACTTGTAGTCAAAGCGCATCGTCGGACCTTCAGGTCCGCGCGCGAACTGCTCGGTAAAGTGGACCGGCTGGCTCAGCGACTGGAGGTCTGGCGAAGCGGCCAGAGTCAGGTCGTGGGTGGAGACGACACCAATCGCGCCCAGTTCGATCAGATAGCGAATGATATAGCGCGCGGCGATCTGGCGCTCGCTCGTGTTCGTGCCGTGCAGGATCTCATCAAGCAGGAAGAGCGGCGTGCGCTCGCCGGCCTCTATCGTTGCCTGCGCCGCATCCACCACGGTTTTCAGCCGCCGCACCTCCGCCATGAAATACGAAACGCCATATTCCAGCGAATCCTGCACGCGCATACTCGTCGCCAGCGCGAGCGGGGGCAGGCGCATCGCGCTCGCGCAGACGGGCGCTCCCGCCTGAGCCAGCACGACATTCGTCCCAATGGCGCGCAGCAGTGTGCTCTTGCCGGACATATTGGAGCCCGTCACGAGGAGGAACGTCCCCGGTGGGCCGACCGTCACGTCGTTGCCCACGCACTGGTCTGGCGGCAGCAGCGGATGGCCGAGGTTGCGCGCGGTGAGGACTGGCTCGTGATCCTCGGCCAGCTCCGGGAAGACCCACGCGGGGTTATCGAACGCGAGCGCGCCGAGTGCCGCCAGCGCTTCAAGCTGCGCCAGCGTCTCCAGCCAGGCGCGCACGTGCTTGCCAGCGGTTCGCTGCCAGCCTTCGAGCATCCAGAGCGTGTGGAAGTTCCACAGGAGAATCGCCTGCAACGCGGGGAAAAAGAAGGAGAGCCGCAAGTCCCCAAACTGCATGATCCGGCCTAGACGGCGCATCTGCTCATCCGCGTTCAGCGCATCCGCTGCGAGATCCGCCTGGATAGCGCGCAGCGCTTCGGACTGAAACGGCTGCTGCTCCACGAGCGCGAATACGCCAGCGTACGGCTGGAAGACCGCCTGCCGCTCAGCCACCTGATCGACGATCCGCTCAGCCGGCTTGCCAAAGAGATACGTAACGGCAACGTTGATGCCGATGAGCGGCAGCCAGACGGGATACGGCACCCAGCCCGTCAGCTGGATGAGGAAGCCCAGGATGGTCAGCACCGGCAGTATCCGCGTCGCCCAGATGAGCGCGGGTCTGCGGCTCAGCCAGAGATCGCTCTCCGCCCAATGCAGAAAGCGCTCGTAGGCGGGCTGTGTCATGCCGGAAAGTCTCCCAAAGACGACCAGCTCATCGCGCAGGTCCAGCATGGGCGCAAGCTCACGGGCAGCCTCTTGCCGCTGGAGAATCGTCTCTCTCTCCGCGGAGCGGAGCAGCCAGTCTTGCAGCCTGATCTGGCCCGCTGGCGTGGTGGGGGTATTCAGCAGATGTTGCAGCGAGGCACGCCCCAAAAGATCGAGATCGACGGCATAGTCTGTTTCCGAGGGCGCTTCGGGCGGCTGGCGCAGCGGCATGGCATCCCAGTCGCGCCGCAACCGCAGACGCGCTTCCTCATTCGCGATGACGAACGTGGCGAAGCGGCGATGCAGCGCGTCATAATGTCCTTGCCGCGAAAACACGGCGACGAACCCGACGCCCGCGAGCACCCCTAGCACGAAAAGCGGCACGGACTGTATTAGCAGTCCAATGATGATAAGCCCTGCCATAACCGGAAACAGCAGCACGGTCGTATTGGCGAAGCGGTAGCGGCTCCTGTTGTACTGGTTGCGCTGGACGGTGAACCGCTCGATGCGCTGACTGTAGATGTCGTCTCGCGAGAGGGCGGATTCCTGCGCCTCATCCGCGGAAACCATGTGCTGTTGCGCCACTGCGCCGATCTCCTTTATCTGCCGCTGCGTTACGCCCGCCGGATAGGAGTACGCACGAGCGAGCGTGAGGTTGCCTGCCCATGCCCCTCTACCCTGCCTCCCGTCAGTGCGTCCTCTCGTACAGCATAGCGCATCCGTGGCCGGCTCTGCGTGGTCGGGGGATTGCGCCAGTTGCCACCAGGTCCATATGATCTGGTCAGCGCGCAGACTGCTACACGCCAAGAAAGACAAAAGAAAGCCAGTGGAAAGGGGTCGCAATGCGTGCGTCCGCGATTCTGACGTACCAGCAGCAGCGCCAGTGGCCGCCGCCGCGCCGTCCGTGGGTGATGGCGCAGCAGTGGCATGATCTGCTGTTCGCGCACTGGCCCATGCGACCGGATGCGCTCCGCTCGCTCATTCCCGCCGCGCTCGATCTGGATACGTTCGAGGGCGAGGCGTGGGTGGGCATCGTTCCCTTTCGCATGTCGGGTGTTCGCCCGCGTGGACTGCCTCCCGTGCCGTGGCTCTCGGCGTTTCCGGAGATGAACCTGCGGACGTACGTCACGCTGGATGGCAAGCCCGGCGTCTGGTTCTTCAGCCTGGATGCCGGCAACCCCATCGCCGTCGCGCTCGCCCGCACGTTCTTCCACCTGCCGTATTTCAACGCGCAGATGCGGCTGCGGCGGGATCGGGAATACATCAGCTACGGCAGCATCCGCACGCACCGCCATGCGTCGAACGCTACCGTACACGCGCGCTACCGGCCCACGGGCAGCGTCTATCACGCCAGCCCCGGCTCGCTCGATTTCTGGCTTACGGAGCGTTACTGCCTCTATGCGGCAACGGATGATGCGCGTATCTATCGCGGCGATATTCACCATATGCAGTGGCCGCTCCAGCCAGCCGAGGCCGAGTTTCACCGGCAGTCGCTCACTGCGGCGCATCGCATCACGCTGCCCGGGACCTCTCCGCTGCTGCACTTCAGCGCGTGGCAGCAGGTGCTCATCTGGCCGCCCACGCGGGTGCGCTAGGCGCGCCTCCATGTGATATGCTGGGCCCCAAGCGTGCGGCTCGTATCGGAGGCGCGTATGACGGATGGCATGGTGGCTCTCGCGCTTGGCATCATCGGCATCGGGTTCGTGATCGGCCTGGCGCTGACCGCATGCGCCTATACGGTGGAAAGTGTGCGCCAGCGCGGCCTGACGCACCGGCTGATGTTCGTGGCGGCTGTGGCGCTGATAGCATTCGCCCGCTCCGAGGTCGATGTCATCCAGCGGAACTTTGCCCGCGCGGGTGAGCCGCGCCTCCAGCCGTCATCCGCCGCATGGCCCTCTCTGCTTGCGATAGGTATCTGGCTGGCGATAACGGTCGTCGTGCTGGTCTTCGCCTTCCGCACGATGCGCTGGGCGCTCCGTCCGGTGGAGTCGTCGCCTTCTGATATGCGCGCCCCGCGAGCATGATCCTGGACGCGTGCCTCCCGCGCAGCGCACGCGCTTGTGGCTGCGCGGTACGATGTCGGGTAACTGTGTGTTCGGCAGCTCACCCGCCGCGGGTGAAGATCACGATCCCTGCCGCCCATGCCATCCGGCCGTATATCCAGAACGACACCCTGCATATCGCTTGCGGCGATGGCGATACCATGCTTGCGGTGGGCTTGCCCGAATGGTTCGCGTGGTCTGAAAATGCGGATCGGCTCAGCTATTCCTCGCCCCCGCGGCTGCTGCTCGGCACGGCGCAAGCGCGCGAGACCGTCACGACGCGCCGGATGGCTTCCGCGACAAGCTCCGGCTCGCTGAGCGCGATCAGATGCCCGCTGCGCTCGGTGACGATGTGCTCGCCGCGTGTCGAGAGCCGGCGCGCCAGATCCGCGTGCAGCTCGCGCTTGAACGGCCCCATGCGCGCCGCCGCCTGGCTGAGGTTATCCGCGGAAACGAACGGCAGCGGGCTGGCGCCCAGTTCTTCCGACCCCATCCCCGTCAGCACGACGAGAGGCATATCGCCGACTGTTCCCGCGTGCCTGGCCTGCTCGCCGCTGCGGCGATACATGAGATCCTCGCGCCCGGCGGTGCGGAAGAAGCGAGGGATCATGCGGTAGGCGAGGGCCATGCTTCGCTCTGGCTCCGGCAGCGCGTTGAATGGCGCGAGCAGCGTGCTCCAGCCACGCTCCACGGCGAGCCGGACACCACCCAGCCGCGCGAGCAGGCCCATGAAACGCAGCACCGGCACCTCGGCACGCTCCAGCCACCGATAGTCCTTCCGCATCTGTGCGGCCATGCGGGTGATCTCATCCTCATGCGAAGGATCCACCAGCACCATGCCCGCGACCTCATCGGGATAGCGATTCGCGAAGAGCCGCACGTTGAAGCCGCCGAAGGAGTGCCCGACGAGCACATATGGCGGCTCGATGCCAGCGGCATGCAGCAGGGTGTGGAGTTCATCCGCGATCTGCGCGCTGTCGCGAGGGTCCGGCCCCTCATCACTCCAGCCATAGCCCGCGCGATCATACGCCACAACCTCGGTGAACGCGGCGACGCGCGGCACGACGAGCGCCCAATCCAGCGAAAAACCCGCCAGCCCGGCATCAAGCACGACGGTTGGCCCGCCCGCGCCCGAGCGCACCATGTGCAGCCGGTAGCCGCCAATATCCACCAGCGCGCCCGGCGCGGGGAAATCGACACGATCCTTGCGCTCAACCAGCGCCTCATAGACAGCGCACGTACCCGCCGCGGCCACCAAAGCGGCGCTCGCGATCTTTATGCCTGTTCGCGCCCATGATATGCGTGTCATCATCCCACTCCTCCGGTTTCGCTGCTCCCTCGCACGCTCAGCCCGTTCCGCCTGCGCTACCCTCTCTACGGAAGGCGCGACGTCCGGCTGCGAGACACCAGCCAGAACGCAGCCCCCGTGCCTCCGGCCATCTCACATGACGATACGCGATGGTGAAAATCTCTCGTGTGCGGGTGGCGCCTCGCGCTCATGCCCATATGTCATATGTTACGCGACGGGGCGAGTTCGTTTGCAACAAAATGCCCTTTGTGAGATTGACGCGCAGCGAAGTGCGCCGGATGCAGGCATCGAGAGGAGTCGTCATGTGGGAATCATAGCCGAGTGGGATGGCGTGCTGGCTGGCAGCGCGGCGGGCTACGCGCGCGTGGCCGTACGGAATATCGCGCTGGAATTTCCCTCAGATGTCCATCAGGTCATGCGTCATCCCGGCGATTTCCCGTATCGCCCAAAGGAGCGCACTCCGGCGTTCTATGGCAGCTTCGACTGGCACTCCTGCGTGGAGATGCACTGGCTGCTCGTGCGCCTGCTGCGCCGCGCGGGCGAGCGTGTTCCCCAGGAGGAGATCCGGGCCGCGCTCGATGAGCACTTCACGGCTGAGGCGCTCGCGGCCGAGGCGCGCTTCATGTCCGTGGCCGATAATAGCAGCCGCCAGCGTCCCTACGGCTGGGGTTGGGCGCTCAGCCTCGCCCATGAACTGATGACGTGGGACGACCCTGACGCGCGGCGCTGGTCGGAGCACTTCGTCCCGCTGGCCGAAACGCTGACGGATAACTTCCTGGGCTGGCTGCCAAAAGCGACCTATCCCGTGCGCTATGGCATACACTCCAACAGCGCGTTCGGGCTCTCACGCGCGCTGCCGTTTGCCCGCGAACGTGCGCGTGCTGGCGACCACGCGCTACTGGACGCCCTGACGGACGCCGGGCACCGCTGGTTCGACGCTGATGCCGACTACCCGGGCAGGCTGGAGCCATCCGGGGCGGACTTCCTTTCTCCCGCGCTGGTCGAAGCCGAGCTGATGGCGCAGCTTCTTCCGTCCGAGGGATTCGCGCGCTGGCTGGAGGGATTTTTGCCGGGCATCCTGGATGGACAGCCCGCCGCGCTCTTTACCCCGGCCATCGTGACGGACTCCAGCGATGCCTATATCGCGCACCTGCATGGCCTGAATGCCAGCCGCGCATGGTGCTGGCGGCGAATCGCCGAGAGTCTGCCAGAGGCAGACGCGCGGATCGAGCGGGCGATTGCCGCGGCCCGGACGCACGCCAGCGCCGCCCTGCCACACGTCACAGGCGATGACTACATGGTCGAACACTGGCTCGCCTGCTACGCTGTGCTCATGCTCAGCTAGAATGGCGCGATCAGCGCCACGGGAGGAGTGCAATGATGCCAACATCCAGTCGCAAGGCCGAGATCATCGAGCAGATTCGCGCCGCGCACGCGCCACTCGAAGCGCTGCTGGCGACGCTCGATGATGCGCGGATGACGCAGCCCGGCGTGAATGGCGAGTGGTCAGTGAAAGACATGCTAGCTCACATCACCTGGTGGGAGCAGCATCTCCTGAGTTGGCTGCGAACCGGGCAAGAGGATCTGTATCAGGAGGGCGTGGACCCAGCCGAGACAACCAATCGGGCGAACGCGGAGGTCTTCGCCACCAACCGGGACCGCCCGCTAGCCGACGTGCGCGCTGCGTTCGATGCCTCCTACAAGGAGTTGCTCGCCACGCTTGCCGCGCTGCCCGAGCAGCGGCTGGCGGACGACGAGGCGTATCAGGCCATCGGATCGGATACGTTCCGGCACTATCCTGAACATACGGAAATGCTGCGTGCGTGGCTCGCGGCGGGAGCGGGCGGCGCTCTCTAGCGCTGGCGGTACGAGCGGCCTACCGCTCGGCATGCGACTGGTACGCCCACGCGGTGGACGGTCTCTAGTGACGGCGGCCATACCAGTCGTTTCTCACACAGAGGTGTCGTTGGGGCTACCGCGCTGGTAGCCCCGGATGAAGCGATGAAGCGAAACGCCTACAGCCAGAGTTTGCCGCCAAGCCCGATGTTGACGACCGCTGCGATGGTCATATACATCAGCCAGATTCCCGTAAGAAACTGAAACAGGCCGACCGTCCTGGCCCACGTTGCCGACTTGAAAAAGCGGGCCGGAATCTCAGCGAGGTAGATGAGACACAGGCCAACGAAGACGCCTGCTCACATTGAGATGGTCACCTGTGCTCAACGCGCTGGCTGCGAAGCGCCCGCACGCGCAGGGGCAACCGCCAGTTCGCTGATGAGCGCGTCCAGCCGTTTGCGGTAGCTGTGGTGCTCCACTTCGACGTAGTGCCGCGTGGACTCCTTGTACTTCACGCCGCCGCCGTAGTTCTCCTGCCCGCGCAGCTTCAGTGCGCGCAGGTGAGCCGCCTTCTCTGGCGCGGCTTCCTGGCAGCGGATAAAGCGGGCGATGGCTTTCGCCTGCCGGTCCTCCAGTCCCCACTGGCCACTATCCGGCTGGATCAGCCCGACGACGAAGAGGTTGTCATAGCTGGGGTGAAAGACATTGAGGTACAGGCTTGGATGATCGTGGCGCCAGTTGAGCAGCGCGTGGTCCATGAAGGGGAAGACGATGCGGAAGCCCGTGGCGTAGATGATCAGGTCGATCTGCTCGCGCGAGCCGTCCGCAAAGATGACGTGATCGCCGTCATAGGCACGGATATCCGGCTTGTTGATGACGTCGCCATGCGCCATGAAATACGGAAGCTGCGAATTGACGATGGGGTGCGTCTCGAAGAGCCGGTGATCGGGTCGCTTCGCGCCGTAGCGGCTGAGATCGCCAACAGCCATGCGATAGGTTATCGAACCAATGGCGCGGCGGATGCCCAGCGGCACGCCGAGATCCAGCAGGCGCTCTCCCACCTGATCCATCGGCCTGCCGAAAAAGAACTTGGGCATGTAGTAGTAGCCGCGCCGCGTGCTGAGGAATGTGCGGGCGGCGTGCGTCGCGGATTCGGCGGCGATGTCGCAGCCGGAGTTGCCCGCGCCAACCACGAGCACGCGCCTGCCTTCCAGCACGTCCGGCGTCTTGTATTCCGAGGAATGCAGCGTCTCGCCAGTGAACGCTCCGGGATACTCGGGAAACTTGGGGTGCCAGTTGTGCCCATTGCAGATGATGACGCCGCGATAGCGCAGCGTCTCCCGTTCGCCCGCGTGGTTCACCGACACATCCCAGCGCGTGCCGCCATCCACCGGCTCGACGCGCTCGACCACAGTGTTGAAGTGGATATCGCGTTCGAGATCGAAGTGTCTGACGTAGGCGTGGAAGTAGGCCAGCACCTGCTCGTGGCTGGGATAATCCGGATACTCGCGCGGCATGGGGAAATCAGTGTATTCCGTGAGCGGCTTGGAGGAGATGAGGTGCGTCGAGCGGTAGACGCTGCTGTGCGGCTTGCCGAAGTACCAGTTGCCGCCGATGCCGTCCTCGCGCTCGAAGACATCACACGCGATGCCCATCTCCCTGAGGTTTTTCGCTGCCGTGATGCCCGATGACCCCGCGCCGATGATGCAGTATGCGTCGCCGCGATCAGATGGTGCCATGCGATGCCGCCTTACATGACGCTTGAATTTCAGCCTTACAGGTCCGGACTCGCGAACGAGCCGAGCGACATCCCGCCATCGATAACGAGGACAGCGCCAGTCGTGAAGCTGGCCGACGGTGAGGCGAGGTAGAGCGCGGCCCCGGCCACTTCATCCGGCTCGCCGATGCGTCCGAGCGGCGTGGCGCGCTCGATGGCTTTGCGAATGGGCGGCGTCTCGTGGAGCACCTGGGCGAAGCGCGTCTGGATGAGGCCCGGAGCGATGGCGTTCACCTGGATGTTGTCGGGGCCAAGCTCCTGCGCGAGCGAGCGCGTCAACTGGATGAGCGCGGCTTTGAGCGCACCGTAGACGCCCTGGCCGACGCCGGGCTGGATGCCCGCGATGGAGGCGATGTTGATAATCTTGCCGTGCCTGCGCTCGCGCATGCCGGGGACAATCCGGCGGCAGAGACGCACAGCGCTCAGCAGATTGGTCTCGACCATCTTCGCCCACATGCCATCGTCGGCATCCAGCACTGGCCCGAAATGCAGGTTGGTCGCGGCATTGTTGACGAGGATATCCACGCGCCCGAAGGCAGCTTCGGCAGCCTCCACCAGCGTCTCGATATCTTCGGCCTTGCTCACGTTCGCGCCAACGCCGATCACCTGGGCGCCGCTCTCGCGCAGTTGCGCCGCCGCCGCTTCCACATCATCCGCGTGCCGCGCCGCCAGCACCACGTTCGCGCCCGCGCCCGCGAGCGCGGCGACGATGGCGTAGCCGATGCCCCGCGAACCGCCAGTCACGAGCGCCGTCTCGCCCGAGAGGATGCCGTCAGCCATGAGTTGCCGCCTTTCGCTGCCGTAAAGCACGCCCGGCCTCGCGCGTGTGTCTGGATTGTTAGCATGATGGCGGTGTGCTGTCAATGCGCTCTGAGCCGGCATGCGCGCCACGCGAAAAAGAGCCTCCCGGCCACCAACGACCGCACCCGCTGTCATAGCCTCGCATGCCTGCCGCGAGGTTTGACACCTGACAGACTGGCATGCTAGATTGACAGGCAAAGAGACGTACCGTCTCCGGAATAGGCGATGAAGCTCGCCTAGAGTGCCGGGCTCCGGCTAATGGCTTCTACCGCGGTGAATGACACGCGTGCGGTGGAAGCTTTTCCGTTTCCCGCTCCACGTATCCTCATTCGCTCCTGCGGAATCCGGCATGCAACTGGCATCCATGACCCTAAGACTCTGGCGCAGCGACCCGCGCCACGTGAGAGGATGATAGGCGGCATGGCGCACCTCACTAACCAGCCATCAGAGAAAAGTGTGCCACTGAGCGACGGGCAGCGGCGGGCCATCAGCGCCTTATTGCTGCGCGTCGCGGAGGTCGCGCGGCACGCCTCGGAAGCTCTGGGGGAGCCAGGCGAAGCCCGGACTCCGTTCAGCCGTGTGGCGCACGACATCCCGCCAGAGACCGGCGCGCAGGTGCGCGCAGCCCTGAGCGATCTCATCGACGAGGCGAATGTGATCGCGACGCTCTGCGGCATCCCCGAGGACGTGCGCAGCGCCCGTGCCCGGCTGCGCGCTGATTTCAGCCTGCTCTGGAGCGATATTGAGGATACCATGCCTGATCGTCTGCGAGGCTACGGGCCGGTCAGCCATGTTGCCGCAAGCGCCCTGGAGCCACATCTGCGCGCCATGGCACGCCTGAGCCTGCGCATCGCCCGTACGGTATAGTCATGTATCCATTACTCAGCGACTGGCGGCCGGTACATTAGCGCGAAGGACTACCACCCATGCCGAGACGATATTGCACGAGGTGCTGGTCGGAGAATCCCTGGGCGGCTACCACATGCGAGGCGTGCGGCGCGCCCCTCACCGATGTCCACGGCGCCGTCTCATACAGAGAAAAGCTCCTCGATGCGCTGCGCCATCCTGAGCCGGAGACACGCGCGCGCGCGGCGGAACTGCTGGGCAAGACAAGCGATCCCGGCGATGAGCAAACTATCGAAGCGCTGCGGGCGCTGCTCGAAGAGCGCTCGCCAGCCGCCGCCCAGCGCGACATGGGCACGATAGCCGCCGCGGCGACGGCGCTCGGCACGCTGCGCGCGTGTTCGGCAGCCGACCCGTTATCCGCGCTCGCGCTGAATGACGCGATGCCGCTGTATCTGGGGCTTGTCGCCGTAGACGTGCTGGAAAACCTCGCGCGGGCACAATGCGCGGGCGCGCTCGCCGCATTAGACGGCATCGCGGCGAAAGCCGGCAGGCAGGCCATCCGCCATGAAGCGGCAACCTGCCTCGCGCGGCTCACCGGATTGTCAGGCATATCCAATGAGGAACACGACGCGCAGAGCGCTCGTGGATAGCGTGGGGTAGCGGATCAATGGACGAGAGTGAGCGCACCGACCGTGAACCAACGGTAGATGTATACGTCGTGGAACCGGGCGGTCCCTGCAATTACTATCACTGGGATACACGCCTGGGCGTGCCCGTGCTGGATGCGATTCAGCGCCCCGCCGACCCGCGTGGCGCTGACCTTGCCCGCCTGCCGCTCGATCCGCACGCGCTTCACGCCGCGCGCGAGACACAGGCCCGCCGCCTGCCCGCGTGGGCGCAAGACGCCCCCCCTGCCGAGCCGCAACGCGTGCTCGCCTCCCTGGGCCAGTCGGTTCAGGTGTTGGTGCTTGCCGATCCGCCCAATCCACCAGGGACGCGCGTGAGTGTGCGTATCATTGGCGCCATCGATCTGAGCGCGCCCGCTGGCGCACCATCAGCGGCGCCACTGCCAGACGCCTCAGCGCTCAGCCACCTGATCGCGCTGGCGGTTCCAGCGGCCGATGCCTCACTTGCTCACGTGCGGTCCGCGAGCGATCTGCCAGAACCATTCGCGAGCCGCCTGAGCCACGCGCTCACCCGGCTCGGCGGCATGGGCGGCGCCTCGGCGGATGGATCATACCGAATGCTCACGGCTGAAGCCGCGCTGGAGCGGCTTCGCTCGTCACGCGTCACGCTGCGTGTCGCACAGCGCGCGCAACAGCAGGCGGAGCGGCTTCTTCCCGAGGAACGCCTCTCCCGCCCGCGAGCGTCCGGTCCTTCCGCGCGCGAGGCGAGAATCGCGCTTGGACCGACTGAAGCGCCGCCGAGCGCCGGGCCAGCCTGGCGCGGACTGAGCGGCCTGAGCACAGCGGAATTGCGTACCCGTGGCGAAGCCGTTTATGGCGAATCTGAGCAATTGCTGCGCTGGGTGCCCACGCGGTTTGTGCGCTACCTGGATGAGCTGCTCATGCCAGATGAGCCGCTGCTCTTCTTCGCGGAGTGTCCGGATTTTACTGTGCGCGGCTGGACGGGTGAGCTTTCTGGCTTGACGACGAACGCAGCGCAGCAGGCGGCGAGCAGCCGTGGGTCGGTGGCAGGCGCGCTCGACCGGTTCCGGACGAGACACGTGCGTTCTGGCTTGCTGCTCATTACGGATCGCCAGGCTTTGCTCGTGCGAGATTACGCCGCCCCCGATGCCACGATGGTGCAATGGGGCTACCGCGCCCATAGCTGGCCGCTTTCGCTGCTGGCGGGAGTACGCCTGCTGCCGGCTGAAACGGTGTTTCAGCGCGCTGCCATCGAGGGCTGGCCGCATGCCGTGCGGGAACGTGCCGTCAATCCTGTCCGGTTCGACGAGACGAGCCTGCCGCCGCGTCTCCCCAGGCTAGCGCTGGGGTTGGAGGGCGAGCGCGGCGTAGAAATTACCGGGGTCGCCTTTCCCGCGCGGCAAGGCGATGCGCTGGCCGCTGGAGCGCAACTACTCGAAGCGTTCCTACCGTTTCCGGCTACCTCCGGCCGTGCGGACAGGCGCCTGCGTGTCGTCGCAACGATCGAGCCGTGGCGGCCAACTGAAGCCGAGGCCGCGGAGCTCATCTCTCTTGGCGGCATGATTCCGCAACAGGTGGCCGAGCAGCTTGAGCGGGCTCTCGCCGCGTCGCTGCGCGATGGAGAGCAGGTGCTTGTGCAGGCGAGAACCCCATCCGCGTCAGGGGAGCGGGATGACAGCGCCCTGCTGGCCCTGACGGGCCAGCGTCTGCTCGTGGTGCGCGCGTCTGCGATAGCCGGCGACGATCCAAAGGTGGAGGTGCATCCGATCACATCCATCACCTCGACCACGCTTCAGCATTCGCTGCTGGCGTGCGAGCTTCGCTGGAACGTGCCCGACAGCCGCCATCCATCAGCTATACACGTACACGGAGTGCGCTTCCCCAGCACGCTCATTGTTCCCTTCCGGGCACTCTACACGCGCCTGCGGCTCTCGCTCGGCAGGGCAAGCCGTACAGTGGAAGTGCCCCACACGGTCGGCACCAGCGGCGTTGCGCCGACCCCGTGAGGCGACGTGCGAGCGCAACATCCGCCTGCGCCCTTCCAGTGGCGACAGGCGAACGCCGGCCAGATTCCCGCGCTACCGCCGTCGCGCCCGCGGTACTCACGCCTCAATCGAGCTGACGGGGCCGGAAGCGCGATACCTGCCGCCTCCTCCCCCGAGCGAGTCAATCGCGCGGGCGCGACGTTTGCTCAGGTAATGTGGAGTTGTATGCCTACGAGAGTGAGCAGAACACCGGCAAGCATCAGCGTCAACGCCCACCAGAAAGGATTCGCATAAATCGCACGGGCTATGCCGATCCCAAGCGCCCCAAGGATGACGATGGCGACTGCCACCGCCACCCAGGATAGCCCGGGCAAGAGCACGCCAACCAGCAGCGGCACCAGTGCTCCGAGAAAATTGCAGATGATGGCCAGTGCAGCCCCGGCCGCCGCGTCATACAGGACTGCCCTGCCAAGCCGCGTGGCGGCGAGACGACCGTGAGACGTCAGGCTGAGCTGCCGCTCCACACGGACCAGTTCTCCTCGCTGCCTGGTATACTCCGCGACGAAGAAGACAAACGCCCCGGAGAGCGCCGATGCCGCCGGTATGCGTACCGCCAGCGTCGGGTCACTCGTGCCGCCAGTGCCTACAACCTGACCGGCGGCTAGCGTGAGAGCCGTCAGGATGCCATCAACCACACCAATCAGGAGAGGGAACATGTGCTCACGGCGAAAGAACCAGGCGACAATTTTCATCGTTCCCTCTTGGCTGGCTCGATGGTGTGATCGCCTGCTGCCAGTTGGTCAATACTATGCACAACAGCGCCGGTTGACTCAATCGCTTTGACCAGCGCAGGATAATCCAGGCGAGTTCCTTCGATCGTGATCTCCGTGCCGACAGTTTCAATGTCAATTTCGGTCACGACGATGTTCAGAGCTTCTACCCCGGATACTCTCTCAAGGGCTTCGGCGATTTCGACGAGTGTTGGGCGAGAGATTGCTTTGTCTACATCGAGCACAAGCCGTCTGATGTTCATGACCGGACCTCCGCGGGATGCTCCACCTGCACGAGACTGGCACACAGCGTTGGGCGTTGCTCGACTGGAAGGCAGAAGCTCTGCCAGAAGCTCGCCGCCACAACGTCACCTCTTCCATGATACCAGTATCCGTATTCTGGCTCGCACCCTATGAACGAGCGTGACCTTCATCCTCGCGGTGTTGTATACTGGCACAAGAGGCAACTCCTGCTGATGACGCCCAGCTCATCCACGTTGAGAGCGTCCCACATCACCACCAAGAGCTGCTCTACTGGTGATGAAGCTCACCTTACCGCTTTGTGCTGACAGCTTCTAACAGCGCGCAGAGAGACAGGATAGGTGGGCGTAACGTTTGTGCTGCCGAGCCCCTGGAGGGTCCGGCGCGCAGAATCCGCCTGAGATCATGACGCCCCCGGCAACTGTGTTCTCTCACGCCGCACCCGTTTGACTAGCTGGTGAAAGCGCGGTGATGGTTGTCATGATGCTAAAGGTAAGCCGAGAAGCCGATATTGACGAGGCGCCGCTCTATGCGTTGGTGCGCTCGACACTTCCGGAAATCAGTGCGGGGAGATGGGAGCCGGAGTCCTTCTTTGTCGTGAGGATACACAAGCACCACAACAAGAAGCTGGTGTATTGCCATCTGGCCTATACCGATCAAGTGGCAAAGACGCCTGCGGAGGCTGATCTGGTCGTCAAGTACTATGGCAAGAAGAAGGGCGCCAGTTCCACCCGAGCGGCACTTCAGTACCTGTGGCAGGCGGGGTTTGACGCCGACCAGCCGTATAGCGTCCCGCGATTTTGTGGCTATGAGCCGGAGCAGAACATACTGATCCAGACACGCGCCGAGGGCATCACGTGGGCGGAGTGGTTGCAGCAGGCTCCACAGATCGCGGACCAGGTGGCGGCGCATGCCGCGGATTGGCTCGTGCGATTGCAGCGGACTCCCGTTCCGGCGCGCATTCCATCGCAGCGTCTGAGCGAAGTGCCCTACCGCTGCCTTGTAGCGCCGGACGAGCTGCTTGAGACGCTGGCAACGTCCATTCCGGCCTATGCCCCGCGTCTGCGACGAATCGAGGAGCACGTGCGGCAGCGGTTGTCCGAGGTAGATGGACTCCCTGGGGTGCTCTCGCATGGCGATTTTCATCCCAAGAATGTCCTGTTCATCCCCGGGCAGACCACCGCGCTGGACTTTGACGCCTATGGAGTGCATGAAGCCGCTTTCGACGTGGGCTACTGCATTGGGCAACTCTTAAGCATGGCCTACGCGCACTATGGGACGGTTGCGCCGGGCGCGGTGGTGGCCAACAGCTTCTGGCAGCGCTATGCGCGAGAGGGAACAGCCGCGTGGCAACATGTGTCGCTGGTAACAGCCTGCACCCTCATCCAGGTGCTGCACTACACCCGCCGCGCTCTGCATGGCGCCAGCGCGGAGATGCCCGCCGTCTGGCTTGACCTCATCGAACAGTGGCTCATGAGCGACGACGCGCGAATTCTCACGCGCCTTGCCGCGAATCAGGCGAGCCTCTAGCGCGTTGAGCATCTTTGGGCGTGTTACCGCCTGATGAGAGCGCGCGAGCGCATCGTCACACGATGAAGTCGCCGCAGTGGTGTTCACGCGGGGATGACAGTATCTCAGCCGGCCCCGCAGGGTTCTTGTGTGGGCCGGCTAGCTGCGCGCTCGGACGCGGGATGAGCGCCGCTGCGGCCACTGCGGGCAAGTCCGCGGCAACCTGCGCGTTGATTGCCCGCGTTGACAGGTCGATGCCGGACGGTTGCCGGATGGCGAGGCAACGTGCGCGGCCCGGCTCGTCAGCCTGACAGCCGGCTTAATGCTCACAACAGCGTTCGCGTCTGGACTGCTGTGTATTTCCGGCGGGGTTCAGCTTCCCGACCGGATATCCGCCGAGGCAAAGCGGCGAGCGCCGATGGCGAAGAGGGCCGTGGCGATGACAGCCAGGACGAGCCAAGCCACCCAGCGCGGGTCTTCGAGCAGTGGATTCCCGTACTGGTGGAAAATCGAGAGCGAGACGAGCCAGTCCGGCAGCTTGAGCAGCGGATTGAGCAGATCCATCAGGTACGAAACCGTAATAAAGATGGCAACGAGCGAGATGACGGCGGCCGCCCGCAGCCATCCCGCCAGCGCATAGACCAGCGCCGCCGTCAACAACTCCAGTGGGATGATCCCGCCAAACGCAAGGGCAAAGCGCCCCATGTCGATATCCATGCCGGAGACGCGCGCGCTGACCAGAATGACCAGCCACGCCACCAGTGGCGCCAGAATGGAGGCCGCGACGATGACCGCGAACCGCTCTGCGTAGATGCGCCAGCGCGATTGTGGCTCGCCCAGCACCAGTTCCATGCGCCCGCTCTCCAGATCAGCCAGCCAGCCGGAGGAGAGCGTCATGGCGAAGAGTACGAGCAGCACCGGTATATACATGAATGCCACGAGTGCGACGTAGCTGGAATCCGTTCCGAGATCGAACTGTCCGAAGAGCTCCCGCATGCCGGGCGCGCCAGCCACAATCTCAGCAATCGCGTCCTTTACCCTACGCGCAAGGAAGGTTATCCACGCGGTTCCGGCAATCAATCCAAACATCCACCAGCAGATTTGCCCAGCATCCGCGCGCAGGCCGCGCAGCCCGACTGAGCGGAGAAACACATCTCGCCGTGCCTGTGTTATCGCCTGCTCACCCGTACGCTCCGGCAGAGGGATATGCCATGCGGGCAGCGCTGACCCGCCAACATCTCTGCTGAGGAACAGCGGCACGCTCACCAGCGCGAGCGCGAAGCTGATGCCCGCGAGCAACAGGAGCGCGCCCGCGTTACTGCCATAGGAAGTGATGAGTGGCTTGCTGAGATCATAGTAGTAGAACGGCGTGAGGCGCCGCAGCCATTCGCCATTCGTGATGGTGCGCCCCGTCGCGTTCAAGAGGTATCCGGCGATGAGCAGACCACCTGCCCAGCCAGCGGCGGCAGTGCGCCGCCCGAGCAGTTGCGAAAGCACGAAGGCCAGCATGCCATAGATCAGTGCCACCAGCGCGGCGTTTACGCCCGTCAGCAGTGCGGCGGTCACGTCTGCCCCGATTCCACTCGTGATCTGACCCACCAGCCCACCCAAAGCAATCAGCAAACTGATCGACAGGACCGCCACGACGAACGCGCCCAGCTTCTCCACAAGCAGGCGCGTGCGCGATAGCGGCGTCGCCATCAACAGGTCGAGCGCGCCGCGCTCTTCCTCACCACGCAGGAGGCGTGCGCCCGCGATGACCGTCCAGATACCCAGCATCACCGGGAGCCAACCCGCGGTATGCCAGGTCGCGTAGCCCGCGGGCGTCTCCACAGCGACTGGATCACCAATGAAGCGAATGGACTGTGCGTATTGCGCTTCAGCCATGCGCGCCGCGTAGGTGAGCGTGCTGACATAGGCCAGCGTCAGGCCGATGGCAAGCCCCAAGCCGATGCCCCAGCCGAGTACGGGAACCCGGTAGTCACGGAGCGTCTTGCTCCAGACGGTGCCCAGCATGTGCCTCCCCGCCTTTCTGGCCGCCGCGCCGCGCGCTCAGACGCCCGCCGCTGCGGGAGCGCGGGATTGCGTATAGAAGCGCAGGAAGATCTCCTCAAGGCTTGGCTCGGAGGTCGCGACATTGACGGCTGCGTGTTCCGCCGCCACCCGAATGACCTCTCTGAGCTCCCCCTGGACGTTCAGGTGCAATTCCAGCCCGCCGCGCTCCGGCCGCACCTCCAGCACGCCGGGGAGACGAGCGAACCAGTCCGGCGAGGCGGGAGCGCCAAACGAGATGGTCATGGTGTGCGACCTGATTTCCCTCAGGTTGGCAATCCGGTCTACCGTAACCAGCTCGCCCTCGCGAATGATGCCCACGCGATCACAGGTGCGCTCGGCTTCCGCGAGGATATGCGACGAGAGAAAGATCGTTCGCCCCTCCGCGCACACCTCCTCTACCATAGTGTAGAACTCCTGCTGGTTGAGCGGGTCCAGTCCTGCCGTTGGCTCATCGAGGATGAGGAGCGAGGGGCGGTGCATGAACGCCTGGATCAGCCCAATCTTCTGCTTGCTGCCGTGTGAGTATTCGCGGAAGCGCTTGCTGGGATCGAACTCCAGCCGCTCGATGAGACGGTGCAACTCATCGCGGTCCACGCCGCCACGCAGATTGCCAAGATAGTGGAGAATCTGCGCGCCCGTCATTCCGGCATCAAACGTCCACTCACCGGGGAGATAGCCAACGAGGCGCTTCACGCGGGTGGAGTCGCGCCAGCAATCCAGCCCGCCGATCCGCGCGCTCCCCGATGTTGGGCGCAGCAGACCCATCAGCAGGCGAATCGTCGTCGTCTTGCCAGCGCCGTTGGGTCCGAGGAAACCGAACACTTCGCCCGCGTGAACGTCGAAGGTGAGGTTCGTCACGCCGAGATGACGGCCGTACATCTTGGTGAGCTGGCGCACTTCGATGACTGTATCTGTGGCAGCCATACGCCCTTCACCTCCTGAGATCGCGCTGACCGGCCAGTGCTCAGCACATCATCTCGGCGTTGATGTTTCGCACTGGCACGACAGGCATAGTGCATTCTTTCGGGAGGCATATCACGCGCTGATCACTGCGCCGTCACGCGGCCGAAGCCCGACGTCACAGTCGCATGTGCGGGTAACAGGGCGCATATCGTGATCGTAGGAGCGCTCATGCTTGTGGCGCACACGGCAGGGATGTACGGAGCCTTGCCCACTTGCCGCGAGGCACTACGCAACATGCGCATCCGCCACGCGAATACAGTTGCGCCGCCCGCGAGCAGCAGTCCAATGCCGAACAGCAGCATACCGGGCATCCCCGTGGGAGACCCGCTCTGTTTTGCGGCGGTGGATGACTCGGCGGCAGCAATGGTTGAAGCCGGAGATGGAATGGGCGTTTTACCAACGAACTCGACAGCATGGACAAAGCGGCGAAGCGCCTACGGACCGCCATCCAGCGAGTACATGATGTAGCAGTCGGTGCCGTTGGCGATGACGTATGGCGTCGTCAGGCCGCGATCTCCCGCGCGCGTCAGAATATCGTGCGGCGAGCCAAAGAGGGTGAACAGCGTATCCACGCGCACCAGCGGCCACTGCTGGTACTTGTTCTGTAGATCTGCCTGCGTGTAGCAGGATGGAGTGCCGCGCGCTGTCTGCTGCTGCTTGCACCAGTCCGCCCCGGCACAGACCTGAGCCGAGACGTAACGCCGCCCGTTCTCGAAGATGTAGGTCGGCAGGCCATCTTTGCCCGGCAGGGCATAGCCGAAGTGGTTAGCGACTCGCGGCTGCAATGCGATCACCCCAGCGCCTACCACGAACACGACGACAATTCCCAACGCCAGCGCGACCCATTTTCGGTGTCTAGCCATCGTCGCGTGCCTCCCTTGCTCCAACGCATACGCTGCCAGCCCGCGGCGCGCCGCCGGAGTGCGCTCAGCGGAAAAACGCATCCCTTGCTATTCAGTATACACAACACGCGGATATCAGGTAGGCGGCTGACGAGCACGCGCACGCTAGCTAACGCTACGTGCAGAAATCCCGCCGAATCTGCGGGCGAGATGGGAATGCGGCAACCTGTCGCCGCAGCAGGCCCATTCTGGCTCGATCAAACCCGCAGACCGAGCAGGCGCGTGGCATTCGCGGAGTAGACAGCCTCCACGTCCTCGCTGGAAAGACCGGCCGCGTCGATGTCCGCTATCGTCGCCTCAACCGCGCTGGCTGGTCCAAGCGGCATGTCGGTGCCGAACAGCACGTGCCGCGGGCCAAAGAAATCGAGGACACAGCGGACCGCGTGTGGCGCGCCAAAGAGCGCCGTATCGACATAGAATCGCTGGAAGTAGTCCAGCGGTGGCCGCGGCAGCCTGTCCTTCACCTGCCGATAGCCGGGACCCATCGCGAGCCGGGCGGAGAAGTGCGGCACCATGCCGCCACCGTGGTGCGCGATCACGAGCTGGCTCGGATGGCGCTCCATGTGCCCGGAATAGACGAGGCGCGAAAGGGCGGCAGCGGTCTCGTAGGGCCACCCGAGGGACCACCACAAGCCATAATCGGACCGGCTCTCGGCCGGGTAGTCAGCCCACGCCGCGCTGCGCGTCGGGTGCAGCCACACAGCGCGCCCCGCATCCTCAAGCCGGGTGAACAGCGGTTCGAAGCGCGGATCGTCGAGCGGCGCGCCCAGAACGTTGGAGTACATCTGTGCGCCAAGAGCGCCGAGCTGGGAGAGCGCGCGGTCGAGTTCGCGCAGGGCCTCGTCGACATCGTTGAGCGGCAGCGCGGCCGCGAATCCGGCGAAGCGGTCCGGAAACCGCCGCACCAGTTCCGCCATCTCGTCGTTGGCGATGCGGGCAAACTCCGCGGCGACTTCCGGCGGCCCGACCTCTTCGAGCGGCGGCACGGCCAGCACGAGAACCTGTGCGTACTCGCCGTACGGCTCGATCTTGCGCCATCTCGCGTCCAGATCGATCAGCACAGGGTCGAAGGAGAAGACGCCCTCGCGGTAGTAAGCGAGCTGGCTCGGCGCCATGGTCTTTTCAAGCTGCCGCTCCAGCCGGTCGAGATACGGGCGAGGCAGAATGTGCGCGAACGCGTCGATCTTTCGCATGTGTGAAGCCTCCGCATGGTTGAAGCTCACGCCGGACTCAGGCCATCTGGTTGCTGGCCGCTATTCCGGCTGCCGTCCGCGTGTTCCGCCGCGCGCCGGCACAATTGAGCCAGATCAGGCTCGCTGCGACACTGCCATCCGTGAAGGATGCCGCGGGCCACCGGTTACACGGCGCTCGCGTGGCCGTAAAGAAAGAACGTAGGCGTGGCGCTCACGTGTGCTTCCCAGCCGCTGGAGCCTAGCCGCCTGGCCAGTTCCTCCGGCTGGTAGTAGATCTTCACGATGCGATACTCGCGCCCATCATTGAGCCGGCGTGTCATGGTGATCGCCTGTTCACCTTCGAGCGTGTGGTCCACAGCCGTGCTCTGCTGGCTATAGCGCGAATCCACGAAGATGGCGCGACCCTCCGGCGCGAGACAGGCGCGCACCAGCTTCCAGAAGGCGTCGAAGCGCTCCGGCGGGACGTGCGAGAGCCAGAAGCTGAAGAAGACGACATCGTAGGTGCGGTCCGGCTGCCAGTCGAAGATATCGGCTTTGATGTAGCGCACCCTCCCGGCGCCGACCCGCTGGCGGTTGAGCGCCAGCACTTCGGGAGATGTGTCGATGGCGGTCACGCTCGTAGCATGGCGCAGCAGACGCTCCGTCCAGAGGCCAGTACCGGCAGCCAGTTCCAGCACGTCACCGTATGGTGCGAGAGCATCCACCGCGCGGGCGACCTCCGCTACCTCATCGAACCAGCGGGCATTGGCCTCCGGACCGTGATCGTAGCGCCCCTTTCGCAGGAACCACTCGTCATACTCACCGGCTCGCGCCCGGTAGTACGCGATCTGCTCGCGCACCTCGCGCTCGTATGCGTCCCGCGCCCCGTCGCGCACGTCGTCCGTCATGGCTATCCTTCTTCCCCGTGCCCGCACATGCTTGATAGAGGCAGCTACCCTCCAGCCGTATCCTACACGATAGATCGCCCGCTCTCGCCCAGCGCCTCGACGGCCAGGTTATGAGATCATCGCTGATAGATGGGGAACCTGATCGGCAAGCGCTCGCGCCCTGATACGAGGGTTCAGCCAGCCACATGTGATGACCCGCCCATCGCTCCCCACCGACAGCGACCCAGCGTCGCCGCCATAGGGTCCTCCACGCTACTGAAGATGTCAAGGAATGGTGCGTGATTTCATTTCCGCCGGTTGAGTTCGTTTTCGTACTCCTCTGGAGAAAGTTGAATCTCGCGGATGAGAGGACGTGCCAGATCACGCCCAGGATGGTTGGGAACAGTCGTCGTGCGCCCGTCCGGATGAGCATAGAACACGCGGCTACCGTGCTGGCGCACCACCCGGAACCCAAGCTGGCGTAATAGCATATCCATCCGCTTGAAATCGATGATCGGCAGACGGCTCATCCAGCGATCTCGATCTGCTGGACGCCGACAAAGTGCGGCAGGTCATCAACCTCCGCGCCAAGCTGCTCCACGCAGAGTTCCAGCACCTCGCGCAGGTTGTCTTGCAGCTCATCGAGCGTTGCGCCTTGCGTGTGCGCGCCGGGAATCCCCGGGACAATACCGACGTACAGCTTCGTCTCCGGATCGTACTCGACATATGCTGTGAATGTGCGCGTCATGGCTTCTGCCCTCCTGCAACAGGATACCCGCCCGCTCTACCCTTCGCGGTATGCCTGGAATGGCAGCACTTCGTAGCCGCCACTCTCGCCCAGCGCCTCGACGACGGCCCGCGCCGTATCAAGCGAGGTCAGGCAGGGGATGCCCGCTTCGACGGCCAGACGGCGAATCTCGAAGCCATCCTGAATCTCGATGCCCTCGCGGATCGGCCCGCGCCCGCCCGTGATCGTGTTGATGACAAGCTGCACCTTGCCCGTGCGGATGAGCGCCGGAATCTCCTCGTTGCCCTGGCTGATGCGCCCGACCGCTGTCGCCCGCATGCCGTTCTCCGCGAGCAGTTGGGCTGTGCCGGGCGTAGCGTAGAAGCTGTAGCCGAAGCTGGCCAGTTCGTGCAGGATGGGCAGCGCCTCCGCCTTGTCGCGATCCGCGACGGAGACGAAGGCCGTGCCGTCACGCTGGGGCACCGCGATGCCGGAGGCGATCAGCGCTTTGCGCAGCGCGGCGGGATATGTCCGGTCGATGCCCATGACCTCGCCCGTGCTCTTCATCTCCGGGCCGAGCGCCATCTCCGCGCCCTTGATCTTGTTCATCGAAAAGACGGGACCCTTGACCGCGACGAGCGGCTGCGCGGGCCAGAGTCCATCCGGATAGCCGGTGTAGCCGTGCTGCGCCAGGGTCTCGCCGAGCTGCATGCGCGTTGCCAGCGGCACCATTGGCACGCCCGTCACCTTGCTGAGGAACGGCACCGTGCGCGAGGCGCGCGGGTTTACCTCCAGCACGTAGACATTGCCGCCGGGGACGCCATTCGGCTCCGTCACGACGAACTGCGCGTTCATCAAGCCGCGCACATTGAGCGCGCGGGCGATCTGGCCGGTGTAGCGCGCGACGGCGCTGATTTCGTCCGGCGAGAGGCTGCGCGTCGGGTAGACGGCGAAGCTATCGCCAGAGTGGACGCCCGCCCGCTCGATATGTTCCATGATGCCGGGAATGAGCACGTCCTGCCCGTCGCAGATGGCATCCACCTCAACCTCGCGCCCCGTCAGGTAGCGGTCGATCAGGATGGGATGCTCGCCAAACTGCTCCACCACGCGCGTGACGTAGCGCTCCAGCGCCTCCTCCGTGCGCACGATCTCCATCGCCCGCCCGCCGAGCACGTATGAGGGCCGCACCAGCACCGGATAGCCGATCTCCGCGGCGGTCGCCAGCGCCTCGCGCACCGTGCGCACGCCAGCGCCGCGTGGCCGTGGCACATGCAGTTTCTCCATCAGCGCGTCGAAACGGCGGCGATCCTCCGCGAGGTCGATGTCATCCACCGTCGTGCCGAGGATAGGCACGCCCGCCTTGAAGAGCGGCTCCGCCAGCCCAATGGCCGTTTGCCCGCCGAACTGCACGACCACCGGCGGCAGCCCGTCCACTCCCTCGTTTTCAAGGACGTTGAGCACGCTTTCGTCATCCAGCGGCTCGAAATACAGCCGGTCGGACATGTCGAAGTCGGTGCTGACCGTCTCCGGATTGGAGTTAATCATGATGCTGCGGACGCCCGCCATGCGCAACTCCTGCGCGGCCCGCACAGAGGCGTAGTCGAACTCGATGCCCTGGCCGATGCGGATGGGTCCGGACCCCAGCACGACGGCTTTCTTGCCGGGCAACGGTTCGGCTTCGTTTTCCTGCTCGTACGTGCTGTAGAAGTACGGCGTCTGCGCGGCGAACTCGGCGGCGCAGGTATCCACCATCTTGTAGGTTGGCAGGATGCCCCACTCCCGGCGCAGCGCGTGGATGGATTGCGTCGTGTGCGGCGTACCGTCTGCGCGCGGCGCGACGAGGCGGGCGATATCGCGATCCAGAAAGCCCATGCGCTTGGCGCGGAGCAGCACATCCGGCGTGAGCGGACCGGCGCCGAGCCGCTGCTCCATCCTGATGATGTTGCGCACCTTGGCGAGAAACCAGCGATCAATGCCCGTTTCGGTGTGCAGCGCGTCAATCACGCCGTCGGCGCTATCCACCCGCAAAGCGTCGAATAGCCGCCAGAGCCGCACGTCATTCGGCTCGAACTCGCCGCTTGGGGCGATATCGCCGTCCTCCGGCTGCGCGGGCTTGAGCGCGTCTGGCCGGACTTCCAGCGAATGCATCGCCTTTTGCAGCGCGCCCTCGAACGTGCGGTCAATCGCCATGACCTCGCCCGTCGCCTTCATCTGCGTGCCGAGCATGCGGTCGGCCAGCGGGAACTTGTCGAACGGCCAGCGCGGAATCTTGACGACGACGTAATCCAGCGCGGGTTCGAAGGCAGCGACGGTCTTGCCGGTGATCTCGTTGGTGATCTCGTCCAGCCGTCGCCCCACGGCGATCTTCGCCGCCACGCGCGCGATGGGATAGCCGGTCGCTTTGGAGGCCAGCGCCGAGCTGCGGCTCACACGCGGATTGACCTCGATGACGTAGAACTGGAAGGAATCCGGGTCCAGCGCGAACTGGATGTTGCAGCCGCCCTCGACGCCGAGCGCGCGGATGATGCGGATGGAGGCCGAGCGCAGCATCTGATATTCACGGTCGGAAAGCGTCTGGCTCGGCGCGACAACGATGCTATCGCCGGTGTGGATGCCGAGCGGATCGAAGTTCTCCATGTTGCAGACGGTGATGCAAGTATCGGAGCCGTCGCGAATGACTTCGTACTCGAGCTCTTTCCAGCCGGAGAGGTACTGCTCGACGAGCACCTGATGGATGGGGCTGGCCGCGAGTCCGGAGGCGACGACGCGCTCCAGTTCGGCGCGGGTCCGGGCGACGCCGCCACCCGTGCCGCCCAGCGTGAAGGCGGGCCGGATGACGACCGGCAGCCCGATCTCATCCGCGAATATCAGCGCGTCCTCCAGCGTGGTCACGGATTTGCTCGGAGGCACGCCCACGCCCAGCTCGATCAGCAGTTGTTTGAAAAGCTCGCGGTCTTCCGCCTTGCGGATGGTATCCAGCGGCGTGCCGAGCAGCTCGACGCCGAATTCATCCAGCACGCCTGCTTCGGAAAGCGCGACGGCCATGTTCAGGCCCGTCTGCCCGCCGAGCGTGGCAAGCAAGCCATCTGGGCGCTCGCGCTCGATCACTCGCCGCAGGAAGTCGACCGTCAGCGGTTCGATGTAGGTAACGTCCGCTACGCCCTCATCGGTCATGATCGTCGCGGGATTCGAGTTAACGAGGATGACGCGCTTGCCCTCCTCACGCAGCGCCTTGCATGCCTGCGTGCCGGCATAGTCAAATTCGGCCGCCTGGCCGATGATGATCGGCCCCGACCCGATCACCAGAACGCTGTGAATATCGTCTCGCGCCATCGTTTCCCGTCACTCCATGTCTGTATGTGTATGGTGTATACGCTATATTGCCAGGCACCCGCGTGCGGCGAATGGAGATTTCCCGCGGCGCCCGGGCCGACACCCCCTGTATCCGGCGCCCCGTGTCCGCAATCCATCGCCCATCACGCGCATGCGCTACCCTATCCCAAATGCATACATTGTCGAATCGCTCACCGGCTGGTAGCCGACCACCTGATAGATATGGTTCGACGTCGGATTGGAAAGATCCGTATACAGGAAGCAGTACCGTCTCCCCGCGTCGAGCTGGCGCTGGCTGACCGCCGCGACACACGCGCTCCCATAGCCGTGCCCGCGCAGTTCGGGCGGCGTGTAGACCGGCGCGATGCGGATACCATGCGCCGTTGGGCTGCCACAGCCGACCATCGTCACGGGCTTGCCCTCGACCTCCCACAGGTAGGTATGGCTGAGCGGCGACGCGATCCTGCGTCTCGCCCATGCCTTGCCGTCAATGTGCTCCTCGTGCGGCAGCGCCTCGCGCTGGAACGATTCAACCCACTCCGCCAGCAGCGGCACGTCGCGTTCCTCCGCTTCGCGCAGCGTCCCCGGCACACCCGTGACCGGCATCACGCGCTCAAGCTGATAGATGCGCTCAGACATCACCACGCGATACGTCCGGTCGGTCAGGTCATGCCAGCGGTGCGCGAATGCGGCCGCGAATTCAACCGGACCCGTCACGCCGGGAATGCCATCGCCATAGACATGATGAACGTCAATCGCCAGCGCCAGCGCGGCATCTCCGGTGAGCGATTCGGGATGCGCGAGCGAGAGCGCGACGTTCTGCGGCGGCGTGCGCATGGCAACCGCGACGACCTCGTCTCTTTCCGTTGCGACGCCCAGGTAGACCGGATGCGCGTACTGCTCCGGAAAGCGCCGCAGCGTGGAGATGATGCCGAGCATCAGGTTGTGCTCCGCTTCGCGCGCCAGCAGAAACGCCTCCGCCCGCGCGGCGAACACCTCGACATCATGGAATCGCTCAACCTGCACGCATTCGCTCCTCTACGAGCCGCTCGCACCAGCTCCCCCGTCCGCATGGGCGTCTCACATTGGCGCGAGACCTGTCGCTCGCATCCATATACATCCATAGTGTGCGCGCGCAATCGCGGCTAACCGGCATCGGCGGCACGCCCGGAGCGATGCCACAAGCGACCAGCCATCGGTCCGCGTCATCGTTGAGCGCGAGCAGGTGGATTTCATCGCCCGGACGGACCAGCCGTACGTCCAGATCGGCCAGTATCCGCGCGCCTAGCCGACAGCCGCCAGATCAACCGGATTGCGGGCCTGCCGCTCGCTCTGGATCATATCGGCGAAGCGGTCGAAGAGGTAGCGGTTGTCCTCCGGTCCGGGCGCCGCCTCCGGATGATACTGCACCGAGAAGACCGGCAGACTCTCGTGCTCCAGCCCCTCCACGCTCCCATCCGACAGGTTCACGTGGCTCACTACCAGCCCGCTTCCCGCCGGCAGACTCGCCGCCTCCACCTGAAAATTGTGGTTCTGCGACGTCACCGTCACTC